>JAAUYH010032319.1_pt1 | contig 43704 bp, 28 predicted proteins | sample 7278061 | NCBI WGS metagenome assembly JAAUYH01 (sample SAMN14350203, study PRJNA611818) | marine sediment metagenome | isolation source: surface marine sediment (0.6m) | place: French Polynesia: Moorea | collected 2018-08
GGCAGCCGCGGGGCTTTTCGAAAAGATCACTTCGACACGCTGGATTCCGCCCAGGAAGCGCTGGGTTCGTTCCGGGACCACAAGCTCAAGAAGGGCTTCAGCATCATGTTCATCCACGGGGGCCAGTTGTGACCTCGACTCCGGGCCGCCTGCTGGCAGCCGCAATACTGGGTATGGGGTGCCTGGCCGCCACGGCCCAGGATCGGCCGGACAGCGGACAACAGTGGACCTGTGTCCCCGGCAAGGATGGCAAGTGGCAGTGCGGCGAGCGTGGTCGCCAGCTCGACAGCGAGCCCCTGCCGCCGCTGGATGCCGGCCCGACGCCGTTGCCGCCCGAAGTACCGGGCGTCGCTGGCGGCCTGATTCCCGGCCGTAATCTGCAGCCGGCCACGCCGGCGCCCCTGCAGCCGGCGGCAGAAGCCGGCACTTCACCAGCCGCACCCTACCGGCCCCGCGCCGGCGAACTGGCACTGCAGCTGGCCAGCGTCTCCAGTCTGGACGAGGTTCCGCGGTTCGTAGAAAGCTACGGACTGGACCCCAGCCTGGTACGCACCGTGGCCGTGGAGGAGGGGTCATCCGATCGCCAGGTCATTCTTTGGGGTGATTTTTCCTCCGCCGCGGTGGCCAGCCGCGCCGCCGGGGCATTACCGACTGTAGTCAAGGCCATGCGCCCCCAGCTGGTGCGGTTGGACAGCTTCAGCAATTCTCCCAGCGCATTCCTGCGTCGAGGAGACCAGGAAGCGGCGGCTTCAGCCGACACCAGCCTGCTCCTGGCGAGCCGAGCCGGGCCTGGCCCGGAGTCGACTCCTGCGCCCGCCGCTTCAGGGCCGGGACCAGAGCCCGACCCGCAGGACTCAGAAGCCCGGCGCGCCCGGGTGGCAGAAGATCCGCCTCCCCAGCCTGAACCGCGGCCGGAGCCGGAGACGCTGCCAATGCGCGAGCCGCAGCCAGAGCCGGAGCCCGAACCCGAGCCGGAACTTGAGCCAGATCCAGATCCAGAGCCAGAGCCAGAGCCAGAGCCAGAGCCAGAGCCAGAGCCAGAGCCAGAGCCAGAGCCAGAGCCAGCAGTATCAGCTCCAATAGCGGTGGAAGCCACACCGGGGGAAGCGGTTGCGTCGAAACCGATCGCAGCAGTCGATACCACCCCGGCGCAGCCACCTGTACCGACCCGCGACCCCGAGCCAACCGCTGAACCGGCCCCGGAGCCCGCGGTGCCCGCTCCAGAACCAGCACCGACGCGAGCCGCCTCGTCCGCGACCATCCCGGGGCCTGCCCCGGCACGAGAAACGCAGCCAGCGCCGCAGCGCCCGCTGCCCCAGCCCGCCGCTGGTGACCTGCTCAACGTTTCAGCCAGCTACACCATTCAACTGACCAGTCTTAGTGACCCCGCCCTGGCCAGCCGCTACCTGCGGTTTCACAAGCTGGATCCGGACCGGGTCTTCGCCCCGGTCGCCGATGAGGGACGTGGCCCCAGAATGTTGTTACTGTACGGAGCTTTCGACAGCTTCGCGGACGCCCAGGCTGCCCAGGACGGGCTGCCGGATTCCGTCCGCTCACCCTGGATCAGGCGGATAGCGCCACTGCAAGAGCTATTGAGCGACCAACAATAATGACCCTGAAGAACGACCGTTTCCTGCGGGCCCTGCTGCGGCAACCCACGGACCGAACCCCCATGTGGATCATGCGCCAGGCCGGGCGCTACCTGCCGGAATACCGGGAAGTCCGCGCCCAAGCGGGTGATTTCATGTCTCTGTGCCAGAACCCGGACCTGGCCTGCGAGGTCACCATGCAGCCGCTGCGCCGCTACGATCTGGACGCCGCCATCCTGTTTTCCGACATCCTCACCATTCCGGATGCCATGGGCCTGGGCCTGTATTTCGCCGAGGGCGAAGGGCCCCGCTTCCAGCGCCCGGTCCGGGACCTCACCGCCATCCGGCAGCTGGCCGTGCCGGACATGGACCAGGAGTTGCGATACGTCACCGACGCGGTCAGCCTGATCCGCCGGGAGCTGAACGGTCGCGTGCCCCTGATTGGATTCTCGGGCAGCCCCTGGACCCTGGCCACTTACATGGTGGAAGGTTCGAGCACCAAGACCTTTGCGCTGGTCAAACGCCTGATGATGGCCCAGCCCGATGCCATGCATGCCCTGCTGGACGTACTGGCCCGGTCGGTGGCGGAGTATCTCAATGCCCAGGTGGCCGCCGGCGCCCAGGCGCTGATGATTTTCGACACGTGGGGCGGCATTCTCTCGCCGCTGCACTACCAGCAGTTCTCCCTGGATTACATGACGCGAATCGTGGCGTCGCTGACCCGGGAGCGGGACGGACAGAAGATCCCGGTGATCCTGTTCACCAAGGGCGCGGGCCCTCGACTGGCCGACATGGCCGACAGCGGCTGTGACGCGCTGGGCGTGGACTGGACCACCGACCTGGCAACGGCCAGGCAACTGACTGGGGATCGCGTGGCACTGCAGGGCAACCTGGACCCGGCCACTCTGCTGACCAATCCCGAAGTCATCCGCCGCGAGGTCGCCCGCACCCTGGACAGCTATGGCGACGGACCGGGCCACGTGTTTAACCTCGGCCACGGCATCACGCCCGACGTCGACCCCGAGATGGTGTCGGTGCTGGTGGACGCGGTGCACGGCTACAAGCGCCAGTGAAGAAGCCCGTGGTGGACGGATCAGGAACCGGCGGCACTGCTGCCGGACAGTAATCCTCCGATGGCCCGGCTCAGCCGTTCCCGGCTGACCGGTTTATCCAGGAAATCGTTCATGCCCGCTTCCAGGCAGCGTCGTCGATAGTCCTCTCCCGCGTGGGCGGTAAACGCCACGATGGGAATCCCGGAAACGGGACCCGACAATTTGCGGATGGTCCGGGTGAGCTGCATGCCGTCCTGCTCCGGCAAATCGCAGTCCATCAGGATCAGGTCGTAGGCCGTCGAACGGATCTGCACCAGGCATTCGGCGGCTGAGTCCACCACGTCCACGGTGAAGCCCAGGTTGTCCAGCATTTCCATGATCACCGCCTGGTTCATGGAATTGTCTTCCACCACCAGCACGTGCTGAGAACCGGCCGCAGGCTCCACGCGAGCACGTCGCGGCTCCGCCGCCGGACGGGGTGCGCCCAGCTGCCCGGACCCCACGTCGATCAGCCGCAATACCAGCTCAGACTCCAGAACCGGCCTGCGGAGGTTGCGCGCGCCGGGATGCAGTCCCAGGGGCAGCAGCGGCGCCGCGTCTTCCCCCACCCAGACCACCGGCACCGACTTGGAGGGACAGCACAGCGCCGCCGCCAGGTCGTCGTTCCAGGCATTGGGCTGGGCCAGGATCACCGACGGCCGACCCGGCGGCAGTGGCTCACCCGGCGCCCCGGTGGAGCTTTCCGCCCGAATGCCGTACAGGGAAAGGAATGACAGGATGGCCTCCCGGGCCAGGCCCGCCCGCATCAACAGCAGGGCAAATCCGGACTCCAGCCAGTCGCTGCCGGGGATGCGCGGCGCCACCGGGTCCTTGACCTGGGTCAGCGGCAGCTCGAACCAGAACAGGCTGCCGTGCCCCTCTTTGGTCACCGCGTCGATAGAGCCGCCCATCAGCTCCACCAGCTGCTTGCAGATAGCCAGGCCCAGCCCCGTGCCGCCGTAGCGCCGGCTGGTGGACTGGTCTGCCTGGGTAAAGGGCTGGAACAGCTGCTGGTAGGCCCCCGCCTCCATGCCGATGCCGGTGTCCTTCACCACGAACCTCAGGGCATTGTCGGCCCCCGGCGTCACGTCCACCCGGACCCTTCCCTTGTCAGTAAACTTCAGGGCATTGTTGAGCAGGTTCATCAGCACCTGCCGGACCCGGACGGGATCCCCCACCAGGTGTCGCGGCACCTGCGGGCTGATGACGTAACCCAGCTCCAGCTTCTTCTTGGCGGCGTTGGCGCTGAACAGCTTGATGGTTTCCTCGATCAGCTGACCCAGCTGGAAATCGATTTCCTCCAGCTCCAGCTTGCCGGCTTCAATCTTGGACAGGTCGAGAATGTCGTCGATGATATTGAGCAGCACCTTGCCGGAGTCTTCCACCGCCTGGGCGTAGTTGCGCTGCTCCGCCTCCAGCGCCGTATCCAGCAGCAGCTCGGTCATGCCCAGGACCCCGTTCATGGGCGTGCGGATTTCGTGGCTCATCTTCGCCAGGAAATCCGACTTGGCCTGGTTGGCCGACTCCGCTTCCTCGGCCAGCTTGATGACTTCCCGGAACAGCCGCGCGTTCTCCAGGGCGATGCCGGCCTGGCGGGCATAACTGCCGGCCATCATCCGGTCCCGTTCCACGTACAGATCACCACCATCCCGGATGAGGGTCACGACACCCAGGACCTGGTCGCCGGCCACCAGCGGCACGGTGACGGTGCGGCCCAGTTCCCCCATGGCCGACAGGGTCGTCGGCTCCTCCCGGCTCTCACTGGCGAACTGGTCGATGGCGCGACGGACCTCGCGAAAATTCGGCAGGTCCCGCGGCACAAAGCCGCGGTGCACCTGGGTCCGCGGCAGGCCGGGCCGGTCCACGCTGACCACCGCCCGGGTCGAGCTGACCACTTCGGCCAGCCCGTCCAGCAGCCGATCGAGGATTTCGGGCACTTCCAGGGTTGAGGTCAGTGACAGCGTCATATCCCGCTGGGTCTCTGCCCAGCTCTGGCGCTCCCGTGCACGCTCCAGCTCATGTCGCCTTCGCATGCGCAGCCGGAAACCGTTGATCAATATGAATGCCACTCCGGCCAATCCCACGCCGTACCCGGCAAAAGCCCAGCCCGACTGCCACGCCGGCGGCAGCACCTCGATGTCGGCCGCGGCCGGCTCCTCGTTCCAGTAGCCGCGCGAGTCGGCGGCCTTGACCAGGAAACGGTAGGTTCCCGGCGGCAGGTTTCGATAGGTGGTCTGACGCAGGTTTCCGGCGTAGTGCCAGCCACTGTCCAGCCCCTCCAACTGGTAGGCGTACTGGTTGCGTTCGGGGTCCACGAACGACAGGGCCGTGTATTCAAAGGCCAGGTCAGACGCCCGGGCCAGTCGGATCTCCGTACCGGGCTCGAAGCGCTGGTCCCCGGCACGTATGCTGGTGATGCGAACCGGTGGCGGGCTGCCGCTGGCTGCCACCCGGGTCGGTTCGAAGCCAAGCACCGCCGAGCGGGTCGCCGCGAAAAGTCGGCCGTCCGCGGTTCGGGTCATGGGGAGTTCCCGGAATTCCACCCCCGGCAATCCGTCGCGCCGGGTGAAATGCTCAACCCGGCCATTTTCCGGCCGGTATCGGTAAAGCCCACGCCGGCTGGTCATCCAGACCGACCCGACCCCATCCCAGGTTACGCCGCCCAGGCGCATCTCGGGCAGGCCCTGGGCCTGGGTCAGCCGACGCACCAGCTGCAGCTGGCCCGCCTCCAACCGGTACCGCACCAGCCCGGTGGAAGTGCCAAGCCACACGCCATCGCCATCATCCAGGTCCAGGGACAGAACGTGTTCAGGGTCCGCCAGGAGCGGCCGGATGCTGCGATCCAGCGGGTCGAATCGATCGACGCCTCCGTTGCTGGCAATCCACATCCTGCCGTCCGGCTGGGCCAGCACCTGTTCTATCTGGCTGCCGCTGAGCTGCGCGGTGAAATCTTCAAATTCGCCGGAGCGCGGGTCGAACCGCAGCAGTCCGATTCCCGCCACGGACAGCCAAGGCCGCCCGGATGGGTCCACGGTCATATGGTCGGCACGCAGCGTCAGATCGGGTTCACTGTCCGGCCGATAGGGCCAGAAGCGCACGGATTCCGCCTCGGGGTCGTAACGGGCCAGGCCGCCAGACAGCCCCAGCCACAAATCGCCGTTGCCGGCGTCGTCAATGGACCAGACGCCACCGCGGCTGGGCAGCCCCTCCTGACTGGGCCGGGGAATCCGGTTGACCCGTCCACTGTCCAGATCGATCCGGTCCAACCAGCCAGTCACCCCGCCGACCCACAGCTGGCCGTTCCGGGCAAATACCATCCTCGGGTCAGCACTGATCGTCGCCGGATCGGTGGGGTCCGAACGATACAAATCGAAAGACCGCCAGTCCGGATGCAGTCTGACCAGCCCCTCGTTGGTGCCGATCCAGACCTGGCCTTCTCGGTCCTGGATCACGGCGTTCAGCTGGTTGGTGGGCAGGCTGTCAGCCACCGCCGGACGCGCCTTGAACCAGGTCGCACGGGAGGACGGTCCGGCCGGTGCCCCGGATTCCAGCAGGGACAGGCCACTGAAAGAGGCCAGCCAGGCTGCACCTTCCCTGGCGGGCGCCATGGCCGTGACTTCGTTGTCCATCGGACCCAACCGCCGCTGGAAGGACCCCGAATCCGGATCGAAACTGCCTACCTGGCGGCCGGCGGAGATCAGCACTGGCGCCGCCGGCGCACTGGCGTTGCCCAGGACGGCCCACACCGTGTCACCCGGCAGGCCGGCGGGCCGGTTCGGCTGGTGCCGATACCGACGCATTGACTGGCGATCCGGCGACACCAGCAGCAGACCTGCGCCCACCGTGCCTGCCCAAACGCGGTTGTCCGCATCCACCGCCAGCGAGAACACGGTGTCCGCCGACGCCTCTTCCAACGAAGCGAATCCGAGGAACTGCCGCGCGTCCGGGTCGTACACCTGGAGGCCCGCGCCGTAAAGGCCCAGCCAGACCTGGCCATCGCGGTCCTCCCGTATCGACCAGACGTCCGGTCCCGCCAGACCGTTCGGGCCAGGCGCAAGATGCCGAAACCGGCTGCGATCGACATCCAGGTAAGCAACCCCGGCACCCTCCACGGCACACCAGACCCGGTTGGCGGAATCCACCAGCAGGGCCTGGATGTTGTTGCCCGGCAATGAGTCGGCCACCGCCGGATCGTGGCGGTAAATTTCAAAGTCATAGCCGTCAAACCGGGCCAGGCCGTCGCTGGTGGCCACCCAAAGGTAGCCATCGTGATCCTGCGCAACCGCCGAAACGGCGCTTGACGGCAGGCCGTCGTCGTAGCTCAGCACACGAAACAGCGGCCACTGGGCTGTAGCGTGCGTGGACCAGAAAAGCGCCAACAGCAGCGTCAGCAATCCCCGGTGCCGCCCTGCCGTGGCAAATGCCGCCATCAGCAATGGTCGCGCCTGGAAATGCAGAAAAGCAACTTTTTTCTCTTTTTTATCAGTATGTTATCCATTCTCAGACTGGACATTCCATGTATCGATGAACTTCAACCGTGCCGTGATATCGGTCAACGACCCGGCGTCTTAACCAACTTTTACGGTTTTTGATTTAGGGTTAAGGCTAGCTTTTGAGCAATTGGTCAGCAAATCAACACCGCTTATCCGGCGCCCACCCGAAAGTGTGACCGCCGTCTCAAAAGCAAATAAGTCGATCCAATAGGATTGGACTGCGATTTTGTCCCTCGGGAAAGGTCGCAACGGGAAGGAAGTTAAGTTTTTGGCGGGGTACCGGGTGCATTCGTGCGCGTAGAACAAGTACAAGTTGACACCGATCATCTGATCAAGGGCATGTACGTGTGCCAGCTTGACCGCCCCTGGCTTTCCACCCCCTTTCCCTTCCAGGGCTTTATCATCCGCGGCGACAAAGACATCGCTGCCCTCAAAAAATACTGCAGCTACGTCTACGTGGACGTTTTGCGCGGTGTGCCGCCCAAAGTCGATTCGGCCCTGAACCGGCCCTGGCGACAGGCCATTACGGAGAACCAGGACCCCGGCCGTGTAACTTTCCACAGCGGCAGTAACGGGCGCCGGGTCAAAAATGGCAATATCCACGCGTACGACGACGACGATGACGACAGCTTAGCGGGTATTTCCGCCTCGAACATCAAGGTTCGGCAAAACTACTACGGTGAGCCGCGCCAGTTCCGCCGTGAGATCAAGAAGGCCGGCCAGTATCACAGGCGCCTGAGCGAGCAGGTAGCCCAGGTCATTGACGATATTCGCGTGGGTCGTGGCCTGGACGTGCGCTCCGTGCGCGACACCGCCCGCAACATGGTCCAGAGCGTGATCCGCCACCCGGATGCCTTCATGTGGATGATCAAGCTGCGGCACAAGGATGCCTACGCCCACGGTCACTCGGTCCGCGCGGCGGTGCTGTCGGTGGTGCTTGGGCGGCATATGGGTTTGTCGGAGGCCCAGCTGGACCGCCTGTCCCTGGGCTCGCTGCTGTGCGAGATCGGCAAAGCCAAGCTGCCAAAACGGCTGCTGGAGAAGACCTCACCCCTGGACGACGCCGAACTGAAGCGCGTGCGCAGCCACGTCCAGCATGGCGTGGAAATCCTGGACCGATGTGTTGGCATCGGTGATGACGTGATCGAGGTGGTCTATAACCACCACGAGCGCTTCGACGGGTCAGGCTACCCCGAAGGCAAGGTGGGTGATCAGATACCGCTGCTGGGGCGCATTGCCGGCATGGTCGACGCCTATGACGCCATGACCAGCATCAAACCCTACACCGAGGACGTGCTCACGGCAGCGGACGCCACCGACTTCCTGTACCAGAAACGCGACGTGCTGTTCCAGGGCCAGCTGGTGGAAGAGTTCATCCAGGCGCTGGGCATTTACCCCACCGGCACTCTGGTGGAGCTGGACACCGGCGAGGTCGCGCTGATCAAAGAGCAAAACGTCAGCCAGCGCATTCAGCCGGTGCTGCTGATCGTGCTGGATACCGAGCAGAAGCCTCTGGAAAAGCTGCGCCGCCTGAACCTGCGGGAATACAACGAGAGCCACGACAAGCCCATCAGCATCCGTCGCGGCCTGGCCTCGGGCGAGTTCGGCCTCGACCCCCATGCCATCATGGAAGCCCACGAAGCCCAGCGATTCGACTGGCGCCGGCTGGCATTCGGTACCTGAAACAAACCTCCTCTGACGCATTGCCGTCGCTCCCTGTCCGGCCGGTTTGGCCCGGTTGATCTAGCCGACCCACCCTCCGACAGATGGCCTGAACCGCCATCGATGACATAATTTCACCCATGCGACTGGGAAACACACTCAAGCTGCTGGCCATCGCCCTCATTACCCTGCTGGTGCTGGTGCTTGCCGTCCTGTTGCTGCTGGCCACCGACAAGCTGCTGGAGGTGTGGGAGCGGGTCAGCAACCTGGGGCCCTGGGCCCCGGCCGCTTACGCCTCGCTGCTGATCCTGGTCTCGGGCCTGTTCGCTTGGCTGCTGTGGCGCATACTGTTCGGATCCTCGAAATCCGTGGAGCCAGCCCCTGCGGTGGTCGACCGTGAATCCCTGGAACGCCGGATGGACCACGACCTGGGCAAGGGTGTTCCGGTACAGGATGCACGCGAGGAACTCGACGAGCTGTCCCGACGCCAGCAGGAGTCCGAGATCTACCTGGCGCTGTTTGGCGCCGCCAGCGCCGGCAAAAGCAGTCTGATCCAGGCCCTGTTGCCCGGCACCGACCTGGAAACTGACGTGGTTGGAGGAACCACGCGATCCATCCAGCAGTTCGACGGGGCCAGTGCCGACCATACGCCCCTGCGAATCGTGGACCTGCCCGGATTTGCCCATGAAGCCACTGCGGACCTGGCCGACGCGGCCCGGGAGGAAGCGCTGCGGGCCCACGTGGTGCTGTATCTGTGTGACGGCGACCTGGACCGGACCCAGACTAATGAACTGAAGCGATTACTGGAGTTCGACAAGCCCATCGTCGTGGTGCTCAACAAAGCGGACCGGTTTTCGTCCGAAGACCAGAATCGCATCATGAATCGAATCGGGGGTTTGTCCGTTGATCATCCACTCAGCACGGTGGCGGTCACCGCAGGGGGCAGCGAGACGGTGATCCGCGTGGCCGACGACGGCAGCGAACAGCAGGTTGTCAGGGAACGGCCACCTGATATCGCAACCCTGTGGCGCCAGATTCTGAAGTCGGTCCGGGATGACTCCCTGGCGGCGCGCCAGCAGCACAGCGTACTGAAGCTCGCTTCGGAAAAACTGGCCCGGGCTGAAACGGAGCACCGGGCCCGTGCGGCCCAGGAACTGACCCAGCGTTACTCCCGCCGTGCCGTCATCGGTGCCCTGGCGGCCCTGACCCCGGGATCCGACCTGGTCATCCAGGCGGCCCTGGCTACCCGGTTTCTCAAGGAAATGGGTGAGCTGTTCGACACCCCGGTGCGCCAGATCGACATCGATCGGTTTTTGGACCTGGCCAGCGGCCGCCTGAAAAAAACCACGGCGCTGGTGCTGGCCATAGCCGGCAACGCCATGAAGGCCTTTCCCGGTGCCGGCACCCTGGCCGGGGGGCTGGTTCACGCGGTGGCCTATGGACTCATATTCGACAGCCTGGGCCGCACGGTCGCCGCGGCACTGACGGAAAAACAGGAACTGAACCCGGTCTGGGCCGCGGAGCGGTTCGAGGAAGAAATGAATGAAGATCTTCAGGCGCGTGCGGGCGATATTGCCCGGCTGGCCATGGCTGAACTCCGCCGCAGAGACTCCTGAATCCGGCGGGATCAAAGCCGGCAGCCCCGCCGGCAGCGACCAGCACCTGCTGCGGGCGGCCAACAGCCTGCGCGACCTGCTGTCCGACACCCACATCCCCGACGACGTCCGGGCGGACCTGGAGGAGGACTATCGCCAGGTCGAGTCCATGTGCGACAAGCTGGTACGGGGAGACCTGCACATTGCCGTGTTCGGCAAGGTCAGCAGCGGCAAGTCATCGCTGCTGAACGCCCTGATCGGTGAGCCGCTGTTCCCGGTCAGTCCGCTCCACGGAGAAACCAAGCGCTCCAGCATCCACCACTGGACCGACCTGCCCGCTGGTGGCGTTCACCTGATCGACACCCCAGGCATCAACGAAATGGATGGCGAAGCCCGCGAAAAGCTGGCCTACGAGGTGGCCGATCGCAGTGACCTGGTGCTGTTCGTCGCCGACGGCGACCTGACCGAAACTGAGCTGGAGGCCCTGCGTATCCTGGCCGCGGGCAACCGCCCGCTGCTGCTGGTGCTGAACAAGATCGACCGCTACACCACCGACGAGCAGGAGCGCCTGCTGGACAGCCTGCGCCGACACAGCCAGGGGCTGGTGAAACCCGAAAACATCATTGCCGCCGCTGCGGATCCGCGGTCCCAAACGGTGGTCATCCAGCGCGCCGACGGCAGCGAAATCACTGAACAGCGGGCCGCTGACCCGGTACTGGATCCGCTGAAAGAGCGGGTCTGGACGGTGCTGGAAGCCGAGGGCAAGACCCTGGCGGCGCTGAATGCGGCGCTGTTCGCCGGTCGCCTCAGTGACCAGGTGGCGGAGCGCATTGCCGATGCCCGGCGCGCCACCGCGGAACGCATCACCCGGACCTACAGCCTCACCAAGGGGGTGGCGGTGGCGCTCAATCCGGTGCCGGTAGCCGACCTGCTGGCGGCAGCGGCGCTGGATATCGCCCTGGTGTCACAGCTCAGCCAGGCCTATGGCCTGCCCATGGGCCGGCGGGAAAGCGGCCGCTTGCTGGCCACCATCATCGCCCAGCTGGCGGCCCTGATGGGGGCCGTGTGGGGCGTGCATCTGGTGTCCTCAGCCCTGAAGACCGTCAGCGCCGGGCTGTCTGTGACAGTCACCGGTGCGGCCCAGGGGGCGCTGGCCTATTACGCCACCTACCTGGTTGGGCGCGCCGCCGAAGAGTACCTGATCCGGGGCAAGTCCTGGGGCGACCAGGGACCCAAGCAAACGGTCAAGGACATCGTGGACGGCCTGGATCGCAACTCCATCCTGTCCGATGCCCGGGAACAGATTTTGCAGCGGCTGCGGCGGAAGACGGCGTAGGAAATAAAAAGGAACGCGCCCTGCGGGGCGCTGGGGAACGCTCGCTGCGCGAGCTGGGAAACGGCCGCTGCGCGACCTGGGGAACGCGCTTCGCGCTGGGGTCCTGCAATAGAAGCTGAAATACACATCGGACATTCGGACTTCGCTTGTCCGACTACATCAGATCCTGCGGCTGGTCAGTGAGCGTTTTTCCCAGCGCGCAAAACGCGCGTTTCCCAGTCCGCGTGAGCGGACGTTCCCCAGCGCCCGCAGGGCGCGTTCCCTTCAGTATGGGGTCACTCGAATCCGCTGGAAAAAATCATTTCGGGAACCGGACCCGCGCCAAGGACCAGGAATCCTGGCTCGGAGATTGCCGTGGTCAGTGTGTTGTTCTGAAAATCCTGGATTGCCGGGACTTCCACAAAAGGCCCGTCCACGCTTGGGGAATGCAGAAGTCTCAAGCCCATTTCATGGGTCACCAGGAGTTCGGCCGGCAGGTATTGCAGCGTCAGGTCGGCGCTGGTCCAGTTGGTCCGATCCGATCTCAGCTCCCAGTACACCGAAGCGCCGGGTTCTGAAACCGGCCCGGCTTCGCGGTAAACCACCGCGGTCTGCAGGGAAGCAACGCCATTGGGAGCCTGACCATCAGAAAAGTCGATCCACATTCGCGACGGCGGTGCAGCATCACCGGCGGCAGTAGTGCCCACGGGCTGTGGCGGTGGGTCACCCTCAGCGGCGTAGCTTGAGTAGAGGGCAATGGACGCCGCGGCTTCCGGACTGTACACAACATACGCCGACCCGGCGTTGATGCGACCGTCAGGATCTGCACTGTCAGCACCAATTATCACGTCGCCAACGCCATCTCCGTTGAGGTCCCCCGCACCGGATACGGAACGCCCGGCCAGGTCGCCGCCCACTGCGCCCACCAGTTCGATGCCCTGATCCCCCAGGTTGTCGACGTCGACGCTGGACGTTGAAGACTTTCCAAATACCAGGAAGCTCCGACCGGATACCTCGGTGCCCGGCCCCGCATCGCCTCTTGGAGACCCGAGAATGATGTCGGCCAGACCGTCGCCGTTGACATCGCCGGCACCCGATACCGCGTCTCCCAGGTCGCCGCCGGTATAAATCGCCAACACAGAGAAACCGCCGGTGCCGAGGTTGAACAGATTCACCGGCGCGCTGTCGGCTTTTCCAAAAACAACAAATGCAGCGCCGCCCGAACCGACATCCTCGCCGCCGATGACCAGGTCGGCCAATCCGTCGCCGTTGATGTCCCCGGCTCCTGATACCGCGCCGCTGGTTCCACTACCATTCATGGCAAATCCGCGAGTACCCAGAGTTGCCAGGTCCACTCGCGTGGTGCTGCCTTTGCCGAACACAACGTAGGACACGCCGTAATCTCCGGACACCGCCGCATCCGGTGCCGCAACCACCACGTCGGCCAACCCATCGCCATTGACGTCGCCGGCACCCGACACTGATTCACCCAGGCCACCAAACATGGTTGCGCCCCAGATCTGAAATCCCGAGCTGCCGAGACTTCCGGTGTCGACGGTCAGCCGGTCTGCTTTGCCGAATATCACGTAGGCCTTGCCTGCGCTGAAGCGGCCATCCGGATCTGCCTCTGTTTCTCCCAGCACCAGGTCGTCGAGGCCATCCCCGTTGACATCGCCTGCGCCGGCTACTGAAAATCCGAGGCGACCTCCCAGTGCGGCACCCTGGATGCGGAATCCTTCGCTTCCCAGATTGTCCAGGCGCACCCGACTCGAATCATTTTTTCCGAACACGACATATGCGTCGCCGATTTCGGCCCGGGCCCCCGGGAGGCCGATAATGACGTCATCCAGACCATCGCCGTTCACGTCTCCGGCACCCGAGACGCTGGTGCCGGCGAAGTCTCCCGTAACAGCACCAGAAATCAGGAAACCGTTCTCCCCCAGCAATTCCGTGATCTCATAAACCGCCGGCTCCACCCCGCCAAAGAGGACGTAGGCCTCTCCAGCAGGCCCGCTGATGCCGGGATTGGCCTCGCTGGCGCCAATGATGATGTCCGGCCTGCCGTCGCCGTTGACGTCCCCCGCGCTGGAAACGCTGCGCCCCAGCAGGTCGCCATCGTCCTGGCCGTCAATCTGCAATCCCTGTTCTCCCAGAAAATCCAGATCGATGGCCTGACCGGCCTGGGAGCCGGTCGGCCAGCTTTGAATCACTGCCAGGAGAACAGCAGTCGCCAGGCTCCGCGTGGTAGCATTCCCGCATATTGTCATTGCTTCTTTCCCGCATTTCAGACAAACCTGTCCGTTCATCGGCAATCAATGCCGGGAAAGCGCAAATGCGCACAGAGGTTCCGGGAAATTGTTACCTGGGGAAGACCGGGGGCGAAATGCCTGGGGTCAATGCCTGGGGGCGGTGCAAAGGGACCGAGTAAGGCCAGTTTCACTCTGCCCCTTTCACTCTGACCTCAAAGCTCCCGAGTTACCGCGCTAACTTCAACCCCATACTTTTCCTCGACCCCAAGCTTTTGCTTTTCAGCAGGCGGCCTGGGCCGCGGGCGTGGGCTGGGGCACCGTCTGGACCTGGTCCAGCGCCCGGGTAAGGTCCTCAACCAGGTCCTCGGCATGCTCTATCCCCACCGACAACCGGACCAGCGCGCCTGAGATTCCCGCCGTTTCCCGGGCTTCGGGGGTCATGGCGGCGTGGGTCATGGTGGCGGGATGGGCCACCAGGCTTTCGACCCCGCCCAGGGATTCAGCCAGCGAGAACAACCGCAGGGATTCCACGAAAGTCGCCACGGAGGCCTCCCCCGCGGCCAGTTCAAAGCTGACCATACCGCCGAACCCCTGCTGCTGGCGCCGGGCAACGGCGTGCCCCGGATGGCTGCTCAGGCCCGGATAGTAAATCCGGGAGACTGCGGGGTGCGCAGCCAGGGCGTCGACCACCTCCCGGGTGTTCCGCTCATGCTGGGCGATGCGGGCATGCAGGGTACGAACGCCGCGCAGGGTCAGGAAGCTGTCGAAGGGCGCGCCGGTGACTCCGATGCAGTTGGCCCACCAGGTCAGGTCCTCGTACAGCGCCTCGGTTGCGGCCACCACCGCGCCACCCACCACGTCGCTGTGGCCGTTGAGGTACTTGGTGGTGGAGTGGACCACCAGGTCGGCACCCAATTCGATGGGCCGCTGCAGCGCCGGCGACAGGAACGTGTTGTCCACCACCAGTAGCGCGTCCACTGCCTTGCAGGCGTCGCTGATGGCGCGGATGTCGGTGACCCGCAGCAGCGGATTGCTGGGAGTTTCCACCCATACTACCCGGGGGCGCCTGGCCTTGATTTGCGCCGCAGCCGACACCGTCTGGGTCAGGTCACAGAACTCCACCGTCAGCTTGCTCTGCCGGCTCAGGCTGTCAAACAACCGATGGCAACCGCCGTAGCAGTCGTGGGCCGCCAGCACCAGGTCATCGGGCTGCAGCAGCTGGGTCACCAGGAACACCGCCGACATGCCGGACCCGGTCACCACCGCGCCAGCGCCTCCCTCCAGCTCCGCCAGGGCTTCACCCAGCTGGTCCCGGGTGGGATTGCCCGAGCGCGTGTAGTCGTACTCGCGCTTCCGGTCAAAACCCTCGAACGCAAAATTGCTGCTCAGGTACAGGGGCGGAACCACGGCGCCATGCTCTCGATCTGATTCAATACCGCATCGAACAGCGGCGGTCTGCTTCTGGGTTGACATCGACTAAGCCTCCAACAGTTGCTGAAGACTCATTGATCCTGCGGAAATCGCTTGAAAGGACGCCAACTCCTTGACCGATGTGCGGCTTCGCTGGCGACTCATTTTCCGAATGCCTTCACAGGCTTCGCAGGAGTTAGCACCTTTTTGAGAGGGTTAAGTCTCAAAGGTTGCCCCGGCGTCGCTGGGCCAGTCCCTCAGCCGGTCTCAATGAGTCAGACCTTGTTTTAACCCCAATGGGCCGGCGAAGTCAATATCTTTTTATCTGGATTGAGAGATGGGTCACGCTTGGGGGAACGGCTGCTTCGCAGCCTGGGGAACGCGCTTCGCGCTGGGACCGTTCGCCACTGGTCAATCTATTTCCCGGGCTTCGGGGCTTCCGCGAGGTGGGGTCAGATACTGGGAGAAGGCCCGGGAAGTTTTTCCCAGCGCGCAAAGCGCGCGTTCCCCAGGCCCCGCAGGGGCCGTTTCCCAGCTCGCGCAGCGAGCGTTCCCCAGCGCCCACAGGGCGCGTTCCCTAATCAATAAATCCCAACTGTCACGTTCCCATCGACATCAATAGAGGCTCGATACATCCCCCGAGTATTAAACCTCATCGCCACATTCCCTTTCGGATCCACCGCGATAACGCCGCCGTCACCCCCAAACTCAACCAGCTTCTTCATCACCACTTCCTCGGTGGCCTGGTCCAGGGTGTGTCCGCGGTACTGCATCAGGGCACAGATGTCGAAGGCCACCACGGAACGGATGAAATACTCGCCGTGGCCGGTGGCGGAGACGGCGCAGCTGTCGTTGCTGGCATAGGTGCCGGCACCGACGATGGGAACGTCGCCGACCCGCCCGTAGCGTTTGTTGGTTCGGCCACCGGTGGAGGTGGCGGCCGCCAGGTTACCGGCACGGTCCAGGGCAACGGCGCCCACGGTGCTGAACAGCTGGTCAACCGGCGCCCTGTCGGCCGCTGCCTGGCTCTTTTCCTTGCGCCGGGCTTTCTCCAGTTGCTGCCAGCGCCGTTCGGTGTAGAAGTAGCCCGGGTCCACCGTGGCGATCCCCTGCTGGCGGGCGAAAATCTCAGCGCCCTCCCCGATCAGCAGCACGTGGGGCGACTGTTCCATCACCGCACGGGCAGCGAGGATGGGGTTGCGGATCTGCTTGAGGCCGGCCACGGCACCTGCGTTCCGGGTGGCGCCGTCCATGATGGCGGCGTCCAGCTCGTTCACGCCGTCGGCATTGAACACCGACCCTTTGCCGGCATTGAAAAGCGGTGAGTCCTCCAGCACCAGCACCGCCGCCTGAACCGCGTCCAGGCTGCTGCCGCCCTGCTTGAGGATGTCGTGGCCGGCACGGGCCGCCTCGGCCAGCTTCTCACGGAAACGCGCTTCACCCAGCGCGTCCAGGTCCTCCCGCTTGATGGTGCCGGCGCCGCCATGCACCGCGATGGCAATGGGGGCATCCGGATCGTTGCCAGACTCAGCGTGGCTGGAGATTGGAGCGAGCAACGCCAGTGCGAGCACGAAGGTCTTGAGCAGGCCCGGTCCCATGGGACTATTCACCGGCCGCAGCCGCTGTTGCATTGGCCAGCTTCGCGGGTTCGGGCTCGCCGCTGATTTCATACTGGGGAAAATAGATGGTGGCACAGGTTCCCACGTTGATCTCCGACTTGATTTCCACCGGCCAGCCGAAACGGTCCGACAGACGCTTGACGATGGTCAGCCCCACACCGTGACCGCCTTTGCCGGTGCGGCCGCCGCGGTAAAATGGCTCAAAAGCGTTGGCTACGGCCTCTTCCGACATGCCCACACCGGTGTCGTCCACCGACACGTAGCCTTTGCCTACGGTGATGGCCACATCACCCTCGTTGGTGTAGTTACAGGCATTGCGAATAAGGTTGCCCACCATGACAGACAGCACGCTGCGCGGACCAACGATCCGCATGTCCACCAGGTCCGACTTTTTCAGCCGCACCTTCTTGCCCCGGACCAGAAACTCGTAGCGCTGGAATTCATCGTCTACCACATCGTTGACGGACATCTCCTGCACCGCCAGGCCCTCACCGCTTTCCCGTGCCAGCACCAGCAGCGCTTCGATCAGGGCCTGCATGTCCCGGGAGACATTGCGAATGCGGTTGATGGTCTTGGTCTCGTAGTCCCCCAGTTTGCCTTCCTGCACCAGCATGTCGGCCGCCATCTGGATGACCGTGACCGGACTGCGCAGTTCATGGCTGGCGTCCCGGGTGAAATTCCTCTCCCGCTCCACGAAGCGCTGGATGCGCTGGTCCAGGTGGGACAGGGCGTTGACCAGGATATAGACCTCATCATCGGTCTTGGAAAACTGCTCGGGATCGAAGTCCTCGCTGTTGAGGCGGTTGAGATCCAGGTTCTCCACCCGCCGCGCCAGCCGAACCAGGGGCGACACAGCGCGATGGGACATGCGGTAGGTCAGCCAGGTGATCAGATAGACCGTCAGCAGGACAACCACCAGCGGAACCAGCCCGAAGAACAGGGCCAGGGACAGCACGTTCTCTTCAGCAAACACCAGGTAAAGGGTGCCCGACTCACGCTTCTCCACGTAGGCGATGTCACCACCCGCCTCCTGGTTCAGGTCATGGAATCCTTCCCCCAGGGGAAGCAGGTAAGGAGGAATCTGGTCCTCGGGCCCGCTCTTGAAGTAGCCCTTGAGGTTGACGGTGTCCGGCGCGGCGGCGTGAGGGTCAGCGGCCAGCCGCTGGGCGTACAGCGCTGCCTCATCGGTCAGGGCCTTTTGAATCAGGACGTCGGTAATGACCTTGGCCGAACCAAGAACACCCAGCAGGGCCGCCACGCTGATGGCGGCAGCCTGCATGGCAAACCCCATGAACAGGCGCTTGGCAACGCCGCTGCGCTTCACCGACCTGGCCTGCCGGTCGGCTTACTCGGCGTTCCGCAGGGGCGATTCCGCCTGCAGGTCCGCCAGGCGATAGCCGGCACTGTGGATGGTATGCAGCAGGGGGCGATCGAAGGGTTTGTCGATGACCTTGCGCAGGTTGTACAGGTGGCTTCGCAGCGTGTCGCTATCCGGCAGGATGTCGCCCCAAACCTCCCGCTCGATGTCCCGCCGTGACACCACCTTGGGCGACTCGCGCATGAGAATGGTCAGCAGTTTCAGCCCAATCGGGGACACCGAAAGGTCCTGACCCGCGCGCTGCAGCCGCAGGGTTGAGGGGTCCAGCGTCAGGTCGCCCACCTGGAATATTTCCTGGCTGACTTCCTTGCGGGCCCGGCGGATCAGCGCCTTTACGCGGGCTTCCAGTTCGCGGATTTCGAACGGTTTGATCAGGTAATCATCTGCGCCCACTTCAAGGCCGCTGACTTTGTCGTCCAGCGTATCCCGGGCGGTCAGCATAATGACGGGCGTCGATTTCTTGCCCTCGGCGCGCAGCTTGCGGCAAACCTCCACGCCGTCCATTCCCGGCAGCATGAGATCCAGCACGATGCAGTCGTAGCTGTTGGTCACGGCCAGGTGCAGACCGGTCACGCCGTCGGCGGCAAAGTCCAGCGCGTAGCCTTTGTTTTCCAGGTACTCGGCCACCATCTCGGCGATGTCGTGATTATCTTCAATCAGCAGGACGAGGCCCTTGTCTTCTTCAGTCATGGCATTACAGCCTGGTTTAGCAATTCCGCAATTATATCGAGGATTCAGATCATTGGTTTGTGAAGGTCTGCTTGGTGAATGTCTCCGGCAGGCAGCCGTCCAGCATGGGTGCCAGCACCGGCAGCACGTTGTCGAGGATCACCGGCTGGGCATCGGCGGTAGGGTGGATGCCGTCTGCCTGCAGCAGTTCAGGCTCCAGCGCAACCCCTTCCAGCAGGAATGGAATCAGCGGCAGTCCCAGTTCTTCCGCCAGCCTTGGATAGGCGGCGGCAAACTCCCGGGTGTAACGGGCGCCGTAATTGGTGGGAATCTGGATTCCGGCCAGGACGACCCGGGCACCGGCGTCAGCGGATTTGACCGCAATATCACGCAGGTTCTGGTAAAGCTGTGTAACGGACATGCCGCGCAGACCGTCGTTACCACCCAGTTCGAGTATGACTATCGAGGGTTGGTGACGCTGCAGCAGATCCGGTAATCTGGACAGCCCGCCGAAAGACGTTTCGCCGCTGATGCTGGCGTTAACGACCTCTCCAGGGCAGTCGGTAGATTCCATCTGCTGATCCAGCAGTGCAACCCAGCCTTTCTCGCTTGGGATGTTGTACGCGGCGCTCAGGCTGTCGCCCAGCACCATCACGGTGCCGGCGGTGCTGGCAGCGGAGGCGGCGGGAGCGAACCAAAGGACAATGATGAATAGAGCAATCAACATGCAGATCGAACCGACAATAATTCTGGACGCGCAGGATATCGACAAAGTGGTAGAGGGGCCAGACGGCGCCCTGACCATTCTTCAGCCAACCCGGCTGAGTATCCGGTCGGGCGATTCCGTCGCCATCATCGGGCCTTCGGGGTCAGGCAAGACCACCTTGCTGGGCCTGCTTGCGGGATTGGACCTTCCAAGCTCCGGAAAGATCCGCTTCATGGACCAGGAACTGACAGAACTGGATGAAGACGACCGGGCCGCGCTGCGCAGCCAGTCCGTGGGTTTCGTGTTCCAGTCGTTTCACCTGCTGTCCAGCCTGACCGCCCTGGAAAACGTCATGCTGCCGCTGGAGCTCTACGGAGAATCCAATCCCGAACAACGTGCCCGCGAAGTGCTTGAAAGCGTTGGCCTGGGTGAGCGGGCGCTGCACTACCCCAACCAGCTCTCCGGTGGCGAAAAGCAGCGGGTCGCCATTGCCCGGGCTTATGCCCGGCGCCCGGAAATCCTGTTCGCAGACGAACCCACCGGCAACCTGGACGCCAATACCGGTTCTGCCGTCACCGACCTGTTGTTCGAACTGAATCAGCAGCAGGGCACCGCCCTGCTGCTGGTGACCCACGATGAGCGCCTGGCCTCCCGTTGTGCCCGGGTGATCCGCCTCGAGGCCGGCCAGGCCACTGAAATGCCGCAGACCGAGCCGGCACCGGTGGCGGAGGCATCCGGGTGAAGCCCGTGCGTTTTTCGTTGCGCCAGATCCGCCGGGAGTGGCGGTCGGGCGAACTGGGCACCCTGGCGGCGGCCCTGGTGATTTCCGCTGCTGCCCTGTCCGCGGTGGGCTCATTTTCCCAGAGGATCGAGCGCGGCCTGACCCAGGGCGCCAACGAACTGCTGGCCGCTGACCTGGTGGTGCAGTCCCGACGGATTCCTCAGTCGGACTGGGTGGAAGAGGCAAAAACCCGGGGTCTGGCAACGGCCTCGCTGGTGGAGTTCCCCACCGTGGCATTTGCCGGGGAAAACTCGTTGCTGGTACAGGCCAAGGCCGTCACCGACGGTTATCCCCTGCGAGGCCAGCTGCTGCTGTCCGATCAGCCTTACGGTAGCGAATACCGCGCTGACGGCGTGCCGCCGCCCGGCGAAGTCTGGCTGGACGCCCGGGTTGTGGTGGAGCTGCAGGCCAACATGGGCGACCTGCTGGAACTGGGCGATTCACAGTTCCGTATCACCGCTGTAGTGGCCGCCGAGCCGGACCGGGCCAACAGCGTGTTCAGCCTGGCGCCACGGGCGATGATTAACATGCAGGATCTGGAGCCGGCCGGCCTGATCGGGCCCGGAAGCCGGGTCAGCTACCGGTTCCTGGTGGCTGGCGAACCCGACCAGATCGATGAGTTCGAACAATGGGTCGAACCCAAGCTGGAAGGACGCCAGTTCATCCAGACCCTGGAAGACTCCCAGCAGCAGGTCAGCCAGGCGCTGGACCGCGCCGGCCGCTTCCTGGTGCTGGCCGCACTCACCGCGGTACTGCTGGCTGGCATTGCGGTGGTGATTGCTGTGCGGCAATTCGTCCAGCGCCATCTGGATACCGTTGCCATTCTGCGCTGTCTGGGCAGTCGCCAGCGCTCAGTTGTGCTGGCGTTCTCACTGCAGCTGCTGTGGCTGGGTCTGCCAGCCCTGTTGATCGGCGTTGGCGCCGGCTACCTGATCCAGAACCTGTTGGTCACCGCCATGGGTGAACTGATCCCTGACGGTCTGCCCGGTGCGGACTGGCGACCCGGCGTCACCGCCCTGGCCACCGGCCTGCTGGCCATGCTGGGCTATGGCCTGCCCCCGCTGATGCGGCTGCGGGACGTGCCGCCCGTCCGGGTGCTGAACCGGCAGCTGGGCAATCCCAGCCCCCGTCGTTTCCTGGGCGATGCCCTGGTAGTGGCGTTTTCAGTGGCCCTGGTATGGATCGTCTCGGGCGATCACCGCCTGGGGCTTTACCTTTCGCTGGGCGTCATGATTGCCTCCGGCGTGCTGGCAGGCGTTGCCCTTTTGCTGATTCGCGCCCTGCGCAGACTGGCCCGTGGCAGGACCCTGGGCTGGCGCTTCGGGGTGGCCAACGTGGCCAAGAATAACCGCGGCGTGCTGCTGCAGATCTCCGGGCTGGGCCTCGGGCTGATGGCCATTTTCCTGCTGGGCGTGGTGCAGAACGACCTGATGCGGGGCTGGCGCGACACGCTGCCGGAAAATACGCCCAATTACTTCCTGATCAACCTGCAGCCGGAACAGGTGGAAACCGCAAGGGCCTACTTCGAGCAAGAGCAAATCGACAGCCAGGGTCTGTTCCCCATGGCCGTGTCAAAACTCAAAACCATCAACGGCGCGGTACCCAATCCGGATGATTTCGAAAGTCCCCGGGCACGCTACCGCATCCAGGGCAACATCAATATCTCCTGGGCGGACGAATTCCCACTTGCCAACACCATCCTGGAAGGCGAATGGTGGAGCGCTTCCGCCTTTGAAGGGAACGAACACGAAATCTCCCTGGCCCGCTCCTGGGCTGAAACCATGGAACTGGGACTGGGCGACCAAATCACTTTCGAGGTGGGCAGCCAGGAAGTCACCGGCACCGTCACCAGCATTCGCGAAGTGGACTGGGACTCCTTCCAACCCAACTTTTTCGTACTGTTTTCACCCGGCGCCGTGGGTGAGGTTTCCCGTACCTACATCTCAAGCGTGTTTGTGCCGGACGACCAGTTCCGGGTCGTATCCGGGCTGGTACGACAGCTGCCCAATGTCTCGGTGCTGGACGTGGGGTCCATCCTGGCTCGGGTGCGCACCATCATCGACCGGGTTACCCTGACAGTGCAGGTGGTGTTCGTGTTCACGCTCATGGCCGGGGTGGTGGTGCTGCTGGCAGCACTCAACAGCGGTCTGATCGAGCGGGTACACGAGGGCGCGGTGTTGCGCACCCTGGGCGGGTCGTCCCGGCAGCTCAGATCGGCCGTGTTCTCGGAGTTTGCGGTCATTGGTGCCGTAGCCGGGGTGCTGTCGGCCAGTCTGGCGCTGGCGGTGGGTGCCGTGCTGGCCAGGCAGGTGTTCGAAATCGAGTTTCAGCCGACCTGGTGGTTGCCGCTGCTGGGCATCATCGCCGGCGGCGCGGTGATTGGGTTCACCGGATTACTGGGGTCGCGGCCGGTGCTGAAGTCGCCGCCCATGGCGACCCTGCGGCGGACCGCCTGATTTATTCGACCTGGATTATTCCGGCGCACAGGGTATTTTGAGTCGCTCGGCGCCGTCAGGCGATCCAGCAGCGATTTCTGGCATGCATGGAGAACCAAAGCTGAAAGGCGCCCAGCAGGATGATGATCGCCGGAAATGTCATCGCCGACGGACCCAGGATGTCCACTGCATTGATGCCAACGAAGACATATCCCATCTGCACAACCACTGCGACCAGCGATACGACAAATAACGGTATTGCCAGCCGGCGTTTCAGGCAGAGAACGACAGCCGCGGCAAGCCCGCCGAATACCGCAATCGCATAGAAGCCGGTGACCCACCTGGGCGTCGCAGCCCGAAGTTCCTGCTGTGCCTGCGGCAGTGCGGCCACGGCCTCCCGAGTCATCGACACGTCGCTGAAATACGCAGCGACACCCATCAGGTTCCAGACCACGGCCACCCCGGCAACGATCCAGAACCATTTCGGCACCTCAGGCACCCTTTCTTCCGGAAATGAAGACATTCTCCTGCTCCTCCTACTCCGCCTTGTCCAGCGGCCAGTTCTCCGCGCGCATCGCCTTCGGCGTCAGCGGCGCCATCAGCGAGTACATGGCCAGCATCAGCCGGGCGCCGAATGTAACCCTCCCGGTCTCCACGTACCGCTTGAAGTTATCGACGATGAAGCGGGAACCGTCGGCCATCGACTTCTCGCTCTTCGAGCCGGCCACAACACGCTCGGTGATCAGGCAGAATTCGGTACCGCCGTCCTTTTCTTCGAGCAGGTAGGTCACCCGCGACGGTGGGTCCGGCAGGGCGGTCAGTCGGAATGTCGTCACCAGCCGGTGCGGCGGATTCATCTCGACGATTCGGCCAATGACCGCAACCGCCTTTCCCTGGTTCGAGGCAATCCGGTAGGGATTACCCGCTTCGAGGGCTGGCGTGTCCCAGGTGCCGTTCCAGAAGAACGGCCGCGCACTCGCCGTATTCACGAGTTCCGACCATACCGTGTCGATCGGCGCGTTGATCAGGACCTTGTAGACCTGTTTGTCCGCGTATGTCTGGTGATTCATTTGCGTTGTTTCCCCTTGTCGTCAGCTTTGGTGTGACGCGCCTCCGCCAGGTACTTGATTCGGGTCAACTGCCCCGCCCAGTAGGCGCTGTATTCCGTTGTCCACCTGTCGTGGATCATCTGAATCGGCGCGGCGTTGAAATACAGTCTCCGTGTCCGCCCGTCTTTCTCCGAGACGATCAGGTTGGCGGCCTCCAGGACAGCGAGATGTTTCATGACCGCGATCCGGCTGACGTCGAATTCGGTCGCCAGCGCACCGACGCCGATACCGGGCTGGTTCTTGACGATGTCGAGCATCCGCCGGCGACTCTCATTCGCGAGTGCCTGGAAAACAGCGTCCATGTCCCGATCACCTAACATGTAACCAATAGGTTACATTAAATCCTGCAGCTGTCAACAGCGCTCCGGCGGCGAGATTGTGAACTGGGAAAAACAAGCCGGATCGACGCCAATTTGTTGGAGGAAACAGATCTCAGTGGCTTGGAACAGGTTGACCAGCGGCTACCCAGTCGCGTCCTTTCCGAACCTCTGAATTTCATCATCCGGTCGCCTGCCCTGTACGGATAGCCAGCGTGCATTCATCCGGAAAAGCGGTATTTCGCTACAATGCCGGGGTGACCGAAACCAACGATGTGACCGGCCTGATTCAGAAGGCGCTGGCGGGTGACAGCGGCGCTGCTAATGCGGTGTTTGAGATCGCCTACCCGGAGCTTTGCCGGCGGGCCCGGATGCGCCTCGGCCACAGCGCGCGGGGGGCGACGCTGGACACGGCTGCGGTGGTCCACGAATCGTTTCTGAGGCTGGTGGAATCCGGGCGGGTGCGCGTCTCCGACCGCCAGCATTTTCTGCGGTACGCGGGCCGGGTAATGCGGGCAGTGATCGTGGATACCGTGCGCGAGCGGGCTGCACAGCGGCGGGGCGGCGATCTGCAGCGGGTAAGTCTGACCAGCGCCGGAGCGCCGAGCCTGCACAGCGCAGACGTCAACTCCGAGCTGGAAATTCTGGACGTGCATGCTGCATTGGAAGACCTGGCCGAGCAGAACCCACAGATGGCCGACGTGGTTGAGTTGCGGTACTTCGCTGGCATGACCGAAGCCGAGATTGCGGAATTGCTGGGCATTAGTGACCGCTCGGTACGCCGCATCTGGACCCGGGCACGGGTCTGGCTTGCCGACGCACTGGCAGAAGATCAGTGAATCGGAACGCCTGGCGCCTGCTGGACAGCCTGCTGGAGGAGGCCCTTGATCTGCCTCCGGAACGCCGTCAGGACTGGCTTAACAGCCTCCCGCCGGCCCATGATTCCCTGAGGCCAACGCTGGATCGCCTGCTGGCCCGAGCCGCCGGGGTGGAATCCGGCAACTGGCTGAATGAACTGCCGGCCCTGCAGGCGGATGAAACGATCGGCCAATGCGACCAGGCAAAGCCAGGCGTGATCCTGGGTAGCTATCGGCTGATCAGGCTGATCGGCCGTGGCGGCATGGGTCAGGTGTGGCTGGCGGACCGGCTGGATGGGCTGATAGAGCGGCCTGTCGCTCTCAAACTGCCGGGACGCTTCGCGCTGGACGGGGACCTCGCCGCCCGCATGGCCCGGGAACGTTCCATTTTGTCGGCGCTGGAGCATGCCAATATCGCGCGTCTGTACGATGCGGGCATCAGCGATGAAAGCCAGCCATACCTGGCCCTGGAATACATCGTTGGAACGCCGATTACCCGGTACTGCCAGGACCACGGACTGACCCTGCGCCAGCGACTTGAGCTGTTTCTTCAGGTCGCCGATGCCGTCGCCTACGCCCACGCCCGATTGATCGTTCATCGCGACATCAAGCCCGAAAACATCCTGGTAACGGATGATGGCCGGGCAGTGCTGCTTGATTTTGGCATCGCCAAACTGCTGGAAGAAGGCGCCGAGGGCGGCGAAACCCAGTTCGCCGGACCGATGTTCACACCCGACTACGCGTCGCCGGAGCAGATCAACGGAGAACGCATTACCGTCGCGTCGGATGTCTACAGCCTCGGCGTGGTCCTGTATCAGCTGCTGACTGACCTGAGGCCCTACCAGCTTTCCGGCACCGTGGCGACGCAACTGGCCCAGGCCCTGGCCGGCGTGCGGGTGACCAGACCCAGTAGCGCCGTCGCCGAAGCGGTCCGTGCACGACAACTGCGCGGCGACATCGACACCATCGTCCTGAAAGCGCTGTTTCTCGAAGTGGAAGGCCGCTACGCCGGCGTCACCGACTTAAGTGCCGACATCCGCCGCTACCTGGGGGGGTTCCCCATTTCCGCCAGACCGGGCTCCGCCGCCTACCACGCGTCCCGGTTCATTCGCCGACACAAAATAGGCGTGGCTTCCGCACTGGGCATTGTCACCGCCATAGCGCTGGGTGCCGCCGTTTCAGTGTGGCAGGCACAACGCGCCGTCACCGCTCGAAACCAGGCGGAACAGATCAAACAGTTCACCACCTCGATCCTGCAGGAAGCCGACCCCTATGCCAGCGGGAACGCCCTGACGGTGGAGAATCTGCTCAAACAGGCGGTTGGAAAGGTTGACGCACGGGGTGACCTGGGACCGGAAACACGGATTGAGCTGCTGACGGTCCTGGCGGCCAGCCTGGCCAACCTGCAGCGTTTCGAAGAGGCCGAACCGCTGGCCCGAAGAACCGTCAGGGATGCCGTCCAGGCGCTGGGTGCGGACCACCTGCTCAGCCTGCAGGCACGCACCGTGCTGCTGAACGTACTCGCCCCCAGCGGGCGGTTGCCCGAATCGCGCGACGAGGTGATTTCCGTGCAGGCCGCGGTAGCGGGGCATCCAGATGCCCCACCGGAACTGGTCATTGCGGCGCTGTCAAATCGAACCGGTCTCGCGATGCAGGAGGGAAACCTTGAGGCCGCGGTCGACTATGGCCACGACACCCTCGAGCGTGCCCGCACCCTGCTCGGTGAACGACACTTCAGTACGCTCACCGCGGCGACCCGGCTGGCGACGGTGTTCCAGTCCCGGGGCGATTCTGACCGTACCCTGGAGGCCGCCGCCGAGGCCTATCGCCTGAGCGAGGGCCATGACTTCGCGGCGACGCCGGTCCGAGACGCCGCAATGATCTACGGCATGGCCCTGGCCGAAGCCCAGCAGTTCGAACAGGCATTCCCGGTGATGGAACGGGCGATAGAGGGCACGCGCCAGGCGCTGGGCAGCAATGCCCAGGTGGTCGGCTTCTATCTCGGGCACCTGGCCCGCTATCAGGGTCAGGCGGGGCGGCTGGCCGATGCCCGGGACAGTTATGCTCAGGCCGTTGGCATTATCGTTCACAGCTTCGGTGAGCAGTCCCAGAACCATCGCGCCATGCTGTCCAACCTGGTTCGCATTCTGCTGTCCGGCCGCTGGATCGAGCCTGCCCGGACCCATTCGGCGTCACTGGCAGATCTGATCGGCCGATTGCCCGATGCCACAGAGGGGCAGCGTCACCGGGTCGCGCTGCAGCGGGCCGCGGCCGATGTTTACGCCGGCGATGCGTCCGGCGCCCTGCATCGTCTGGCCCAGGTTCCGGATTTCCCGGTGAGCCCCAGGCACCGCGGCACCTATTTCGATCGGGACTACGTCCTGGCCCTGGCCTATCGCCGAAGCGGCGACCCGTCGCGGGCCCTGCAACACCTGGAAATCTCCATGGCGGCGCTGGGAGATTCCGCCGATAGATCCGGCAGCGCGCCGGAATTACTGACTGAGATCGGCCTCATCCATGTCGCCGGTGAGCGCTGGGACGAGGCCAGAGAGGCCCTGTCAGCAGCTCGGAATCTTTACCAGCAACGCCAAACCCATATTACGCCACGCTACGCCGACGCCCTTGAGGGTCTGGCCCGGGCGGCACTGTCAGCCGGCGCGGCCGAAGCCGCCATGCTGGCTGCCGAACAGGCCCACGGGTTCTGGCAGGGGCATCAGCCGGACTCCCGGTGGGCACGTTCGGCACAACGCACCCTCGACCTCTGCCGCGATTCGCTAAAATCGCAGTTGAACGATGAGCCCACCCCATCCGCGCTGGCACGTGATTCAGGACAGTAGCCGCCGGGGTTGACACGGTACGTCCGGTCTCGCTCTGAGACTACGATTGCCGGCGCGACGCGGCGCCCTTTTCTCCCGCCTGTCCGGATTTTCGCCCCGACTCCGCTTGTTGCCTTAGAACCTGGATGAACCAGAAGGGAGGCAACCATGAAACTGATAACAGCCATGATGGCGCTGACGATGCTGGCCGGCGTAACGAGCCAAAGTCTGGCCGGCCCGAACTGCCCCGAGCCGGTGATGGTGCAATGCGACGTTCGCGACCAGTTCCCGGAAGGACGCTGGAGTTTCTCCGATGCCGGCAGCCAATACCTGATCTCGGGAACCGAGCCTCTGAAAATTACCTCACTGCTCCACGATAGTTTCCTCGTCGAAGGCGCTCTGGAGGTCTACCAGGAGGGCGGTCCGGAGGCGAACTACATCGAGGTGGATTGCGACGGCCGGGTGTCCGGTCGAGGCCAGGAGCAGATTGCGGGCGTCATCACCAAGACGGCCCAGGAACTGGCGTGCGAGCCCATGTTTAACGGTGACGGCAGCATGAGGGTCGAGGTTGCCCTGGAGAGAACGTACCGCATCGACGGATTCGTCGATGGACCAGGCCGGCTGGAACTGACCCGAACCACCGAATCGGCCGCTTTCCATTTGAACGGCCGGCTTTCGGAAAACGTTGATTGTTCGTTCCGTTACCACTTTCCTGACGTGAATCTCAACATCTCTGAGCCAGGCCGTTCGGATCGGGTATGGCTGCAGATCGACTACGACGGCGAAGCTCTGCCGCCCCGCTACGACGCGAGCATTCTGCCCATCGAGGAGCCCTGGCTGGAAGACGTCGCCAGGCGGATCATACTGGGCCGGATATTCAGTTTTAATCCCAGGATGTTGCTGCCGGACGAACCGCTGCCCAGCGACTACGAGCGCTACAATGTGATGTTCCTTCGGGACGAAGTCAGCCTGACCCCGCAGCTGAATCAGACCCTGATCGGCAAGACGCCGGTGATCAGGGAACTGACGCTGGCCGAGCCGAAGCACTACCTGGAGGGCGTCTTCGCCATGACCCGGCTGACCGCGGACGTGGACTGGCGAGACTCGGACTCACCCCGGGAGATCACCTTCGAGTATCCGGCGGGAATCGAGACGACGCTGATGGAAGGCGAGCCCCTGGAACTCGATTTCAACGCCGGCGACCCAACCCAATTCGTGGACGTCAAAGTGCGTGGCGGAGACGAGGTTTCGCCCATATCCCGGGTGTCCACGCCGGCCGTCACAATGCCACACTGGGCGGCTGCCGCCTCGGGATGGAGCGCCCAGCCCGGCATCCAGTACAGCGCTGATGCCAACTGGCCCATCTCAGAGGAGGCCACGCGGACCGTCAACACGCTGTCTTTTCTGACCGGCATCTGGGGCCTCAGCGGAACCGCCGATTCGGAGTACATCCTTCTTCCGCACTCCGACGGCATGCCTCGTACCGGCAATGCCGATACCGAGATCAGCATCAGGTTTGCCGGTCGCGCCAGTCGCAACAAGCTGAAGCTGACCGGGCACAACACAACAACGCTGGGCTGCGACTCGCTGCAAACCGCTGGGGAGACCGTGGCGGAATTTCCCGATTTTGACTGGCAACAGACGCTCAATCCGCTGACCCTGATTCCACCGGTTGCAGCCCTGTGCGCGGCAAACCCAGGCGGCATCATCTGCGGCGTTATCAATAGTTTTGGGGTCAAGCTCAATACCCGCGCCGGCGTGAACGGTATCCTGGAGTTTGCCGGCAGCGCCATGGGCAATCTGGAATGGACCGGCGCCTCGCTGGCCTCCGATTTCGAAGTGGGCGTCGCGCTGGAACTGGTGCCCAAACCGCTGCACATCCTGGTGTCTTTCAGCGTGGAAGGCGGCGGCGGCGGCTGCATGCTGTTTGATGTGGCCCCCACCCTGAATGTGAGCGGACTGGGCGGCAAGGTTTACGTCCGGGCTGAGGCCAACCTGCTGTTCGTCGGGGCCGGCGATGCAGAAAAGGAGTGGACCTTCGGCGACGCCTGCCTCGATGGCAGCCCCGGCAGTACTGCTGACAAGGGCACAGCCCCGGGCTGGGTACCCGACGATGGCCAGCTTGCCATGGCACTGGGCCCGGAGGGCCAGGCGGCGGCGGTCTGGACTGAACCCCACCCCGGAGAAAACCGGCCCTCGGGCGACATCGTGCTCCGGGCCTACCGCCAGGGGCAATGGCAGGCGCCCGTTCGCATTACCGACGACGTCCAGTCGGACATCGGCCCATCGGTCATATTCGAGAATCAGCATCGGGTGTGGGTGAGCTACATGCGCAACGACGACACTCTGCTGCCGTCCAGCGCCGAAGCCGCGGAACCCTTTGCCGGCGGATTCGAACAGGTCTTGGTAGCGGTGGATCTGCAGACCGGCCAGATGAGCGATCCCCTCCAGGTGACCGCAAACAGCGTGGTCGATTTTGGCGGCACCCTGCACCGAGATGGCGCCGGCGGCCTGCACCTGCTGTGGCAGCGGTCCGACGCGCGGTCCTTTACCGGGTCGTCCTCCGACCCGGCGGGGATTTATATGACCAGCCTCGACGGCGGAAAATGGAGCCAGGAGCAAACGGTAGCCGACGGTCTGGTTGGGCTGTTCGGCTGGACCGCTGCTGCGGGTCCCGACGGCGACCTGGCCGTGGCCATGATCCTGGACGAGGACGGGGACCTAAGCACGCCGGACGACCGCGAAGCCTTTACCGCACTGCGCCGGGGCGGGGCCTGGGCCGCACCGGTCAACCTGTCCCGGAACGCCGTCATGGACGATTCTCCCCTGGTGGGTTTCGACGCAAACGGGGAACCGGCAACCCTCTGGCGTTCCCAGGGTCAGGTCTGGCAGGCGACCGGCCCGGGTGATCCTGCGCCGGCATTGGACAGCGGAGACGAAGAACTGGACGACGCCGTCGATGTGCGCGTGTCCCGGGGCTGGTTCGACGCCGCCGCCGGCGTACTCGTCTGGCCCGACGGCAACCGGATTCTGTCTGCCCGGCAGTCCGAAGGCGAATGGTCCGCGACCCGGACCGTACTGGCGGATACATCCGGCTCACTGGAGCTGCACGATGTACGGCTGCAGGAGGACCAGATGACAATCGCCTACAGCAGCCGCCATCGAGTTGCCGGCGGCTTCACCCTGGAACCCCTGGCTCTGCCTCGATTCACTTCCGTGAGCCTGGACGAATGCAGCGGCGTGTCCTGCGATCGGCTGTTTGAAAACGGATTTGAGCAGGCCGGAAATGGGCAGTAGTGCAGAATGGACCGTTCGGGTTCGTATTACCGGGCTCGGCGCTCAAAATCGCGCCCTGGATGGTTACGCAGCCGCCGGCGCATGCCATGGCGGGCCCTGGTTCAGCGACCGGCTCCCTCCACGCGCACCGTGCGCACCATGTCCGAGCGTGCTCCAAAGTTGGCCAGCACGTTACCGTCCTGCAGGGTCCCGTTCTGCAAGCCCAGGACCTGCAGCGCGATGATGGGCAGGCCGTGGTAGACGTGACCTTCCCGGGAGACCAGTTCTCGGCCGGACTCGGCCAAATCCACGGATATCGAGCCGGACTGCCCGAATACGACGCCATCGGCCACGCCGGCAAACATCATTTCATGATCCGGCGCGGCCAGCAGGATGCTGGGCTCATCCTGGTCGATCTGGGACGAATAAACCCGTGCCGATGCGTAGATCGCCAGCTCGCGGCCATCGCCCGCGCATGCCGCGGGTGGCACATCGGCAAAGACGAAACACCGGGTGTATTCCTCGGCGCTGCGATCAAAGGGACGCACCCTGATGGGCTCCCCATCGCCGAAGACCCGTTGGAATGGCGCCCGGGGTGCCAGGTCGCCGTTGACGTAGGCAAAGCGGGTGGGCAGCGTGAATATCCATTCGGTAGTCGACTCGATGTCGGGCTCCCGGGAGAACTCCCCGTCCAGTTTCGCCGCCATCAAAACGGCAGAGATCGCGTCGATGGGTTCGTCCCAGCTGGACTGCACTACGCCATCATCGGCAATGACGGTGCTGGAAACGGGGTCACCCTGGGCGCCCTGTCGCGCCATGGCAAGGGTCAGCAAATCGCCGTTTGGCCCACCCGGGCCGTTCAGGGTGGCCGCATCGTCGGGCAGGAAGAAATTCTCGATGGCGATGGCCGAGTAGGAAAATGCCGTGCCCCGGTCCACGCGAACCAGCGTGGCTGTTCCGGACAGGCCGCCCCGGGGCGGCGCCACATCCGTGTCGGGGTCTGCGACCCAGTAGGCATCCGGGGCCGGATCCGCGCCCTGGGCGGAAGGAGTCCAGGCATCCAGCAGTTTCCTGCAGTTCTCCCGGCTGGGCGACAGGACCGCCGCTTCCAGACCGGTGACGACGGGCGAGATGTCTTCGTCCAGAATGCCCAGTTCGAACACTTCAACGTAGCCACGATGGTTGCGTGCCTCGTCCTGGGGACCGCCGTCGGCAAACGCGCCGGTATAAAGAATCGTGCGAAACCGCGCGGTGAGGGGGTAATCCGGGATGTTGCAGGACTCATCAGCACTCTGAATCAACGCGGTTCCATCGGACGAATTGCGAAAGATGGCCGCCGTCCAGGTGTCCCGCGGCGCCAGGTAGATGATCTGTCGCTCCACCAGCCTGCCGTTGATGGACTCACGCACGCTGACCCGGGCGATTTTTGTATCGTCGGTGTGATTCACCACGGTGAGCAACGTCTGGAAGGTGTCGTCGATGGTGTAGTAAGGATAGATCAGTACCTGGCCACTGCCGCCAGGGTTCACGTGTACCGCGCCGGCGTGGGCTGCCACAATTAACGCAACGACTCCAAACCACTTCATCAAGCCCCTCCCTGATCTCCAGACCAATGGCGTCAACCGGCCTCGCTATTGAGCGTTGCCAGAACATGGACAGCAAACTGGAGACGTTTCGGCGGGCCAAATCCCCCCAGAAGTGCAAGAAGTGGCCGGTCCCGGGGCGTCGCGATGGCAGGCGTTACGTAGTGATTGAGGGCATTGGCGGGCCGCCAGGCCCGCTACAGTCAACCGTCGTCCTGCTGTTCCTCCGGATGCCACACCAGGTCCAGATGGCGCGCGGCTTTGACGTCATCCAGCCGCCGTACCGGCTGGGTGTAGGGCGCGCCCTTGACGTAGTCGATGTCCTCCCGGGCCTTGTCCCGGATCTCTCCCATGACCTCGGCAAAGGCGTCGAGAACCTCCCGGGGCTCGGTCTCGGTGGGCTCGATCAGCTGGCATTCCGGCACCAGCAGCGGGAAGTAGTTGGTGGGCGCGTGAAACTCGTAGTCCAGCAGCATCTTGGACAGGTCGGTTGCGGTGAGGCCCAGTTCCTTGGCCTCTTTTTTCAGGGTCACGATGAATTCGTGGCTGGCCCGGCGACCGGGAAAGGCGAGCTCAAAGCCCTTGTCTGCCAGCCGGCGGGCCAGGTAGTTGGCGTTGAGGGCGGAGTACTCGGCCACCCGCCGCATGCCTTCGTGCCCCAGCAGCAGCGCGTAAACGTAAGCCCGCAGCAGCACTCCGGCGTTGCCGCCGAAGGCGGATAGCCGACCGATGCTCTGGGGACGATCTGATTCGTCCAGCCAGCGGTAGGCGTCATTCTCCCGCGCCACCATGGGCAGCGGCAGGAAGGGCAGCAGGGTTTCGGAAACGCCCACCGCACCGGCGCCGGGGCCACCACCGCCGTGGGGCGTCGAGAAAGTCTTGTGCAGGTTCATGTGGATGGCGTCGAAACCCATGTCGCCCGGGCGCACTTTGCCGAGAATGGCGTTGAGGTTGGCGCCGTCGTAGTAAAGCAGCCCGCCCGCGTCGTGAACCAGTTCGGCAATGTCCAGGATCCGTCGCTCGAACACACCGAGTGTCGACGGATTGGTCAGCATGATGCCCGCGGTCTTGGGGCCTACGGCCTCCTCCAGGGCGGCAAAGTCCACGTCACCGTCCTCGGCCGTGGGCAGTTCGCGCACCGTGAAGCCGCACATCACCGCGGTAGCGGGATTAGTCCCGTGGGCTGCGTCCGGCACCAGGAATTCGGTACGCTCGGTGTCTCCGCGGGACAGGTGATAGGCGCGGATCATGGCGACGCCGGTGAACTCACCCTGGGCGCCCGCCATGGGGGCCAGCGACACACCCTGCATTCCGGTGACCTCCTGCAGGATGTCCTGCAGATGGTGCATGGCCCCCAGGAATCCCTGGGACAGGCTGGCCGGTGCATAGGGATGACGCGACAGGAACCCGTCCAGCATGGCCAGTGAATTACAGGCCCGCGGGTTGTATTTCATGGTGCAGGAGCCCAGCGGGTAGAAATTGGTGTCGATGGAAAAATTCTTCTGGGACAGTCGGGTGTAGTGCCGGACCACCTGCAGTTCCGATACCTCGGGCAAATCCAGCGGCGCACGCCGCCGGAACTTCGCCGGCAGGTCCATCTGGGAGTCCAGCAGCCCGGGATCACGGGCCGGATACTGGGCGGCGCTTTGCCTGCCCCGGGACGACTGTTCAAAGATCAACATGTTGGTGGCTCCAAGTCCTCTGGCGGTATCCGCGATTCCATTCGCGAAGTGAATGCCAGCAGTCTGTCGGACTTAACCAAGTTCGACGACTGCCAGCGGGCGGAATGATATCGGATGCACGACAGCAGTACCATAAAAGGTGGTTCGAAGGGGCCCTCGCGACAAGAGTCGCCCGTTTAATCAATGATTTACAATCACTTCACGGGATTGACCACACCTCCGGTAAGGGCTATCGTAGCGGCCAAAAAATGAACAAGCGCGCACCCCTTGAACCCTGGCCCTAACATACCTCGAGACTACAAGTACCTGGCCCATTCCCGGCGAGCACCGGGACGACGCTGGTCGACGGTGCTGGCGTCCTGGCTGCGCCAGGGCACAAAAGGACTGATCCGGGGATCACGCAAAGGGCTTGGTCTCCCGGCAGGAGTGCGCCGGCTGGGCGCTGTCGCCGCCGCCGTTGGCGTGCTGGCCCTGCTGCTCAACGGACTGGCCGGCGCCATCGCGCCTCCCCCCGAAACTTTGCAGCAACGCCAGGTTGCCGCACTGGATCTGCCCGAGCTGATTGTTCCCGCGACGCCGGAAACCCCGGAGCGCACGGAAGAACCAGCGGAAGAACCTGCCACTGCTGACCGGTGGCAGACCGAGACGGTGGGCAAGGGTGACACCCTGGCAGCCGTCTTCAATCGCCTGGACCTGACCGCCAGGGACGTGCACCAGGTGGTTCACCTGAGCGAGGACACGCGCAAGCTGACCAGAATCTACCCCGGCGACGAGATACATTTCCGGCTCGATGAACAGGGACGACTGGCCGAGCTCGAATACCAGCTGGATGAAACCACCCGCCTGCGGGTCAGCGGCCAGGAGGGTGAGCTCAGCGCACGGCTGGAGACCGACGAGCTGGTACCCAAGGTTCGGCACGCCAGCGGAGTCATCCAGGATTCGCTGTTCCTGGCCGGGCGGGATGCCGGCCTCACTGACCGCCTGATCATGGAGATGGCGGGCCTGTTCGGCTGGGACATCGACTTCGTGCTGGACATACGGGACGGTGACGAATTTCACCTGATTTACGAAGAGCTTTTCCGCAACGGTGAGTATCTGCGCACCGGCGAGATCCTGGGGGCCACTTTCGTTAACCAGGGCAAAAAGTTCCAGGCTATTCGCTTTGAAACCGAAAACGGCGTTGAGTATTTCTCACCAGACGCCCGCAATATGAAAAAGGCCTTCCTGCGCGCGCCGCTGGACTTCGCCTACATCAGCTCCAGCTTCAACCCCAAGCGGTTTCATCCGATACTGCAGCGAGTCAAGGCTCACAACGGTGTAGATTACCGGGCACCCACCGGTACCCCGGTCTACGCTGCCGGAAACGGCAAGGTCATCGCCTCGGCGAGAAACAAGTACAACGGCAACTACGTGTTTATCCAGCACGGCAACAACATCGTTACCAAATACCTGCACTTCAGTCGCCGGGCGGTGAAAAAAGGCCAGCGCGTGAAGCAGGGCCAGGTGATCGGTTACGTCGGCAACACCGGCATGTCCCAGGCCCCACACCTGCACTATGAGTTCCTGGTCAACGGCGTGCACCGCAATCCCCGCACGGTCAAGCTGCCCAAGGCCGAACCCCTGCCCGACAGCATGCTGCCGGACTTTCATCGCACCGCCAATCCCCTGCTGGCCCGGCTGGACCAGATGGCCTCCACCATGCTGCTGGCCGCGGCGGACTGACCCTCCGGGGAACCGGTGGCTTCCCTGTTCATCGGGCTCATTTCAGGCACCAGTATGGACGGCGTTGACGCCGCGCTGGTAGATGGATCCGGCGAGCTGCTGACCACATACGCCCAGCCATACACGGAGAACGTTGCGACGCTGCTGCAGCGTACGGCCGCCGGAGACCCGCTGTCCGCCGGTGATCTGGCCAGGCTGGACCGATCCATTGCCGAGGTATTTTCCCGTGCCGCCCTGAAACTGCTGGACCAGGGCCGGGTCAGGCCCGCCCAGGTCGGCGCTATCGGATCCCACGGCCAGAACGTGTACCACGGGCCGCGGGACACCCCGCCGGTGACGCTGCAGCTCGGGGACCCCCACGTCCTGGCGACGCTGACCGGAATCACCACCGTGGCGGATTTTCGCCGCCGGGACGTGGCGCTGGGGGGCAGCGGCGCCCCGCTGGCACCGGCCCTGCACCAGGCCCTGTTTCGCAGCGACAGCGAAGACCGGGCAGTTCTCAACCTGGGCGGAATTGCCAATCTGACCCTGTTGCCGGCAGATCCCGGATTACCGGTTCGGGGGTTTGATACCGGTCCAGCCAGCTGCCTGATGGATGACTGGTGCCGGCGCCACCAGCGCGGCCGCTACGATGCCGAAGGCGCCTGGGCGGCATCAGGCCAGGTCAGCTCGCAGCTGGTGGAAGACTGGCTGTCGGACGAGTACTTCGGACGGCGGCCACCCAAGAGCACCGGTCGGGAGAAGTTTGACCTGGGCTGGGCACTGGCCGGCGATCGCGGCGCAGGTCTGGACCCGGCGGACGTCCAGGCCAGCCTGTGCGAATTGACCGCCGTATCGATCGCCCGGGCACTGCTGCAACAGCAGGAAAACACCCAGCGGCTGCTGGTCTGCGGCGGCGGCGTCCACAACATTCACCTGGTCCGGCGGCTGCAGGCCGCTCTCCCGGGGGTCCAGATCGACTCCACGGCGGTGCACGGACTGGGGCCCGACTGGGTCGAAGCTGTGCTGTTCGCCCACCTGGCGCGGGCAGCGGTGGCCGGTGAGACCACCGACCTGGAAGCCGTCACCGGGGCACCGCCCCACGTTTACGGCGTGGTGTTCCCTGCCTGACGCGGGGAAGGCTCTGCGCCGGCACTGCCTACCGAGGCATCCACCAGGCCGGTGCGCATCATGATGCCAAACAGGATGATACCGGGAAGGGCCGCCAGGGTGGTCAGCAGGTAAAAATTCACGTAGCCCATGGACTGGATCAGGGCGCCGGCGGTGGTGCCGGACAGGAACCGGCCGACAATGCTTGCCGCGGCCGATATCAGGGCGTATTGGGACGCGGTGAACCGCAGATCACACAGGGCGGAAAAATACGCCACCACTACCACGCCGCCTATGCCGCTGGCGAAGTTTTCGAAACCGATGGCCGCCGCCATGCCCCAGTTGCTCTTGCCCAGCGCCGCCAGCCCGGCGAAGCTCACATTGGACACGGCCATCAGCACCAGGCTCAACATGACTGAGCGCTTCATGCCCATGCGCGAATACAGCACGCCGCCCAGGAAGATGCCAATGAGGAATGCCCAGAACCCGAAACCCACGTCGTAGATGGCAATCTCGTCGTTGCTGTAGCCCATATCGTCAAACAGCAGGCGAAACGTCAGGTTGGCCAGGGTGTCCCCAATCTTGTGCAGCAGTATGAATGCCAGCACCAGGAGAGCTCCCCGGCGAGCGAAAAACTCCGCCAGCGGCTGCCACACCGTGTCTATCACGTGGGCCAGGCCCTTGCGCTGAGTGGGTTCCCGGTGGCGGCTCGGCTCACCCATGACCAGGCCGGTCAACATGGCCGGCAGAGCCAACCCGGCACAGGCCAGGTACGCGGCTGACCAGCCCATGCGCGCCGCCACCACCAGGGCCAGTGCACCGGCGCCCGCGGCCCCGATGCGCCAACCATACTGGGACATGCCTGACCCCACTCCCAGCTGGCGCGGTGACAACAGCTCGATGCGGTATCCGTCGATGACAATGTCAAATGTCGCTCCGGCAATACCAACGAGCACCGCCGCCACCGCCGTCTGCAGCAGGTTGGTGCCGGGGTCCACCAGGGCCAGGTTGGCCACGGCAGCGATGACCAGCCCTCCGGAAAAGATCAGCCACGAGACCCGCTGGCCCAGCCGCCCGAGCAGCGGCAGGTGAATGCCGTCCACAACCCAGGCCCACAGCCACTTCAGGTTATAGACGAGGAACGCCAGGGTGAAAGCGGTGACCGCCTTCTTGTCGATGCCGTCCTGGGCCAGCCGGGTGGTGAGCGTTGCGCCAATCATGGCGTAGGGGAACCCCGATGATACCCCCAGGAAGAACGCAGCGATGGGAGCCGCCTCGGTATACGGCCGTACACCCGCCGGGATCTTCGTGCGCCAGTTGGTCGGCTGGGTCATCGGTCGGTTGCCCTGTCAGCGCCAGTCATAGTCCATGATCAGCGGAGCGTGGTCGGAAAACCGCTCGTCCTTGTAGATGTCCACGGCGCGGGCGGTCTGCGCGATACCCGGTGTGCCAATCTGGTAGTCAATGCGCCAACCCACGTTCTTGGCCCAGGCCTGGCCGCGGTTGGACCACCAGGTGTATTGCTCTTCCCGCTGGTCCACCCGCCGGAACGCATCCACCCAGCCCGCCTGGTCGAACAGCGCGTCCATCCAGGCCCTTTCCTCGGGCAGGAATCCGGAGTTCTTCTGGTTGCCCCGCCAGTTCTTCAGGTCGATGGCCTTGTGGGCGATGTTCCAGTCACCACAGATCAGGTACTCCCGGCCATCCCGGGCCATGTCCTCTAACAGAGGCATCATCCAGTCCATCACTTCGAACTTGACGGCCTGGCGCTCTTCGCTGGACGAGCCCGAAGGCATGTACAGCGAGACCACGCTCAACTGGCCGAAGTCCGCCTGCAACCAGCGCCCCTCCCGATCAAAGGCATCCCGGCCCAGCCCTGCCTGCACCCGGTCCGGCTCGTGCCGGCTGTACAGGGCGACGCCGCTGTAGCCCTTCTTTTCGGCATCGTGGTAGTAGCAGTGCTCAAACGGAAAGAAGTCCGGCAGTTTCAGCTGATCCAGCTGGGCCTTGGTTTCCTGGATGCAGACCACGTCCGCGTCCTGCCCGGCAAGCCAGTCAAAAAATCCCTTGCGCTGGGCGGCCCGAATTCCGTTGGCGTTGAGGGTGATGATGCGCATCCCGATTCCTGATGGATTGTCCGATGACCCGGCCGCCCCGGCGCAGCCAAAACGCGCGTATGGTAACACCGGTTTCGCCCTTGCGGCCGGAATCCGGACGGATAGAATTGAGCCTCACCATGGATCCGGCTTTATGAAACCTTTCCAAACCCAATTCCTTGAGCTGTGCCTGCAGCTGGAAATCCTGCGATTTGGCGAATTCACCCTGAAATCCGGCCGCGAGAGCCCCTACTTTTTCAATACCGGGTTGTTCAACTCGGGCGACTCCCTGCGTCGCCTGGGGGAGTTCTACGCGGCGGCGCTGCAGGATTCAGGGCTGGACTACGACCTCCTGTTTGGCCCCGCCTACAAGGGCATCTCCCTGTCGGCGGCTACCGCCATCGGACTGGCCAGCAGACATCAGCTGGACGTCCCTTTTGCCTTCAACCGCAAGGAAGTCAAGGACCACGGCGAAGGGGGCGCGCTGGTGGGGGCCCCACTTACCGGCCGGGTGATCATCGTGGACGACGTTATTTCCTCGGGAACCTCCATTCGCGAGGCCGCCGAAATCATCCAGGCCCATGGTGCCGAACTGGCCGGCGTGGTGATTGCCATGGACCGCCAGGAGCGCGGGTTTTCAGAAGAATCGGCCAGCGGGGAAATCGAGCGCAAGCTGGGGGTACCGGTGGTCAGCATCATCAACCTGGACTCCCTGATCGAGTACCTGGGGCAGGACCCCAGCTCCGAGCAGGTGCGGAAGAAAGTGGTCCAGTACCGGGCCGTCTACGGCGTGGCCAGGTCCTAGGAGTCTGCGCCGTAGAAAATCGTGACAGCGAAAATGCGCAATCGCCATAGAGTGGGTCTATCGTGGGAGGAGAATAGCCCGACTATTTGACGAGCAGGAGAGACCTAGTCTATGGATGAGTGTGCATTTGCAGCCAGGATCTTTCTACGGCGCAGACTCCTAGTCTGCATTATTCATGAACGCCTCAAGCCATTGAATTCACTGCCCGGGCCCTCCTGATGGGCTTCCTGGCCAGGCCGCGACGGCGGGGTTGATAACAAAAATTAACAATTGACGTGACGCAGTAGGCGGGATCGCGCGGTCGAAACCGTTATATTGCGGAAGATTGATTCTCGACCCTTGAGTTTTAGAGGCCATTTGCCGAAAAACTACAGTGGAGAGGACGGACCAGACCGGGTGAAAAATTTATGAGGATGTCAGTGAAAGTGTGGAAACACATCGGGGTCGGGACGGCTGCGGCCTGCCTGCTGTTGGCCCTGGGCGGACCCGCCCAGGCCCAGAAGCTTTACAAGTGGGTCGACAAAGACGGTAACGTGCACTACAGCGACCAGGTGCCGCCCGATCAGGTTGACCAGGCGCGGCAGGAGCTGAACGAACAGGGCGTCGTGGTTGACCGGCTGGACCGCGCCAAGACGGACGAAGAGTTGGCCGCTGAGGCCGCGGCGCTGCGTGTGCAGTTGGAGCAGATGGCCGCTATGCAGCGCCAGGCGACCGAGGATCGCAAAGTCCTGGCCCAGTACGCCGGCGAGCAGGACATCATTCGCATTCGCGATCAGCGCATTGAAACCCTGGACCGCCAGATCCAGTCAGCCCAGGCCTACATCAGCAGTCAGACCCAGTCCCTGGCCGACCTGACCAAACGGGCCGCCGAGCTCGAAAGCCAGGGCGTGACCATCAGCGATGCCATGACGGACTCCATCAAGTCCATTCGCGACCAGATTGCCAAGCAGGAATCACACATCGCGGAGAAAGAGGCTGAAAAACAGGTGATTCGCGACGAGTATGCCGTTGAGCTGGCCCGCTACCGCGAAGTCGCTGAACGCCAGATGGCCAGCCAGAAACCACGGTAATCACGCCGGCAGGCGACCCGCCGGAACGGGGTCGCCTAAAACGGCAGCTCCAGTTCCGGATCAACCGCCTGGAGCTGCTCTCGAAATTCCCCCTGGATTCTCTCCAGCGCCTCTTCGGAGTTGGCGTCAAATCGGAGTACCAGGCACGGCGTGGTGTTGGAGCAGCGTACCAGTCCCCAGCCGTCGTCATAATCAGCCCGAATGCCGTCGATGGTGGTGATACGGGCGCCCTCGAAGCTGGCGACCTCCTGGAATTCCTGCATGAATCGGTAGTGGGCTCCCTCTTCCATTTCCACCTTGATCTCTGGCGTGCTGACGCTGCTGGGCAGCGCTTCCAGCACGGCGCTGGCGCCGCTCGGATCCGCCGCCAGGATCTCCAGCAGACGTGCGGCGGCATAGATGCCGTCGTCAAAGCCGAACCAGCGCTCCTGGAAAAAGAAGTGCCCGCTCATTTCACCCGCCAGGGCGGCGCTGACCTCTTTCATCTTGGCCTTGATCAATGAATGGCCGGTTTTCCACATGATGGGGCTGCCGCCGTGGTTGAGGATCACCTTGGCCAAGTGGCCGGTGCACTTGACGTCGTAGATGATGGCGGCCCCGGGGTTTCGGGTCAGCACGTCTTCGGCAAACATCATCATCAGCCGGTCCGGGTAGATGATCTCGCCTTCCCGGGTCACTACGCCCAGGCGGTCCGCATCACCATCCAGCGCGATGCCGAGATCCGCGTCCAGGCTCTCCACCGTGACGATCAGGTCTTTCAGGTTGGCCGGATCCGACGGGTCCGGATGATGGTTGGGAAACTCACCGTCAACCTCGCAGAACAGCGGGATGGCCTCGCAGCCGATCTCCTCCAGCACCAGTGGCGCCACGCGACCGCCTATGCCGTTACCGGCGTCCACCACGACCTTGAGCGGTTCCTCCACCTGGACGTCCGAAGCAATCTGGTCAACATACTCATCGACAATGTCCATTTCCTGGACGCCGCCGTCTCCACTGAGGATTTCACCCTCCTGGATTCGCTTATACAGCTTCTGAATATTTTCAGCCGCCAGGGTTTCCCCCGCCAGCACAATCTTGAACCCGTTGTAGTCTTTCGGGTTGTGGGAACCGGTCACCATGACGCCGCTGTCCGTTCCAAGGTGGTGCGTGGCGAAATAAAGCACGCCGGTGGGAACGGCACCAATGTCGATAACGTCCACGCCAGCCTTGGCCAGGCCCTGGATCAGGGCATCGCTCATTTCAGGGCCGGACAGGCGGCCATCCCGGGCTACCACCACCTGGGATACACCCCGATCCATGGCCTCGCTGCCAATGGCCTGACCGATGGTGCTGGCGATTTTTTCGTTGAGGGTCTTGCCAACGACGCCGCGAATGTCATAGGCCCGGAAGATCTCCGCAGGGACCGTCGCCAGGGGTTTGGCGGCCTCCTCGGCTTCCTTGGTAAAGGCCATGGCGCTCTCCAGCGCGTCGTCCACCACGGCCTCGGCCACGGCATCTTCCAGCTCGACGGTTTCGGAGGGTCGCATCCAGCCAAACTTTTCGGACAGCACCCAGAACAGCAGCCCGCCGCCTACAAACAGTACCAGCAGGTTTGGCACCATACCCCAGCTGGTCTGCAGGGGCAGCATGCCGTAGTGGTGGCCCAGGTTCAGGTCGGTACCGGGGATCTCGAGCACCTCCAGCAGGTCGGGATCCACCGGGCGACCCCGAGCCACGGCGACCATGGGAAGATTGCTCTGGGAGTAGGTGCGAAGATCAAAATGGCCAGATCCGATAGTCACCGATTCCATGATTTCCTGGATCAGGCTCATGGGGTAGCGAACCACCACTAGCCCCCGCAGGATTCGGTGGCCGTCCGCCACCGGCTCGGTCACCGGCGCGGCAAAGCTGAAGTGAGCCCGATCGGTCTGCACCAGCCCAAGGCCGGGGCCATTGACGGTTCCGGTCTCCTTGGCCCGCAGCAGCAGGTACAGCCCCGCGTATCCCACACCCGGGTAGGGTTCAGGATCCATCCCCTCAACGTTAGGCGTCAACAGTCGAACCATGGAGGCCTTGGGCAGCAGGTCGTGCAGCTGCAGGGCGCCCGTGGCCAGACCGCTGGCGGGGCCCTGAAAGGCGTTAACCGCCTGATCGCTTTGGGACACCAGCTCGATGCGGCCGGTCAGATCCGTCACCAGGGTGGAGATTTCGCCGCGCACCTGCTTGACCGATGTCAGCAGGGAGTTCTTCTGGGAATCGACCCACCATCCGGCCAGCAGCTGATAGCCGGCGAAAACCAGTGCAGCGATAC
>JAAUYH010066288.1_pt1 | contig 43618 bp, 37 predicted proteins | sample 7278061 | NCBI WGS metagenome assembly JAAUYH01 (sample SAMN14350203, study PRJNA611818) | marine sediment metagenome | isolation source: surface marine sediment (0.6m) | place: French Polynesia: Moorea | collected 2018-08
GACGAAGCAGACGTGACCGCCGGCAAGGTACAGATCATCGCGCCCGCCGGCTTCACCGAGGCGGCGGTCAGCGAAAACGTGATTGCCGGTAACGTCATGACACGGCGGGTGACCTATATGTTTGGCTCCCTGTTGCCCAAGGACCCGACCGGCGATATTGGCACAGGCCTGGGCCAGTCCGTGCCCAGCGGCAGCATCGGTATGATCGTACCAACCCACGAGATCACCCATACCGGAGAGACCCTCACCATTGACGATGTCCGGCTGGTGTTCCAGTTGACTCCGGACGCCGAGGCCCCGGCCGAGTTCATGTTTTACCTGCCTGACCTCAAGGCCTTCTGCCAGGCCGAGGAGATCAACCACACCCTGCACAACCTGTACACGCTGCGCGGGGCCCGGGTGCGGGACGGATTGCTGTGGAGCAAATACATCGACCAGGCCTTGAGCCTGTTCGGTAAAGAGGCCGAGGTCTCCTTCGGCAGTCACCACTGGCCAACCTGGGGCAACGCGGCCGTGGTCGACCTGATGGAAAAGCAGCGGGACCTGTACCGCTACATTCACGATCAGACCCTGCGCCTGGCCAACCAGGGCTACACCATGAAGGAAATTGCTGAAATGGTTCAGCTGCCCAGGTCCCTGGCCTCTGAGTTTGCCAACCGCGGCTATTACGGCAGCGTCAGCCACAACGTCAAGGCCCAGTATCAACTTTACCTGGGATGGTTCGATGCGAACCCGGCCAATTTGAATCCACTGCCGCCGGCGGAAGCCGCCGTGCGATACGTCGAGTACATGGGTGGTGCCGACGCCATCCTGTCCAAAGCCAGGCAGTCATATGATGACGGCGATTACCGCTGGGTCGCCACCGTATTGAACCATGTGGTGTTTGCTCAGCCCGAGCACCAGGAAGCGCGCAAACTGCTGTCCGATACCTACCGGCAGCTCGGCTATGCTGCCGAATCGGGACCGTGGCGGAATTTCTACCTGACCGGGGCCCAGGAATTGACGACCGGGGTATTGCCGCTGCCGGCGCCACGCACCCTGAGCCCCGACCTGCTCCGCGCCGTTCCCATGGACAAGTTCCTGGACTTCCTGGCGGTCCGCCTGAACGGCCCCAGGGCAGGCGACCACAACATGGTGTTCAACCTGGAATTCCCCGACTACGGCCGCAAGGCCACCCTGCTGGTCAAGAATGGCGTGCTGAACTACCGGCTGGATGTCCATTCCGATACCGCCGAAGCCAGTCTGGTCATCCCGGCCATGCTGCTGATGCAGGTGGCCACGGGCCAGGCCGAATTCGCTGAGCTGCAGGCTGGGGGTACTCTGACCGCGTCCGGCAACACCGAACGTTTCATGGAATTCCTGCAGCTGCTGGACCGGTTCGAGTTCTGGTTCAACATCGTCACCCCCTGAGCCCGCATCCAGATGACAACGGCCCCGCCCAAGCTGGCATAATTGCTGCCTCACAACGGGATTCGCATGGGGAAAACACTCAACACGGCATACCTGCTGCTGCTTCCGCTGGCGGTAGCCGGATGGAACCTGGGGCTGCCCGCAGCCGCTGGTCTGCTGCTGCTGGGCCTCGCCTGGCGGTGGGCTGTCACTGCCGCGGGCCTGGGCCGAAAAAGCAGGGGGGCCGAGATCTGTCTGGAGGCCATCTCCGCCAGTCATTTCGTGGAGAAAGTACGCTGGTGCCTGGATCGGCTGGGGCTGGATTACACGGAGCGGCGGGCCGGCGGAACCCTGGGCGCGGTGTTCCTGGGCCGAACGGTGCCGCGCATGACGTTTCGCAGCGGCGCCGTCACCTCACGGATCGGCAATTCATCCCACATCCTGCGCTATCTCTGGGGCCGGTACGGCCACCAGGCCGATGCGGCATTCCTGGAGCCCACCGCCGAAGCCGTTGCCCTGGAAAAAAGGCTGGACCACTATGGTGTGGACCTGCAGGTCTGGATCTACACCCACCTGCTGCCCAATCGAAAGCTGACCCTCCACGCCTGGGGCATGCATGATCCGGCCGTGCCGCTGTGGCAGCGCTGGCTGCTGCCCGTGGTGTTTCCCCTGGCCGCGCTGATGGTTCGACGCGGCTTCCGGATCTCCCCGGCGAGCTATCAGAAGAGCCGCCAGCGCATTGGTGAACTGCTGGCGGAACTGGATCAGACCATTGGTCCTGACGCCGGGTTTCTGCTGGGCGGAGAGTCACCCAGCTACGTGGATTTTACCTTTGCCGCCCTGTCCAGCCTGTGGGCACAACCCGAGGGGTTCGCCCTGGGTCGATCCGCGGCGGCCATACCCTCAGCCGACCAGACGCCGGAGGGAATGGCCATGGACCAGGCCGAATGGTCCCGGGGCTACCCCAACGTTGTGGCCCTGATCGAGCGGCTGTACCGGGACTATCGAGCACCGGCGACGCCGTCCCGGTCCAGCTGACGATAGATCGCAAGCAGCCCCCTGGCGCTGTCCTGTTCCGGCGTGAGCTCGATCTCCAGCCTGACCAGCATGGCCGCCGCCGCGTTGGGAACCGGTACCCGTGGGTAGCCGTTGTCCACAGCGAAGTGAACGCACTTGAGCGCTCGGAACGCGTTGAACCAGCGCAGGAATCGTTTTCGAAAGCTGGCCAGATCGGTGGTGTTGTCCTGGATTTCCGCCAGGGCTTCAGGAAATGCCTGCTGCTCCAGGAAGCCCTTCAGCCAGTCGCTCAACCCCGCGGTCAGCGATGAATCTCCTGGGGTCGCCCTCGCCAGCTGATCGGTCAGATCAAGCAGCTGCCTGAGCTGGTCGAAGATACGCGGATCGTAGGTCAGCTGATCCCTGCAGCGTGCGTCAGCCATGGCTTTGCCGGTACCGAAGGGGACCCGGGAAGACTCCCGCGGCGACGGCACGACGCAGGTTTGGGTAATGCTGCCCAGTGACTCCGAAAATTTCTGCAGAAAGTAGAAGTCTTCGCCCGCCTTGCGTCGATTCATGCCGCCCTGGCGGCAGTAAGCTTCCGAGCGGACAGCCATGGATGAACCCACCGTCTGGTGGGCGTAAGGCAGGCCAGCATAGCGCTGGGCCCACACGTAGTAACGCAGGTGCAGTTCGTACAGGGCAATTGCTGCACTGTTGTCGTGGCCCTCCAGCGGGTGTTCGTAATGAATGGAGGCCGCCTGTATCCCCGGATGACTTCGGAAGTACTGCTCGATCTCAACCAGGTAATTGGGCTCGACCCGGCAATCCGCATCCAGGCACGCGACCACACCCTCGCCACTGGCCGACCGGGCCAGTCGATTCACGGCTTCGTCCATGCCAATCTTCCGGGCCAGCCCAACGCCGGCATGCCGGGCCGGCAGTCGCGGATGATCAACCGCGAAGAATCGAACCCCGGGCGTATCCACGCCCGCCACCCACTGTTCAAACCGTGCCAGTGTGGCCCGGTTAAGGTCATGGGTCTCCTGGCTGCTTTGCTCGGAGCCGTTGACCACCACCAGCACCTCGACCTCGCAGCCCGGCCGGTCACAGGCTGCCAATGAGTCCAGAGTGGTCAGAAGATCCGGTTCGCTGAAGCACGGAATCACCACCACCACCCCAAGCCCGGATGCAGGTTCTACTTCAATCTGGAAGGCAAACAGTTGATGTTTTTCCAGGTAACGACTAGTTTCACGCACAATATTTGACTACCGGATTTTCAGCCGTGACCCGCCGTTCCATAGACCTCCTGGCCGACACCAACCCCAACTGGGTGAACGTGGTGATGGACCAGTTTGACGAATTCCTCTGCGATCACGCCAATTGTGAACGAAAAGCCTCGGCCCTGGCCATGAGCCTGGTGGTCAAGTACCCCAATCGTACCCGGATTATTCCAACCCTGATTGACGTGGCCCGGGAAGAGCTGGAGCATTTTCACCAGGTTTACGCCCTGATGGAAAGCCGGGGGCTCACCCTGGTCCATGACACCCAGGATCCCTACGTCAATGGGCTGCTGGGCGTCATGCGCCACGGCCGCGAGGAGCGCTTCATCGACCGCATGCTGGTGTCCTCCCTGGTGGAATGTCGCGGCGCCGAACGATTTGGCCTGGTCGCCGAGGCCTTGACCGATCCAGAGCTGAAGCGCTTTTACACCGAATTGTACAAATGCGAGAAAAAGCACGGCCACCAGTTCGTGGACCTGGCCCTGAAAGAAGCCCCTCCGGATCTGGTCTACCCACGCCTGCAGCAGCTGGCCGAGCACGAGGCGGACATCATGCTGTCACTGGAGTGGCGCCCTTCCCTGCACTGAGACCCCGCCCCATGAGAGGCTCTGCCCGGGTCACTTTTATGATAATATTCTAATATTCTACAGTAATGGCTGCCGCCACCCTCGCGCGAACGCCATCCAGCATTGGGAGACCAGGAAGCTCGCATGAGCCAGACTGCCGCAGAGCCAGCTCCAGGCAACGCACCACTCACCGGACTGGTAGCGGGGATTGTGCTGGCAGTTGTGCTCGGCATCGCCGGGAAGCTGGCTGCAGACTACATCGGGACAGATCTTCTGGGTCTTTCCAGGTCCCCCATCAGTCCGATCATGCTGGCCATTGTCCTGGGCATTATTGCAGCCAACGTGATTGAGATGCCGGAGGCCTGGCGGGCCGGTTTCAAGTTCTGTACCACCCGGGTGCTGCAGCTCGGCATTGTGCTGCTGGGTTTTCGGCTGAGCCTCACGTCAGCCGGCACCATCGGTCTGCAGGCAGCGCCCCTGGTCATCGGATGCGTGGTGGCGGCGCTGGCCCTGGTTTCTGTCGCCGGGCGCCTGATGCACCTGCCGGGACCCCTCAACGGGCTGATCGCCGTGGGCACCAGCATTTGTGGCTGCACCGCCATCGTGGCTACCGCCCCACTGATTCGGGCCAGAGACGCGGAAATCAGCTACGCCATTGCCACCATCACCGTGTTCGGCCTGGTGGCCATGTTTGCCTATCCCTGGCTGGCGCACTGGATTTTCGAGGGTGACGCCCGGCTGGCAGGTTTTTTCCTGGGAACCTCGGTACACGAAACGGCCCAGGTAGCCGGCGCCGGCCTCATCTTCCAGCAACAGTTTGATGCCCCGGAAGCGCTGGACGTGGCCACCATCACCAAGCTGGTCCGGAACCTGTGCATGGTCATCCTGATTCCGCTGATCGCACTGCGGTTCGGCGCCGGAGACGGCGAAGACCGGAAGCGCTGGTACCAGCTGATCCCGCTGTTCATTATCGGTTTCGCGCTGATGAGTGCGATCCGTACCGTCGGCGACATCGGGCCAGAGAGCGGCGGTCCGGCCCTGGGCGTGATTGCGCCGGAGAACTGGCAGCAGGCCACCACGGGGATCACTTCGACGGCCAAGTGGCTGCTGACCGTGGCCATGGCGGCCGTAGGGCTGACTACCCGCCTCAGTTTTCTGAAGGATCTCGGCCTGAAGCCTTTCCTTTTGGGCCTGACCGCCGCAACCGCGGTGGGCGGCATGAGCCTGCTGCTGATCCACACCTTTCTGGGGTGAAGACCCTTCACGGCACCTAGATGCCCCGGGTATAGACTGGTGTGATGAATCCAGCAATTCAGGGACTCTACTTTTTCACGCGATTTGCCCGCAGTTTCAGCCGGCTGGGGTATGACAAGCGCGCGCGGAAATGGCCCAAACAGATCTTCGACTTTTCCGGTCAGCACTGGCTGGTCACCGGCGCCAGTGGAGGCATCGGGCGCGCCATCGTGCACCAGGCCGCTGCATGCGGTGCCCAGGTGACCGCGGCGGCGCGCAGTTCGGGCAAACTGGAACAGCTGACCGCAGAGTCCGAGTTTCCGGAACGCATCAAGGCCGCCCAGGCAGACCTCTCACTGATGAGCGGCATCGACGAGCTGGCGGCGTGGCTGGGGTCTGTTGGCACCCCGGTGGATGTTCTGGTTAACAACGTGGGTGTGCTGCTGAACGACTACGCCACTACCGCTGAAGGCATGGAAGCCTCGTTCGCCACCAATCTGCTGAACCATTACCGATTGACCGAGACCCTCGTCGCGGACGACATGCTGGATCCCAACGCCACGGTGATCAACATGTCCTCGGGCGGCATGTATAACGCGCCGCTTGCCGTGGACAGCCTTAATCCGGGACCAGAACGCTACGACGGCGTCATGGCCTACGCCCGGCACAAGCGGGCACAGGTCGAACTCACCCGCTACTGGAACGAGGCCTACGGCGATCGCGGCATGCGGTTCTACGTGATGCATCCGGGCTGGGTCGATACCCAGGGCGTAAAAACGTCTCTGCCGGGATTCCGCAAGCTTTTCAAATCGGTCCTGCGCAGCCACCAGCAGGGAGCGGACACCGCGCTCTGGCTGGCCATGAACCGTCCGGCCTGCGAGCCTAACGAAGGCATCTGGCTGGACCGCGAGCGCCAGACCGAACATGTCTTCAGCCACACGCGCAACCCTGCACATACCGCTCAAGACCTGGTGAACTACCTGGATTCCTTCTAACACTGATCGCCTCGGCCCAGGGCGCGGTTTTGTGTTTAGGCGCCGCAGTCTCTAGAATCGAAGCCCGGGGAATACCACCACTGGGTAAGCGATGTCCTACACCGCTGATGAAGAAACCCGGGGGGAAGATGTCGACATACCTAACCATACGATCATTCGTAGGGTGGGTGATGGCGGTATGGCTATTGTCTACCTGGCCATACAGGATTCCCTGAAACGACCCGTCGCCCTCAAGGTGCTGCGCACCAATGCCCAGCAGGATCCCGAGATGGCAGACCGTTTCGTCAACGAGGCCGAAACCATCGCCAAGCTGGACCACCCCAACATCGTGGGCATTCACGAAGTGGGACAGACCCCGGACGGCCAGCTCTATTATTCCATGCCGTTCCTGGATCACGGTGACCTGCGGACCTTCCAGTATGCCCACGATGCCGACCTCGTTGCCCTGATCAGGCGCCTGTGTGACGCCCTGGCTTACGCCCACGACAAGGGGGTCATCCACCGGGACATCAAACCGGAAAACGTGTTGTTTGACCGGTTTGGCAACGCCCAGATCGCGGATTTCGGGATTGCGCTGACCCAGGGCAACCGCCGCTGGACCAAGGAGGGTTACATCGTCGGCAGTGCCAAGTACATGAGCCCGGAACAGTCCCAGGCCCGGTCTGTTGACGAACGCACCGACGTCTACGGCATTGGTATTATCCTGTACGAACTGCTGACCGGAAAAGTCCCCTTCGACTCTGATGACGAGGTATCGATCCTGGTCGCCCACGTCAGCGACTCGGTGCCCCTGCTGCCCCCGGAAACGCGCCACTGGCAGCCGCTGATCAATCGCTGCCTGGCGAAGCGGCCCGAAGACCGCTTCGCCAGCGCACCGGCACTGAAGAATGCCCTGACCCGGATTCCCGGCAGCGCCCTTGGACGCTGGCTGGTCCGCTGGCAGGTGACCCTCGCCGCCGAGTGGGAGCGCTGGCGCAACACCGTGATGCTGGGCGGCGCGCTGGCGGCAACGGCGGTGGCGGCAGCCTACCTGGCGCATTGGCGGCTGACCGGCACCGTGGACCCCGTGCCGCCGGCTGTACCACCGGCGCTGAAAACAGTTGAGACCCCTGGCGGCGACCGCTTTCAGTCTCCGGCCCTGACCGCATCCGACGAACCGCCGGAACCACCACCGCCAGCGCTGAGCCGGCAGGAAATAGACCGGCTGCTGGCCGAAGGGTTTGATCGGATGTTCCGCAATCGCCTGACCCGGCCTGCCGAGGACAACGCCGCCAGCCGATTCCTCGAAATTCTGGGCCACTATCCCGACCACCCCGAGGCAGGCCGGGGACTCACAGAGGTCATCCACCAGTATCGAAATTTCATCGTGTCCGAACTGAACAGCGAGCGCTACGCCGATGCCCTGGGCCACGCCCGTGACATTGTTCGGCTGATGCAGAGCTCCGGCTGGACGCTGGACGACCTGCCCCAGCTCGCCGGACCCGTGATCCTGGCCAGCGAACGGGCGGCTGCAGCCCAGATTGACCGCCTGGACCGAGCCACCGGCGAGAAAGCAATCCAGCCTGCCCTGGTATTGCTGGGCGACGCGCGGCTTGCCGAACTGCAGGCCCGGCTCAAGTCGATTCCAGGCTCCGGCGAGCAGCTGGCCAGTGGTGTCGGGCTGAACACCGTTTTCGTCAGTCCCAGCCTGGCAAAACCCGGCGGCCTCACCCGGACCATTGCCTCGGGCTTTGCCGTAACGCCGACGGAAATCACCCGCGCCCAGTACGCGGAATTTGTCAGCGAACGCAGCTGGCCGGAAACGCCATGCCGACATGCCAGTTCCTCCACCGCCCTGTTCAGCAACCTGAGCTGGCGGGAGACAGGCAAGGTTGAGCAGGACCCGGACCACCCGGTGATCTGCGTGAGCTGGCGGGACGCAGTGGCCTATGCAGAATGGATGTCAGCTCGCAGCGGCCACCTCTACCGCCTGCCCACGGACAGCGAGTGGCAGCACATGGCCTGGGTGGGCCACGAGGCCGACATCGCCTGCCAGACCGGCAACGTGGCGGGCACCGAGTCCGGCCCGCTGCGTTACATCAGGCAATCCCTTTCCTGCGACGACGGATTCCTGTACACCGCCCCGGTATCCCTATTCCAATCCAACCGCTTGGGGCTGTTTGATCTGCGAGGGAACGTCCGGGAATGGACGTCGAGCTGCCCGGATCAGGCTACCCGCATGAGTCGCTTGATTGGCAAGCTCAGCGCCCGGGAGGCCGAGGCCTGTCAACGAAGAATTGTCCGGGGCACCAGCTGGATGGACGGGCGCGGCGCCACCATGCTTGGTCTGGCGGAGCCCGCGAAAATCGGCCAGGCCTTCACCTTTGTAGGCTTTCGCCTGGTGCGCGACCTGGCCGCCGAGCGCGAACGACGCTCGCAGAACTAGAACTCGCAGAGCCAGAAAAAAAGGGCGCCTGAACGGCGCCCTTCTGAATCGGATTGGTAGGAAGCGGATTACCGCTTCTTGGCTACTTTTTTCCTGGCTACCTTCTTTTTGGCCACCTTTTTCCTGGCGACTTTTTTCTTGGCTACTTTTTTCTTGGCAGCGGCTTTCTTGCGTGCCGGAGCTTTTTTCGCCGGTGCTTTCCTGGCTGTCTTTTTCTTGGCTACCTTTTTCTTGGCAACTTTTTTCTTGGCGGCTTTCTTTTTGGCCGGTCTCTTTTTGGTCTTTTTCTTGGCAGCCCTGGCCTTCAGTTTTTCGATTTCAGACTCCACCCGTGCAATGGCCTTGTCCACCCGCAGGGCGTGGCCCAGGTGATCCTTGGCGCTGGCCAGGTCGTTCCGCACTGCCGCCAGGTCGGCGCGCATGGACTTGGCTTCCGCAGTGGCGTCTGCCACCACCTTTTTGAGAGCATCAATCTGTGACTTGATCTCTTTTTCGGCTTTGGCCTTCAGGTTCTTGGCCAGCCTTTCGGTCTTGGTCTTGATCTGGGCACGGGCCTTGGCGGCCTTGGTATTGGCACGCTTGATTTCCCGCTGCAGTCGATTCCGGTCTTTGTTCAGTTGTGCCGTGGCGCGCTTGGCGGCCCGAACCAGGTCGTTCTTGGCTTGTTGAAATGCTTTTTGGTTTGCTGTGAGTTCTTTGGTCATTTCAGACCCCCCTCAATTTTTCGTAAGGACGCGTTGTCAAGTGCGGACGCTAACACTTTTCGCGTTTGGGTAAAAGTCAGAGTGTTACTTGCTCAACAGTTTCCGGGATCATTCCGGACTGGCCATGCAGAACGCGTTCAGCTTGTTGCCATCCAGATCGCGAAAGTAGCCGGCATAAAACCCATTGCCCCGGTCACCCGGTGCGCCTTCATCGACGCCGCCCAGTTCCATGGCCTTGGCGTGCAGCATATCCACCTTGTCGTTGCTGTCCACAGCCAGCGCCACCATCACACCGTTGCCCACCGTTGCCGGATTCCCGTCGTACGGCCGGGTCACGGACAGCGCCGGCTGGCCGGGGCCTACCGCCCAGGCGATGAAGGTTTCCGCCTCCATGAATCTGCCGGCGCCGATTACAGTCAGCAGCTCGTCATAAAACGAGGCCGCTCTACCAATGTCATTGGTGCCCAAGGTGACGTATCCAATCATGCTGTTCTCCCGGTTCAGAGCCGACAGGAGTATATACCCAACCACTCAAGCTTTTCTCGTGCTGGCCGTTAAATGTATGGACTTACTTAATCGCGCCGAAGAAGCGTGGAGTGACGCCGTGCCTCTCGGATGTTCATTACATCGACGGAAAGCCTGAACCAGGAAATGCGGTTTTATTGCAGGAAGCGGCTCTTGTTACTGTTCGTCGCTGCCATGGCGGCAGCGCCATGCTGGGCCGTGGCAGAGAGCAAGTCCCTGGTTTTCCTTAACTGGTCAGATTACCTGGACCCCGGCGTGGAGAAGGAATTCGAACAGACCGCCGGAGTACAGCTGAAAACCATTGCCTACTCGAACGATTACGACCGTGATCGGATTCTGGTCGAAACCGACGCCAAGGGCTTCGATCTGGGCATTGTCGACGGGGCATCGCTGCGACTGTACGCCAGACTCGGATGGATCGATCGCCTCGACGTCAGTCGCCTGCCCAATCTCAAACATGTTGATAGGCGCTGGCGCCGTGCTTACGCCGCCTCGGAAGAATTTGCGCTGCCCTACTTTTGGGGAACTACCGGCATTGGCTACCGCCCGGACCTGGTTGGAAATCCACCAGCAACGTGGCGGGACGTGGTGCAACCGGATCAAACCGTTTGCGCCCTGAAAATCATGATGACAAACGACTATGTGGACCTGGTTGGCGTAGGGCTGCTGGCCGCAGGGTTCCAATATGATTCAGCCGATCACCTGGAACTTCGCGCCGCTCATCACTTGCTGCTGAGGCAAAAGCCCTGCGTATATCAGTACGACAACCAGAACTTGAATGAGAACGGCACACTGGTCACCGGTGACGTCGCCCTGGCCATGATGGACAACGGAGACTTCAAGGCCCTGCACGAGATTGACCCATCAATCCAGTACGTACTGCCAGAGGACGGGGCACTGTTTTGGGTGGACTACCTGGTGGTCTTCAGTGAGTCAAAGAACAAAGACCTCGCTCACCAGTTTATTGATTTCCTCAATACACCCGTGGTGGCCGCCCGTAACGCAGAGGGACTGGGATACGCACCTGCCAATCGATCAGCCCTCAGTCACCTGCCGCTATCCGTCCTTGCCGATCCCATCATTTTCCCGTCCGCCAACGACATCGACCGGAGAGTCATGGAAACCGAGCTCAATTCACGCGCCATGCGTGCCCGGTCGCGCATCTACGCCGAAGTCACGGGGCACCCGCAGTGAAACTAAGGCCCAAACTCATCCTGCAGACGATCCCCCTGGTGGTCGTTCCTGTCCTGGCCTTCGGAATCTTTGCGTTGATCCAGTTTGGCAACGCGTCCAACACCGCATCCCAGCGGCAGGCGCTGGCGGCATTGGATCAGGTTGAGCGTGAATTTGATGCCGTGGTTTCCACCGCCCGGGCTAACGTGGAGCTGTTTTCGAATTCCAGCTATCTCAGGAAGTACGTCGCCACCAGCGACGAGGAGATTCGCCACTCGCTGCTGCACGGCGGCCTGATGGACCTGTTTTCCAGCTACCAGGCAGCCTATCCGGAATACGTCGAAATCAGCGTCATACTGCCCGGCGGATACGAAGATGCCCGGATCACCCGAGGGTCGATTGCCAACGCCACCGATGATGAAAGTAGCAACCCCTTCTTCCAGGCCCTGGCACAGGAAGCGGCAGACACCTACGTGGAGTTTCTGTTGAATCCGGACTTCGCCCAACCCGTGCTCCAGGTTGGCCGGGCCCTGCGTTTCGAAGACAGCGCCATATCGGGAGACGGAACCCAGGCGCTGTACGGCTTTCTGGTGATGAAAATCGCCATGACGGGCCTGCTTGAACATGCGGGGGCCCACGAAAGCCAGTTATTCACCGGACTGCACTTCGTCGACGCCCGCGGCCAGGACTGGCTGGCGGGGGACGCGCCGGCGGTAAGCCCAGAAATTCTCACCAGCATCCTGGGTGCTCCCGAGGGCGCACTTCTTCGCGATGAACCGGACGGGGCAAAGTCCATATGGTCAGCCAGGACACTGGACCGGAACCTGATCGCGGTCCAGCGTGTACCCGAGCGCGAGTTTGCGTCCGCGGGGCAGCAGCTTCGAAACGTCCTGCTGGCTTCGCTCGTGGTGGCAGTGGTCGGAACCATGATCATCCTGTTTGTGCTCATCGACGGCCAGTTGATCCGCCCGGTGGCCCGGATGAGCGCAGCCGCGCACAGCATGGGTGAGGGCGAGCTGCGGGTAACCTTGCGGAAAAACAGCAACGACGAGATTGGGCACCTGGCCTCCACCCTCGAGGCCATGGGCAACCGCCTGTTCGATATGCGCGAGGCCGAAGCCGGTCGTGCCGCGGAACTAAAGTCAAGCAACGAAAAACTGACCCAGGCCGTCAACGAATCCGAGCGGGCCAAGGAAGCCGCCCAGACCGCCAGTATGGCCAAAACCGAATTCCTGACGCGGATGAGTCACGAAATCCGCACGCCCATGAACGGCGTTCTGGGTATGGCTGAGCTGCTGCGCGACACCGAGTTGACCGAGCAGCAGCAACGTCACGCCGATACCATCCACAAATCGGGCATGGCCCTGCTGGCCATCATCAACGACATCCTGGATTTCTCGAAGATCGAGGCTGGAAAACTGACCCTGGATCAGGCTGATTTTTCGATTTCCGAACTGGTTAGGCAGGTCGCGGAGTCACACCGCAAGGCGGCCGCTGAAAAAGGGCTGGGGCTGACCACACAAATTTCGGCGAAGCGTTCAGAACGGGTTTCGGGAGACCCCGCCAGGGTGGGCCAGGTGCTGAACAACCTGGTCAGCAACGCCGTGAAGTTCACCGAGAGCGGGCAGATTTCAATCAGGGTGGAGCAGGAACAGATCGACGAAAACGGCGCCGTATGGACGGTGTTCGAGGTTGCGGATTCCGGCATCGGCATCAACGACAAGAGCATCAACAGGATCTTCGAGAGCTTCGACCAGGAAGACGGTTCCAGTACCCGCAAATTTGGCGGCGCCGGTCTGGGGCTGACCATATCCAAGCAACTGGTCGATCTCATGGGTGGATCTCTGTCGGTGGACAGCACCCTGGGGGCTGGCTCCAGATTTTCCTTCAGGCTGCCGCTGTACCCCGCGCTGGAGCGTACCCAACCCGCTGGGGGCGCCCAGCCGTTTGCCGTCCAGCCCATCGATGCGGTGGTGCTCATCGTGGAGGACAACCCGACCAATCTGGAGGTGGCCAAAGGCATGCTGGAGTCCCTGCACTGCGAAGCGCTGGAAGCCGTCGACGGATTGGAGGCGGTTCACCAGGTACGGCGCGGCGGCGTCGACGTGGTGTTGATGGACTGTCAATTGCCGGTGATGGACGGCTTTGCCGCCACCGAAGCCATACGATCCTGGGAAGCCGAGCACGGTATTCTCAACCCGATTCCCATCATCGCCCTTACCGCCGACGCGCTGGAAGGGGACCGTGAACGCTGCCTCAAGGCCGGCATGGACGACTACCTGACCAAGCCGCTGACCGTGGAGGAACTGCACCAGAAGCTGGACCAGTGGCTGAACGATCACGGCCAGCCGGTCGAGTCCGCCGCCGCCGGCTCCTGAATCGTCTCAAATTGCAAACCAGGCTGGCAAAGGGCCGGCACTTGGCCTAGATTCGCCCCATGAGCGAATCCAACCCACCCCAATCAGCCAGCGACGATAAACAACAAAAGCGCTTCTCGGGCCTCCAGGTCCTGGGCATTGTGCTGGCGGTGATGGTCGTTACGGCTGGCCTGACCGGCTTCATTGTCTGGCGATACCTGTTTCCCAGCCCCTTCACGGCAGTTGAACTGACGCCTCCGGAGCAGCAGGTACTCGACCGCAAGGTTGAAGCCCTGGGTATCGAGCTGGAAACCCGATCCGTCCCGTCGGCGTCGCCGGACGCACTGGAACCCGAAGCCTACTCGGAGGACAACGCCCGCCGCCAGGTGGAGTTCAGCGAGCGGGAGCTCAATGCCCTGCTGGCCACCAACACCGACTGGGCGAACCGACTGGCCATTGACCTGTCCCAGGACCTGGCCAGCGCCAAACTGCTGATCCCGCTGGACCCTGATTTCCCGCTGCTGGGCGGAAAAACCCTGAGGGTCAATGCCGGCGTGGAACTGGCGTTTCGTCAGGGCCGGCCGGTGGCCATCCTGCGCGGGGTCAGCGTCATGGGTGTGCCGCTGCCCAACGCCTGGCTGGGCAATCTCAAGAACGTCGACCTCATTGGCGAATTCGGCGCCGACCCGGGGTTCTGGAACGCCTTTGCAGCCGGCATCGAGTTCATCGAAGTTCGCGATTCCCGTCTCAGCGTCAAGCTGAAGGAGTAAACGCCGGAGACGCGCAATACAGGGCCAGGAACTGGTAGCCCACATGGGCCGCTGCCAGGGCGGTGATCTGACCCACGTCATAAGCCGGCGCCACTTCCACCACGTCGCCCCCGACAAAGCGCAGGCCGCCGAGACCTTGCAGAATGCCCAGCGCCTGGGCGCTGCTCAGCCCGCCGCTGACTGGCGTGCCGGTACCCGGCGCAAATGCCGGATCCAGGCAATCGATATCGAAGGTCAGGTATACCGGGTGGTCTGCCACGACCTCGCGGATGCGCCTGACGGCCGCTTCGACTCCGTTGGCATGGATCCAGGGGCAATCCAGAATATTGAAATCCATCGGATCCGGGTTGTGGGTCCGAATACCGACCTGCACCGATCGATTGGGCAGCACGAGTCCCTCGTCGGCAGCTTTTCTGAACATGGTGCCATGGTCCATCAACCGGTCCGCGTCATCGGTCCAGGTATCCGTATGGGCATCGAAGTGCAGCAGGGCAACCGGCCCGTGGCGCGCAGCTACGGCCCGCAGAATGGGATAAGAGATGTAGTGGTCGCCACCCAGTGCCAGGGTGGCCACACCGGCCTCCAGGATTGTTTGGAACTCCCGGGTGATCCGATCGGCAATCTCAGCCGGTTTACCGAAGTCGAAGGCAACGTCACCGTAATCGATGGCCGCCAGGACTTTCCTGGGGTCGCAGGCGGCGCCATAGGGCCGTTCCCAGGCCATGATGGCTGATGCACTGCGAACCGCGTTGGGGCCCAGGCGCGCGCCGGGTCGGTTGGTGGTGGCCAGATCCAGCGGGACCCCCACAACGGCCAGGTCGACGCCGTCCAGGGATTTGCTGAAGCGGCGCCGAAGAAAGCTGTTGGCTCCGCCGTAGGTAGCCTCGTAGTCGGCATGGCGAAGATCGCCGGTCACCGCCAGGTCAATTCCAGATTTCATTCAATCCTCTCTGAGTGTGCTGTCATCATGCTAACCCAGATGCCTGGCCGGCGCGTGCCACCTTCGGTATAACTCCTTATTCGCCCCCGGCGGGCGCGACGCTAGCATGGCCCGGTCATATCAGGAGAGGTACGGATGGCGGTAACCTTTGATCTCGAACTGATCAGGAAATACGGAGGACGCGGCCCGCGTTATACCTCCTACCCCACCGCCGTTCAGTTTCACGAAGGCATAAGCGCCGAGCGACACGAGGCGCTGCTGAAACGCAGCAACGCCAGCGAGCGGCCATTGTCGCTGTACGTGCACGTGCCGTTCTGCCACTCCCTGTGCTACTACTGCGCCTGCACCAAGATTATCACCCGGAAGCCCGCCCGGGCCGAGCGCTACCTGGAAGTCCTGAAACAGGAAATCAGGCTGTATGAAGGACTCATGGACGACGGCAGGGATGTCACCCAGCTGCACTTCGGCGGCGGCACCCCCACCTATTTCAGCCTGGCCCAGATCGAAGACCTGTTGTCGGCCATGGACCACCAGTTCGGGCTGTCCCGGGATGGCAACCGGGAATACTCCATCGAGATCGATCCGCGGACCGTGTCACCCGACGACCCTTCTCGCTGGGCCGAACTCGGGTTCAACCGGGTCAGCCTGGGTGTGCAGGATTTCGACCCACGGGTGCAGCAGGCGGTCAACCGGATCCAGAGCTTCGAGGACACCAACAGGCTGGTAACCGCGGCACGCAACGCCGGGTTTGGGTCCATCTCCCTGGATCTGATCTACGGACTGCCCCACCAGACCGTGGAAAGCTTTGCATCCACCCTGGACCAGGTTTTGACCATTCGGCCGGAGCGGCTGGCCGTCTACAGCTACGCGCACCTGCCCCAGATGTTTCGGGCCCAGCGCCTGATCAACCAGGACGATGTGCCGCCGCCGGACACCCGGCTTGCCCTGATGGGCCTCACCATCGAGCGACTGACCGACGCCGGCTACGTCTACATCGGCATGGACCATTTTGCGCTCCCCGGCGACGAACTGGTGCAGGCCCGGGCAGACGGCAGCCTGCAGCGCAACTTCCAGGGTTACTCGACCCGGGCCCGGGCGGACCTGGTGGGACTGGGCATGAGCTCCATCAGTGACCTGGGGGTTGCCTACACCCAGAACATCAAGACCCTGCGGGACTACGAGGAGACGGTCCAGTCAGGCAGGCTGCCCCTGTGGCGCGGCGTCGAACTGGATGACGATGACGTACTGCGCCGCCAGGTGATCAATCGCCTGATGTGTTTCGGTGAGATCAGGTTTGCCGACCTGGACGTCAACTTTGCCGAATACTTCGGCGCTGAGCTGGAGGCACTCAAGTCCCTGGAGACCGATGGACTGGTCACAATCGAGTCAGACCGGATCAGCGTCACCGATCGGGGCCAGTTGCTGCTGCGGTCCATTGCCATGACATTTGACCGCTACCTGGGCATGGGTGAGGCGCGGCACTCCAAGGTGATTTGACACCACAACCCGACTACAGGACCTCCACCGCAGGCGCGGGGATCTCCAGTTCGTCCATGTAGTGGTTGAACATGGCCGGATTGATCAGGCCGATCAGGTTGACCATCACCAGTTCATCGCCATCCGCGGCTATCACCACCATGCCCTCTATCCGGTCAGCTCCTCGTGTGCGGACCAGCACGTGGGCCTGATCGCCGTCCTCGCGCACGGCCACCACCGGCTCCCATCCCTGGTTGACCAGCTGGCGGGCGACACGATTCAATCCGACTCTGTCAAAGCCCTCGCCGGTTTCGTAGATGTACACTCTGACCGCCTTGAGCCCCTCCAGCACGGCGGCCGCGTCCGGGTCGGAATTCCGGGTCAGGGTGCGGGCCAGGCGCAGGGGCAGCGGTCCCAGGCTGATGGCCATGACCCGGTCCATGTCAGCCATGGGGCTGTCGAGGCGCGCGTAGCCGGGCTCACCGCGGAGGTTGCCGGAAATGCCACAGCCGGCCAGGGCCGCGGCCAGTATCAGGAGCAGGACGCCGAGCGGTTTTTTCATCGTGAGTCTCCGGGTTGATCATCCATGCTACGAACCACACCCCGAGGAGTTACAGGCCGGGCATAATGTTTGTCCTAATCAGCATTTTCCGGTCATGAGTAAACGGCATCAGCAGCAATGGGAGACCCTGGGAGAAACCGACCCGTACTGGGCGGTTTTGACCCGTCCCGGTGGCAAAAACGACGGCTGGGACCGGGAGCTGTTCTTCGACAGCGGGCAGCGGGAAATTGCCCAGGTCATGTCGCAACTCGATGAACTCCAGTGTTTGCCGGAGCGGCAGCACACCGCGCTGGATTTCGGCTGTGGCGTCGGCCGTCTCAGCCGGCCGCTTGCCGGGCAGTTCGACAAGGTGCTGGCGGTGGACGTGGCCCAGTCCATGCTGCAGGAAGCCAGGTCGGCCAATGCCCGGTGGCGTAACATCGAGTTCGTGCACAATCCCCGTGACGACCTGCAGTTCATCGACAGCACCAGCGTCGACTTCATCTACAGCAACATCACCCTGCAGCACATCCCCGCCGCGCAGCAGGTTCGCTACCTGGAAGAGTTCTGCCGCGTACTTGCGCCCGGTGGCGTGCTGGTATTCCAGACACCCTCGGCGTATGCGCGCAACCTGCAGGGGTTGGTCAGCCGCGCCCTGGGCAACCGGCTGATGAACCTGCTGCGAGCGATCCGCTACGGTGCCGCGCGGGTGATGGAGATGCATGTCCTGCCCAGGAATCTGGTGGAGTCGGTGCTGCAGTCCCGGGGTCTGTACCTGGCGCTGGCACAACGCTACGATGCCGCCGGCACGGCATTCATCAGCTATCGGTACTTTGCACGCTTCAAGGAGCGCCAACCATGAAACTTGAAGAGGTTCGCCGCGACTATCTGCGCGGCGGTCTGTCCCGGAAGGACCTGGACCCGGACCCCATGGACCAGTTCAAGCTGTGGCTCGACCAGGCCCTGCAGCTTGACCTGCGCGAAGACCCAACCGCCATGGCCGTGGCAACGGTTGATGCTGAAGGTCAGCCCAGCCAGCGCACCGTCCTGCTGAAAAACCTGGATGCCCAGGGACTGGTATTTTACACCAACCTGGGCAGCCGCAAGGCCAGGGAAATCGAAAACAACGCCAGGGTATCCGCACTGTTTGCCTGGCTGCCGCTGGAGCGCCAGGTGATTTTTTCCGGAATGGCCGAAAAACTGAGCGTGGCTGAAGCTACGCGCTACTTTGTCAGCCGGCCCCACGATTCCCAGCTGGCCGCCTGGGCATCCCGCCAGAGCTCCGCTATCAGTTCCAGGAAGCTGCTGGAGCAGGCCTTCGAGCAGATGAAACACCGGTTCCGGGAAGGACAGGTGCCGCTGCCATCATTCTGGGGTGGGTACCGCATCCGACCCCATGCCATCGAGTTCTGGCAGGGCAGGCCCAACCGCCTGCACGATCGCTTCCTTTACCGCCGGTCGGACCAGGGCTGGCAGGTTGAGCGACTGCAGCCCTAGCGGGCTGTATCAGCCATTGTCGCGAGCGCCCGGATCATTCTTGCGGCGATAACTGCCCCGGCTCGGTTTTTCGGGACCCGACCGAGGGCCAGTCGTCATTCCAACTGCTGCGCTCGACCAGGGCCAGTTCCGGCACCAGAAATCGGCTGTGCGAAACCCGCATAGGGAAAAGGACGCCATCCAGGTGGTCGTATTCATGCTGAAACACCCGGGCTGCGAAGCCATCCAGGCGACACTGGACAGTCTGACCGCGGTGGTCGAGACCGCTGACCTCGATGGTGGACGGACGCGCAATCCAGCCCCGCATGCCCGGGACTGAAAGACAACCCTCCCAGGCCCAGTTGCGGCCCGATGCCGCGGTGATTCGTGGATTGATCCAGAAGGCAAACGGCACCCGGTCAGCACCGGGATAGCGATCCGAGCTGTCCTCGATGCCCATGCAGAATACCCGGGCGTTCCAGCCCACCTGGGGCGCGGCGATGCCGATGCCCTGGTACGCAATCATGCAGTGACGCAACACCTGAAGGCGCTGCTGGAAAGCGTCAGCAGCAATGTCGGAATCGGAAACCGGATCCTGGACCCGCATCAGCGTCGGCTGACCGTAGTTGACCAGGCTGGGCAGCGATTCGCTCATGGCGCCTGTACAGCCGTTACCGGGGGGGACTCGAATCCGCTGGCGAATACCGCAACTTCCGGTATCCGGCCAGTCTCACCGGCAAAGTTGGTGGGCGAGTTGATGCGGGAGATCAGATCCCGATCCAGCGAAAACACGCCGTCCACTGGAATATCAGCACCCGAAAACAGCAGCAGATCCTGTCCGGCGAAATCCAGGCTGATCTGGAGGGCGGCGGGATCGAAGAACGGTACTGCCGGCAGGACTGCGTCCTGGGTTACGCTTCCCTCCACTCCGCCGAACCCCGGCGTGGCCAGCAGCAGTCGGCGGCCCGCGGTAGGCACCCCGGTGTCAGCGGGAAAGGTGAAGGTGATCTGGCTGCCGTCAGAGCTGGCTGTCAGAGTCTGACCGCGGAGTTCCTGCTGGTCGTCACTGTCCGTGGCCAGTTCGATGAACTGGACGCCGCCGTCGGCGTTGGAATACACCTCGACGATGCGCCACTGCTCAAACGACATGACCCGCGTTGTCACGAGCATGGCCAGACACGCCAGGGCCCGGGATTGGACCGTCATTCAATCACACCTCCACTTTCCCCAGCCGGCGGCTCCGGATTTGCGTCTCGCCATTCTGCGCCCCGCCGCGGAAAAACCCAAGCAAGCAACGCAACCGGCCCCAGTTCACACTACCTTACAATTTGATGGTTCGATTAATGTGCCTTAAAAACATGAAAAATAGCGGGTTTTTCGGTCGATTTTTGCTCTGCTCGGCGAAATGTGAAGCCGGTCACAAAACAATCCAGCCGAATCAGGTTATCTCACGCAGGTACAGTTCCGGGGGGAACCCAATGACAACGACAATCAGAACAGTCCTGATGACTTCCCTGACCGCGTTCGTCGCGGTGGCCGGCATGTCCGTGCACGCCCAGAACGAGCCCAGCCCGGAAGTTCAACCCACCGAAGCCCTGGCCGACAGCTCGCCCGTGGGCGGAGCCAGCCGCCGTCCACGTCGCCTGGGTGACTCCATGGCGGTCAGCTCGAGCCAGGATTGGGTGCCCGGGCTGCGCAGCCAGGACGACTCGGCCGTGCTGGACCGGAAACTGGGCCTGGCCCAGCGCGCCCTGGAATCCGGCAATCTGCTGGATCCGGCAGACGGCAGTGCCCTGGAGTTTTTCCAGCAGGCGCTGGAGATCGACTCCAGCAGCCAGACCGCGCTGGACGGCATTCGCGAGGTGGCCCGGCAGATGATCCGGCGGGCCCGCCAGGCCAATGCTGACGGCGACCGCACCGCTGCACTCCGCCATCTGGATCGGGTGCGGGGTTTCAGTCCGGACCATCCCGGTATTGCCGACCTGCAGGCCGAGTTCGACCGGGTTGACGAGCTGAATGCTCTGGCGGAAAAGGCCGCGGGCTACATGCAAAGCGAACAGCTGGTCGGCGCCGGCCAGGAAAACGCCACGGCGGTATTCCGCAGCATTCTCGAAATCGACGACAGCAACGAGCCGGCCCTGACCGGACTCATGCAGATCGAGCAGACCCTGCTGGAAGAAGGCCAGCAGGCCCTGGCCGTCGGAGACTTTGCACAGGCTCGAATCCAGTTGGAACTGGCGCGCAGTGTCAACGACGGCTCCGAAATCGTTGAACAATTCAGAGCCGATATCGACGCGGCCCAGAACCGGCTATGGCAGGACCAACGTCTGAACGTGGAACAGTTGATCCAGTCTGAACAACTGGACCAGGCCGACCTGTCGCTGAGTGCCCTGATCGACAGCGGCTACCCGGGCCCGGTGACGGACCTGCGGGAACAGATCGACGAGCAACGGATTCTGCTGGCCTATGTCCCCCAGTCTGACCTGGTCGACAGCCTGGCAAGCGGTGCACCCGTCAGCACCGGGCCGGACATGGTGATCATTGGTCGCGGTGAATTCACAATGGGTTCCCCGTCCCGGGAAGACGGTCACCTGGAGCGGGAAGGTCCCCAGAAGGTGATTCGCTTCAGCCGGCCGTTTGCCATTTCCCGCACCGAAGTCACGGTGGAGGAATTCCGCCGCTTCGTGGAGGCAACGGGATATGTATCGGACCTGGAGAAAAATGGGGAATCAACCATTTTTGATGTCCGGGCCGCTGCCATGGACAAGCGCAAGGGCATTCATTGGCGCCATAATTTTTCCGGCGAGAAGGCCAGGCGCAAGGAACCGGTGGTTCACGTGTCTTACAACGACGCGGTAGCCTACGCCGCGTGGATGTCCAAGCTCACCGGGCACCTGTACCGGCTGCCCACGGAGTCAGAATTCGAATACGTTCTGCGGGCGGGATCCGACACGCGCTACTGGTGGGGGGACGACTCACCGGACAGCCGTGTTGAGAACCTGACCGGGGACAGGGATACCCTGCGGCAGCTCGAATGGCCCATATCATTCAAAGGATACGGCGACGGCCACTGGGGCCCCGCCCCCGCAGCCAGCTTCAAACCGAACGCATTCGGCGCTTTCGATATGGCGGGCAACGTGATGGAGTGGGTCGAGGACTGTGTCAGCAAGGATCACCGGCAGACGCCGGAAAACGGCCGTCCCAGGCTGCAGGGCAACTGCGACAGCCGCGTGATTCGAGGCGGCTCCTGGGCAAACCCCCCAACCATGGCGCGCTCTGCGTTCAGGACCTCGGCCAGTACCGAGAGCGGTTCCTGCCTGGTGGGATTCAGGCTGGTCCGCGAGCTCTGAACGCGGCTTAGCACCGGACCCGAGCCGGGAGATTCCCGGGGCCCAAAAAAGTGGTAAATTGGGCCCATGAGAAAGATCACCGTTCTGAACCCCAAGGGCGGCTGCGGAAAAACAACCGTTGCCACGGGGCTGGCGTCATGGCTGGCCAGCATTGATTACAGCGTCGGGCTGGCGGACCTGGATCCCCAGCAATCCAGCAACGACTGGCTGGACATGCGACCCGAGGAGTATCCCACCATTGAAAAGGTGGGCAAGGGCAAGAAGTCCCCGGGGGACATCGACTTTCTGATCGTCGACGCCCCGGCCGCCATCAGCGGCGCTCCGCTGTCCAACCTGGTTCGATCAACCGAGACCATCCTGGTGCCCATGCTGCCGTCTCCCATCGACATGCGCGCGGGCTACCGCTTCCTGGAACACCTGTTCGGCTTCAAGCAGGTGGCCGATGGCAAGACCAAGGTCGGCCTGGTGGCCAACCGGGTCAACGAACGAACCCTGGTGTACAAAGAGCTGGTTGGATTCCTGGGCCACTACAAGGCCCCCTTCGTGGCCCACCTGCGCGAGTCCATGAACTACATCCGCGCCTTTGAGCAGGGTCTTGGCGTCGGTGACCTGCCCTACTACCGGGCCTGGAAGGACTGGGAGGAGTGGGAGTCGATGGAGAAGTGGGTAAAAAGTAAGAAATCTCAGCCGAAGGCGTGATTACAGGCCCCTAGGGCCGTAATCACTCCTTACACCGTCATCCCGGACCCCGATCCGGGACCCATCGTCAATCCCGAAGCCCCACCCTCAAGCAAGTCCAATTACCACCATCTGCGCCCCTGATCAAACGCATTCGTCCGTCGAAGGGCGTCCGGACCTCACTTTCAGATGGATCCTGAATCGAGTTCAGGACGACGGGAGAAAATGGACCCCGATCCGGGACCCATCAGCACAGAAATGGCCTCTTCGTTCCATTTCCGCAAGACAAAAAGCGAAGCCCCCGGTCAGCACCACACTCCCGTCCAAAGCACCAGACTCCGGGGTTTCAGATGGATCCTGAATCGAGTTCAGGATGACGGTAGCGGGTGAACGAAGGCCTGGATGTCCCGTCTTTCGGATAAGCGAATCCCCTACCTACTACCGGTAATCCAACCCTTGATCTTGTCCGACAGGGTTTCCTGGCTCAAATCGGTCAGTTCACCCGCGTCGAAGTAAACACCGCAACCCTCGGGACACTGCTCGTACCAGATGTGTTTCTGCTCATCATCGGACACTTTGTCGCAGTCCATCCCGCACACCGGGCAGTTGATGTCTTCCACCTTGTTGTGCTGCTTGCCAACCTTGGCGCTGCCGACGTCCAGGTACTCGGCTTTGAAAGTGCGCCGCAGCCGGGTCAGGTCAATGGGCTTGAACCACAAACCGCCGCATTCTTCGCAGCGATTGATGACACGGTCGTTGGCCCCGTAGCGGACGCTTTCCATATTGCCTTGGCACTTTGGACATTCCATTGGCAATGCTCTCCTCTGCTCTTGTCTCAGCGGGTTCCGGTCACCCAGCCTTTGACTTTGTCCATCAGGGTTTCGCGATTGAGGTCGGACAATTCGCCGGCGTCAAAGTACACTCCGTGACCGTTCGGGCAGGATTCGTACCAGATATGGGTCTGGTTCGAATCGGACACCTTGTCCATGCGGGCACCGCATACCGGACACTGGATGTCCTCAACCTCATTGAATTTCCGGCCGACGTTCGGATCACCGTGGTCCAGGTATTCCGCGGTAAAGCTCTCGCGCATTCGGGACAGCTCTTTGGGTAGGAAAAACAGGCCGCCGCAGTTGGTGCAGCGGTTCACAATGCGATCAGCGCCGCCCCAGCGAACTTCTTCCATACTGCTGTTGCACTTAGGACATTCCATCGATGACCCCCTCTTAGATTGTTCTAGCGCGGCATTATCTCACAAAAATTCCGGTTGGGGTCGGCCATCAGGCCGTGGGCTGAGATAAGCTAGGAATATGCGTGCGCTGATGCTGACAGCCGTGTGTTGCCTCATTGCGGCAACCCTTCATGCCGAGCAAAGGTTCGAGGGGCAGACCGAGAGCGGCGCTTTCTACACCATCCTCGCGCCAGACACCTGGCAGCCCGCTGACGGCCTGGTGATCTACAACCATGGCTTCGATATCGACCAGGTGGAGCCCGATCCCGATCTCGGCGTGCTGTCTGAGTTCGTGCTGGCCCAGGGTTTCGCCGTGGCGGCGTCCAGCTACAGCCTGAACGGCTGGGCCCTGTTTCAGACCACCGAGGACAACCAGCAGCTGTACCGCCAGGTTGTTGCCCAATTGGGGGAGCCGGATCAGGTCATTGTGTTCGGCGGATCCCTGGGCGGCCTGGTAACACTCCAGGCGGTGGAGCAAGGCGGCATCGGCAACGTCGTGGGCGCCTACCCGGTGTGCGCCCCGCTGCACGGCAGCGACGCCTGGAACCAGGCTCTGGACCTGCGCCTGATCTACGACGCGGCCTGTGACGGCGTCAGCGGCGGCGAACTGCCCGGCGGGTCCGAAGGCCTGCCGTTTGCCCTGGATCCGGACCAGTATGACGGGGTTCTTGGTGACATCACCGCGGGCCTGGTAGCAGCCGCCGTTGAGCGGTGTACCGGCTTCAGCCTGCCGGCCGCTCTGCGCAGCAGCGGGCAGAACCAGCGTTACGAAAAAATTCGACAGGTGTCGGGCATCAGCGAAGCGTTTTTGCCCATCAACATGGCCTATGCCACTTTTGTACTCAGCGACATGGTGCGGGACCCCGACAAGCTCAATAGCCGGGCTGCCCTGGGAAATTTCGGCGTGGACTACGGCGATCCCGACATCAATGACCGGATTGAGCGGGTGACCGCGGATCCCTTTGCCAGGCTGGATTTCCGCCTGAACTACACCCCAACCGGCCGGGTCGGCCAGACCCGTGTCCTGGCCACCCATACCGACGGCGACGGGCTGGTCGTGGTGGAGCATCTCCACAGCTTTGCCCGCCGGGCACCGGCGGACCGCTTCAGCTACGCCGTGGTGCGGGAAGCAGAGCCCAGCCACTGCGGCTACAGCGAAGCCGAGGTGGTGGCCGGCTGGGAGGCCCTGCTGGACTGGATCGACACCGACCAGCAGCCCAGTGCGGGTGATATCCAGACCCGCTGCCAGTCCATCGAGGCCGCCGGGCGCTACCAGGGCCCCTGTCGCTACGACCCGGACTTCCAGCCGGCCCCGTTCGACCAGCGGGTTCGGCCCCGCACCACGCCGGAACAGAGGGTCACCGGCGATATCAGCGGTTCCTGGTTCGATCCGGATTCCAGCGGCCAGGGCTGGTTTCTGCAGGTGCTGGCTGACGGCCAGGCCGTGGCGTACTGGTTCACCTACGACGCCTCGGGACAACCCGCCTGGATCGGCGGCATCGGGCACACGCTGGGTAACGCCCTGGTTTTTGACCAGGCCTTCATCACCGGCGGTGCGCGTTTCGGCGATGCCTTCAGCAGCGCCGACGTCACCCTGCAGGACTGGGGCAGCCTGCGCTACCTGTTCAGCCAGGCGGACGCGGGGCAGATGGCCTACCGGGCCCGCGCGGAGTCCGGCGAGGTCCGCCTGCCTGCGGCGCGCCTGACGAAGCTGGGAGACGCTCAGTGCGCCAGTTCCACCCTGGACCCCGTTCACAGCGGCCTGTGGTATGCGGAGGACCGCTCCGGCGAGGGATTCGTGCTGGAGGTGCAGAACGACGGCCGGGTGTTTTTGGCCTGGTTCACCTACACACCTGACGGCGGCCAGACCTGGCTGTACGGCGAGGCTGACCGCGTTGAGTCCGATGGCTTCTCGGTACCCATGGAACAGTTCAGCGGACCGCGGTTTGGACCCGGGTACGACGCCCGCCAACTTCAGCGGACCAACTGGGGCCGCGTCAGCTTTTCGTTTGTCAGCGCCGACCAGGCCGGAATGACCTGGCAGTCCGACCTGCCCGGATACGACAGCGGTGGTTACAACGTCACCCGACTGTCCAGGCCGCTGACTGGAGGCAATTGCCCGTAGTCTATAACCTTCAGGCCATTCTTCTTTGCCTGGCCAGCCGCTAAACTGGCGCGTTTTTGGACGAAGGAGAATCCACCGTGAGAAAAACCCTGTTTTTCCTGTCGTTCCTGGTGGTGCAGCTCGCGGCAGCCGACGGCCACAAGAATGAGACCGGGGTGGAATCCGGTCCGGATTATTCGCACCCCGAGGTCCGGGGCGCACTCTCGGCCATTGACGCCTGGATCGAGGGAACCCGGCTGTACGATCGCGTGCCTGGCATTTCGGTGGGTATCGTCCATGACCAGGAGCTGGTCTGGCACAAGGGCTACGGTGTTTCCAACCGGGACACCGGCCGGCCGGCAGATGCCGACACCCTGTACAGTATCTGCAGCATCAGCAAGCTGTTTACCGCCATTGGCGTTATGCAACTACGGGACGCCAACAAGCTGGCGCTGCGAGATCCGGTGCAGCAGCACCTGGAGTGGTTTGACATCAAGCAGGCCCACTCGGGCAGTCCCGCCATCACCGTGGAGTCCCTGCTGACCCATTCCTCAGGCCTGCCCAGGGAATCTGATTTTCTTTACTGGAACGCGCCGGATTTCCCGTTCCCCACCCGGCAGCAGATGATCGAACAGCTTGAGCAGCAGGAAACCCTGTATCCGGCCCAGAGCCTGTTTCAGTATTCCAACCTGGCGCTGTCCCTGGCTGGGGAGGTCATCCAGTCCGCATCCGGCCGCGTCTATAACGACTACGTGCAGGATGAAATCCTGGAACCACTGGGTCTCGACGACACCCGGCCGTACTACCCGGAACAGCTCAAGGGTGAACAGCTGGCCGTGGGCTACACCGGCATTCACCGCAGCGGCGACCGGGACCCGGTCAACTCCTTCTTTACCCGGGGGATAAGCGCCGCGGCGGGGTTTACCTCGTCGGTCAATGACCTGGCCAGCTTCGCGAGCTGGCAGTTCCGCCTGCTGGGCAACGGCGGCAAGGAAGTGCTGGATGCCAATACACTGCGGGAAATGCATCGGGTGCACTGGATCGATCCCGATTGGGAGACCACCTGGGGCCTGGGATTTGCCGTGCGCCGGGTGGAGGACACCACCGTGGTCAGCCACGGCGGCGGCTGCCCGGGTTACATTACCAGCTTCACCATGGTGCCCGAGCACAAGACTGCCGCCATTGTGCTCACCAACGCCGGTGACGGACCCGCTGGACGACTGGCACAGGGCATCCTGAAGACTTTCCTGCCTGCTCTGGCCAAAGCCTCGGAGCCGGTAGACGACACCATCCCGGACCTGTCCGCTTACGAGGGCAATTACGAGGGCCGCCCCTGGGGCGGCGAGTCGGCCGTCCGGCAGTGGGGCGACCAACTGGTGTCCATCAATCTTCCTTCGGACGAACTGGACGACAACATCACCCAGTTCGAATCCGAGGGAAATCACGTGTTCCGGCGGCTCACGGACAAGGGGGAGCCCCGGGAAACCATCACCTTCAGTATGGATGACAGTGGCCGCGCCACCAGCGCCAAAGTCCACAGCTTCATGATGTACCGGATTGACTGAGGCCGATCACAACCCGGGCGGGCCGGGCCCGCTGGAGCTCAGCGAGTCCGAAATGACCAGCCTGGTGAATGCCGCCATGGTGCGCATCACCGGGCTGCTGGCAACCGTTGCCGACCAGCCTCTGGACGGCAGCCTGGAGGTCAGCCCGGAGTTTATCCGCGGTTTGAGGGAACCATTGCCGGAATCACCCGAGGACCCGGAAGCACTGCTGGACCACCTGTTCCAGGAACTGGTGCCCCGAAACCTGAATCCAATCTCTCCCGGTTTCATGGGTTATATTCCAGGCGGCGGGTTGTTTCACGCCGCTGCCGCCGACCTGATCAGCAACAGCGTCAATCGCTACCTTGGTGTGACCTCGGTCTCCCCGGCCCTGAACCAGCTTGAGCGCAACGTCATCCAGTGGTTCTGCCAGATCCTCGGGCTGCCCGAAGGCGCAGGAGGGTTTCTGACCACCGGCGGATCCCTCGCCAACCTCAGCGCGCTGGTGGCCGCCCGGGTAGCGCGCTTTGGTGATGATGATTTTTCCTCCGGCGTGATCTACCTGTCGGACCAGGCCCATAACTGCGTGGAAAAATCCGCCCGGATCGCCGGTTTCTCCACCCGGGCCATGCGCACGCTGCCCAGCGACGGAAACTTCCGGCTTTGTCCTGACAAGCTGCGCCGAGCCATCCAGCAGGACCGGGAAACGGGCCTGACGCCGTTCCTGGTGACAGCCAGCGCAGGCACCACCAACACCGGCGCGGTGGATCCCCTGGAAGAACTGGCAGACCTCGCCCGGTCGGAGAATCTGTGGTTTCACGTGGACGCGGCCTACGGCGGATTCTTCTGCCTGACCGAGCGGGGCAAGCGGGCCATGGCCGGCATCGAGAGGGCGGACTCGGTAGCGCTGGATCCCCACAAGACGCTGTTCCTGCCCTACGGCACCGGTGCCCTGCTGGTGCGGGCACCGGACACCCTGCGCCGGGCCCACAGCTCAACCGCGGATTACCTCCCGGCCATGCAGGACGACCCGGACCTGCTGGACTTCTGCGAGCTGTCGCCGGAGCTGACCCGGCCGTTTCGCGGACTGCGGGTCTGGCTGCCGATGAAAATGCACGGCGCCGGCGTGTTCCGGCACTACCTGGACGAGAAACTCGACCTGGCCCGCCAGGTTGAACAGGCGGTGGCGGAAAACCCGGCCCTGGAACTGCTGGCGGAAGCGGAACTCTCGGTGGTTGCTTTTGCCGTGACGGACCGGGGTCAGGCGCTGCAGCAGCGCAACCGGGAAACCGAGCAGCTCATGGGTGCCATCAACCAGGGGCAGAAGGTCAAACTGACCGGCACCCTGCTGCACGGCGTTTTTGCCATCCGGGTCGCCATCGTGGTGTTCCGAACCCATCGGGACCGGATCGAGGTTCTGCTGCGGGAGATCCAGCGCGCCCTGGGAGACACCGGCCTGGCCAGGCCAGACCAGGCGGCTCCGACTCTCGACTCCGGATAGCCGTCCTACATATTGCGGCGGTACTCCCCACCCACCTGGTACAGGGCATGGGTCATCTGGCCCAGGGAGCAGCACCTGGCGGCTTCCATCAGCGCCTGGAACGTATTGCCCCGGGTCCGGGCGACGGACTGCAGCGCCTTGAGGGCTTCAACCGTCTGGCTGGCATGCAGCTCCTGGTAGGCCTCCACATTGGTGATCTGCTGTTGCTTTTCAGGTTCGGTGGAGCGGATCAGCTCGATGGCACCGGGATCTTCTTCCTCGCCGGGCTTGGGACGGAAGGTGTTGACGCCGATGATGGGCAGGCTGCCGTCGTGCTTTTTGGATTCGTAGTACAGGCTTTCCTCCTGGATCTTGGAGCGCTGATACATGGTGTCCATGGCGCCCAGCACGCCACCCCGGTCTGAAATCCGCTCAAACTCCCGGTATACCGCTTCTTCCACCAGGTCGGTCAGCTCCTGCACCACGAAGCTGCCCTGCCAGGGGTTTTCGCAGAAGTTCAGGCCCAGCTCGTTGTTGATAATGAGCTGGATGGCCACGGCCCTCCGTACGGACTCCTCGGTGGGCGTGGTAATGGCCTCGTCATAGGCATTGGTGTGCAGGCTGTTGGTGTTGTCGAAGATCGCGTACAGCGCCTGCAGGGTGGTGCGGACGTCGTTGAACTGAATCTCCTGGGCGTGCAGGGACCGGCCCGAGGTCTGGATGTGGTACTTCAGCATCTGGCTGCGCCGATTGGCCCCGTAGCGCTCGCGCATGGCCCGGGCCCAGATGCGCCGGGCCACCCGGCCGATCACGGTGTACTCCGGGTCCATGCCGTTGGAAAAGAAAAACGACAGGTTGGGGGCAAAGTCGTCGATGTTCATGCCCCGGGCCAGGTAGTACTCCACGATGGTGAAGCCGTTGGACAGGGTGAATGCCAGCTGGCTGATCGGGTTCGCCCCTGCTTCAGCGATGTGGTAACCGGAAATGGACACCGAGTAGAAATTGCGCACGTTGTGGTCGACAAAGTACTGCTGGATGTCGCCCATCATGTGCATGGCAAACTCGGTGGAAAAGATGCAGGTATTCTGGGCCTGGTCTTCCTTCAGGATGTCCGCCTGCACCGTGCCGCGAACCCGGCTCAGGGTTTCGGTCTTGATCCGCTGGTAGGTGTCCGGGTCCAGCAGCTGGTCGCCGGTCACGCCCAGCATGCCCAGCCCGAGACCGTCATTACCCTCGGGCAGGTCGCCGGAGTACTCGGGCCGATTGTCACCAACCTGCAGTTCCCGGATCCGCGCCTGGGCCTGTTCCCACTGGCCCTGCTCTTTCAGATGTTTTTCTACCTGCTGATCGACGGCCGTATTCATGAAAAAGGCCAGGATCATGGGCGCCGGACCGTTGATGGTCATGGACACCGAAGTACTGGGGTCGCACAGGTCAAAACCCGAGTAGAGCTTTTTCATGTCGTCCAGGGTGGCGATGGAGACGCCGGAGTTGCCGATCTTGCCGTAGATGTCCGGCCGCAGGTGTGGGTCCTCCCCGTACAGCGTGACCGAGTCGAAGGCCGTGGACAGCCGAGCCGCCTTGGCATCCAGCGACACATAGTGAAAGCGCCGGTTGGTGCGCTCCGGGGTGCCTTCGCCGGCAAACATCCGGGTCGGGTCCTCGCCGGTACGCCGGTAGGGATAGACGCCCCCGGTATAGGGATAGCTGCCTGGCAGGTTTTCCCGCAGCAGGAAGCGCAGCTGCTCACCCCAGTCATCGGTGGTGGGCGGAGAGATTTTGGGTATCTGGTTGCGGCTCAGGGACTCAACGTAGTTGGCGCCGGTAATTTCTTTGCCGCGAACCTGGTAGGAATACTGTTGTGCCCTGACCGCAGCCCGGCGCTTGGGCCATTCACGCAGCAGGTCCGTGGCGTCAGCGCTGAGGGTCTTGAGATTCTCGTTGTAGCGTTCCCGCAGGTGTACCAGGGAAGCATCCGCCTGATCAGACCGGGTCTCGCGGTACAGCGCCAGCGGTTCCGGCAGATCGGGATCGTTGAGGGCACGCAAGGCTTCGTAAAAATGCTGGGCCATGGTGGCCGCTTCAGCCTGCCGGTCGGCGCTGGCGTTCAGGCTCCGTCCCTGCTCCGAGATCTCCGCCAGGTAGCGGATGCGTTCGGCTGGAATCAGCGCCAGGGCCTGAGGCTCCCGGGAGTCGCCAACCAGGTCCACCTGCCACTGGGCCGGGTCCAACCCACATTTTTCCGCCACCAGACGACACAGGTTGGCGAACATCCAGCTGACGCCGGGATCGTTGAACTGGCTGGCGATAGTGGCGTAAACCGGCACATCGTCATCGGCCATGTCGAATTTCAGGTGATTGCGCTTCCACTGCTTGCGCACGTCCCGCAGGGCGTCTTCGGCACCCTTGCGGTCGAATTTGTTCAGGATCACCAGCTCGGCGAAGTCCAGCATGTCGATCTTTTCCAGCTGGGTGGGTGCGCCGTAGTCCGGGGTCATGGCGTAGACCGGGAAATCCACCAGGTCGACGATTTCAGAGTCCGACTGGCCGATTCCAGCCGTCTCCACGATGATCATGTCGAAGCCCAGGGACTTGAGGAAGGCAATGGCGTCGCTGAGGATGGCGCTGGTGGCCAGGTGCTGGCGACGGGTGGCCATGGAGCGCATGAACGTCCGCTTGCTGCGCAGGGCATTCATTCGGATGCGGTCGCCAAGCAGCGCGCCGCCGGTGCGCCGCCGGGTCGGATCAACCGCCAGAATGGCAATGGACTTGTCCGGGAACGCGTGCATGAAGCGATTGATGATCTCGTCGGTCAGGCTGGACTTTCCAGCACCACCGGTGCCGGTCAGGCCCACCACGGGGGTTCTGCCCGCGGCCGCCTGCCATTCCTTGCGCAGCCGGCTCAGGGTCTCCTCGGGGATCTGCTCGTCCTCCAGGGCCGACAGCATGGCCGCCATGGCCACCGGATTGTTCCGGGAGACCGCCTCGGGCTGAATGCTGTGTCGCCGATGCTCCTGGGTGCGGCTGACCAGGTCCTGGATCATCTCCACCAGTCCCATTTGCAGACCGTCGTTGGGATGGTAGATGCGCTCGACGCCGTACTCGTGGAGCTCGGTGATTTCCTCCGGCGTGATGGTGCCACCACCACCGCCGAAGACCTTGATGTGTCCCGCGCCCAGATCCGCCAGCATGTCCACCATGTACTTGAAGTACTCCATGTGGCCGCCCTGGTAGGAACTCAGGGCAATGCCGTCAGCGTCTTCCTGAATGGCCGCCCGCACCACGTCCTCAACGCTGCGGTTGTGGCCCAGGTGTACGACTTCGACACCCTGGGCCTGGATCAGGCGTCGCATGATGTTGATGGCGGCATCGTGCCCGTCAAACAGCGAGGCGGCGGTGACAAAGCGCAGCGGGAACGCGCGGGCTTCGGTTGTGGCGGTTTCGAGATGTTCGGCGGAAGTACTCATTTGTTGTTGTTCTGGCTGGTGTTTTCAGGGCAGAACCGCCAATTATAGTCCGGCCGCGTGAAGCCTGCCTGTTCGGCGCTCGAATTCAGCGAAACACGCAGCTAAGCCATTCGTTAACATCTGTTAACAAAGATCGTATTGCTGAAAAAATCCCGACACTCTAAGGTCTGGTTACGCCCCACAGGGAATTTTTCCTTACATGATTGGCACCCAAAGGCTCCCGCAGGATCCGACTCGCCCAGCCATCAGCTGTCAGTGGTCTCATGACCGCGAGCGGGGGCTGATACAGATGAGCATCGGCTCGCCGGATGATCGTTACCCCAACTCGAGCAAGGCGCACCGCTGGATCACCCAGAAGCTGGTGTCGGTTTGCGACCAGAGCGACTGCTACCGAATCCTGCTCCAGGCCTATCCGGCCTACCGCATGGACCTGTTGTCCAATCAGAACGCTGCGGCCCGCCTGCGCCAGCTGGGCGTCACCAGCAGGTTCAGGATAGCCTGGGTGGATCCCAACCCCGACACGGCTGATGGGTCACGCTTCCTGGAAAGTGTCCTGGTGTTGAGTGGATTCCCGGTCCTGCACCATTTTGACGAACCGGAACCGGCGCTGCAGTGGCTGTGCGGCTGACGCCAGCCGTCCGCCGGACAGGGAAAATCGAGGTTCCGGTCTAACCCTGGCGGGTCAGCGCTTGAGAATCTGGAGAACTTCTTCCAGCTCCCCGCGAATCTGACGGATGATCTGGTGGCTGCGGCTGACGTCGCTCTTGGCCTGGTCCCCTTCCAGACGCTGGCGCGCCCCGGTGATGGTAAAGCCCTGCTCGTACAGCAGGCTGCGGATCTGGCGGATCATGATCACGTCATGCCGCTGGTAGTAGCGTCGATTACCGCGACGCTTGACGGGCTTCAGGTGCGGAAATTCCTGCTCCCAATAGCGCAACACGTGAGGTTTGACCCCGCACAGCTCGCTGACCTCGCCGATGGTGAAGTAACGTTTGGCCGGTATCGCCGGTAGCTCGTTGTTACTGCCCGGGTCCAGCATAGGCTTCTACTCTCGACTTCAATTTTTGTCCGGGCCGAAAAGTCACCACGGTGCGGGCGGAGATGGGGATTTCCTCTCCGGTCTTGGGATTACGTCCCGGCCTTTCGTTCTTTTGTCTCAGATCGAAGTTACCGAAGCCGGAAAGCTTGACCTGCTCCCCTTCCTCAAGCGAACTGCGTACCGTCTCAAAGAACGCGTCAACAAATTCCTTAGCCTCCCGCTTGTTGAGTCCGACTTCCTCGAACAGCCTTTCGGCCATGTCAGCCTTGGTCAACGCCATGTCTTACCCTCGCAAACTTGCACTCAGCTGGTCAGTCAGTTCGCTGACGACCGCTTCGACAACCCCGTCGGCTGCTTCGTTCGTCAAATTCTGATTCTGATCCTGAAGCACCATCCCAAACGCCAGGCTTTTCTGGCCCTCGGGAATACCCCGGCCCTTATATTCGTCAAAAACCACCAGCCTTGTCAATAAGTTACCCGCAGTTTCTTCAATAATTTGTTGCATCCGCTGCCAGCTGACATCTTCCCGGACATCAAAAGCAAGATCCCGCCTGATCGAAGGAAATCGCGACAAATCCTCCGCTTTTGGCAGCAAAGATGGCTGAAGTCCCGCAAAATTCAGCTCGAACCCGAACACCGGTCCACGCACATCGGCGGTTTCTCCCCATGCCGGGTGCAGGGCACCGACCCAGCCGACCACCTGTTCGCCACGGACCACGGTGGCCGATTGACCGGGGTGGAGGTAAGCCAGCTCAGACCGGGCGAAGCTGAATTCGTCAGCCAGCCCGGTGAGCGCCAGCAGCGACTCCACGTCGCCCTTGATATCAAAAAAGTCCAGCGCGGTTCGAGACTCAGACCACTGTTCTGACACCCGGCTGCCGGCGGCCACCCCGGCGATCCGCATGGATTCGCTGACCACACCTCCCTGGTAGGGAAACGCCACGCCGGTCTCGAACAGGCGGACCGTTTCCTGCTGGCGATTCTGATTCTGGACCAGGGCACCCAGCAGGCCCGGTATCAGGCTGGTTCGCATCACCGCCATATCGCCGGACAGGGGATTGGCCAGGGGAAACCCCTGCTCCGCCGCGCCGCCCTTCATAGGCTTCAGCACCTCGGGCGAAACAAAGCTGTAGGTGATGGCTTCGCAGTATCCCAGGTCCACCAGGCGAGCCGCTGCGTCGCCCAGCTGCACCAGCTGTTCCGGCTCCGTCACCACCGGCAGGTCACCACCGGGATTGGCTTCCGGCAGCTGATCGTAGCCGTAGATTCGGGCCACCTCCTCGATCAGGTCCACTTCGCGCTCGATGTCAAACCGGGTCGACGGCGGTGTGACCTCCCAGCCATCGTCAGTTGCCACCGAACTCATGCCCAGGCCGGTCAGGATGGATTCCACCTGGGTCCGATCTACCGGGACACCCATCAGCAGATTGACCCTGCTGGCACGCAGCGTGACGCTGGCCGCCTGGGGCAGGTGCTCGGACTCCACCGCCTCGATAATGGGACCAGCCTGGCCGCCGACGATTTCCAGCAGGAGTTCGGTGGCGCGCTCCATGGCCCGGACCTGCAGCTGTGGGTCGACCCCCCGCTCGAAGCGGTGGGCGGCGTCCGAGTGCACGCCAACGCGGCGGGCACGGCCAATGATGGTGGACGGTTTGAACCAGGCCGCCTCCATGAACAGGTTGCGCGTGTCGTCGCCGACCGCGGTGCCGTCGCCACCCATCAACCCGCCCAGGGCCACGGCGCGGTCATTGTCGGTGATCAGCAGAAACTCTTCGTCCAGGGAGGCCTCGGTTCCGTCCAGCAGCGTCAGCGTTTCCCCCGGAACGGCCCGGCGCACGCTGATCGGACCGGTCAGCTTGTCCCGGTCGAATGCGTGCATGGGCTGGCCCAGTTCCAGCATCACGTAATTGGTGACGTCTACCGATGGCTTGATGGGCCGCAGGCCGCATCGACGCAGTTTTTCCTGCATCCACAGTGGCGTCTCGGCCGTTGGATCCACGCCCTGGATGACGCGCCCCACATACCGGGCACAGTCACTGCTGCCGTGGAGATTCACCTCAAGCGTTTCCTGGATCTGCGGATCCACCGTGACCGCGGGATGGTCCTTGAACTCGCCCCCGGTAATGGCGGCAACGTCCCTTGCGATACCGCGGATACTGAGGCAGTCGCCGCGGTTGGGCGTCAGGTCCACCTCGATGCTGTCATCGTTGAGCGCCAGGTAGTCCCGCAGGTCCGCACCCGCTGAAGCATCGGAGGGCAGTTCCATCAGGCCGGATGCATCCTCGGACAGGCCCAGCTCCCTGGCGGAACACAGCATGCCCTGGGAAGGAACCCCCCGCAGCTCCGCGGCCTTGATATTGAAGCCACCGGGAAGCGTTGCCCCAACCATGGCCAGTGGCGCCTTCAGACCGACCCGGGCGTTGGGCGCCCCGCAAACAATCTGCAGCCGCCGGTCTCCGCCTGCATCCACCTCGCAGACCTTCAGCCGGTCGGCGTTGGGATGCGGCCCGGCGCTGACGACCTCGGCCACCACCACGCCGTCAAACGCTTCCGCCGCCGGTGCCACCTCGTCCACTTCGAGGCCCGCCATGGTCAGACGATGGGCCAGTTCATCGGTGCCGAGGCCGGAATCCACCCAGTCTCTCAGCCAGTTGGTATTGAATCTCATGTTCCAGGCCCTGTCAGAATGAAAATTGCCGCAGGAAGCGCACGTCGTTTTCGAAGAACTGCCGCAGGTCTTTTACGCCGTAGCGCAGCATGGCAAACCGTTCAACGCCCATGCCCCAGGCGTATCCGGTGTAGCGTTCGGAATCCACGCCGGCCGCCTCCAGCACGTTGGGGTGCACCATGCCGCAGCCCAGCACTTCCAGCCAGCCCGGCTTGGAGCCGTCCCCCTTGTCCCATTGCACATCCACCTCAGCCGAAGGTTCGGTGAAGGGAAAGTAGGACGGGCGGAACCGGATCGGAAGGTCTTTCTCAAAAAATGCGTTGACGAACTGGTGCAGCACGCCCTTTAGGTCGGTCATGGCCACGTTTTCCCCCACCAGCAGGCCCTCCACCTGATGGAACATGGGCGTGTGGGTCTGGTCCGAGTCGCTGCGGTACACCTTACCCGGCGCAATGATACGGATCGGCGGTTGTGTCTCGTTCATCACGCGGATCTGCACCGGCGAGGTGTGGGTCCGCAGCAGGCGGCCGTCACCGAAGTAGAAGGTGTCATGCATGGCCCGGGCCGGGTGATGGTCCGGGAAGTTCAGCGCGCCGAAGTTGTGATAGTCGTCCTCGATCTCCGGACCCTCGGCGACGGAAAACCCCATTTGGGCAAGGATTTTCACGATGCGGTTCATGGTCCGGGTGACGGGGTGCAGGCTGCCAATCTCCTGGCCGCGTCCCGGCAGCGTGATGTCCACCTGCTCCGCCGCCAGCTGCTGGTCCAGTACCTGCTTCTTCAGCGCCTCGCGACGTTCGTTCAGCGCCTGCTGGATTGAACCCTTGGCCTGGTTGATGGCCTGTCCCTGGGCCTTGCGCTGCTCAGGTTCGAGCTTGCCCAGGGATCTGAGCTGCGCCGTGATAGTACCGCTCTTTCCCAGCAGCTCGACCCGGAGATCTTCCAGGGCCTGGGGTTGCTCCGCGGCGGCAATCCGGGCCAGCGCATCGTCAACCAGTTGACTTAACTCAGACATTTCGAGTGGTTCCAATAAAAAAGGGGAAGTGCCAGGCTATCCCGTCACTTCCCCCGCTTGGTTTTTGGTGTCCGGTGCCCGGAAGGCACCAACGGGTTAGGCGCTTAGTCCAGCCTTGGCTCTCTCAGCCACAGCAGCAAAAGCGGCCTTATCGCGGACTGCCATATCGGCAAGAACCTTGCGGTCCAGGTCGATGTTGGCCCGCTTAAGGCCGTTCATAAATCGACTGTAGGACAGACCGCATTCCCGGGCAGCGGCGTTGATGCGCACGATCCACAGGGAGCGGAACTGGCGCTTGCGCTGGCGACGATCGCGATAGGCGTACTGGCCGGCCTTGATGACCGCCTGCTTGGCAACGCGAAACACCTTGCGCCGCGCGTTGTAATAACCCTTGGCCTGTTTCAGGACCTTCTTGTGCCGGCGCCGTGCAATGACGCCTCTCTTAACTCGAGCCATGGTTTATCTCCTTACGAATACGGCAGCATCTGCTTGATGGCTTTCACATCAGCATCTTTGACCTGGGTCGTGCCACGCAGCTTACGCTTACGCTTCTGACTCATCTTGGTAAGGATATGGCTGGTGAACGCATGCCCGCGCTTGTAACCGCCAGAGGCAGTCTTACGAAAACGCTTGGCCGCGCCACGGTTGGTTTTCAACTTTGGCATTGTCTTTCCTTCATTACTTATTTGACGTGATCAGGTGACCCGTTGACCAAAGCCAGGGGTACTTTCCATTCCTACCCAATCCCGCGAGTTATAGGCGGCAACCCGCCATTTTCATCAGCACCTTTCATTATCGGAGGCACAGTTACGGCCCCAAACGGAGCCAGGCCTAAGGCCTATCTACGTTTTGGCACATGGATGTGCCAACGGCCGAAGGCCGTGAGCGAATCGGAAACCGCGTTTTCGATTCGCGTCCGCGATTCATCCATGGATGGATGATATCGCGGTCAATGCTTAGGAGGCGCCAACATCATGACCATCACACGTCCTTCCATGGATGGTCTTTGTTCGACGACTACCTCCTCTCCGAGGTCGGTCTCGACCCGCTTCAGCAACTTGGCACCCAGATCCTGGTGCGCCATTTCGCGTCCGCGAAAGCGCAAACTGACCTTGACCTTGTCGCCCACTTCGATGAATCCGCGGAGTTTCCGCATTTTCACCTGGTAATCTGCCTCTTCGGTGCCCGGCCGAAACTTCACTTCCTTGATGTGAATCTGTTTCTGCTTTTTGCGGGCCGCCTGGGCTTTCTTGGATTGCTCGAACTTGAACTTGCCGTAATCCATGATCCGGCAAACCGGCGGGTCAGCGGTAGGAACAACTTCCACCAGGTCCAGCCCCAGGTCTGAAGCGAGTTGCATCGCCTCCGCGATGGGCCTGATACCAATCTGATCTCCATTCGCATCGATGACGCGAACTTCTGGCGCGGTTATTTTGTCATTTCGTCGAGTCTGCTTTTGTTGGGCGATGCCTCAGTCCTCCAGTTTTTCCAAATTCGTCAGCCGCTTTTCCACGGCCCCACGCAACAACGCTGCAAAGGATTCCACCGTCATGACCCCGAGGTCCTGACCGTCTCTGAGACGGACGGCGACGGAGCCAGATTCTACCTCCCGATCACCAACGACCAGCAGGCACGGAACCTTCTGCAGCGTGCGCTCGCGGATTTTATAGCCGATTTTCTCGTTTCTCAAGTCCGAATCCACCCGAAACCCTTGTTGTGAAAGGGTTTGCTGGACCTGCTGGCAGAAGGCCTCCTGGCGATCCGTGATATTCATCACCACCGCCTGAACCGGGCTCAGCCAGACGGGCAGCGCGCCGGCATATTCCTCGATCAGGATTCCGATAAACCGCTCCAGTGAGCCCAGGATGGCCCGGTGCAGCATGACCGGCGTCTGCTTTTCGCTGTTGTCGTCGATGTACGTGGCGTCCAGCCGCCCGGGCATGGAGAAATCCACCTGCATGGTGCCGCACTGCCACACCCGTCCCAGGCTGTCTTTCAGGCTGTATTCGATCTTGGGGCCGTAAAACGCGCCCTCGCCGGGCTGCAGCTCCCAATCCACGCCTTTTTCGTCCAGCACCTCGGCCAGGGCAGCCTCGGATTTGTCCCAGATCTCGTCACTGCCGACGCGTTTTTCCGGTCGCGTGGACAGCTTGACGATGATGTCGTGGAAGCCGAAATCCGCGTAGACCTCCCGCACCAGCTCATGAAACCGGTCCACCTCGGACTTGATCTGCTCCTCGGTGCAGAAGATATGGGCGTCATCCTGGATGAAATTGCGTACCCGCATCAGACCGTGCAGCGCCCCGGACGGCTCGTTGCGGTGGCAGGAGCCAAACTCCGCCATACGCAGTGGCAGTTCCTTATAGCTGTGCAGATTGCTGTTGTAGATCTGCACGTGGCACGGGCAGTTCATGGGTTTGACCGCATAGTCGCGGTTTTCCGACTCCGTCGTGAACATGTGCTCCCGGAACTTGTCCCAGTGGCCGGATTTTTCCCACAGGGCCCGATCCACGATCATCGGCGTCTTGATCTCCTGGTAGCCGTTGACCTTGAGCTTCTCCCGGATGTAGTTCTCCACCTCCAGCCAGATGCGGTAGCCGTGGTCGTGCCAGAACACCATGCCCGGCGCGGCCTCCTGCAGGTGAAACAGGTCCAGCTGTGTGGCCAGCTTGCGGTGGTCCCGCTTGGCGGCCTCTTCCAACCGGTGCAGGTAAGCCTTCAGATCTTTCTTGTTACCCCAGGCCGTACCGTAGATCCGCTGCAGCATCTCGTTGTTCGAGTCCCCGCGCCAGTAGGCACCGGCGATCTTCATCAGCTTGAAAGCCTTGATCCGGTCCGTGCTGGGGATGTGCGGGCCCCGGCACAGGTCGATGAAGTCACCCTGACGGTACAGGGAAATCGGTTCATCCGAGGGAATATCCGCAATAATCCGGGCCTTGTACTCCTCGCCCATGTCGCGGAAGTATTCCACGGCCTCGTCCCGGGGCATCTCGGTCCGCTCCACCTGGAAGGCTTCGCTCACGACTTTGGCCATTTCCGCTTCGATTTTTTCCAGATCTTCCGGCTTGAAACCCTTGGGAAAATGGAAATCGTAGTAAAAGCCGTCCTCGATGACCGGGCCGATCGTGACCTGGGCCTCGGGGAACAACCGCTTGACCGCCTGGGCCATCAGGTGGGCACAGGAATGCCGAATGACCTCCAGGCCTTCTTCGTCGCGATCGGTGACGATGGCGACTTCCGCATCAGAATCAATCACATGGGAGGTATCGACCAGCTTCCCATCCACTTTGCCGGCCAGGGCGGCCTTGGCCAGGCCCGGACCGATGTCGGCGGCGATGTCAGCGATGGACACCGGATGGTCAAACTGTCTTTGGCTGCCGTCAGGCAGTGTGATCGAGGGCATTTTCCTGTCACCGGTTTTTGTATCAGACAAAAGTTGCGGACAAAAAAAAGGGCGCTCGGCGCCCTTTCAAATATCATGCGCGAGCGAGTCTTCGCTTATCTACGTAGTAGTTCGAAAAGAAACGTTCATAAGCAGATTGTAGCGCTAAGTGACATCGGCGTCATCCTGAAAAACGCGCCGACGTCGGAGCAATGGGGTCAGAGCACTGGGGTCAGAGAGAGCACTGGGGTCAGAGTAAAGGGACAGAGTAAGGCACGCCTTACTCTGTCCCTTTACTCTGACCCCGCCCTTCAGATCCCGCCCTTCAGATCAGCCTCTGCTTCGACCACGGCGCCGAATTGAGGAAATCCGCCACGGCGCTGCCCGGCGGCACGAGTTCATCGCAGGCCGTGGCCAGTTCCGCCGGCAGTTGCTGGCTCATCAGGGGTGCCAGGTCCTTGATCTGGTCCAGGGTGCGGGGCCCGATCAGCGGCGCGGTGATACCCGGCTGGTCCTTGACCCAGAGCATCGCGGCATGGGCGGGAGTCAGGCCGTGATCCCGGGCCAGGGCAGCAAAGGCTCTGCCCGCATCCACCGCTTTTTCCGTAATCCGCTCGGAATAGATGCCGCCTCGCTGGTGGCGGGGCGTGTTGAAGGATTCAGGGTCGGCGTTGTCGTAGCGCCCGGTCAGCATGCCCATGGCCAGCGGCGACCAGACCAGTACCGCCAGCCCGGCCCACTGGCAGGCCGGCAGGATCTCGTTTTCGACGCGGCGGTCCAGCAGGTTGTAGGGCAGCTGCTCGGAGACCATCCGGATCAAGCCGCGGTACTCCGCCAGCAGGGAGGACTGGGCAATCTTCCAGCCGGGCGAGGTGGTGGAACCGGCGTAGCGGATCTTGCCATGGCGCTGCAGATCGGTCAGGGCACCCAGGGTCTCCTCCAGGTCCGTCTCGGTACAGACCCGGTGGGTCTGGTACAGGTCGATATAGTCCGTACCCAGCCGCGTCAGGGAATCTTCGCAGGCTTTGACCAGGTGCTTGCGCGAGGTACGTTGATCATTGATCCCCCTGGCGCCAGCAGGATAATAGGCCTTGGTGGCCAGGATGATCTCGTCGCGGCGGCCATTGGCCCGCAGCGCCTCCCCGATAATGCGTTCAGATTCCCCGTCGGCGTAGCTGTTGGAGGTATCGATGAGATTGATGCCGGCATCCAGGGCGTAATCGATGATCTGGATCGATTCATCCGGCGGGGTCGGATTGGCGAAGTTATCCGTACCCAGCGCCAACGGCGACACGCGCAGGCCGGTTCTGCCGAAGGGACGATAGAAGGACTCGTCTAACATGCGGTATAGGCTCCGTCCACGGTGATGCTGGATCCCTGCAGGTAGCTGGCCTCGTCAGACAGCAGGAACAGCGCGGCCTGGGCAATTTCCTCGGGCCGGGCCAGACGGCCCTCGGGAATGGTCCCGGCGATTTCTTCCAGCTTTTGCCGGATCTCATCAGCCGTCAGATCCCTGCCCCGCTCGGACGCCAGCATCGGCGTATCGGTTTCTCCGGGCCGGATTTCGTTGACCCGGACACCCGACCCCGCCAGGTCCAGGGCCGCCGCCCGGGTAATCTGGCTGACGGCACCCTTGGAAGCGCAATAGGCCAGTACCCCGGCGGCGCCCACATCGCTCCAGATCGAGCTGACATTGACAATGCTGCCGCTGCCCTGGGCTTTCATCACCCGTGCCGCCGCCCGGCACAGGTAGAAACAGCCCTTGACGTTGACGTCCATGACGGCGTCAAACTCCTCGTCGGTGCATTCCAGGATTCCGGTCCGTTTCAGCACGCCGGCGAAATTCACCACGCCGTCCAGGCTTTGCTGTTCCTGGACGACACCCTTGACCAGCTCGTCCACGGCCCGGGAGTCACTGATGTCACAAACCCTGGCCAGAGCGCCGGTGTTCTCACATGCCTCTCGAAGGGGCGCGTGGTTCCGGTCCACGGCAATCGTCACCGCACCTTGCCGTGAAAGCAGCCCCGCCATAGCCCGCCCCATTCCGGAAGCCGCGCCGGTCACAATAATGACTCTCCCCGAAAAATCAGTCACGCGGCCAGCTCCTGCACCACCCGAGTCCATGCCCGAGCAAGATTGCGCCGGTTATACCCACCGCCGCCCAGGGCCAGAACCCGCCCCTGGCAGTACCGGTCCGCGATGTCACAAACCGACCGGGCGGCAGCGGCGTGGGCGTTTTCTGAGTACTCCAGGTGGGTGATGGGATCGCCGGAGAGGCTGTCAGCACCACACTGAAGAATGATCATTTCCGGCTTGCCCGCGTCCAGGTATTCCTCGATCTCAGTCCATGCTGCCTTGAAAACCGAATCGTCGGCGCCCGGCAGCACGGGAATATTCAGCTTCGTTCCGGCCGCTTGCCCTTTACCGGATTCTTCGCGAAAGCCGGTGCCGGGAAACAGAAAACGCCCATCCTCGTGGATATCTGCGAACAGCAGGTCCGGGTCCTCCTCGAAACCGTAGAACACCCCGTCGCCGTGGTGCGCGTCTATGTCCACGTAGGCAATTTTCCTGACACCCAGGTTGCGCCTGCACGCTTCGATGACGACACCAATATCGTTATAAACACAAAACCCCGAGGCGCTGTTTCGAGCGCCATGATGCAGCCCGGCTATGGGCACGAAGGCGCGCCTGGCGGGACCGGCGACGATGGATTTCGCCGCCTCCAGCACGGCACCGACCACAAACCGGCAGGCGCCGTCGATCCAGGGCAGTGCCGGTGTATCGCCACCGTCCAGGTAGCCGGACCCCGAC
>JAAUYH010005259.1_pt1 | contig 43498 bp, 39 predicted proteins | sample 7278061 | NCBI WGS metagenome assembly JAAUYH01 (sample SAMN14350203, study PRJNA611818) | marine sediment metagenome | isolation source: surface marine sediment (0.6m) | place: French Polynesia: Moorea | collected 2018-08
GCACAGCGCTCTGGGATACCGGCCACCGGCGCTGGAAAGCATCGTTCCATTGGACCCGAGACCGACCATGCACTAACAATCAACCCGGACCACCCAATGGGGGCTCTCCACATCTGATCCGCAAATTCCGGATTTCACCCGCGCAAGCCAGCAACGACCTGACCGCCTACGACCAGGCGAACCCCGGCGCGATGTACTACGACCCGCGCGAGAAAACCTATCGCTCGGCGGTGGCCCCGGCCCGGGTCGAGACAGCGCGATGACCAAACCTCTCACCAAGGCCCAGGCATGCCGCATCGTGCGCGGCGCAATTCAGGCGGCACGGGAAGAGGGATTGAAAATCGCTGAAATCGCTATCGGCCCCGATGGACGCCTGATTTTGTTGCCAGAGACCACCGAATTCGCGCAGGGTGACAAGAAGCCCGAAGAGTGGTGAGCGACATGCGAATAAACCTTCCCGGCTTGATCAAGGAAAAGCAGCGATCCGGGGGCACGCGGTGGCGTGTTCGGGTCAAGGGGCAAAAGCACAAACGCATTCTGCTGCCGGTCGGCCCGGATCATCCCGACTTCAATCGCCTCTACACCGCCGCCCGGAACGGCCAGGCGACGGAAGCCTCCCGCCACGAACGCCCGGATGTAATTCCCGGTTCCTTCGAATGGCTGACGCAACGGTTCATCGATCATATGGAAAGGCAGGTCGCGGCGGGCCAGCTGGATGCAAGCACGCTGAAGCAACGCGCGGCCTTCTACGACCGGCTGATAGCTCGGTTCGGGCAAAAAGTCATGGCAATGCCGCGTCATAAGGTATTGGAAATCCGGGATGAAATGGTCGGCACGCCTGGAGCCGCCGACAATATGGTCAAGTCGATACGCGCGCTTTTCAAATGGGCCGTTGATCGCGGCCATGTTCAGGAAAACCCCGCGGCCGGGATCGGGCGAATTAGTCGAGGCTCGGGCGCCACCCCCTGGACGCCTGCCGATGTCGATCAGTTCCGGAAATTCCACGCGCCTGGCTCGATGGCGCATTTCGCCCTGACCCTGTTCATGTTCTCCGGGTGCCGGATTGGTGACGCAGTTCTTTTGGGTCGTTCAAACGTGGCCGACGGAATGCTGCACTGGCAGCCAACGAAGCGCGGATCGGCGGCGGTTTCTGTGCCGATCCTGCCGCCCCTCGAAGCGGCTATTCGGTCTCAGACCGTCGTCGGCCCAACGTTCCTTTTGACGGCGCTTGGCAAGCCGTTCGCGTCCTCTACAGCCTTCGGGAACAGGTTTCGGAAATGGTGCGCCGAGGCGGAACTGCAAGGCCGCAGCCCCCACGGGATCCGAAAAGCGCTTGCCGAATTGCTCGCAGAGCGCGGTCTGTCTCAGTTCCACATCATGGCCGTTCTGGGCCACACCCAGGCGAAGACAAGCGAAGTCTATACCAGGGGTGTAGATCGAACGCGTCTAGCGACCGAGGCGTTTGCGGCTATGAAAAGTATAGAGTGGTGAGAGCGGGCAGTCTGCGAGTACAATTAGGACCTTGTACTCGCCAGAGTAATTCTTGTGGATGTTCCACTTGATGCCCCGGACAAGCTTGTCAACGGCTTCCTTCGATTTCCAGCTTCCCGGTGACTTTATATTCGCCTTACCCAAGCGCGAATTGGGGTGCTATACATAACCTATCATCATCGCGTATGGAGTCTTTGGAACGTGCTTGAAGCTGACGCCGGCAGAATATTTACCGCAATAGGATTTCTGAATACCACAGCTGCAATGTTTAAAATTTTGGACGGGCAAGGAAAGAGGCCGGTAATCTGCTATCGCGACATCGAACAGATTATTAGCGAAATTTGCGAAATTCGAGACGCTGCGCAAGGTCTTGATTTGCCGATGGCAAAACTAGTATCCGACGAGTTATTGAGTGAGTTTACTAGAATCTCCCGCCCGGACGGAGCCACCGACGATGACGGGCCGAAAATTCCTGATTCCTCTTTTTATCGGATTTCGGGCGGTCTAGAAAGACTACAAAACATCAATTATGAAGCAAGCACGAGACTACTATTGGGTCTCGACGCCGCATCAAAGGAGCTGTGGGAGTGCTCCGACGCGCCATTCGGAAGTGCGGTAGTCGAAAAATTCCCAGGTTGCTCATTCGATATTGAAGAAGCCAGCAAGTGCCTTGCGGTGCGAAGATCAACCGCAGCCGTTTTACACCTTTCGCGGGCGCTGGAAGCCGCAGTGCAAAGGATTGCCAATCATTTTGAGATATCGAATGTCAGCCGCGAATGGGGAAAGCTGCTTTCGGATATTGACGCAGCCTTGAAAAAAATCACTGAGAAGGAGAAAAAAAGGGCGTGGTCGGAGGTCCGATCAAGCCTTTGGCACGTGAAAGAGGCGTGGCGAAATCCGTCTATGCATCCGATCCAAAAATACACACCGGACGAAGCGGAAGATGTTTATCGTGCTGCGCGGGCATTCATGCGTCATTTGGCCAGACTTGTTTGAGGCGATCTTTCCAATCGCCCGCTCAGACTTTCCTTCGGCCTCGGTGGGGCTTTGTTCGCCATCACGCACCGTGCTCTCCACCTTATTGCAAGCCGCTCGTACTGCTTTTCCGGGCATTCCTCTTTTTCCGCGTCAGACACCAATCGTTTGGTAGGTGAGGCGCTTTCCAACGATGTCGATCAGCGCGATACGGCTCGCAGTATGTCGACTACATCCTTGACCTGCCAGTTACTGTACTCGGGACACACTTTACGCGGGACACCTTCCTTGTAACCCATTGATTTCAAATACCCACAAAAAGCACCGCGGGACACCTTAAGTTGTTGATTTCATTAAACAGTGCGAGTCCCTCCGGGCCTACCACGCACCATCTGGCGGCACGACCCTTTCGTGACTCCGGCGCGACCGGACCCGGGGCCGTCGGGCAAAGTCAAGAGGTCGACTTGTCGGTCGTGCGGCGCGGCTTTCGGGATTGCCAGTGGATGAAACCGCGCAGCTTAAGTCGCGTGCGGACCCCATGCGTGCAAAGGGCTCCGGATACGCAACCATGACCCTCCAGGCTCATGGAAGAGCCTCCTCGGATCGAGACATCTCTGTGGATAAGTCTAGCGTTGTCACATTCCCTTCATGCCCCTAGGGTTTGTCTGTTCATCGGAACCAACGATCCAACGGGGAAGACAATGAAACACGTTCTTCTGACTGCAGGAGCGACACTTCTGCTTTCAACCGCCGTGCAGGCCGCCTGCCCGGCCATCACAGTTGCCGACATGCAGGATGTCGCCGCCGGCGCCTATCCGCAGCAATACGAGCTTGCCGAATTCGAGGCCGCCGCCGGCTGTGAGATGGAATTCTCGGGCAATCCGGAGGCGGACGCGCTGAATGCCGACATCAAGGGCAACCCGGATCTGCCGCCCTTGGCAGAGCGTCTTCCCGAAGAGCCGCTGGTCGTTGTTCCCTACGATTCGGTCGGCCGCTACGGCGGCACGCTGCATGCCTTGTCGAACGCGACCGAAGCCGGCACGTCGGATTTCCTTTCGACGCGCCACGTGAACCTCGTCCGCTACTCCGACGACCTGCAGACCATCGTGCCGAACATCGCCAAGTCCTGGGAATGGAACGACGATTTCACCCAGCTGACCTTCAAGCTGCGCAAGGGGCACAAATGGTCGGACGGAGCGCCGTTCACCAGCGCCGACGTCAAGTTCTGGTACGACAACCTCGCGCTCGATCCGAAGATCATCGAAAAGCCGAAATCCTATGTGCTGGTCGCCGGTGAACGGATGACGGTCGACACGCCGGACGACGAGACCGTCGTCTTCAACATGCCGGCGCCGAAACCAGGCCTGCTGGCGCATTTTGCTACCAGCTATGCGCAGGCGTTCCAGCCAAGGCATTTCATGGGCCAGTACCACCCCGACATCAATCCGGGCGCCGACGCGCTGGCGCAGGAATGCGGGTTCGAAAACGGGATTGCGGCGGTCAGCGCGTATTACGGCAACTCCGACTGGACCGACACGCCGTCGCCGATGCTGTCGAATCCCGACAAGATCGACTGCCTGCCCAAGGGCACGCAGCCGACGCTGGAATCGCATATCTACATCAGCGACACCACCGAGGGCCGCAAACTGGTCGCCAACCCCTATTTCCACATGGTCGACACGACCGGCCAGCAGCTTCCCTATATCAGCCGTCAGGACGAGCTTTACGCCAACGACAACGAGGTGCGGATCCTGAAGCTGGTCAACGGCGAGGCCGACTACAAGTCGCAATCGCTGACCCTGGCCTCGGCGCCGCTGCTGCTGGAAAAGCAGGGGGACGGCGACTATTCGGTGCAGCTCAAGCCGCAGATCGCCAGCTACACCGTGGCGTTCAACGTCACGTCAGAGGACATGGCCAAGCGCGAGGTGTTCGGCGACGTGCGGTTCCGCCGCGCGATGTCGGTCGCGATGAACCGTGACGCGATGAACGAGACCGCGTTCTTCGGCCAGGGCCGCCCGGTGCAATATACCGGCTTTTCGCCGCGCCCGGATTTCGTGCCGGAAGCGCTGGAACAGGCCTATCTGCAACACGACCCGGACATGGCCAACGCGCTTTTGGACGAAATCGGCATGGCCGACACCGACGGCGACGGCTTCCGCGAACTGCCCAACGGCGATCCCATCGTACTGAACCTGCAATTCGCCACCCAGGGCATCGCCGGCGAGGTCGTGGAACTGATGGGCCAGGACTGGGCCGATGTCGGGATCCAGACCACGGTGAAGGAGGTCACGCCGGACGAATACCGCTCGGCCCAGTCGTCGAACCAGCTTGACGTGCTGATGTGGCTGAAGGGCCAGCCGGTGGCGATCCACCTTGGCGACGCCACTTACTGGGAGCCGCCGTTCGACGGGTATTTCGACCTGCGCACCGGCATGCTCTGGGCCGAATACATCGACTCGAACGGCGCCTCGGGCGTCGAGCCGCCAGCTTGGGTGGACGAGATGCGCCAGAAGGCGATCGAATTCCAGTCGGCCCAACCGGGTTCGGACGAACAGGCTGTGGCAGGACTTTGGCTGGCCCAGAAGATGGTCGACGAGATGCTGTTCCTCGGCACCGTCGTCGCCCCGGCCCCGATCTACAGCCGCAACGCGCTGAAGAACGTGACCGAGTTCAAGACCTGGTCCTACGAATACTACCGCACCTACCCCTACCGGGCGGCGCAGTGGTGGCTCGACGAGTGATCAAGGTCCGGAGAACGGCCTAGGAAAACGGCTCCGGGCGGCCTGGCTGCCCGGGGTTTTTCTTGACTGGGGGCACCGGGCTGCCTTCAATTCAAGCCGACGGTCTGGGGATGGGTCATGTTCCACTTCCTGCAATTCGCAGCGATCCGCGCCGGGATGGCGGTATTCACCCTGCTGTTGGTGTCGCTGATCGTGTTCACGCTGATGGAACTGGTGCCAGGGACCTGTGCCGAGCGCTATCTGGCGTTCAAGAACACGCAAGGACAGTCGATCTCGGTCGAGGATATCGAAGCCGAGGAAAAACGGCTGGGGCTCGACCGTCCGTTCCTTGTGCGCTGGGGATCCTGGGTCGGCAACGTGATCTTTCGTGGCGAATTCGGCGACAGCTGCATCCTGCGCTTGAACATCAATGACCTTTTAGGCGATAAATTCCTGATATCGCTGGGGATATGCCTGACGGCCCTGCTGGTCGCCTATCTGATCGCGATCCCTGTGGGCATCATATCGGCCTCGTCCAACAGCGCGATGCTGAACGGGTCGCTGCGCTTTATCTCGTATCTCGGGCTGGCGATGCCGAATTTCCTGCTGGCGCTGATCATCATGCTGATCTCGACGGTGGTGTTCGGCGATTCGCTGACCGGGCTCTTCAGCAATGAATTCCGCGATGCAGACTGGTCCTGGGACCGGGTAAAGGATTTTCTGTCAAGGGCTTGGCTGCCGGTCTTCATCCTTGGCTGGTCGGCGACCGCCTTTGCGCTGCAGACCGTGCGCGCGCTGATGCTGGACGAAAACGACAAGCTCTACGTCACCGCCGCCCGCGCCCGGGGCCTTTACGGCCGACGGCTGCTCTGGCGCTACCCCGCGCGGCATGCGCTGGGACCCATCGTCAACTCGCTGGGCTTCGACCTCAACCGGGTGTTTAACGAACTGCCGATCGTGGCGCTGATCCTCACGCTGACCGAGGCCGGCGCGCTGCTGCTCGAGGCGCTGGCGCGGTCGAACGACCAGCAGCTGGCGGGCGCCATCATCTTTCTGCTGACGGCGACCATCGTGACCGTGAATTTCGTAACCGACATCGCGCTGGCGCTGATCGACCCGCGCATCCGCAAATCCGTGGTGGGAGGCTAGGCGATGGTGGACCAGACGGCGCAGACGCCTGCCCTTACGGCCGAGGAGCAAAGAAAGAAAGAGGCCTATTTCACCGCCTCGCAGCGACAGCTGATCTGGGCGCGTTTCAAGAAGCAGCGCGCCGCGATGATCGCTGCGGTGGTGCTGATCCTGCTGATCCTGATGGGGGTCTTCGCCCCGTTCCTGTCGCCCTACGATCCGACGATCAAGGGCCGCAACGCCGACTATACCAACGGCGCCCCGCAGATCCCGCAGTTTTGCGACCATCAGGGATGTTCGATGCGGCCCTTCATCTATGGGGTCAAGCGCGAGCGCTCGATCGCGACGAACTTCCGCTGGGTGACCACGGTGGATGCCGAGGACCGGCGCTATCTGCAGTTCTTCGTGCGCGGCGACGAATACCGGCTGTTCGGGATCAAGGGGACCCTGCATCTTTTCGGGGTCGACGAGGGCAAGATCCACCTCTTCGGCACCGACGACACCGGCAAGGATATCTTCAGCCGCACCCTGCATGCGGTCTACACGTCGCTGGCGGTGGGTACCTTGGGCGTACTGATCAGCTTTGTCCTGGCGCTGATCATCGGAGGGGTTGCCGGCTATTTCGGCGGCGTGATCGACGGGGCGGTGCAGATGGTCACCGACGCGGTCCGAACCATACCGATCATCCCGCTCTTCATGGCCATCGCCGCCTTCATCCCCGATACCTGGTCGTCCGAGATGCGGTTCTTCTTCATCTCGGTCATCATCGGCTTCATCAATTGGCCCACATTGGCCCGCCGGGTCCGCACCCACCTGCTGGTCGAGCGCACCCAGGAATACGTGCTGGCCGCCCAGCTGTGTGGGGCGCGTCCCGGCCACATTATCCGCAAGCACCTGCTGCCCAGCTTCACCAGTTACATCATCGTCGACCTGGTGATCTCGTTTCCCTATATCGTGCTGTCGGAAACCGCGCTTTCCTTCATCGGCCTCGGCCTGAAGGATCCGGTGAATTCGCTGGGCGTCATGCTGCAGAACACCACCTCTGCCGACGTCCTGCTGAACTATCAGTGGTATTTCATCCCGGTCTTCTTCTTCATCGCGCTTGTGCTGGCCTTCGTCTTCGTCGGCGACGGGCTGCGCGATGCCGCCGATCCCTATGCGGGGACCAAGAAATGAGCATCCGGGACGCGCGCGCAACGGACATCGAAGCCCTGGGCCGGATCGCCGAGACCGCGGGCTTGTTCCCCGCGGAGTACCTGGCCGATATGATCCGCCCTGCCCTGGAAGGTGCGGCGGACATCTGGCTGGTGGCCGAGATTGACGGCGTGCCGGCCGGGTTCGCCTTTGCCCGTCCCGAAGAGATGACGGACCGCGTCTGGAACCTGCTTGCCCTGGGCGTCGCACCCGCGACACAAGGCAAAGGCCTGGCCGGCCGGTTGGTGGCGGCGATCGAGGCCAGGCTGGACGCGCGCATGATCATCGTCGAGACGACGCAATTGCCCGAACAGGCCGCCGCACGCGCGCTCTATGCCAAGGCGGGTTACGAGGAAGAGGGACGTGTGCGCGATTTTTACAGCGAAGGCGAGGACAAGGTGATCTTCAGAAAGGTCCTGTCATGAGCCTGATCGAAGTGAAGAACCTCACCATCCGCTTCAAGACCGACGAGGGGCTGATCACCGCAGTCGAGGACGTCAATTTCGACATCGCCCCCGGCGAGGTGCTGGGACTGGTGGGCGAAAGCGGATCCGGCAAGTCGGTGACCGCCAAGGCGCTGATGCGGTTGAACGGCGGCAACACCGTCTATGATCCGGCCAGCCACATCATGCTGAACGCGCCGGATCGCGAGCCGCTGGATGTCCTCAGCCTGAAGCGCGAGCGCGACATGATCCTGGTCCGCGGCGGCGCGATCTCGATGATCTTCCAGGAACCGATGGCGAGCTTCGCCCCCGCGATCAGCATCGGCAAGCAGATGATCGAACAGCTGCAACTGCATTCGGACATGTCGAAAAAACGGGCGCGCGAAATCGGCATCGAGATGCTGGAGCGCGTCGGCATTTCCGAACCTGCCAAACGCTTTGACCAATACGCCTTTGAGTTCTCCGGCGGCATGCGCCAGCGCGCGATGATCGCCATGGCGCTGTCGACCAAGCCGAAGCTCCTGATCGCCGACGAGCCCACGACGGCCCTTGACGTGACCATCCAGGCCCAGGTGATCGACCTGATGAAGGATCTGGTGCGCGAATTCGGCATGGGGATTTTGTTCATCACACATGATCTGGGTGTCATCGCCCAGACCGCCGACCGTGTCGCGGTGATGTATCTGGGCCGGATTGTCGAGACCGGCGCGGTGCGCCAGGTGATCACCCGGCCGGCACATCCCTATACCCAAGGATTGCTGAACGCCCTGCCCCGGCTCGACGATCTCGACGCCCCCCTGGTGCCCGTGGCGGGCGACATCCCCTCGCCGCTCGAACGGCCCCTGGGCTGCGTATTCCACACCAGATGCGACCGGTTCATCAAGGGGATCTGCAACCTGCAGGTCCCCGAGCGCACGGTGGTCGAGGAAGGCCACACCGCCCGCTGTTTCGATTTGACCCAGGATGCGAGGGTTGCCTGAGATGAACACAGCCCTGGTTTCGCTCGATACGCTGTCGGTTCACTACCCGCTGGGCCGCCGCCTGATCGGCAAGGCGCCGGTGTTGAAGGCGATCGACCGCGTCAGCATCGATATTCCGAAGGGCAGCTTTTTCGGCCTCGTCGGCGAATCAGGATCCGGCAAGACCACACTTGGCCGCGCGATCCTGCGCGCCGCGCCGATCAGCGGGGGCGCTGCGCGGTACAGCGACGGCGAGGTCGACTACGATCTGACGACGCTGGCGAAAGACAATCTGCGGGATTACCGGAAACGCGCCCAGCTGATCTTTCAGGACCCCTATGCCGCGCTTTCGCCAAGGATGACGGTGCGGGACATCATCGCCGAGCCTCTGGAAGTAATGGGTCTGACCAGGACCCGCGAGGAAACCGACACGCGCGTCCGCGAGATCGCGGCGAAATGCCGGCTGAACCTCGAACACCTGCGACGCTTCCCGCATGCGTTCTCGGGCGGCCAGCGCCAGCGGATCTCTATCGCGCGGGCGCTGGTGACGGGGCCGAAATTCGTCGTGGCCGATGAATCCGTTGCCGCTCTGGATGTCTCGATTCAGGCCGATATCCTAAATCTTCTCAAAAGCCTGCAGCGCGACCTTGATCTGACGTTCCTGTTCATCAGCCATGATCTGTCGGTGGTCGCTCATGTCTGCGACTATGTCGCCGTGCTGTATCTCGGGTCGATCGTCGAAGTCGCCCCCACGCGCGAGCTCTTTGCCCGGCCGAAACACCCCTATACGCGCGCGCTGCTGTCGGCGATCCCGTCGCTGGACCCTGACGACACCCGAAAGACCCAGCGCCTCGAAGGTGAAATCCCCAGCCCCGCCAACCCGCCGGCGGGCTGCCGGTTTCACACGCGTTGCCCGGTGGCGCAGGACCGCTGTGGCGCGGACACGCCCATTCTGGACCACGCCGACGGCAACGCCCACGTCGCCTGCCATTTCTGGCGAGAGAACTTGCCGGGCTAGATCCCGATCCGTCGAGGGTGGATCGAGGGTCGGTTTTAGCTTTGAGCGGACATTGCTGATTCAGAGATAAGCCACGCCATCGCCGGCCCGCGGGGAGGCGAACCGCACCTCTGAACGGCTCGTTTTATCCCGGCAAAGTCCGAACGACATCAATCCGATACACGCCACCAGCAAAATCGCCTCCCCTCCGGGGCGGGTCGGCGATGGCGCGGCGGCCTTCGGCCTTGATTCCGCGCCAGAAGCCTGGTTGCGAATGGCGACTTCAGGCCACGAACCGCCAAAACGCGGTTCCACAAAACCTCATCCCGCTCTTGCGGCTACCGGTAAGCCGGAAGCGTCCCGCGCTCGAAAACTGGCTCGCATCACCGCGGGCAGCAGGATCACCTGGCGAGCACGAGGTCGGCCTTCAGCCCGCCCAGGCCCTCGCTGACACCCAAAAGCAGCGAGCCGCCATGCCGCCGCGCGATGTCATTCGCGATCGCCAGCCCCAACCCGACGCCGCTGCCGAGGTCCTGGTTGCGCGCGGCGTCCAGTCGCGAGAACGGCTTTAGCGCCTCCTCGCGCCGGTCTTCGGGAATGCCCGGCCCGTCATCCTCGACCGAGATCCGCACGGCCCGGTCGCCGATCGCAAGCCGCACCTCGCAGCGCGACCCGTAGCGCACCGCGTTGCCGATCAAATTCTCGAGCGCCCGCGCAACCGCCATCGGCCGCAGCATCACCTGCCCCGTCCCCGTCACACCGGCCAACTCCACCTTGGCGCCGGACCGTACGAAATTCGCGACGGCGTCTGACACCAGGGCTTCCGGGTCGCAGTCCTGCGGGTCATCGAGTGAATCGTCACGCGCAAAGGCCAGGAATTCGGCAAGCAGCCGCTCCATATCCTCCACGTCGCGCTGCAGCGCTTCGGCCTCGGGTGTCTGGTCCAGCATGCTGATGCCGAGCTTCAGACGGGTCAGCGGTGTGCGCATGTCGTGGCTGACGCCGGACAGCATCATCGTGCGTTGTTCGATCTGCCGCTCGATCCGCCCCCGCATGTCCAGAAACGCGTTGCCTGCCGCACGCACCTCGACCGCACCTGTCGGCTTGTAGGGCGCGATACGGCCACGCCCGAACTCCGCCGCCGCCGCCGCCAAACGCTTGATCGGCCGCAGCTGGTTGCGCAGGAACACGAAGGCGACCAAGGTCAGCAGAATTCCGGTGAACACCATCAGCACCAACAGCTGATGCGGGTTCGACGCCGAGACCCGGCGCCTGTCGAACACCGCCGAAAGGACCCCGTGCCTGGTGTCGATCCAGACCCAGACCTGGCGGCTGCTCACCGCCAGATCGACCCGCCGGACCCCTGCAACCTCGGCCCGCAGCGTCTCGATCATCTGCAGCCCCGAGAAATCGTAGAACAGGCGCCGGTCCCGGTCCGGCAGGTCCGACGGCAGCGCGATCTCGAACGCCAGGGGCCCCGCGATACCGCCAAGGGTGGCCAGCGCATCCTCGACCGAAGCCGCCGTATCGACGATCGTCAGCAGGTACCGAAGCTCCAGCGCCACGTTCCGCGTCATCTGCTGGGTCACCCCCTCGAAATGCCGCTGGATAAAGACGACCGACACCACGAGCTGCAGCGACACCACCGGCACCAGCAGGATCAACGCCGCCCGCCCATAGAGCGAGCGCGGCAGATAGCGTTTGAGCCAGGCGAAGGACATGGGATAAGCCTTAGCGCGGGAAAGCTTGGGAGAGAACGCAAATCATGGCGGACAGCGATCCGGTCCCAGGCGCGGTCGAATGGCTCGAACCCGGACTGCGCCGTGTTCTGGCGCCGAATCCGTCGCCGATGACCTACCATGGCACCAACACCTATCTGGTCGGAGATGGCGCCGTAGCGGTGATCGACCCGGGCCCGGCATCGCGCAGCCATATGGCGGCGATCCTGGATGCGTTGGCACCGGGTGAACGCGTCAGCCACATCTTCGTCACGCATTCCCATCTCGACCACTCACCCCTTGCCGGGCCACTGGCCGAGGCGACCGGTGCCGCAATCCATGCCTTCGGAGACAGCCGTGCAGGCCGCTCGGCCGTCATGGAGGATCTCGCCCGGGCCGGCCTGAGCGGCGGCGTTGAAGGCGTCGATGCCGACTTCTCCCCCCACGAACGGCTGCGGGACGGAACGATCGTCGAGGCGAACGGCTGGGCGCTGCAGGCACTCTGGACCCCGGGCCATTTCGGCAATCACCTCGCTTTTGCCTGGCGCGATGTCGTCTTCACCGGCGACCAGATCCTCGGTTGGGCAAGTACGATGATTTCGCCCCCCGACGGCGATCTGGGGGCATTCATGGCCTCGACCGAGGCATTGGCGGACCGCAATACACGCATCTTCTATCCGGGCCACGGTGCACCCGTCCCGGATCCGTCCGCGCGCGCTAACTGGCTGCTCGACCACCGCCGCAGACGCGAGGCCGAAATCGCGGATCGGCTCTCGACGCAGGGCATCACGATCGCCGCACTGACCTGCGATGTCTACGCCGACATCCCCGCCGCGCTTTTGCCCGCCGCGAAACGCAATGTCTTTGCCCACCTCATTGACATGGTGCAAAGAAAACTCGCGTGTGCAGACCCACACCTCGCCGCGGATGCGCGCTACTATCGCGCATGACCGGCAAAAAACCCGGCACGCCCTCTGGACGCGGCGAATCTGCCTTGCTATAGCCCGGTTTTGTGTTCCGGCGTAGCTCAGCGGTAGAGCAGTTGACTGTTAATCAATTGGTCGTAGGTTCGATCCCTACCGCCGGAGCCAACAAAAACAAGGCCTTAGCGAGAGATCGATCGACAGCTGCGCGGGCGAACCGGCCGTAGCGCCATTGTGGGCGGACACGCTCGATTTCGGCAGTCTTGATGCAGGTCATGCACGCCGGATGTCCTCCTGTGCATTGTCGACCCAGGCTGACGCGGTCCCGTGCTGGGAGGGAGGAAATTCGTGTGGCGCTTCTTTCGGTTCGTCCTCGCGGCTATCGTGATCCTGGCGGTCTTCTTGGCGATCCCGTTTGTGTTCAACGATTACACGCGTCGGCCGCTGTCGGGACCCAGCCTCGATCAACTGAGCTTTGAGGAGGTACGCTTTCAGAATGGCGACCTCGACCTGACCGGGATGCTGATGCTCCCTGCAGGAGAGGGTCCATTTCCTGGGGCGGTCTTCATCCATGGCTCTGGCACCAGCCGCCGCGACAATCCGTGGTATCTTTCCGTGGCCGAGGCGCTTCTGGACAATGGGATAGCCGTTCTGATCCCCGACAAGCGCGGATCGGAGAACTCCGGTGGCGATTGGCGCGACACCAGCTTCGAGGAGCTGGCGACAGACACAGATGCGGCCTTCGACGTCCTGATCGAGGTCCCCCAGGTCGACAGTGGCCGCGTCGGCCTGATCGGCTTCAGCCAGGGCGGTTCGATTGTCCCGATCGTGGCCGCCAAAGACCCGTCCGCCGCCTTTGTGGTCAGCATGGTCGGCTCCGGCGTCACGACCGAGGAGCAACTGATCTTCGAGGAAATCAACAACATCACCCAAATGGGCACCTACCGCTTCGTCGCCAGGCTCGTCGCGCGGTTCACCGTCCCCGCGATCATGCGGCGCGACACTTGGCGCGCAACGGCGGGGTTCGATCCGATGACCTACTGGCGCGATGTCGAGGCCCCTGTCTTCGCGGCGTTCGGCGAGGGCGATACCAATGTGCCGGTTGCCGAAAGCATCGCACGCTTCGAGACATTGCCCTACGAGGTTCTGATCGGCGTCTATCCCGATGGCGGCCACGGCATCACGGATCCCGTCTCCGGCCATGTGCAGCAAGCCTTTCTCGACGACCTCGTGTCATTTGTGCTGAGCGCGACCGAGAACTGAGCCCTGCCGGAGACCGCTTTGGGCTCGACTCGGCCAACCGCGTGTTTCGGTCCCGTTCAGACGCTGAGAACCTCGAAGAGGGTCCGGCGAGCGGACAAACCGGGCCGTCGCTCTATCCTTCATTGCGGGTGCGACGGGGTCACAACTGGCCGCTCTGGGCCACGGCAACGTTGCCATGAATTCCGCCAATACGAAACGCAATTGTATTGTCACGGTCATCCCGACTTCTGGTGCCAGGAGCGACACGTCAATCGGTCCTGGCCTCACGTCAAGCCAGCCGGACGGCGCAAACCCATTGAAGATGCCACTTCCGGTCCGACCGGTCACGGCCTCGGGCCGGCTTGTTCCGGCGAAGGCCTACCGGTATTGTCTCTAGTCATGGGAGGAGTGATATTTGCCACGGCGCATCTTTCATTTCGTCATGATCAAACCGTCGCACTACGACGACGACGGCTATGTGATCCAGTTCTACCGCTCTGCGATGCCATCGAACACGTTGGCGACGATCTACGGGCTGGCCGAGGATTGCCAGCGCCGGCAGGTGCTGGGCCCGGACGTAGAGTTGAAGTTCACCGCGATTGACGAGACAAACCGGCGCGTGCGGGTGAACCGCATTGCGCGGCAGATCAAGGCAGACGGTGGCCACGGGCTGATCGGGCTGATCGGAGTGCAAACCAACCAATATCCGCGTGCGCTCGATCTCGCCCGACAGTTTCGCGCCGCCGGGCTTCCCGTCTGTATCGGCGGCTTTCACGTCAGCGGCGTGCTGGCAATGCTGAAAGAGACGACGCCTGAGTTGCAGGAGGCGCTCGACCTCGGCGTAACACTCTTCGCTGGCGAGGCCGAAGGGCGGCTCGAAACCGTGCTGCAGGACGCAGACCGGGGCGCATTACAGCCGGTTTACAACTTCATGAGCGACCTGCCGACGCTGGAAAATGCGGCGATACCGTTTTTGAACATCGAAGCGGTGAAGCGCACCGGCGGCGAACAGGCGAGCTTCGACGCGGGCCGCGGCTGCCCTTATCTCTGCAGTTTTTGCACTATCATCAACGTGCAGGGCCGGAAGTCGCGCCACCGCACACCGGAAGACGTGGTCGACATCATCCGAGCGAACCTCGATCAGGGTATCAAGCGGTTCTTCGTCACCGACGATAATTTTGCCCGCAACCAGAACTGGGAACCGATACTCGATGCGATCATCGGATTCAGGGAGACCGACGGACGCAAGTTCAACATCGTCTTTCAGGTCGACACCGCCTGCCACAGGCTGCCGGGATTTATCGAAAAGGCGGCTCGGGCGGGCTGCAAGCGGGTATTTATTGGGCTGGAAAACATCAACCCCGACAGCTTGAAGGGCGCCAAGAAGGGGCAGAACCAGATTGTCGAATACCGCCAGATGCTGCAGGCTTGGCGCGCGCAAGGGGTGATCACGACGGCGGGATATATCCTGGGTTTCCCCGGCGACACGCCGGAGAGCATCTTGCGGGATATCGAGATCATCAAGCGCGAGCTGCCGATCGACATTCTGGAGTTCTTCTTCCTGACGCCACTGCCCGGGTCTGCCGATCACAAGGCACTGTATGACGAGGGGGTCGAAATGGACCCCGACCTGAACAAGTACGACCTGAACCACATCTGCACTGCGCATGATACCATGTCCCGCGATGAGTGGGAGCGGGCCTACAGGCTGGCGTGGGAGACATACTTTTCGCCCGAGCATTGCGAAACGCTGCTCCGTCGCGCCCGGGCCGACGGACTGCCGCTTGGCAAGATCGTGGGGACGATGACCTGGTTTTTTGGCAGCGTCTTGTACGAAGGCGTGCATCCGCTGGAATCGGGATTCATCCGGCTGAAGTACCGCCGCGACCGGCGTCCGGGCTTCCCGATCGAGAGCCCGTTCCTGTTCTATCCGAAATACGTTTGGGAGCTTGTTTGGAAGACCTTCGCACTCGTGCGGATGTTCAAGCGCTACCGGAGGATACGCCGTGCGTTGGAGGCCGACGAGAGCACGCTAATCTACACAGACACGGCGCTTGCACCCGTAACCGAGACCGAGATGGATGAATTGGAGCTCTTTACCGCCACCGAGGCGTCACGCGACGCCGCCGGACGGGCGCAGAGGCGCAGGGCGGCGCGGCGGGAAGAGCCGATCGAGGCGCTGTCCAAGTATTTGGGGTAAAACATTTTTTGAGGAATCCGACCCGGAATCTCGTGAGTTCCGGATAACGGACCGTGTTCTTGTCGCCGAGAAGACTCCGGAAACAGCCTTCATTGCGACCGCCTTCTTGCCGCAGACCTTATCGATACTCTGTGCGAGCGGCCCGATATATGCCTGGGCGCCATAGGAGGAGTAGCGACGACGGCACTGGCACCCCGCTATGCCCTGAAAGATCAAAGCCTCGCCGAATTTGCTCATTCCGGGCCAGGATTTGAGCCGTATCAAAGCGGTTTGGAACGCGGTCGGTTAAGGAAAGGCACAAGGGAGTCTCTAGAGTAGAGGGGGAGAGATGAATCTTCGAGGAGAGCTAATCACGTGCGCGATTGCGCTGATGGTGGCATGCGCGGTCTCGGTCGCGCCCGCCGAGGCAAAAGACTATACGCGCAGCTGCAGCGCGACAATCAGCATCGGCGCGGTTGGCGGGTCTGGCGTGTCGCACAACTTCTCAGGGCGCGGCACGGTCGGATCCTACATGCCGAACACGGCGCGGAAGCGGGCACGGCGTAATATTGACGAGTGCGTCGACGCGGCCTGGGCAAGTCCGCACGGGCTGCGCCCAGCGGCCTGTACCTCGTCGAACCAGGTGTACGACTGGCCCTACAACCGCTTGCATCAGGAAGTGGCGCTGGAAATCTGCAACCGGAACCCGGGGCGCGAACGCGTGTTCGTCAATGTGAGCGTGTCCTATCGGGGCGACACCGGCTGCATCGCAAGTCCGAATATCTGGCTGCGCCGTATCCGCGAGAACTATCTTGTCCAGTGCGCCACACAGCGGAACTACGAGCCTGGCGTCGATCGGCCGGGTATGGACTACCGGAATTTTCAAACCGGCGGCGGCTGGCAAGCGTGTCAGCGGGCCTGTCAGTCGGAAAGCCAGTGCCAGGCTTGGACCTTTGTCGCAGCGTCGACACCAGATGGTCCCGGCAGATGCTGGCTGAAGGATGGCATTCCCACACAGCGGCCGTGCCGGGCTTGCACGTCCGGCGTGAACGTCCAGTTGCACTGACAAACGTGACTGCGCGGGCCGGACGACGGCCCGCGTAGACAAAGAGTTTTCTGCGAGCGCTAGTGGCAAGGCCTGCGAGTGTCGGAGTTGGGCTGATTTCGTTGAAAAAGTCGGCCGAGGGCTTGGGATTGGGCTGGGCGTGGGCTGTGCTCCAGCCCTCTTCAGGCTGGATTTTGGATGAGTTTTGCGAGTTTGCAGAGGTTTTGGGCTGTTGCTGCGAGGTGGACATTAGCGGCAATTCTATCCTTTTTCTCGAAAGGCTGGTCTATGATCGAACCATGGGCGTGCACGCTCAAGTTCTGCACAGATTGAAATAAGACGCTCGTCTTCGCCAAACCGCGCGGCGAGGTGCACACCAATCGGCAGCCCGACGTCGGACCAGTAGAGCGGCACCGAAACCGCCGGCTGGCCACTAGCGTTGAAGGCGGCTGTGAAAGGCGAGTAACGAAAAACACCTTCTGAGCCTGTTCGGTAGGCAATGTAGTCCTCAGTATCGTGCTCGAAGCGCCCGACAGAAGCTGACGGTTCAGCGATGGTTGGCGAGAGAAAGATGTCGTAGTCGGACATGAAGTTTGCCATCGTGCGCCCAAAGCTGTGGATTGTGTTCACACTTTCGAGATAGCGTTCGCCAGAAACCTTAGCGGCATGAGCGATCGCCCCCCGAGCAACGGCCTCGATTTCGTGTCGTCCTTGAGGAAGGTCACTCGCATCCAGTTTTCGGCTAACCGTCAGAGCAGAACCGCAGGCCACTATGTCGGTCCAAGCTCTCTCCATACTACCGATGTCAGTGTCGGCCGGACGGGCCACTTCAACGAGATGGCCCAATTCTTCGAGTAGCTTAGCGACGGAGATAACCGCAGCGCGGCAATCTGAATGTACCGCTAGCCCGCTCAGGGTAGTCTTGCAAAGCGCGATGCGCAGCCGTCCGGGCGAACGGTCTATAGCCTGAAGTAAAGTACCACCAAGCAGAGGCGCCCAGTAAGGTGCGCCAACGTCGGTCCCGGCAGTAGCGTCTAGCAACACCGCAGTATCTCGAACGCTACGTGTGAGGAAACCTCCAAGAGCCATTCCGGCCCAGCACGACCCGTTTGGGGAATTTGCCTGCCTTCTCCAGCCGTGCGACGTGTTGCGGCGAATACAAGACCAACTCCTTCAGCTGGCGCTTCGAAAGTATCCTCATCACGATGTCTCCATGAGCGAAGAGCGTCGCGATGCCCTAGGTTACGACAATACCCAGGCGGGCCGACGATAGGAGGTCGATGACTCGGTTGCTAGCCATAGTTGCACACTGCGCCCCACCCGAACGCACCAAAAAAGGTGGACTGACAGGGCGATCAGATTTTTCTTCTACGAATTTTCTTTAATTATCAATATTTTATGGGAGAAAGTGGTGCGGTCGAGAAGACTCGAACTTCCACGGGTGTTACCCCACAGCGACCTCAACGCTGCGCGTCTACCAATTCCGCCACGACCGCACGCCAATGACTTGGTGGCGAGCGGTTTAGCCGAGCCGCCCGGCCATGTGAAGAGCAATTTATGCAGCGTTGTCAACAAACCGGTCCGGTCGGACGCGGCCCGGTGTTGTGCAGGTCACCTGGTAAGCGGCCTCATTGGCTTGCCGGCCGGATGCGGATGGACGCGAGTTTGAGTGCGGCAATGCAGTTTGCGCGGTTTCGGTCGTATCGCGTCACCCATCCGCGAAACTGTTTGAACCGATCGAGTGGCCCTGTAACACTACCGGTTCGAGAGAACCGGCGACGGCGCTCGATGCGGTTGCGGCGGTTTTTTGGAGCCATCCAGAGAATGCGAAGGTTGCCTTTGGGCGCCCTGCCCGTTCCGATCTGCTGGCCGAACGAAGCCCGCGCGGCGCAAGAGGTGTTCGGCTGGCAGGCACGAAGCACGCCTCTCCGGCCCGCGGGCGCGTTCGTCTGCCCACCGGCTGCCGGTTCTCACGGGCGCTTCAGGCACCGTCTGGACACCGGCCGTGTTTTACTTACAAACGCCGCAATGGTGGACTGGCAAATCTCCGAAGGATTGACCCCCTATCCGGACGCCGTGGCGCAAATGGAAGACCGCGTCGCGGCCATCGCCGCCGGCACATCGGACGAGCTGATCTGGCTGGTCGAACATCCGCCGCTCTATACCGCAGGCACTTCGGCGAAGCCGGCCGATCTGACGGACCCGCACAGGTTTCCCGTTTTCCAGACCAGGCGCGGCGGGCAGTACACCTATCACGGCCCCGGCCAGCGCGTGGTCTACGTGATGCTGGACGTCCGTCGGCGCGGCGGTGACGTGCGCAAATTCGTGCGCGACCTGGAGGCCTGGGTCATCGCCACGCTCGGCCGGTTCAACGTGCGCGGCGAGACCCGCGCGGGCCGCGTCGGTGTCTGGGTTCCGCGGCCGGAAAAACCGCCCCTGCCCGACGGCACCCCTCGCGAGGACAAGGTCGCGGCCATCGGCATCCGGCTGCGCAAATGGATCAGCTTTCACGGCCTGTCGATCAATGTCGAGCCGGACCTCAGCCATTTCGATGGCATCGTGCCGTGCGGGATCACCGGGCATGGCGTCACCAGCCTGGTCGATCTGGGCCTGCCGGTGACGATGGCGGATGTGGACGTGGCGCTTAGGCAAACCTTCAGCGGCGTTTTCAGCGCTGATTGACGGACCCGTTCCTTGTGGAAGGTCGCCTGCAAACCCCGGTTGATTCATGTCAACGACGCCCACTCCTATACTGTCAGAAAAAGGGCATCACGAAGACGGGGCGAAGAAGGGCAGCCTCTATTCAAGCCGGGGGGAAGAGACTGAATTGCGACCTGTAGGGACCTCAAGCTGGCTCGGTGCCAGATGCTTGACCGCCAAGCTTCTTTTCGCGATCACTTTTTGGATTGCCGCAGGGATGTCGGCGCAGGCCCAAGGGATGGCGGAATCCTTGCGTCTTCGTTGCGAGGCGGTGTGCAAGGTGCATTTGTCTGTCTGCCGAGACAAGTGCACGGGTGACGAGTGGAACAGCTATTCTACCAGCTCGAGGAATTGCGCAGTCAAGAACCGTCGCTGCCGCAAGGAGTGCGCCGCCAACGACGACGTATGCACCGCAGATTGCGATTCCAAACTGGCCTTTTGCTGGAACAACAGCGCGCGTAGCTTGAGTAACAGCGTTTCCGAATGCGGCGCAGGGTGCGGCGGGAAGTTTTCAACGTGCACGGATCAATGCGCCGCCACCCCGGAATGCTACTTCGACAGCGAATGCGGGCGAAACGGCGTCTGCATCGATCGCAAATGCGAGCGCGGGTGCGTTCTCGACCGCGACTGTCCTGGAGAGGACGTTGGGTGCTTTTCGGGCCGGTGCGCCGCCTATTGAATATTCATCCCACCATCCTTGAGGTTGGCTGGTGCTCGTGCAGGCGGTTGGAGCCGACATTTCAGCCGAATTGGCGGCTGTGGCTCACCATTCACGGCGCGCAAGTCGCGACTGGGCAAAGTGCTGCATCGCGTCCGCGGAAATCCAATCTCCGACTTCCGGCACAGCTTGGAGTCCCAGGCGCGGCCACGCGATGACGCCCTCCGAAGGCTAGCCGTTTTTGCGTGATGAGACAGCACTAAGTAGTCGTCGATTCCCCGGATGGCGCCGCTGCGGATGAGGAGCCTCTTTGTTTTGCCCCATCCAGGGGAGCATCGCGCGACGGCACCGCATGCATGTCTGGGGAGGACTCGGTATGCGACAGGAGCTCCGCTGCGACAATCTGGACCCGCAAAGCCCCGATCCGGCGTTGCCCCGCCCGGCGCACCTCTTTAGAACATATTCAAAGCCCGTGGTCCGAGGCGACTCGAGGTGCGGGAGAACAGTCTAACGGGAACCAGGAGGCACTCCGCATGGCCGACGCCGCCATCCATGGCCACGAACACCACGACGAGCGCAGCTTTTTCGTCCGGTGGTTCATGTCGACGAACCACAAGGATATCGGCATTCTCTATATCTTCACCGCCGCGATCCTAGGCTTCATCTCGGTCGCCTTCACGATCTACATGCGGTTGGAGCTGATGGAGCCCGGGGTCCAGTATATGTGCCTCGAAGGCGCGCGGCTAAGCGCCGCCGCGGCGGGCGAATGCACCCCCAACGGCCACATCTGGAACGTTCTCGTCACCGCGCACGGCATCCTGATGATGTTCTTCGTGGTGATCCCGGCGCTCTTCGGCGGATTTGGCAACTATTTCATGCCGTTGCAGATCGGCGCACCGGATATGGCGTTCCCGCGGATGAACAACCTCAGCTACTGGCTGTTCGTCGCCGGCGCGTCGCTCGCCGTCTGCAGCGTGATCAGCCCCGGCGGCAACGGTCAGCTTGGGTCCGGTGTGGGCTGGGTGCTTTATGCACCGCTGTCGACCAACGAAGCCGGCTGGTCGATGGACCTGGCGATCTTCGCGGTGCACCTGTCGGGCGCCTCGTCGATCCTCGGCGCGATCAACATGATCACGACCTTCCTGAACATGCGCGCACCCGGCATGACGCTGTTCAAGGTGCCGCTCTTTGCCTGGTCGATCTTCGTCACCGCCTGGCTGATCCTCTTGTCGCTGCCGGTTCTGGCCGGCGCCATCACCATGCTGCTGACCGACCGCAACTTCGGCACCACGTTCTTCGATCCCGCAGGCGGCGGCGACCCGGTGCTGTACCAGCACATCCTGTGGTTCTTCGGTCATCCCGAGGTCTACATCGTGATCGTGCCCGCCTTCGGCGTCATCAGCCACGTCGTGGCCACCTTCAGCCGCAAACCGGTCTTCGGCTATCTGCCGATGGTCTGGGCGATGATCGCCATCGGCGCGCTCGGCTTCGTCGTCTGGGCGCACCACATGTACACCGTCGGCATGTCGCTGACCCAGCAAAGCTACTTCATGCTGGCGACGATGGTCATCGCCGTGCCCACAGGGGTGAAGGTGTTCAGCTGGATCGCCACGATGTGGGGCGGCTCGATCGAGTTCAAGACGCCGATGCTCTGGGCCTTCGGCTTCATCTTCCTCTTCACCGTGGGCGGGGTGACCGGCATCGTTCTCAGCCAGGCGGGCGTCGACCGGGCCTATCACGACACCTACTATGTGGTGGCCCATTTCCACTATGTGATGTCGCTAGGCGCCGTTTTCGGCATCTTCGCGGCCATCTACTATTGGCTGGGCAAGATGAGCGGGCGCCAGTATCCCGAATGGGCCGGCAAGCTGCATTTCTGGACGATGTTCATCGGGTCGAACATCACCTTCTTCCCGCAGCACTTCCTCGGCCGCCAGGGCATGCCCCGCCGCTACATCGACTACCCCGAGGCCTTTGCCTACTGGAACTACGTCAGCTCCTGGGGGGCGTTCCTGAGCTTTGCCTCGTTTTTGTTCTTCATCGGCGTGATCTTCTACACGCTGACCCGCGGCAAGCCCGTGACCGAGAACAACTATTGGAACGAGCACGCGGACACGCTGGAATGGACCCTGCCCAGCCCGCCGCCCGAACACACGTTCGAGACGCTGCCCAAACAGTCCGACTGGGACAAGGGCCACGCGCACTAGACGGCTTACGCGAAAACGAGACAGGAAAGGCCCCGGCAAGTCCGGGGCCTTTCTTTTCACGGCCACGGCGATGCGAACGGAAGGCGATACAAGCAAGCTGCGTTGTGAGAAGGTCGCAACGTCGTTATCTGGCTAGGAGCGGACAACTGAGAAAACAGACAAAGCGACCTACAATCCTATTGATAGGATCGCGCCCGACCCCGAGGGTGGGCGCTTCTCAGCTTGCGAGGAGATCTCTCCGAAGACCAAATGTTTCAAGGAAGTCAGACGGCTCGACGCATCGCGCCCGCCCTGGGGGGCGGGGTCGGGCGCGATCCGGGCTTTCAGCCCGGGGGAACGGGTGATCGAAGGGATCCCCCAGAATTTCAGCAGTGATCGACGTCCGCTTCAGGCCAAAAACCGCCAAAACCCGGTTCCAGCCGAATTCCTCCCCCGCTACCGCGCCGCTTTGTGCCGGCAGATGCGCAGATAGACATCCTCGGCAGGCCAGGTCATGTCGAACTCGCGAAACCCCGCCTCGTCGAACTGCGGCGGGCATCGCAACAGGTCCGGCTTGTCGCCGTCGCGGTCCATGCCGCCGCGCCCCTGGCCGGAACAATCCAGGTTCCAGCAGATCTCGCACTGGTTGGTGCCGCACATCATCGACGGCGTCACCGCCTGCGGATTGCCCGCCCCCGCGTCCACCCGGTAGCTGATCAGATAGACGCTGCCGTCTTCGCTGTCCGGCGCCACGACGACGATGTCGTTACCGCTGTAGGACCGGCCCCCCAGCACCGTCAGCAGGCCAAGGTTGTCGTTATCGCTGCCGCCATCCCATTCGATCAGCTGGATCGTGCCCGCGCCGGAAATGGCCGCCTGAATGTTGGGATAGACCACCTGCCCGGCCTGCATCGCGAAATAGGCGCCCTGCGCGGGCAGGTATTGCCGCCCGTCGACCCGGACGATCAGGTCGTCCTGCCCGCTGAACTGCCGGTCGAGGAACTCGCCGACCTCGATGCCGACCCGTGCCCCGTCATAAAGATCGCCCACGCTGATCCCACCGCTGCCGGCCGCCGAGATCGCCGCCCCGATCGCCCCCACGGCAAACTTTCCCGCCGCGTCCAGGCCGCTCGCGGGCTTGATATTCCGGATCTTCGTGATCGTCAGCAGATCGGCTGTCCGCCGCCGCTCTGACCAGCAAAGGTAATTGTCGTGCCAGGTATAGGGATCGCGCCCCTCGTGCATCTGTACGCAGTTCATGCCCGCAATCGTCCCCGCCGAGGACCAGCGCAGCGTCAGCGGCGAGCCTTGCGGCAGGCAAAGATAGTTGTCCCGCCAAGTATATTGCGGCGGCTCGGCGCCTTCGACGATCTGTGTGCAGGTCATGCCGCCGATGGCCCCCGCCGAGGACCAGCGCATCCCGATGTCGCGGTTCGTGCATAGATAGTTGTCGCGCCAGGTGAACTCGGCCGGCGCGGCGCCTTCGACAACCTGCGTGCAGAAAAGCCCGCCAATCGGACCGGACGACGACCAATAGAACTGGGTCTGCGCCCCGGCCGGCCCCATGGCCGCGACCAGGGCTCCCAGAAAACCCCAGGCAAACAGCGGTTTCATATCTTCCTCCCCCACGTGATCGGCACGGATTTCCGCGCCGGGCAGGTTACTTACCGCAGGCGCCGCACGGCTGCGTTGATCTGAATCATCTCTCCGGCCTTCGGGGCTCTGGAAACTCTGGAAGCCCCCGCGCGCCCGCGCTAGACAGACCGCATGCCCTATCAGTGGACCGAACCCACAGGCGCCGCGAACAGCCCCGACTGGCAACTCGCCGTCTGGCCCCACCGATCGCTGCCGCCGCACGGATTTGCCGTATTCATCGGCGTCACCTTCGTGCTTCTGCTGCTGCCGCTGGTCGCGGTACTCGGCTCGCCGATCCTCTGGGGGCTGCTGCCTTTCCTGATGGGGGTGCTGGCGCTCACCTGGTATTTCCTGCGTCGCAGCTACGCCGACGGGGCGCTGCACGAAGTCCTGTCGCTCTGGGCCGACCGGATCGAGCTGATACGCTCCAATCCGCGCGGGCCCAGTCAAAGCTGGCAGGCCAACCCGTACTGGGTGCGTATCGAGCTGCATGAAAAGGGTGGCCCGGTGGAAAACTACGTCACCCTGACCGGCGCCGGCCGGTCGGTCGAGATCGGCGCCTTTCTGAGCCCCGACGAACGCGTGGCCCTGCACCGCGACCTGTCCGACCGGCTGGCCCGGCTCGACGTCAACCTGCGCTAGACCCCGGTGAGCCTCGGGTTCCTCCTGCTGCTTGGCGTTCCGGCAATGGTCGCGCTTGGCCTCTGGCTGCACCACCTGTTCGAGGGCGAACGGCTGCCGGCCGATCTCTGGCGCGAATGGCGCCTGTCGCGCGTACCGCTTGCCGAACTCGACCGCCGCTGGGCCGCCGCGACCGACCGCTCGGGCATTGTCGTGACGCTTACCTCCACCCCCAGCCGCCTCCCGCTGATGGGGCCGGCGCTCAAAAGCTTGCTCGACCAGACCCGCCCGCCCGCGCGGATCGTCCTGAACCTGCCGGACTTCAGCAGCCGAGAGCAGGTCGCCTATACCGTCCCCGAGGACCTGAAGACACTCAAGTCGTTGCAGATCCGCCGCTGCGACGACCTTGGCCCCGGCACGAAACTGATCCCGTCCGTGCTGAACGAGCCGCCCGACACCCCGCTTCTGGTGGTCGATGACGACCGGATCTATCCGCGATGGCTTGTGGCTCGATACGAGACCGCAATGACGGCCCACCCCGACCGAGCGCTGACGCTCTCGGGCTGGATCGCGCCGCCGGACCTGACCGACCGCATGACGACGATCCGGTCGAACCTGATGATGCGGCCGCCGGCGCCGATACGCGCGCCCCGCCTCAGACATCCCCGCCAGGTCGACATCTTCCAGGGCGTGATGAGTTACCTCGTCCGCCCACGATTTTTCGACGAAAAATCGTTCGGCGACTTCACCGGCGAACCCGAGGCCACGCGCTATGTCGACGACGTCCGCTCCAGCGCGCTCTGCAAGGCCGGGATCTTCGTAATCCCAGCCCCCTCGCTCAGCTTCGTGCCCCGTGCCCAGGCCAGGCGGCTGCAACAATCCCGTCTCGGCCTCGTAAATCGCCGACCCGGCGAATCCCACAACCGCAACAACACCATCGCGTTGAAACACTTCGCCGAGCGTTGGCGCATCGGCGGCCCGAAACGCTAGACACGATCGAAAACTGCGGCCGTGGCATGCACGATGGTCCAAGTCTCCCGCGACGCCGAAGGCATCATCGGGTCAAACCGGCCGCACGCGGCTCTGCCGGATTACGCCAGCCGTTCCTTGACCATCGGCCCCACCAGACCGAAATCCATCTGCCCGGTATAGTCCGCCTTCAGCGCCCCCATCACGCGCCCCATGTCGCGGATCGACGAGGCGTCCACGGCCCGGATCGCCTTGTCGACAGCCGCCGCCACCTCGTCGTCCGACAGCTTCCGCGGCAGAAATTCCTCGATCACCGTGATCTCGTCTCGCTCGCGCTCCGCCAGGTCGAGCCGTCCGCCTTCCTCATAGGCGCGCGCGCTCTCCTGACGCTGCTTGACCATCTTGCCCAGGATCGCCAGCACATGGCCGTCCGTCAGACCGCCCTCGTCGCCCTCGCCACGCAACGCGATGTCCTTGTCCTTGATCGCCGCACTGATCAGCCGCAGCGTCGATGTCCGCGCCGCGTCCTTCGATTTCATCGCCTCTTTGAGCCCGGTCGTGATCCGGCTGCGCATGTCCATCGGCTATCCCTATCCCCGAAACGCCCATTCGAAGCCTCTAACATAATGCGGCCCTTGCCCGCTGACAACCGGCACAGAAACGCTTAACATGTTGAAAATATTTGGAAACGTAAATTCCCACCACCGCTTGACCCAACCCACCCGTGCGCATAGTGTCCCGCAAATTCCGTACGAGAGGAGTCGTTCCATGCCGCCGTCGCGCCCGTCCGACAACGCAACCGCCTGTCTGGCGCTGGCCGACGGTACGCTGTTTTTCGGCCATGGCTTCGGCGCAACCGGCCAACGCGTGGCGGAACTGTGCTTCAACACCGCGATGACGGGCTATCAGGAGATCATGACCGATCCGTCCTATGCCGGCCAGGTCGTCACCTTCACCTTTCCGCATATCGGCAATACCGGCGTGAACCCAGACGACGACGAATCGAACGACCCCGTCGCCGAGGGCATGGTGGTGAAATGGGATCCGACCGATCCCTCGAACTGGCGCGCCGCGGAACATCTGTCGGCCTGGCTCGCCCGCCGCGGCCGGGTCGGGATCGGCGGCATCGACACGCGTCGTCTGACCCGTGCGATCCGCCAGCAGGGCGCCCCGCATGTGGCGCTGGCGTACGACCCCTCCGGCCGGTTCGACATCGAGGCGCTCGTGGCGGCCGCCCGCGCCTTTCCGGGCCTTCTGGGTCTCGACCTCGCCAAGGATGTTACCTGCACGCAATCCTACCGCTGGGATGAAATGCGGTGGGCCTGGCCCGAGGGATATACGAAACGCGACGGGTCCGGGCACAAGGTCGTCGCGATCGACTATGGCGCGAAACGCAACATACTTCGCAGCCTCGCCTCGGCGGGCTGCGACGTCACCGTCTTGCCCGCCACGGCCACGGCCGAGGATGTTCTCGGCCAATCCCCCGATGGCGTTTTCCTGTCGAACGGGCCCGGCGACCCCGCCGCCACCGGAGAGTACGCCGTGCCGATGATCCAGGAGATCCTGGAAAAGACCGGCATACCCGTCTTCGGTATCTGCCTCGGCCACCAGATGCTGGCCCTCGCGCTCGGGGGCCGCACGGTCAAAATGAACCACGGCCACCACGGTGCCAACCATCCCGTCAAGGATCTCGAGACCGGCAAGGTCGAAATCACGTCGATGAACCACGGCTTCGCCGTCGATAGCCAGACCCTGCCCGAGGGCGTGATCGAAACCCATGTCTCGCTCTTCGACGGATCGAACTGCGGCCTGCGCATGGCCAATCGGCCGGTGTTCTCGGTGCAATACCATCCAGAGGCGAGTCCCGGCCCGCAAGACAGCTATTACTTGTTCGAACGCTTCACCCGCGCCATCGATCTCGCTAAATCCGGCAGGTCTTTTGCGTAATTAACTGACAATTAACCAATAGTTCGAACTGTTGGCACCGAGTTAGGGAAGAACGGTCCAACAGTATGAGTATCCCCGGTCTGCGCAGCACGGCCATGCGCACCTTGCCGGCTACGGGCGATCGGCGCAGCACCAGGCCACGCCTGGGTCAGATGCTGGTCGACACCGGCGCCCTGTCGGCCCAGGACCAATTGCGCACCGTCGCGATGCAATCCCGGGTCGACGCGCGCTTTGGCGACATCCTCCTCGCCCATGGGATGATCGGCAAGGACGAACTCTATGCAACCATCGCCCGGCAATATGGCACCGAGACGGCCGATTTCACCCGCACCCCGCCCGATATCCGCCTGATCGAGGCGCTTGGTCTGGAACGCTGCCTCGAACACGGCCTGCTGCCTTGGCGCCGCCTCGACGGTGTGACCCAGATCGCCTCGGCCCGCCCCGAACAATTCCCCGACCAACAGGCGGGGCTCGAGGATCTGTTCGGCCCCGTCCGCATGGTCGTCACCTCCGAGACCGATCTGCACCGCGCCGTGCTCGACAAGCACCCCGACACGTTGGCCACCCGCGCCGAAACCCGGGTGCCGGACCGCGAAAGCTGCCGCGCCTGGCCCGCCCGTGGCCTGCGCCGCTTGGCCGCCCTGCTGGCCCTGCTGATGACCGCGGGCCTGCTTTGGGCGCCGCAGACCGTCTTTCTCGCCTTCGCCGCCTGGGCCACCCTGACGCTTGTCGCCGGAACCGCGCTCAAGCTTGCCGCCGCCTTGATGCAGGTCTGCGCCGACCGCCGACCCGCTTCACCGGACCCGGCCACCCCGCCGCCGATCATGGCGCGGCTTCCCAGCGTCTCGATCCTGGTGCCGCTTTACCGCGAGCGCGCCATCGCCAGGCGCCTGATCGATCGGCTGGACCGTCTCGATTACCCGCGCGAACTGCTTGACATCTGCCTGGTCGTCGAGGCCGACGACACCGTCACCTGCGACACGCTGGAGGCGATCCGCCTGCCCGCCCATTTCCGGCAGGTCGTCGTTCCGCACAGCAAGCTGAAGACCAAGCCGCGCGCGCTGAACTACGCGCTCGATTTCTGCCGCGGCACCATCGTCGGGGTCTACGACGCCGAAGACGCCCCCGCCCCCGACCAGATCCACCGCGTCGTGCGCCGCTTTCACGAACGTGGAACGGACGTCGCCTGCCTGCAGGGTGTACTCGATTTCTACAACGCCCGCACCAACTGGGTGTCGCGCTGCTTTGCCATCGAATATGCCGCCTGGTTCCGGGTGCTGTTGCCCGGGCTCACCCGGCTCGGCCTGGTGATCCCGCTTGGCGGCACCACGCTGTTCTTCCGCCGCGACGTCTTGAACGAGCTTGGCGGCTGGGACGCCCATAACGTCACCGAGGATGCCGATCTGGGCATACGCCTCGCCCGCCACGGCTACCGGACCGAGCTGATCGACACCGTGACCGAGGAAGAGGCCAATTGCTGGGCCTGGCCATGGATCAAGCAGCGCTCGCGCTGGCTGAAGGGCTACATGGTGACCTGGGCGGTGCACATGCGCAGCCCCCGCCGCTTGCTCGTCGATCTCGGCGCCTGGCGGTTTTTCGGCGTGCAGCTTCTGTTTCTCGGCACCATTTCGCAATTCCTGCTGGCGCCGATCCTGTGGTCGTTCTGGCTGGTCCTGTTCGGCCTGCACCACCCGATGCTCGCGCTTGGCACGCCTGTGCTGATCACCCTCGGCACGCTGTTTCTGGCCTCCGAACTCATCGGCCTGGCCATCAACGCCTATGCCGTGCGCGGACCCCGACACCGGTTCCTCACCGCCTGGACCCCGGCGATGATGCTGTATTTTCCGCTCGCCGCGCTCGCCGCATACAAGGGCCTGGCCGAGCTTCTGACCCGCCCGTTCTTCTGGGACAAGACCGAGCACGGCTCGTTCGACGCCCCGCGCCCGCGACCGGCCGAGCCACCGGCGGAGGCCGGCATGCGACGGTCCGCCTGACGCGGTCGGCAACCGGTCGGTTGGGGTTCAGTCATCGATTGGGCAAGGGCCATGCCGCCCGGCAGCACCGTCAAGCCGCCGGCTCTACCGTTCCCGCATCCCGTTTCAGCCGCGTCTCGAACGCCTTCGAGATATGCCGCTTCAGTGCCTCATAGGCGGCCTGGCCATCGCTGCGCCCGATGGCGCGGACGATCTCTTCGTGCTCTGCCAGGGCATCCTCGCCGCGACCCTCCACCGCAAGCGAGGTCGTCGCCAAAAGCGCCATCGACCTGTGCACCAGATCCAGCTGCTGCACCAGATAGCGGTTGTGGCTCGCCAGATGGATCTGCTTGTGAAACCGCCGGTTCGCCCGGCTCAGCGCCTCGGGATCGTTCAGCAGCGTGCGGTCCGCGGCGACCATGTCCTTCAGCACCCTGACCTCTTCGGGCGTGGCGTGCTGGGCGGCCAGCCGTGCCGCCAGTCCTTCCAGTTCGGTCCGCACCACGTACAGCTCTGCCAGCTGGTTGTGATCCAGCGACGCCACGATCAGCGACCGCCCGTCGCGGGTCAACAGCGACTGCGTCTCCAGCCGCTGCAACGCTTCGCGTATCGGGGTGCGCGACATCCCGAACCGATCGGCCAGCTCGCTTTCCACCAGCCGGTCGCCGGGCCGGTAGGTGCCGACATCGATCGCCTCGAGGATCAGTTCGTAGGCATCCTTGTTCGGCTCTCGCTCAATCGTCATCAGATCCCTCTTGGATACTGTGGTATACCATACCCGGCCGACGCCCGCGATCAAGCATTCTGCAAGACGACGGAGCTTTGAAACATGCGGCCTGTCCGACCGGATGCGGACGTTGTCCGCATCGCGGGGAACCGCGCCGGAGCCTGGCTGCGTTCATCCGCGTGCGGCCAAACCCAACTTCGTTTGCCACCGCAGAGGCCCCAAGCGTTATTTCGCCGCCGGGACCTTTCCGCCTTTCAGAATCGACAGAAGATTGGCGTGATCGTCGGTCCAGACCGGTCCGCCATCGGATGCGAGCGGCCGCCAACGCGGGGTTCCGGCAAGGCCTGCGAAATCCGATGCGGTGCGCGCAATCGCCATCACAACCGAGGGTGTGTCGGCGGGATCGACCTCCCGATTGCCGCGGTAGTGCTGGCGCCAGGCAGTCAATCCCAGCGCCTCGGCGCTGCGCGCCAGCGGTTTGTGGATGTCGTAGTAGTTGTTCGAGATGTGGAACACCAGGATGCCACCGGGTGCGAGGCGGTCGAAATACAGCTCCATCGCCTCGCGCGTGGTCAGATGCACCGGCACCGCGTCAGAGGAATAGGCATCTATGACGAGAATGTCGAAACGCCGGTCGGAGTGCTCGGCGAGCACCACCCGGGCGTCGCCGAGATAGGTGGGGGCGTCCGGTGCGCAGCTGGACAGGAAGGTAAAGAGGTTCGGGTCGCGGGCGATGCGGTCGACGACCGGGTCGATTTCATAGAACGCCCAGTCCTGACCCGGTTGCCGGTAGCACGCCAGCGAGCCGATACCTTGCCCGACGATGCCCACCGATCGGGCCGATCTGCCGACGGGCGATGTCAGGATCTGGGCCATCGGACCGTTGGGGTGGTAATAGAACAGCGGTTCGGGGCGCCCGGCGGTCAGGTCGCTCAAACGCTGCGCGCCGTGGACGGTGGTCCCGTGGGCATAGAACCGGATGGCGGTGTCCTGATCGACCGAATGCACGCCAAAGAAGCTGCGGTCGCGGAAGACCGACGGGTGCGGGATCACTGCGCTTCCGGCAACCAGCGCCGCGGCGGCGGCCAGGGCGGCCGCGGGCAGGCAGCGGCGGAACATCAGGCCGACCGGAACCGCGATGAGGACGGGTATGGCAAGCGAAAGCGGCCATTCGACCAGGTCCGCCCGGACCGCTCCGAACGTCAGTGCGGCGGCGGCCAGCGCTCCGGCCAGAATGGCGGTTCCGGCCAGTCGCGGTTGCAGCAGCGACCACCCCGGGATCAGCAGCAGCGCGGCCAGCAGAGTTGTCAGCCCGCCCTCGCGAAGCTGATCGAACACGGCTGGCGCAAGAAGTGAGTTGAAGAGCCCGCCGAGCGCGCCGCCGACCGCCATCGTGACGTAGAAGGTCGTCAGCCTGGTCTCGTCGGGCCGGGCCTCATAGAGCAGCCGGTGCGCAAAAAGCGCCACGGCAAAGAACGCAACGGCCAGAATTGCCACCCAGTCCCAGTGCATTTGCTTGGGGCCAAGCCCAAGAAACACAGTCCCGAGCGCAACGATGCCGAGCAGCGCCAGCCATCCCAGAGCCCGCATGGACAGAATCGGTGTTCTGCGGAAGCTGAGCACGAATGTCAGCAAATAAAGCGCCAGCGGCAGCACCCAGACCAGCGGCAACGCACCGATATCGGTGCTGATCTGCGTCGTGACCGCCAGCATCAGCGACGATGGAACGAAGGCCAGAAGCAGCCAATGCACGACTTGCCGTGCCGTCAGCGGTGTGGCGCGCTTCTGCATGACCGGCGCGGCGGTTGCCGCGCCCGCGCCGCCGCAGGCCTTCGCGCCCACGGTCCAAAGGCAGACGCCGAGCGCCAGGAACCCGATGGTCCAGCCCCAGCCGATGGCTTGCGTGCCCCAAAGCGGCTCCGCCACCAGCGGAAACCCGAGCAGGGCGATCAGCGAGCCGAGATTGCTGGCGCCGTAAAGGAAATAGGGATCATCCGCAGACGGCCCGTCGGTGCGCGTGTACCAGGACTGGATCAGCGGCGCGTTAGAGGCGAGCACACCGAAGGGGACGCCGACGCCCATTGCGAACAGCACCAGGGTTTGCACCGCGATCGGCGCCGCAGGGTCGAGTTGCCAGTTCTGCGGCAGCCCGAGCGGCAGAAAGAACAGCGCCAGCGCCCAAAGCCCCAGATGCAGGATCATCTGCTGGCGCGGGCGCAGGTAGCGGCTGCTGAGATGGGCATAGAGATACCCGCCGATCAGCGCGCTTTGAAAAAACAGCATTGCCGTGGTCCAGACCGCCGGCGCCCCGCCGATTCTTGGCAGGACGATCTTGGCAAAGAGCGGCTGGACAAAGAACAGCAGCGACGCGCTAAGAAAGATCGTGACCGTGAAAACGGCGACCACCGGCAGCCTCGCGGCACGGCGTCCGGGAACGTCTGTTGAATGCATCGACCGGCCTCGGTTTTTCTCTGCCGCTGCAGCGGCCTTGTTTACCTGGCAGACCATGAGAATGTGGTGTGAGTATGGCCCGGGCTGGGCTGAACGGTTGCCGGATCGCGCGTTGCGACCGCAGATCACTCCACCCTCAGGTCGAGCGCGAAAAACACGCCGCCGCCCGGCTCCTGTCCCGGACGTTGGGCAAATCCGGCCTTTTGCAGGACCCGCACCGATGCGGCGTTCGCGGGATCGACACCACCGACAAGCGTAGGTATCGTGGTCCTCTGGCGCAGGGTATCCGCGAGCCCGCGGATCAGTTCGGTGCCATAGCCGCGCCCCCAGACCGCTTCGGCCAAGAGATAGCCGAACATGGCTTGGGGACCGTCGCCAAAATGCAGAAGAACCAAACCGAAAAGCGCGCCATCCTGTCCGCGAACGCTCATCACCATTGCATCGGCGGTTGCGGCCGCCAGCCAGGCCCCGGCGTCGCATCCCTCCGGCAAAACCTGCAGATCCGGCGGCAGGAACGCCGTAACCGCCGGCGACAGGATGCGGGCCGTTTCGCACACGAGGGCGGTGTTGCCGCACCAGTCCGACGGGGTGGCGACCCTCAGACGGCGGGTTTCGAACCCGAATCCCTTGGGAAGGACAGAACTCATGAGCCGCAGGCCAGCCGCCGAAAGGTCAGAACGGCCCGTCCTCCAATACCCCATCGGCGCTCATCTGGGCATAGAGCAGCCCTTCGCGCAGGCCCCGGTCGGCCACGGACAGACGATCGGTGGGCCAGACCCGCAAAAGCGCCTGCAGGATGGCCGCGCCGGACATGATCAGCGCGTGGCGGTCGCGCCCGATGCGGGGATCGGTCCGGCGCCCTTCGGGTCCGAGCGCCAGGTACTCCCTGATAACCGTGTCGATCTGATCGGAGGTCATGCGCAGGCCGTCGACCTTGTTGCGGTCGTAGCGTTTCAGGCCCAGATGGCTCGCCGCGACGGTGGTGACGGTGCCGGATGTGCCGATGATCTGAAAACCGTCCTTTTCCTGGATGGCATCGTAAGGCGTGAACGAGGCCAGGTTCTCTTCGAAGAACCAGCTCATCAGCGCAAAGCGGCCGGCATCGTCCTCGACATCGTGGAACTGGTCGCGCAGGGTCGCCACCCCCAGCGGCACCGAGATCCAGTCGACCACCTTGGCATGGGGAAACGGGCTTTCGGCGGGTTTGAATCCGTTGTGCAGCCGCATGATCGCCCGCGGGCGGTCGTGTTTGGGAACCGAGGTCAGGTCGATCCACACAAGCTCGGTCGAGCCGCCGCCGATATCGACGACCAACAGCTGTTCGGTCTTGGTCGACACCAGCGGCGCGCAGCTGACCACGGCAAGCTGGGCCTCTTCCTGGGGCTGGATGATTTCCAGCTCCAGCCCCGTCTCACGCGTGACATAGGCCATGAACTCGTCGCCGTTCCCGGCACGGCGGCAGGCCTCGGTGGCGACCAGCCGCATGCGGCGCACGTCATGTTTTTCCAGCTTCTTCTTGCAGATCCGCAGAGCCTGAACTGTGCGTGCCATCGAACCGCGGCTGAGCCGCCCGGACCGTTCCAGCCCGTATCCGAGCTGCACCGATTTCGAAAAGCTGTCCACCACATGGAACTGGCTGCCCTTGGGCTGGGCAATCAGCATGCGGCAACTGTTCGTCCCCAGGTCCAGCGCCGCATAAAGCGCCGCGGGATCGGGACGTCTTGGTGCAGGTGGCTCGACCGGGACCGGGAACACGCCCGCACCTACGGGACGTTTGGGCGCCATCGTGACCGCCCTCCAACTTCGGTTATCTCCAGCGTAGGACGCCGCGAACCGTCGTGCAAGAAAACTCTTGCGGCGCGGCTCATGAAGGTCATGAGATATTTTCCGCTCCATGGCGGTGGCGCTGCCCGCGGCTGCGGGATAGCTGTGGTCGTATCCGTCGTTTGTTTGGCGTCACATGTCGAAAACCGGCGCTGCTTTCACCGGGCGCGGGTCTAGAAGCGGTCAAGTTGAAGGAATCGGATCCCATGGCGCAGGTCACAATCGTCTATTGGCGCGACATCCCGGCCCAGGTCATCGCGGGCAAGGGCCGCCGCGGCGCCAAGGCGCCTCTGCCCGAGCGATTCGAGCAGGCCATCGACCGCGCCGCAATGAAGGTTGGCGCGCGCGACACCGACGCCTATCTGGCCGAGTGGCGCAAGGCCGCTCCGGTCGAGGTCGAGGGTGCCGATGCCGCGGTCGCCGCGGCCGAAGCCGCGCGGATCGATGCGGAATACGACGACGCGCGTCTGAGGGCGCTGATTGCAAACGACGGATGGGCGTGACGCCCCGGGACATATGGAGGGCCACCATGGCTTTGCTGAACTTCAAAAAGCGCGACACCGCGCCCGCCGCGTCCGGCCCCGACGGCGAGGCGTTTCTGCGCGGCTATTCCATCGAGGTGATGCCGCGCACCGCCGAGAAGGTCGAGGATTTCCGCGACATCCTGCCCGAAGGCACCCGCGTCTACATCGCTCATATCGAAGGCACGCCGATCGCGGACATGGTGGCAACGGCCAAACGGATCGCGGGCGAAGGCTTCGACGTGATGCCGCATTTCCCGGCGCGGATCATCAAGGACACCGCCACGCTGGGCGACTGGATCGCGCGTTATCAGGGCGAGGCCGGCGTGCGTCAGGCGTTGCTGCTGGCCGGCGGGGTGGCGCAGCCGGCGGGCGATTTCGACTCGTCGATGCAGCTGATGGAGACGGGCCTGTTCGACAAGGCGGGCTTTGACCGACTGCACGTCGCCGGCCACCCCGAGGGCAACCGCGACATCGATCCGGACGGCTCGGACTGGAACGTCAGCGAGGCCCTGGCCTGGAAGCAGGCGTTTTCGGACCGCACGGATGCCGAGATGGCGATTGCGACCCAGTTCGCCTTTGATGCCAAGCCGGTGATCGCCTGGGTCGACCGGCTGGCGCGCGACGGTGTCACGCTGCCGGTCCATATCGGTATCGCCGGGCCTGCGAAGCTGCAGACACTGATCAAGTTCGCCATCGCCTGCGGCGTCGGCCCCAGCCTGAAGGTGCTGCAGCGCCGGGCGATGGACGTGACCAAGCTGGTCCTGCCCTACGAGCCGACCGACATTGTGGCCGCCCTGGCGGCGCACAAGGCCGCCAATCCCGGCTTTGGCATCGCGCAGGTGCATTTCTTTCCGCTCGGCGGCATCAAGACCTGCGCGGCCTGGGCACGCGACAACGGCGGGCTGGCCGCCCAGCCGATGCGCGCCACGGCGTGATGCCGCGCGCGCTGCTCTTCGATCTCGACGGCACGCTTCTCGACAGCGATCCGCTGCACCGGGAGGTGTTCGCCGGGATGCTCGGGCCGCACGGGATCGCGGTGGACGAGGGCTATTACGCCGCGCATATCCATGGGCGGCAGAACGTGGACATCTTCACCGACCTGATGCCGGGCGAGGACGCGCTGGCGCTGCACCACGCCAAGGAGGCGCGGTTCCGGGATCTTCTTGCCGAACGCGGGGCAGAGATCACGCCGGGACTTGCCGGGTTCCTCGCCCGAACCGCCCTGCCGGCCGCCATCGTCACCAATGCCTGCCCCGAAAACGCAAGGGCGATGCTGGCCGCCATCGGTCTGCGGGACCGCTTTCGCGCCGTGATCTCGGCCGACGACTGTCCCGCGCCAAAGCCCGATCCGGCGCCGTATCTCGCCGGCGCGGCGGCGCTCGGCGTGCCGGCGGCGGACTGCCTGGCCTTCGAGGACAGCCCCTCGGGCCTGACCTCGGCGCGCGCGGCCGGCTGCACCGTGGTCGGGTTGCCCTCGACCCTGCCGCCGGACGCCCTGCGCGCCAAAGGCGCGCACCATGTCATCACCGATTTCACCGATCCCGCGCTCGAGCCGTTGCTCGGCGCCCCAGCAGGAGCCCTGATATGACCCGCACCGTCGTCGAGTCGCAGACCAAGACCGTCACCATCGGCTTTGACGAGCCGTTCTGCGTGATCGGCGAACGGATCAACCCCACGGGCCGCAAGGTGCTGGCGGCACAGCTGGAGGCCGGGGATTTCTCGACCGTCGAGAAGGACGCGCTGGAACAGGTGGCCTGCGGGGCGATGGTGCTCGATGTCAACGCCGGCGTGGTCTACAACTCGAACCCCGACCCGAACCAGACCGAACCGCCGCTGATGACCAAGATGATCGAGCTGGTGCAGGGACTTGTCGACGTGCCGCTGTGCATCGACAGCTCGGTGCCGGGGGCGCTGGAGGCCGGGCTGGCCGTGGCCAACGGACGGCCGCTGCTCAATTCGGTAACGGGAGAGGAAGAACGGCTGGAGGCGATCCTGCCGCTGGTGAAGAAATACGACGTGCCGGTCGTGGCGATCTCGAACGACGACACCGGCATCAGCGAGGATCCGGACGTGCGGTTCGCGGTGGCGAAAAAGATCGTCGAGCGGGCGGCGGATTTCGGCATCCCGGCGCATGACATCGTGGTCGATCCGCTGGTGATGCCGGTGGGTGCGATGGCGACGGCCGGGCGGCAGGTGTTTGCGCTGGTGCGCAAGCTGCGCGAGGAGCTGGGGGTGAACACGACCTGCGGCGCCTCGAATATCTCGTTCGGGCTGCCGCACCGGCACGGGATCAACGCGGCGTTTTTGCCGATGGCGATCGGCGCCGGCATGACCAGCGCGATCATGAACCCGGTGCGCCCCGTCGAGATGGAGGCGATCCGGGCGGCGAATTTCCTGATGGATCACGACGCGAACGGAGCGGAGTGGATCAAGTTCTCCAGGGTGCTGGACGCCGTGAAGGAAGGCACGCCGTTCCCCGAGGCAAGCCAGGCCGCTGCCGCGGCGGGATCGGGCCGCGGCGGGCGGCGCCGGCGGCGGGCATAGCGCGCCGGCGGGCAAATTTCTTCGAAGAGATTTGCCAAGAGCTTTCGAAAGCTCTTGGCCGGTGGGTCAGGCCAGTGCCTTGCCAAGGCGCGGCAGGCGTGCCTTTTTGAGAAATTTGCGCAGGGGCTGGGCCTCGCCGGACAGGTGCTCGGCGGTGGCGTGAACCTGGCCCACGGCACCGGCGACGGCGGCGGGATGATGCGACCACAGCTCCCACAGAAAGCCGTCGGGGTCGCGGCGGGTCAGACCCTCCTCGGCGAGGATGTGCCGCGGGAAATCCTGGGCGTTGACGGTCAGCAGGATATCGGCCGATCCGGCGACGGCGGCGGCGAGGACATGGATGTCATGCGGGTCCGGCAGCCATAGCCGGGCCTCGATGCCCGGCGCGGGCGGTACGGCGGCCAGGGGCCAGGCGGAGCGCACAAGCGCGATGTCACCGCGCGCCAAGGCCTCGCCCGCCGGCCCCAGCTTGCGGGCCGCGCGGGCCCATTCCTCCAAGATGCGGTCGGACCAGAGCGGCGTGAAGAGCCCCTGCCCCGCCACGGCCAGCAGTATCTCGCGCATCACTGTGGGATAAAGCACGCAGGCGTCCAGCAGCACCTTCATCCAAAACCCCGCGCCGGCGCGACCGTCCTCACGGCAGCAGCCGGAAGAACAGCGCCTTGAGATAGCCGGTCTCGGCCAGTTGCGGCAGTTGCGGATGGTCGGGCCCGGCAAAGCCGGTGTGGATCAGTTGCGCCCGGCGTCCGGCCTTGCCGATGCCGCGGACGCTGGCTGCGCGGAACCCGTCCAGGTCTGCAGCGTGGCTGCAGGAACAGAGGCCCAGATAGCCGCCCGGCGCAACCAGACCCGCGGCGAGCCGCGCGACGCGTTCGTAAGCACGCAGCCCCGCTGCGAGTGCCTGTTTCGAGGGGGCGAAGGCGGGCGGATCGCAGATGACCAGATCGAATGTCCGGCCCTCCCCGGCCAGCGCCTCCATCACCTTGAAGGCATCGCCGCGACGGGTGTCGAACCGGTCCGCGAGCCCGGACGCCTCGGCCCCCTTCCGCGCAAGATCCAGCGCCGCCTGGGAACTGTCCACGGCCAGCGCCGATCGGGCCCCGCCCGCCAAGGCAGCAAGGGAAAACCCGCCGACATGGCAAAAGACGTCGAGCATGCGCGCGTCTTTCGCCAGGCTTTGCGCAAAACGCTGGTTGCCGCGCTGGTCATAGAAAAGGCCGGTCTTCTGGCCGGCTGTGAGATCGGCCAAATAGGTCGCGCCATTCATCGGCACCTCGACCGGAGCGTCCGCCGCGCCGGAAAGGACCTCGCTGACGTCATCCAGCCCCTCGAGCGCCCGGGTGCGTCCCGAGGCGTTCTTGACCAGCGTGGTGATCCCGGTGGCTGCGCGCAGGGCGTCGGCAAGCGGGTCCAGCAGACGCTCGGCCCAGGCGGCATTGGGCTGGATCACGGCGGCGGCGCCAAAACGGTCGACCACGACACCTGGCAGACCGTCGGCCTCGGCATGGATCAATCGGTAGAACGGCCGGCGATAAAGCCGGTCCCTATGAGCCAGAGCCGCAGTGATGCGCGCGGTAAACCAGTCTGCGCCGATCACCGCCGCCGGGTCACGGTCGAGCATGCGCGCGATGATCTTCGAGGTCGGGTTGACGGCAACGAGGCCCATCGGCTGGCGGGCATCGTCCTGCAGCACCGCCAGGCTGCCCGGCGGCAGCGCCCGGGTCCGGCGGTCGGTCACCAACTCGTTGGCGTAGATCCAAGGAAAACCGTGGCGGATCGCCCGGGCCTCTGCCTTGGGGCGCAAACGCACAACGGGATAGGAGGACGGCGTCATGCCGTCCTCCTAGACTGTCCCTCGTCGGGGGGTAACCCCCTTAAAGCTGGTTGATCGCGCCCATCAGGCCGTTGTCGTATTCGACAAATCCCTGGGGCCGGGTCAGTTCCTGTTCGATCACATAGGCCAGATGGTCGGTGATCCGAACCTTCTGGGTCACGCCGCGGGCTTCGGCACGAACCGCCGCCTGTCCGCCAAGCGCCTCGAAATCCGCCTTGATGAACTTCGGCCCGCGCACCACGGCCCCGGTTTCGGCATCGACCAGGCGCAGGCTGAACTGGATTGCATGCACCCCGCCCACGGTATAGCGGGCCTTTTCCGTCAACGCGTGAAAGCGGCTTACGGACACCTCGGCGATCACGTCCTGGTCGCCGTCGACGCGGGCGGCGCCCTTTTCAAGCGCGGTCTGGATGATCACGCGCACCTGCTCGTGCCGGTTGCCGATCGGATCCTCGCGCCAGACGATGTCGCCGCCGGGATAATAGCGGTTGGCCTCGTTCACGCGCAGGGTTTCCGGCACGTTCACGGTTACGCCGACGACCTTGTAGGACGCGACGCTTTGCGCTGGCGCCTCGACCGGCGCGTTCAGCGTGGTCGCCGGTGCGATGTTCCGAGAGGCCGGCTCGATGGGGGAAACCGCGTCGACCGACGCGCAGGCGCCGAGCCCGGCCGCTGCCGCAAACGCAAGGACGGGACGGATGATTCGTGTGCTGATCGTGGCCATTCGCCACCTCCTGGGCTTCTGCCCTTTGTTTTTGGGTGGCGGCAAGATGACGGTGGATTGAGGCCGAAATAAGAAAATCCCGGAGCATTTTCCGGGATTTTTCCTTGATTTCGCTTTTGTTTAAGCGGTTTGGCCAGGCGCCTGCGGCTGACGGCCGAGGCGCTTGCGCAGCCAGTCGCCAAGCGCGGCAAAGGCACGTCTTGTCGCCTCTGCACGCAATTCACGCGCGCGCCGGTCGTAGTGGTCGAGGTTGTGGATCTGGTTCATATCTGGTTTCCCTTGTCTTGGTTGCCCGCCTCCTTGCTTTGACAGATAGGACAGCGGCCATTGTCCTTCGATGGCCAATCCGACAATCCCGCCATGCATCTGGTGCAATCTGGCATGTCCAGTCATGCGGCATCTTGTTAGCGCTAACAATTCCTGCTACAGGCGGCGGCGAACTCCATGGGCGAAAGCATCACGATGTCCCTGAACCCTGTGATCGAGGCGGTGACCCGGCGGGTCGTTTCGCGTAGCCGCTCAGCGCGCGCGGCATATCTCGAAAACATCAAACGCGCAGCCGAAGCAGGCCCGGTGCGTGCGCATCTGACATGTGGCAATCAGGCCCATGCCTATGCGGCGATGGGGCCGGACAAGGGCGCGCTGGCGGGCGGACGCGCACCGAATCTGGGGATCGTGACCGCCTATAACGACATGCTGTCGGCACATCGGCCGTTCGAGGTCTTTCCCTCGCTGATCAAGCAGGCGGCCCGCGATGCGGGCGCGACGGCACAGGTCGCGGGCGGCGTTCCGGCGATGTGCGACGGGGTGACACAAGGCCAGCCGGGAATGGAGCTGTCTCTGTTTTCACGCGACGTGATTGCCCTGGCGGCAGGGGTGGCGCTCAGCCACAATTGCTTTGACGCTGCGGTCTACCTGGGCGTTTGCGACAAGATCGTGCCGGGGCTTGTGATCGCGGCGGCGACGTTCGGGCATATCCCGGCGGTGTTCCTGCCGGCGGGCCCGATGGTCAGCGGATTGCCCAATGACGAAAAGGCCAAGGTGCGCCAGCAATTCGCCGCCGGCGAGGTCGGACGAGACGCTCTGATGCGCGCCGAGATGGCCAGCTACCACGGACCGGGCACCTGCACCTTCTACGGCACGGCGAACACCAACCAGATGCTGATGGAGGTGATGGGCCTGCATCTGCCCGGCGCCAGCTTTGTCAATCCCGGCACGCCGCTGCGCGAGGCGCTGACGGTGGCGGGCGCGCAGCGGGCGCTGCAGATCACCGCGCTTGGCAACGACTACCGGCCGGCGGGTCACGTGCTGGACGAAAAGGCCTTCGTCAACGGAATCGTCGGGCTGATGGCCACCGGCGGCTCGACGAACCTGGTGCTGCACCTGCCCGCGATGGCGCGGGCGGCGGGCGTGATCCTGGATCTGGAGGATTTCGACGCGATCAGCGGGGCAGTGCCGCTGATGGCCAAGGTGTATCCCAACGGACTGGCGGACGTGAACCACTTCCATGCCGCGGGGGGCTTGGGCTATCTGATCGGCGAGCTTCTGCAGGCCGGGCTGCTGCACCCCGACACGTGCACGGTCGCCGGCGACGGCTTGGCGCGCTATACGCAGGAACCGAGGCTGAAGGATGGCGCACTGACCTGGCAAGACGGCGCGGGCGAAAGCCTCAACGACAAGATCCTGCGCCCTGCCTCCGATCCGTTCCAACTGAGCGGCGGCCTGCGCGAGCTTTCCGGCAATCTTGGGCGCGGGGTGATGAAGATTTCGGCCGTGAAGCCCGAGCATCACGTGATCGAGGCCCCGGCGCGGGTGTTCGATGACCAGGAGGCCGTCAAAGCGGCGTTCAGGGCCGGCGCGTTCACCAGCGACACGGTGGTGATCGTCCGCTTTCAGGGACCCAGGGCGAACGGCATGCCGGAACTGCATTCGCTGACCCCGGTGCTGGCGGTGCTGCTGGACCGCGGACTGAAGGTGGCGCTGGTAACCGACGGGCGGATGTCGGGCGCGTCGGGCAAGGTCCCTGCAGCAATCCATGTCTGCCCCGAGGCGGCCGCGGGCGGACCGCTGGCGAAAATCCGCGACGGCGATCTGGTGCGCGTGGATGTGGCCGAAGGGCGTCTCGAGGTGTTGAACACCGACCTTCAGACCCGCGAGCCGGCAGCACCCGACCTTTCCGGCAACGCCACCGGCATCGGGCGCGAAATGTTCGGGATGTTCCGCGAAACCGTCGGCAATGCGGAACACGGCGCGGCGGTCGTGGTGTGACCCGGGCCGGCCCCAGCCGGCCGCGCAGGCCGGCGTACTTGAAATTTCTCGTCTCAGGCGGGGATAGTCGGGACCAGATAACAGGGGAGCCGGTACGATGATGACACCGCAGGAGGCAAGCGCCAGGACGCTGGAGCTGTGCCGCATGGCACCGGTGATCCCGGTTCTGGTGATCGAGGACGCCGCCACCGCGCGGCCGCTGGCCGAGGCGCTGGTGGCCGGCGGATTGCCGGTGCTCGAAGTCACGCTTCGAACTCCGGCGGCGCTGGAGGCGGTTCGCCAGATGGCGCAGGTGACAGGCGGCCTTGTCGGCGCCGGCACGGTTCTGAACGCCGCGGACGTTCAGGCGGCCAAAGACGCGGGTGCGAGATTCGCCGTTTCGCCGGGCGCAACCGAGTCCCTGCTGGCCGCCTGCGAGGCGGCGGATCTGCCGCTTCTGCCGGGTGCGGCGACAGCGACCGAGGCGATGCGGCTTCTGGAACGCGGCTATACCACAGCCAAGTTCTTTCCCGCCGAGGCGGCTGGCGGGGCCTCTGCGCTGCGGGCCATCGGAGCGCCGCTGCCGCAGGTTACCTTCTGTCCGACCGGCGGGGTGAGCGCGGCGAACGCACCCGACTACCTGAGGCTCGCGAACACGGCCTGCGTAGGCGGCTCCTGGGTGGCGCCAAAGGCGATGGCTGCATCCGCCGACTGGTCCGGGATCGAAACGCTGGCACGCGAAGCGGCGGCGCTGCAGCGGGCGTCCTAGCGGGGTATGTGTCTTGATGGAACCGCGGTTCGCCCGGTTCTGGCCTGGAACGGGCGTTGACCGGAATCTGAGAAGCCGCGCCATCGCCGACCCGCGGGGAGGCGACCCGGACTTATGGACGGCTCGATTTATCCCAGCAAAGTCCGAACGA
>JAAUYH010146347.1_pt1 | contig 43445 bp, 40 predicted proteins | sample 7278061 | NCBI WGS metagenome assembly JAAUYH01 (sample SAMN14350203, study PRJNA611818) | marine sediment metagenome | isolation source: surface marine sediment (0.6m) | place: French Polynesia: Moorea | collected 2018-08
CGATCTGGCGGGGGCTTCTGGCAACAGTAGTCTAGTTAAAAGCCGAAGAAACAGAAAGCCTAAGTCGTGAGTCTTAGGAATCCCTCGACTCTGTCGATGGGAGGATGTCAATATGGCTCAATGTATCTGATGGGATGGACTGGTGGTTTTGTCCTCCTGGCTTTATTACTTGCCCCTTATTTACGGAAATTTGGCAAATATACTGTCCCAGACTTTGTAGGCGATCGTTATTACTCGGTATGGGCGAGATTAGTAGCTGTAGTGGCTGCAATCTTTGTTTCTCTTACCTATGTAGCTGGACAAATGCGGGGTGTGGGCATTGTTTTTAGTCGCTTCCTCCAGGTAGATATCAGTACAGGGGTGGTTATCGGGATGATAATTGTGGCATTTTTTGCTGTGTTGGGAGGAATGAAAGGTATTACTTGGACACAGGTGGCACAATATACTGTCTTAATTATCGCTTATTTAATCCCTGCGATCGCGATAGCCTTAATTTTAACAGGAAATCCGATTCCCCAGTTGGCTTTTAGTTTTAGTGATATTGTAGAAAAACTCAATGGGGTACAAGTAGATTTAGGGTTTACAGAATACACTCAACCCTTTGTTAATAAATCCATGCTCGATGTCTTGTTTATTACCATTGCTTTGATGGTAGGTACAGCAGGATTACCCCATGTTATTGTCCGCTTCTATACTGTAAGCTCTGCTCGTGCAGCCCGTTACTCTGCTGGTTGGGCGTTGCTTTTTATTGCTATTCTCTATACTACCGCACCTGCGATCGCATCTTTTGCTCGTTACAACCTAATAGACAGTTTGCACAATAAAACTATGGAGCAAGTCCAACAGTTAGACTGGGCAAATAAATGGTCAAATACTGGCTTACTAGGCTTTGAAGATAAAAATAATAATGGCAGAATCGAGTTAACCCCAGATAAAGAAAACAGCGAAATCACCATTGATCGCGATATTATAGTTCTCTCTACTCCTGAAGTAGCCAAACTCGCCCCTTGGGTAATTGCTTTAGTAGCAGCAGGAGGATTAGCAGCAGCCCTTTCTACTGCATCAGGACTATTATTAGTTATCTCTAGTTCCATTGCCCACGATGTCTATTACCGTATCATTAATCCTGAAGCCTCCGAGTCACAACGGGTAATGGTAGGGCGAATTATGGTGGGATTTGCAGTTGCTATTGCAGGTTATTTCGGTGATGAACTACTCATCCCAAACTAGCGTTTGGAACGAGTTTCTGACGCTTCAACGCCCCTAGTTGCCTCATGGTTCCGCACAAGGTAGAGCTAGGCGACTCCACATCTGACGAGGCAAGTTCCTTACCCCTAGCATAATCAAGCATAACCATAGCTGCTGCTACATCTCTATCACAAGTATAGAGGCATTTTTCGCAGCTATGAACACGCTCAGATAATGCTTTTTTCTTTTGATGACCGCAGTTTGGACAAGTTTGAGAAGGCTTAAGTTTCTTGGTGGGAACTTCGATGTAGAATCCTCCAGCCTCAGTTACCTTGTACTTAATCAAACTTTTGAGATTACCAATACCGACATCAAGCAAAGAACGATTTAGTCCTGTTTTCTGTCTTTTTCTCTTGCTGCCACTTTTAGCTTTACGGGTCATCCCTTTGAGATTTAATTTTTCTGTAGCTACCAAGCTATTACAGCTAACTATCTGTGTAGCTACTTGATGCTGCCAATCTTGTCGTTGCCTACCAACCTTGGCTTGTATCTTAGATACCGCTTTGTTGGCTTTTTTCCAACGACGAGAAGCTTTGATTCTTTTTCTGTAGTTAGGTGGTCTTTTTCTCCTACTTTTTTTGGCTAGTCGATTGATTTTTTCTTGTGCTTTTTTGACAAATCTAGGGTTATCAATTACCTTGCCGTTTGAATCAGCAACCGCATGGAGAGTGCCAAAGTCTAAACCAATAGCACCTTTGTCTGTTTGAGGTCTAGAAGTAACACACCCAACAGTTATAGATGCGTACCATTTTCCCTGTTTAAACAAGATGGTACAAGTTTTAGGAGTTCCCCAGTCGCGTGCTTGACCACGCATTTTGATATTTCCCAAGTTGGTCAACTTGAGATAACCATTTTTTCCTTCAGTACAAGCTTTCCATCCTGCTTTACAAGGATATGTCCAACCTTTATAACGTCGATTAGCCTTAAATTTTGGATAACCACTCTTTAGCTTAAAAAAACGCTGGAAAGCGAAATCAACGCGCTTTACAGTTGCTTGTAAAGCATGAGAACCTAACTCTTTATACTCATGCCAACATTCTTTAAATGCTGGCAGCGCATTTTGTTGGTCGAAGTAATTAACGGACTTACCTTCTTTTTGGTAGCTAGTACGACGATGCTCCACACAAGCATTGTAAAGATAGCAGTGTAATCTTTTCCACTCAAAAAGTTTTTTCTCTTGAGCAGTAGTTGGATATAAACGAAAAGTTACGCGACGGGTTACACTCATAAGTAGAATTATACTTTAGTGTGTCGTGAAAAACAATAAGTTAAATAAAGCTAGAGGATGTGTTTATCGACTTAGTGTACATATCGTATTTGTGACAAAATATCGACGCAAAGTTATCACCAAGGAAATCCTTGAGGACTTAGAAAAAATATTTACCCGTTTATGTAAAACCCAAAAATGCCAGTTAACCGATTTTAATGCAGAGCCAGACCACTGCCATTTGTTAGTTGAGCTATACCCAGATGTTGCCCCATCTAAATTAGTCAATACTTTAAAAACTGTTTCTAGTCGCTTAATTCGCCGTGATTACAAAGAACACCTAGAAAGGTTTTACCATCAAAAACCCGTTCTTTGGACAGGGGCATATTGCATTATTTCGACAGGTGGTGCGCCAAATGATGTTATTAAACAATATATAGAGTCTCAGGATGCGCCTACTTAAACCTTGCCCGTCGTTAACTCCCACCAAATCTTCAATTTGGAAGGAGAATGCACGACGGAACAGCCATGTTCACCCACCTGGTTTTGTCGCGGAGGTAGTAGCTTTTGCTTTCGGTTTAGCTGCTGCGAGTTTCTTCCCCGCTATTCTTCTTGGTATCTTCGACAAGCGCACTAATAGAGAAGGTGCAATTACAGGAATGGTTACAGGGTTAGCTTTCACGGCTTTCTATATCATTGGGGTGAAATTCTACGGAATGCAACCTTGGTTTTTTGATATCTCTCCTGAAGGAATAGGAACATTAGGAATGATAATTAACTTTATTGTTACTTTCGTCATTTCCCGTCTCACTCCTCCACCACCATCAGATGTACAAGACATGGTAGCTCGTTTACGCTCTCCTTAAGGTAATGGTACGTTTCTCAGGGATTTGGGTGAAGAAGAATTAGATTAATTTGTTTCTTAGCTTGGGTGGGTATTGCCCACCTCATAACATTTATCGTGGATTTGGGAGAGATTAGTAAAAGTAGGTTTAGAAAACTTTTGGCGAGTGCTAATTACGTAAGAGAAAACAACATTTTTCTAACAGAGGACTATGACGTGTATAGGGTTCTATAATTGTTAGTTTAGCTAGAATAGTATCAGATATGACTCAAATTGTCTCAAGTCAATTTGTAGGACTACTGGGTTTAATTCCATTAAGTTTAGGATTTTGGGAACTGTTTCAGCGGTTACGGCAGAGAGCCTCAAATTCAGTATCCGATAGCCAGATTGTGGTGCAACCTAGTAGAAATTTGATGATTCTAAGTATCATTATGATTGCCAATGGAGGAGATTCTTTAGCGGTGTTTACAGCTTTATTTGCTGATACGGAGTGGTATCTAAAATGGTTAGTATTAGTGAGTGCTTTAGCCATGAGTTTGATTTGGTTTAACTTAGCAACATGGCTAGTTAGACTCAATTTTGTTAGTAAGTCTAAGGAAAGATTAACCCAGATGTTAATGCCATTGTTACTAATAGGAATTGGCATTTATATTATGGTTGATTCGCCAACTGATATTATTCAATAGAGAGAATAAAAGCGATTTCCCTTTTCCAGGGAAATAAGTTAATCCGCTATTTTAGATATCCCTTTTATGTCACTCATCTAGAAATGAAAGAGGGTAGCTCATACTTTCCGCAAAGCCGAGAATACCACGATCGCGATGTTCATAAAGTAAATTTCCTTGGGAATCAAATAAAAAAGTTCCACCCCGTTGGGTTAAATAAGCAGAATCGGGAACATAAGTTTTCCAATTACTTAAAACTTCGCTCATATTGCGTAATCTAAGGGTTGCTAGCTCAAAAGGACGTTGAAAGCCTTTTCCTCCTGCTAGCTGAAAAAATGAGCCTTTGATGGCTGGTAAAGGAGTATCTTTGATTACCTCTTCATCTCCAATTAGTTGGGGGGCTTTGCGATCGCCAGTATAACCCCGTAATACTTCTTTCAGTGTGCCAGGGCTACCGATTCCCGCACACATTAACATTAAATTGAGCCAGGAATTCTGTGCTGTTGAGAGCCAAGGTAGTTTTCCTGATAAACCCGAATAAAGACCTAATTTACTGTGAATTTCGGCTATCGAATCTACATATAACCATGCTTCAGGAAATCCTGTATATTGGCAAAATTTATGACCCGAATTGCGATCGCCAATTCCAATAGCTCTAACAGTTATACCCTGATCTTGGAGCTTTTCAGATTCCCGTTGTAACCACCAAGCATATTCTAAATTATCAAAATCTCCTAATTGTCCCCAAATTATTACTAGTAAACGAGTTGCAGATTCACAACCACTAAGAATAGATACAGTTTCTCCATCACTAATTCTTAGGTATTGGGTTTGACTCAAAATAGAATAGACATCTGGGGAAAGTACATTATTCATCAAAATTTATTACTGATTGTTGAATACTAACTACTAACTACTAACTACTAACTACTTCTTAGTTGGTTCTCCGTATAAGACTACAGAACATTTTAAATCGACGATAGCACGATGGGTAACATCCCCAACTGCTAAACCTCCAGCAGTACGGCGACGAGTAAAACGTAGCACTACCATATCATAGTCATCTGCTTGAGCAATAATGGATTCTGCAACATCATCCCGTCGTAGAATCTTAATGTCAATATTAATTTGGGGTTGGATTTGTTCTTCTACTATTACTTGTAATTGTTCCTCAAAAATATCAACTTCCTCTTTGGTGGAACTGCGATCGCTGACATGAAGTAGAGTAATATTAGCTTGGTTAGTTTCGGCAAATAGTTGAGCGAAGCGGATAGTACGGATAGCTTCAGGGGTAAGATTTTTTATTGGTACTAAAATTTGATGGATATTAATTGGTTCTTCTAATAAGCGCATTACAGCTACAGGACAATGGGAAGCCCAAAATATCTTATCTATAATGTTCCCAAACAGACGCGATCGCAGATGATTAGTATCACTCCAACCTGTCAGTACCAAACTAGCATTTTGTTCTCTAGCAGTACGAGTAATACCATGAGCTACATCATCATCAATACGAATAATGGGTTTGGCTTTTACCTCAAATTCTTCTGCTATTTTTAAAGCTTTTCTCAATCTGCGACGACTGCGTTTAATAGTCCTTTTAAAATCAGGATTATCCATGTGAACATGAGATTTGGCAATAGACAAAGGAACTACCAATCCCGACTCATGACGGGCAATTAGAGCAGACATTTCAATTAAAAATCTTTCAGTTTGTGGGTTAGCTATAGGTACAACAACCCGAAATAGAAGCTCTTTGGTGATGGGTTTGGGGTTGGTTGTGCTTAATTCTGCTACCAGATCGTCATAAAGAAACCCTGAATTGAGGAATTTAGGCTCTGAGTAATCGAAGAAAGCATCTTCCTGATGACTACTAACTGTTATCTTACGTCCAAAACGAGCGGTGAGAATTGGTCCTGCGATGGAGGTAATTAACATCAAGACAATCACTACATTAAATACAGAATTACTAATTAATCCTGCACTAACACCAGCTAAAGCAGCAGCAAGAGTAGCAGCTACTTGAGGTAGGGATAATGACCACATGGTCATTGCTTCATCCCAACTGTAATTGTAAAGGTATTTTGCGATCGCAGCAGCCAGAAATTTACTGACAAATAAACTCCCTACTACAGCAGCAGTTAAAGGAAGCTGGGTAGTTATAGTATTAATAAAACCTGGAATATCAAGCAATAAGCCCATATTAACGAAGAAGCAGGGGATAAATAGGGTGCTACCGATAAATTCGATTTTTTCCTCTACAGGACTTCTTCCTACTACATCGTTAACTGCTAATCCTGCTAAAAATGCCCCTACAATTTTATCAACGTTAATTATTTGGGCTGCAACAGAAGCGAGAAATACTACCAGCAGAATAAACATAAACTGATTACTTTCTTCATCTCCTGTGCGACGGAAATATTCTTTTCCTGCTTTGTCAATGCCAAATAAAACAATTGCACTGTAAGCCCCCAACATTAATAGTTGGATAATGAGACTGCTAGCAGAAAATTCTCCTCCATAAATTGCCAGACAAATCGCCAAAACTAATAAAGCTGCAATATCCGTAAAAATAGTAGCCCCTATAGTTACGGTAACAGCTTCATTTTTAACTACTCCTAAACGATTCACAATGGGATAACCCAACAGTGTATGGGATGCTAGCAACGAACCAAGTAAAACAGAAGCATTTAACCCCATCCCAAACATTTGACCTACTACTGTCCCGAAAGCTAGGGGTATGAGAAAGGTAGATATGCCAAATCCCAGGGAACGATCTTTCTTTTTCCGAAACTCATCAAGATCGATTTCTAACCCTGCGACAAACATCAGATAAATTTTGCCAATATCTGCTAGCAGTTTCATAGATTCACTTTTAGCATCTAGCAATCCTAGTCCATTAGAACCTAGAACAATACCAGCAAAGAGTAAGCCTACTAACCCAGGAAGCCGTAACCTTTCAAATATAGGGGGTAAAGTCAGAATTACCAGCAGCAGTAAAGTAAAAGCTACTAATGGACTATTGGATGCTTGAGTTAAAAATGATTCCATAGGGAGAGAAAGAGAGTGATACTCTCGCAGCCATTTGGCATGGGAGCTTCTAAACAACATTGATAGCTTCGGCGTAGAATCAAAGATTCTCTCTTATTGAGTGCTTACGCTAACAACTAATTTAGACTACTTTGGGGGGTATCCGCCCCATCTAATACTTCCAAACAAAAGTTCAGTTGTAGATACTTTGTTCAACTTGATTTGTACGATTTTGCGTACAAACTATTAGTCCCACCGCAGTAACTTTTACCTACTCAACGGACTGCAACTGGGAGACTTTTCAGTAGAACCCATGTTACTATTCAAAATTCAAGGTGCGTATTATGAGTATTATACAACGGCTGAAACTATTGATAGATCAAGATTTGATGTCGCGCATTTTGTTCGTTATCGCCAGAGCGGGAACATCCCTTCCCGTTCTAGGGGGAGGGGAATATTCCCGCTCGGTTCTTTACATATAGAGTTTAATGATTCACAAATAACCTTGACTCAAACTCAGTTAAACTCAATCTATCCCAGACAAGACTATTAATCGAGTAATTAACCAATAGCTTGAGGATCGATATTATCGGAATAGTTACCAGTCTGAATAGGGTTTGAGTATTGATTTTGGGGTTGAGTGTGAACAAAAGTTACAGCTTGTCTAAGAGCTTGAGTGCGATTTCTGAGACAATTTTCAGCAGGAACTTGATTCATAATACCCAACTTTCTTAACCGTTTTTCTGCTTGACCTTTAAGACCAACTAAAAATACTTGGCGACCGTTTTCTACAGCTTCTTCAATGGCATTTTCGATAGCTAAAGAAGAGGTAACACCCAAAATTGGAACTTCGGTTAAATCTAGCACTAATGCTTTGTAATCATTGATAAGATTGTGTTCGCGAGAGATAGCTTTAGCTACGCCAAAGATCATTGGACCACTAAGATAGAAGAGAAGAACGTTACCATTAGCTTGTTCTAATAACTGTTTTTCTTCCTGATTGAGTTCAATTTCCTCATCGTCGTAAGTAACAGCTTTTACTGTATCTGCACGATGGCTAGAAAGACGCTCAATGGTAAGAATGTTAGCAACAAAAACTCCAACCCCTACTGCAACAATTAAGTCAACAAAAACAGTGAGTGCAATTACCCCATACATAATTAGGGCTGCTTTAATAGAAATTTTGTGAGCGCGTTTGATAAAACCCCAGTCAACAATATCTATCCCAACTTTCAGTGCAATACCTGCTAAAACTGCACTGGGAATACCTGTAAGATATTGACTTAATCCTAAAACTACTACTAATAATACTAAAGCGCGAGTTAAACCAGAAACGGCAGTTCTACCACCAGACTGAATATTAACTACTGTCCCCATAGTAGCTCCAGCACCAGCCAGACCACCAAACAAACCAGATACTAAATTACCAATACCTTGACCGATTAATTCTTTGTCAGAGTTGTGTTCAGTACGAGTTAAACTATCAGCTACTAGAGAAGTTAGCAAAGCATCAATACAGCCCAACATTCCTAAAACTATACCATCAAGAAACATAGTTCTTAGTTGGCTGACACTAAAAGTAGGTAATTGTAAGCTAGGCAAACCTACAGATATCTCACCAATGCGCCGAATATCTGCACCATTAAACAAAACTATAGAAATTAGAGTTCCCACAATTAATGCTAGTAGCTGGGGTGGCAAAAATTTCTTTAACTTGGAAGGATATAAGAAAAGAATTGCCACTGTTAAACCAGCTAAGAGGGTTTCAAGGGGATTTATATTACTCAACAGAGTCGGCAAATTTTGCACTGTACCAATTACTCCGCCTTTCGGACTAGCTTGTCCTAAAAATGGTGCGGTTTGCAGAATAATTAGAATCACCCCAATACCTGACATGAAACCAGATATTACGGTATAGGGCATCAGGGTAATGTATTTACCCAACTTCAATAACCCAAAGATAATTTGGACAATCCCCGCTATCATCACCACTGTAAATGCCATTGCCAGACCATTATCAGGGTCATTAGCTATAAAACCGGCAATCACTGCGGTCATAACTACGGTCATTGGGCCTGTGGGTTCGGAAATGAGGGTGGGAGTACCACCAAACAGAGCAGCGAAAAAGCCGACTAAAATCGCGCCCCACAAACCAGCAGAAGCTCCTGCACCAGAAGCAACCCCGAAAGTAAGAGCCATTGGTAAGGCGATAACTGCGGCAGTAATACCACCGAAGATATCGCCTTGTAAGTTCCTGAAGTGTATCTTGTTGGTTATAGCCATTTTCTTGATCCTCGATGTGTATTAGTTGATAAAAGCTCAATAATTTCAAAAGTCAAAAATCTATTACTGTGATTTGCTTGTACCAAAGTCAAATGTAATAAGAAATAGAATGCTAGACATCTAGCTAATGCCAGATAATTAGGTCTAACTGCTGAGAACAAACTAGTTTTTTCCGACTGAATCAACTTACTGCTCTATTTTTTGTAAATAGAACCCTAATAATTGGTTAAGTTTACTTTAAGGAATTGATTTGTTTCGGTCTTGCAGTATTCAGACTGGAAATAGATTGATTTTTATCTATTATTTATTTTCTAGTATGTTCTATAGTCTATATGTGATTGAAACAAATGACAAGCATTTAAGATTTAGATTTACTAATCCTTTACAAAAAAATTATCTATCAATAGTGTCTATTAGCGCAAAAATTCTTGCTAAACTGCTACGGGGACTAAATCGCAAGTAGCTTCTTTTTTCCGCAATATAACTCTTTTATTCAAACCAGGGATATTACGGTATTGACCTCAATCTGTTATGTCTTGAATCAAGTTAACCCTTTCGGTAAGAAGCTTTAAAGATATATTTACTTGCTGAAAAATTGACACAAGTTAGCGATCGTATTGAAAAATACAAAAATAATCTTTGGTTTCAGTGATTATCGAATTTTTATGGAACTGGTTAACGGCCTACATTTCAAAAATATCCGAGGTGACTTGTTTGGTGGAATTACCGCAGCAGTAGTTGCTTTGCCTCTAGCTCTGGCTTTTGGCGTATCTTCTGGGGCTGGTGCTTCTGCTGGTCTGTATAGTGCGATCTTAGTAGGCTTTTTTGCTGCCCTTTTTGGTGGTACTCCTTCACAAATTTCTGGTCCTACAGGACCAATGACCGTAGTTGTAGCGACAGTTTTTTCGAGTTTGGTGGCAGGTAATCCCGATAAAATCCCCATAGCTTTTACTGTGATCTTGTTGGGGGGAGTATTTCAGATTTTATTTGGGCTATTGAAGTTGGGTAAATATATTACCCTGATGCCCTATACCGTAATATCTGGTTTTATGTCTGGAATTGGTGTAATTATTATCTTGTTACAAGTTGGCCCTTTTCTAGGACATCCTGCTTCCGCCAACGTGATCGAGTCGGTTAATCAATTCTCCTATTTTTTCACCAATACCAATCCTGCTGCTGCAATTTTAGGTATTTTGACCCTAGCGATCGTTTTTGGCTCTCCTGCTAAATTAAACCGCTTCATTCCTTCTCCATTACTAGCATTAATAGTGGGGACTTTAGTTGCAATTTATTTTTTCCCTAACAGCGATCTGCGGTTAATTGGAGACATACCCAGTGGACTGCCTAGTTTAAACTTACCAGTATTTGATGCGGAGCAACGCAGATCAATTATTGGTTATGGCTTTATGTTGGCAGTTTTGGGTTCAATTGACTCTTTGCTTACTTCTTTAGTAGCAGATAACATTACTCATACGAGTCATGATTCGGATCGGGAGTTAATTGGTCAAGGTATTGGTAATCTAATTGCTGGTTTATTTGGTGGACTTCCTGGGGCGGGAGCAACCATGCGGACGGTAATTAACGTCAAAACTGGTGGTAAAACTCCTATTTCTGGTATGGTTCATGCCTTAGTCTTATTGGGTGTTGTGCTTGGAGCAGGAGGACTGACCAAAAATATACCCCATGCAGTTTTAGCAGGAATTTTAATCAAAGTTGGCATAGATATTATTGATTGGAGTTTCCTCAAACGCGCCCATCAAATCTCCCTCAAAACAACAGGATTAATGTATCTCGTCCTGCTTTTGACGGTGTTTGTGGATCTGATTACAGCCGTGGCTGTGGGCATATTTTTTGCCAACTTACTAACGGTAAAAAATTTAAGCGATATTCAGACAGAGCAAATTAAGGCTATTACTAATCCTGAAGATGATATGGATTTAAGTATGGCAGAAAAACATATCCTCAAACAAGCTCAAGGCAAAATCTTACTATTTAGTCTTAGTGGTCCAATGAGCTTTGGTGCTGCTAAAACCATTTCCCAGAGAATGGGTATTGTCAGTGAATTTGATGTTCTGATTTTAGACCTCAGTAATGTCCCTTTATTGGGGGTAACTGCTTCTCTAGCGATCGAGAATATGGTCAAAGATGCTTGCGATAAAAATCGACAAGTATTTCTGGTTGGTGCTACAGGCAAAGTACGCCGAAGATTAGAAAAAATGAAGTTATTAAGGCTGCTATCACCTAATCATTGCTTTGATGAACGACTTTTTGCCCTGCAAGATGCGATCGCCTATATAGAATCATCTAAGGATAAAGGATGAGGAGTAAAGGATGAAGGACTCAGAAGTAATCAGTAATCAGTTATCAGTTATCATCTACCAGTATTTCTCTGAGTCCCCAATTCCCCAATCTCCCCTGACCCCTGACCCCTTTCTACAAGAATTGTTGCCAAGCTGCTACTGCTGCTGAATCAGAAGTAGCTCCTTTCTCCAGTAAAATAATTCCGTTATTAAACCCTGTAATACTGTATTGACCTCTATTTGTTATATCTTGAATCAAGTTAATAATAGATTCTAGATGACGACGGTCATACTTAAAAGCAACCTCATAGTGTTTTAATCGCCAAAGGTCGGCAATAATGTAATCTACATATTGTCTATCACCATTATCATCGGTATATTCTAGACCAGGAAGACGAATTATGGCTCTACGCCCTGAAAGATGGGGAATAATATAGGTAGTGGCAGATACACTAGCATCATCAGGTATTCTACTCATTAAAGAACGAATTTGAGGCACACGCTGCCACTGTTGGGGTGCAGAGACATATACCCAAGGCTGAATTGAGTCAGGAATGAGAAAGTACAGGGTACGACTGGGATTGGAAGTAACAGTGAATAGGAGGGATAAACTTAGACAAAATATCCAAAAACGACGGAATTGGGGTCGGAGTTTTCTGGGCTTACACTCTGCTAGGGGACGATTAAAATTACCAAAACCTTGTCCAGCCCACCATAAAATTACACCATAAAATAGCCCAGGGCTTACATTCATGGCGTAGCGAATTGAAATAGCTAATACAGACTGTCCTTGACCTAAAAGTAACTTTAATAGAGGAAATCCAGCGATCGCCCAAGCAGCAGGAGCAACAGCAGGAATAAAGGCTAGAGGTAGCCATTGTCCTAGTAAATATCTAATGGTTTCCCCAAAAGGAGTAAATAACTGTACTATTAACCGCCAAGGGTTGCGGAGCATACCTAAGAGAATATCAATAGTAGAGGCTTCGTTACCTTCTGCATATTGCCCAAATCGCTCTAACATAAATCTTTTAGAAATATCATCAGAGAATAAGGGCATAATCAAGTTAGTCAGAATCACTATATAAAGAAAGCTCAAGCTAGAAAGAATTAACCCAATACGAGGATAACGGCGACTAGTAATCAGATAAATACCTACGCCAAAAAGGGTGATTCCACTGTCTTCCCTTACTGCTAAAATAGCGATCGCCAAAAACCAAAATAGCCACCACCAGCGTTTCTCCATTGCCAGTAATAAGCTAAACACAAACAGGGGAATCTGGGAAATATCATGAAAATTGGAGAGGGTAGGTCCTAGTACAGCATTGGCACAATAGAAACTAATAGTAATTAGAATCGCAATCGCAGGTTCTAAATAAATCCTCGCTAAAGCATACAATACCAAACCAGCAGCAGTAACAAACACTGACTGAAATACAGTTAAGGTAGCTGGATAGGGAAATAAATAGTATATTGGCAACCACAGCAACAACGCAGGAGTAAAATGCTGTCCCAAACGATGATAGTCTGTTGCTGGAACTTCTCCACTGTGAACCACATTAGTTGAGAGTTGAGAAGAAAGAGTACTCTGAAAAAAACGCCCCTGAGTACCATTCCAAAATACTTGATTAAAAATACCTTGGTCGTAGGAAGAATAAAAAGTAAAGTGACGATGCAGCGTTAATAACAGTGTCACCCCAAAAAATGCGATCGCTGCTGCGAAAACAACATATAAACCTTGCTTCTTAGTTACTTGAAATAGCATTACTTAACTCATAGTTAATTTATTATTACGTATTTATACTTATAGAAAATCAATTTGACTGTTGTAGGTAATTATGGGGCTATTCAAGGCAAAAGCCCTCGCTCTTACGGGAAAGTAAAGATGTTTGCTGATTTTATAATCTAGGGAAAAAGTAATAGTATGAAATTTTTGTCACAAAAAACCTAAAATTTTGACAAATTATTATAAAAACCACTGGCAAAAAAAAAGTTGTATCTTAGAATAGAAGAGGCGGAGACAAAAGTTTCCGTTCACTCCTCACACCACACTCCGCCCGAGCAAGACTAGGGCGGTTTTCTCATTTTGTATCAAGATGATAGCAAAAGACTTACCCCAATAAATACGGAAACGCAAAATCTCTCTTAAAACCCACCTAGATACTCAATTTTCTTATGTAAGTTTTTACTGTGGTAGAATCTTGTATTATTGAAAAGAAATTTGATCAATATTAAGGAATATAGGCATGTCCTCAGCCTCACCAGTCACAGACTCTAGTTTTCAAGCAGAAGTTTTAGAATCCGATGTCCCCGTATTAGTGGACTTCTGGGCTCCTTGGTGTGGTCCTTGTCGTATGGTTGCTCCTGTTGTAGATGAAATATCTGAACAGTACGAAGGACAAATTAAGGTAGTTAAGCTCAATACAGACGAAAATCCTCAAGTTGCTAGTCAATATGGTATTCGTAGCATCCCCACTCTCATGATTTTTAAAGGTGGTCAAAGAGTAGATATGGTAGTAGGAGCAGTACCCAAAACTACCTTGGCAAATACCCTAGAGAAGTATCTTTAAAATTGATTTAAAGTACAAGCTTCAGCAATTCCTTGAACCAGGGATACTGAGGCTTTTTTTTAGCTCAATTTCCCTAACTAGAGCTTTTGCTCTTAAAAAAGAAGCAAGAAGCAGAATTTGTCTCCATTCTTCATTCCTCATTCCTTTCTTCACTAATGGCTTCCTATTTTCCTCAAGAAATCATCGAATCAATCGCCCATCTTGCAGATCACAAACATCGTAAGTTGATTGAAAGAGCTTTAGGAGTACTCTTAAGAATTAGTGAAGAATCCATAGAGCGTCTTGATTGGAAAATTTTGACTGCAACCCTAGAAGATTTAGAAAAAGGGTTTCAAGGTTTTCACCCCTATCGTCATACCCGTAAAATATCTATCTTTGGTTCAGCTAGAATTGCCTGTAATACCCCTGAATATCAAATGGCAGTTAAATTTGCTCATTGTGTTACTCAATTGGGTTTTATGGTAATTACAGGGGCAGGAGGGGGTATCATGCAAGCAGGAAATGAAGGTGCTGGCAGAGATAACTCTTTTGGTTTGAATATCCAATTACCTTATGAACAAAGTGCTAACAAGGCAATTTATGGAGATGAAAAATTAATTAATTTTAAATACTTCTTTAGTCGTAAACTGTTTTTTCTGCGAGAAAGTGATGCGATAGCCCTTTTTCCTGGGGGTTTTGGCACACAAGACGAAGCTTTTGAAACTCTCACCCTCTGCCAAACTGGTAAATACGGTCCTGCACCCCTAGTATTAATTGATAAGCCAGGGGGGGACTATTGGCATACTTGGAATCAGTACATCTGTCAGCATCTAGTAGCAAGGGGTTTAGTTGGTGAAGATGACGCTAGTTGCTACACCATTACTGATAGTTTAGATGTTGCTTGCAACACCATTTGCGACTTTTATCGAGTTTATCACTCTAGTCGTTATGTAAAAGATCGGTTTGTAATGCGTCTTAACTGCGAACTTAGTAATGCATTTGTAGCAAAACTTAACGACGAATTTAGCGATATTCTCAAGGGAGGTACTATTGAAAAAACTACAGCCTTACCTGAAGAAAGAGATGATGAAACAAAAGATTTACCCCGTTTAATTTTCTATTTTAACCCCAAGAAATCAGGGCGTTTATATCAAATGATCGATAAAGTTAATCGCTCAGGTACTATGTCCCAAAAACAAGAACATCCAGAAAAGAAATAGTAACTCTTGGAGATTTAAGGGATGAGGGATGAAGCATGAAGGATCAAATAGTAAGTAATAAGTTAATAAGTATGGGAACAAGCCTTGCGCCCGTACATAAGTAATAACAATTAATCCCCATTCTCTATTGCTAGCTAGCAAGAAAAGCCTATTGCCTCACTTTCATGATAGGGCTATTTTATTCTTATCCTAGTTAACCAAGAAATGAATTTCTCGGCTTACATTTAAAGTCCTTATTATAGGACTTATAGTATTAGACAGAAAATAAATTTTCTGGCTATTAACCCCTGCTTTCTTATGTACAGCCTACTTTGCAATAGGCGGATACCTATAAAATAGATCAACGCACAAAAGGGGATATGAGTCCGCAAGAAGTTAAAAAATTTGTTTTTGGTGAGTTGAATTTAAGTGAAACAGAAGACAGCGATCGCATTTGTGAAATGGCTACGAGACAAGCTTTTTCTGCAACTAAATTTTTACTAGAATTACAACAAAATCCTGACCTAGATATTTCTAATACTAAATCCGATTATGAATGATAACTGTTTAATGATAAATAGATAGACTGTATCTACGCCAAATGCGATACATCCAATTCATCAAAATAATTATTTGGCGTATTTTTTGGAGCTGCAATTGTAATAATTGATAGCGTTGCCGAAACTGATAAATATTTTCCTGTTTCTTCTTGATTATAGTCGGTGCATTACTTAGTACGTAGCTCAAGTAAATTTCACAATTAGTAATAATAGCTGTGATTAAAGCGATTATTTTTCGGAGTTGCCAGATCCTAAATGCTAGGTAAAAATTGAACATCGCAACCAAGAAATTTACTGTTACCACAAAAACGATCATATTTTTAAGTTAGGTATAGAATTCTGGTACTGGTAAGCTACTCTTTACCACAAACAGCATCGAGTTTGGCAATTAACAAAAATATATGAAACTGTTAGTACTGAGTAACGGTCATGGAGAGGATGTAATTGCAGTTAGTATTATAAAACAATTACAACTAGTTACTGATAGGTGGGAAATTTGGGCTTTACCCCTAGTAGGCAAAGGCTATGCCTATACTAAAGTTTCTATTCCCATTATCGGAAAAGTAGAACAAATGCCCTCTGGGGGTTTTGTCTATATGTCACAAAAACATCTATGGCAAGATATTCAGGGAGGCTTAATTAATTTAACTTTAGAACAAATCCGAATAGTAAGACAATGGAGCAACCAAGGGGATTTGATTTTAGCAGTAGGAGATATTGTACCCTTATTATTTGCTTGGCTTAGTAGTAGTTATTACGCTTTTGTAGGTACTGCTAAATCAGAGTATTATTTAAGAGATATTACAGGGCAGTGGCTAGCTCAAACTTCTTGGTTAGAAAGAAAATTGGGTTCAGTATATTTACCTTGGGAAAGATGGTTGATGAGTCGCGATCGCGCTTTAGCAGTTTATCCCAGAGACATCTTAACCAGCCAAATCTTACAACAACATGGTATTAAAGCCTACAATTTCGGTAATCCCATGATGGATGATTTTGAGGAAGTAGCAACCTCAACTGAAACCAAACCAGCCAATCATCTATACATACTCTTGCTTCCAGGTTCTAGAATGCCAGAAGCTCTCAAGAATTGGCAAACTATTATGACTGCTGTCTCAGATGCGATCGCTGTTTTAGCTGAATACAAGCTCATTTTCTTAGCAGCGATCGCACCAGGATTAGAAATTACCCCCTTTCAACAATACTTACTAGATCGAGATTGGAAAATTACTTCTGCTGAAACTCTCAAGATTAGCGATCGCCATAAAAGAATCTTGAAACAAGACAAGGTTATCTTATGCTTAACCCAAAATGCTTATAGTGAATGCGGGACAAAGTCAGATATGGCGATCGCTATGAGTGGTACAGGAACAGAACAATTTGTAGGCTTAGGAAAACCCGCTTTTATTATCCCAGGAGAAGGACCCCAATTTACCTATAACTTTGCTGAAGCTCAAACCCGTTTGTTAGGCTGTTCTGTAACCTTAGTAGAAACACCACAACAAGTAGGCAAAGCCATTAAATCTTGGCTCAATAATCCTCAAAAAGCTCGCTCTACCAGACACAATGGTAAAACCAGAATGGGAAATCCTGGCGCAGCCCAAAAAATCGCTTTACATCTGACAAATACTATAGAAAAAGAATTAAATCTGATATAAATCAACCATCACAACTGGACTATGGGTCGTTAATTTGATTCTTGTCTTGTTCTATCATTGATTAAAGCAATTATTAAACCCAGTTATGGTCAGAGCCAACCGCAAAAGGCAAAAACAGTCCAAAAGTACTACTACTAAACTCAATATTAAAGAGCGTCTAATAGAGAAGCGCAAAGCCAGAGAAGCTCGCAAAAAACTAATCAGCTTATTTACGGTTTGTTTGATTATTGGTGTTGCCTTTGGCTTACCTCTAGGATTTATACTCGGTAATCTTAAATTAGCATTAGGGATAATTGTAGGTATTCCCTGTCTAGTTTTCTCCTATTTTTATCCTCGCCCTGCTCTTTGGTTTTTTCTGGTTTATATGTCTTTTAGCGGTACTGTTACCTATTGGGTAGGTGGTGGTAATGTTCTATTTCAAATTGCTAAAGATGTCTTCTATCTTCCTGCTTTAGTTGCTCTAATTCAAGAATGTCGCCGTCAGAGAAAACCGATAATAGTCAACTCTAAATTGAGCCTAACTTTCTTCATTGTCGTAGCTTTAGGATTAATGACCCTATTTTTTGTCAACGGAGGACAACAAGTAGCTCTTCCCTATTGTGATGATCTTAGTGAATATGAGAAGTTGCTCCGCGCGCCAGATGGCTCTTATATACTTAATCCTGAAACAGGCTTAGTTATTTTTACACCTTGCAAAAAAGGAATTCCTTTTCTTCAGGGTGTTTTAGGATTTAAAGTATTTTTGGGTTATGTACCTCTAATTTTCTGCGCTTATTACCTAATCGAAAGCAAAAAACAATTAGTTTTTTTAGGAAGATTATTAGTAGTTCTCGCCATAGTATGCTGTACTTTAGGCATCATTCAATATTTCCTTTTGTATGTTGGAATTTGTGCAGGTACTCGTGGTGCATCAGGAAATGAATTATTTAGAGCGACGACAGAAGCTAAGTGTTTAGTAGGTGGTTCTCTATTGTATAGTCCTTCTCAAGGACAAATTCGTCTGCCAGGAACTTTTGTGTCTCCTTGGCATTGGGCATGGTTTTTAATAGCTAATAGTTTTATCACTTTTACCGTCGCTTTTTCGGATACTGCTTTATTTTGGCGCACTGCTGGACTAGGTGGGTTAGCATTAGTATTTATTAATTCCGTTATTTGTGGTCAAAGAATCGCTTTAGCGTTAGTTCCTGTATGTGTAGTAATTTCTCTGATTTTGACAGGGCAAATTGCCAATCTAAAACGATTTATTCCCATTGGCACATTATTAGCTCTAATTCTAACCACAGTAGCTCTTGCCAATCCAGCCATTGTTCAAGAAAGGGTTGATAGTTTTGTGGCTCGTTGGAATACTTCTCCCCCCCATCTTTTTATTGAACAACAATTCAACTTTGCAGTAAAACAGCAAAGAGGTATTTTAGGAAGAGGTTTAGGAAAAGCAACTAACTCCGCCAGAGCTTTTGGGGATACTGCTTTAGTAGAAACCTATCACCCCAAAATTCTTTATGAAACCGGTTATCCTGGGCTGATTGCTTTTCTAGCTTTCACAATTAATATAGTGATCGTAACTTTTATCAGTTATAGGTCAGTTAAAACAAAGAGCATTCGTAGTTTTGGTTCTAGTTTTTGGGTATTTATTCTAATTATTTCCTTTTTCCCTTATTGGTATCCTTTAGATACCGATCCTGTAGCCGTATATTACTGGTTCTTTGTAGGAGTAGTACTCAAGTTACCTAAAATAGATAAACAAGAAAAACAAAATTTATCTCAAGATAAAATCAACCTTGGAAGTCGGAAAAATAAAAAGTTTAGTCGCAGAAGTAAAATTCCATGATTTTTTGGGGATTTAATCAATTTACCAACCCCTAACACAATTTTGGAATTAGTAATTACTAGGTACGCTCTTACTAATTCCCGATAAAAACTTAGAAATTATTATAGCTAATAGGTATTACTAAGAACCCAGATTTAAAATTTTCTCGGTATATTGTATCTATCTCATATTGAATTGAGAATTGGTATAATTTTAGAATTAATATCCTATTGCGATCGCCCTACAATTTCTTATATTTATTGTAATTCAGTACTATTTGTGTCTTTTTACTTTGTAAATTAGTTTCAGATTAATTAACAAGATAATTTATATGATGAACTATCCCAAAATTTCCGTTATCATACCAACTTACTGTCGAGAAAAACCACTAATTGACAGTATAAAAGATGTTTTACAACAAGACTACCCTGATTTTGAAGTTTTAGTTATAGATCAAACTCAGAATCATGAAAAGGAAACAGAAAGCTTCTTAGAAGATTTAGCTAAATCTCAGAAAATAAATTGGTATAAAGTTAATTGGGCTAGTTTACCAGGAGCAAGAAACTATGCAGTAAGAAGGGCTAAAGGAGATATTGTACTGTTTATTGATGATGATGTTCAACTCAAACCCAATTATTTACAAGCTCATGCTAAAAACTATCAAGAAAATAAGGAAATTGGAGCAGTAGCAGGAAGAGTTTTTGATCGCATGAAACTAGCGGATTCTGCTAAAGCTAATCAAGATACTTCTCCTTATTCTATTGATTATTTACCTGAAGAAGCTAAAGACCCTGGTATTGCTTGGTACTATATTGATTTAGTCCATACTACTAAACCACAACAAGTTATCTCTGCAAGAGGTTGTAATATGTCCTTTCGTCGCGATATTTTTACCTTATATGGTAATTGGTTTGACGAGAGATTTCGTGGTAGTGCTGTCAGAGAAGAGTCGGATTTTTGTCTGCGAGTAAGAAAGACTAATTATAAAATTTGGTATGACCCTGAAGCTGATTTAGTTCACTTAGGAGAAGAAACAGGAGGCTGTCATGATATTAGCACGCGATCGCTGCAATATCAATTCACTTTCTATCACAATCACTTTTTAATGGCACTAAAAAATTTAACTTTAACCCAACAACTCAGACTTTATGCCAAATTATTTGATTGTCACGTATTAGGAAATCCTCCTTGTAATAAGAGTGGTTCTCCCATCAAAATAATTACTCGTTTTATTTTCTATATTTTAGGGTTTATTAATGCTTCTTGGACTCAAATAAAAGGCTTATGGAATAATGGACAAATTTACACTAATTTAGACTTAAAAAATAGTTAATAGTATGAAAATCATAGTTGCTAGCCATACTTATATTGTCGATCTCAATTGTGAGAAATTTCGAGAATTATCCCGTTTAGAATCTGATATTCAAGTAATAGCTTTAGTGCCTAAACGTTGGCGACCAGGAGGAGTTCAAAATAAAATTATCGAATCTAAATTCAAAGATGAAGGTAACTTTAAGATTGTTCCTGTAGGTAACTTTAGTGAAAATAATCAAGGACTACTAACTTTTCAACCAGAAATAGTTAAACTACTAAAAGAATTTAAACCCGATATAATCCAGGTAGAACAAGGAGCAAAATCATTAGGGTATGCACAGCTAATTACTCTTAATAAGCTTTTAAGACTTCAAGCTAAAAATGTCTTCTTTACTTGGTGGAATTTACCTTATAAAAATAAATTCCCTATTTCACTTCTAGAAACTTACAATCTTAAAAATACTCATGGTCTAATAGTAGGCAATCAAGACGGACTCGATATCTTAAGAGAGCATGGATACCAAGGCAAAGCTACAGTATTACCTCAGTTAGGAGTAGATGAAAAGTTATTTATTCCCAGACAACAACCTAAATTAGCATCAAAGCTAGGAATTCAATCTGATGAATTTGTTATCGGGTTTGTTGGTCGATTTGTCCCAGAAAAAGGAATTTTAACTTTAATAAAATCTTTAGCCTGTCTCAAAGAATTGTCTTGGAAATTATTACTCTTAGGAAGAGGAGTATTACAAGAACAAATTGAAACCACAGCAACAGAACTAGGAATTAAAGATAGATTAATCATAGTAGAAAGTGTCCCTCATGATGAAGTTCCTTATTACATCAATTTGATGGATACTCTGGTGCTACCTTCAGAAACTACATACCAATTTAAAACTCTTACTGCTGCTGGTTGGAAAGAACAATTTGGTCATGTTCTTATTGAAGCTATGGCTTCTGGTGTAGCGGTAGTGGGTTCGGATTCTGGGGAAATTCCTAATGTTATAGGAGATGCTGGTTTAGTGTTTCCTGAAGGAAATACAGAAGCTTTAGTAAATTGTCTCCGTGAACTAATAGAAAAACCTGAGCTTGTAAAAGAATTATCCAACAAAGGTTATGCTAGAGCAATGGAAAAATATACTAATCAAGCTGTAGCCCGAGAACAGTTAGCATTTTATCAAGAATTACTCGAATCAAATTAAAGTTGCGCCTAAAACTTGTAATGTTTGTTTAGAGGTTATCAAAGAAGTCTAAGAAAGCTACTGAAGCAAGCCGTCATTCTGAAAGAGAGATGTTTTGAGTATTTCAACGTAACTTAGGAAGCATTTGATAGCTATACATAGCAATAAATACTTAAGTAGCAATCTTTTTTAAATATTGCTAATTTTGATAAAAAGTAGCGATTTCTGGGAACTATAAAAATATGAAACTGCTTTAAAGATTTTTAATTTAAGGCATAAATTTTTATAGAAAGGAAATATTACGTGGGAAAATTTGTTGGAATCGATTTAGGTACAACCAATTCGGTTGCTGCTTTTAAAATGGAAAAACTTGAAGTAGTAACTGCGCCTGATAACACTCCGACCGAACGCAAACTTACTCGTTCTGTAGTTGCGTTGAAAGATAATCGGATAGTGGTAGGAAACGATGCTTATTTTCAGTTAAAAGCCGATCCTGAGAATGTCATTATTTCTATTAAACGTTTAATCGGAAGAGGCTTTGGAGATTCTGTAGTTCAGAAACAGTTAGATCGTTTTGCATACAAAATAGGTCAGTCAACAAAAGGTACAGAAAATAGTCTTTCGGTATGGTTAGGAGGAAAAGAATACGAGCCTGAAGATATTAGTGCCGAAATCTTGAAAAAAGTGGTGCAGAATGCTCAAACTTATCAAGAACAACAAGGGCGAAGAGAAAGAATTACTCAAGCAGTTATTACTATTCCTGCCTACTTCAATGATAAGCAAAGACACGCTACTCAAATAGCAGCTACAAGAGCAGGGTTAAAAGGATCGGAACTGTTACCAGAGCCAACAGCAGCAGCAATATCCTATGGTTTTAAGCCTAATTCCGATGATGTAAAAACTATTTTGGTTTATGACTTTGGTGGTGGGACTTTTGACTCATCAATTGTAACCTCGGCTGGCAATCAGTTTATTGAATCTGGTAAAGCAGGAGATTTGTGGCTTGGTGGTGATGATATAGACGATCGCATTATTGATTTTGTTAAACAACAGGTAGCAGAAGCAGAAGATTTAGATGATATTGATGGCTTAATTGCTAAGATGCCTCACTATCAAAGAGTCCGTTTTCTGGGGGATTTAAAAATGGCTGTGGAACAAGCCAAGATTCAATTAAGTAGTAATCCTAAAGCTTCGATCATGCCTTCTACTCCTCTGCTGGATGATTTGGGAATGGCTATAGAAATTGATGTGGAGATTACCCGCGAACAGTTTGAGGAAATGATTTTACCTCTAGTAGAACGTTCTATTTCCGTCTGTAAGGATGCGATTAAATATTCCGACTATCCAGAGGACATGATTGATGTTGTATTGCTAGTAGGCGGTTCATCACAAATTCCTTTAGTACAACAGAAAGTTAAAGAAGCTTTTGGTGCAGAAAAAGTAGTAGTTCATCCTCGTCCGATGTATGCGGTGGCTGAAGGTGCTGCTATCGTAGCTGCTGGCTTAGTCGAAAAAGTTGGTACGGTTTCTCGCGACTACTGTATTGAATTAATTGACAATCCTAGACACAAACTGATCAAACAAGGAGATATTCTCCCAGTTAAAACGACTCATACCTTTAGAACAGAAGCAAATGGACAAAGTTTAATTCACTTTAAGTTTTATAGTCCTGATGATGTCAGTAAGCGAGATGATGAACGCATTGGGGATATGTGGTTAGCACTTGATAAGCCTTATCCCAAAGCAACAGAGGTTTTAGTAACAGCAGAATTAGATGAAAAAAATGGCTCGCTTCAGACTACTGCTGTTTTGAAAAATGACCCTTCTGTTAAAGTTAGCTGTTCTTTATCTACTGGGGGAGAAGATGAAAGTATTTCTGGCGAAGTAGAAGAGACTATTCAGCAGTTAAATAAAGAAGGTAATTTAACTGAAGTTGGAGTTAAAGAAGCCTATCGCATTGCTGGAGAGACAGTTAGGGCTGCTAATCAAATTAAGACTCAAGATGGAAATATACAGCAAGATCGAGTTCAAGCAGCAAAAGAAAAATCACAAGAGTTAAAACGATTTGCTGATGATGACTACGATACGGCAGAATTCTACGTTAGATATTTTGAGTTTATTACCAATGACTGTGGTTTTCTAATTCCTTCCAGCCAAAAAGAACGATTGGAAACACTGTGTAGGAATTTGAAAGATGCGATCGCACGTCATCGTAAAGGCGAAATGCAGAAGCTTTTAGAAGATGCTAAACGAGAGTTAAAGAATCTTCCTGAATCTGTACAACTGATTCTAGTGTGTCGTGATGGAGTTGCTAGAGCGCATCAAATCGAACCAAACCATGCCAGAGTATTGGCTGGTAAGTTATCTCAGATGATTGACGCGATGAGACGTGAAGATGGTTATGAAGCTCAAAGGTTATTTGAAGAGTTAGCCAAAGGTATTGAGCCTTATATAACTCAACCACTTCCTACTTCTAATAACAGTATTGCTACAGGATTAACTCGATAATTTATTTTCAGTTTTATCCAATAGATCGGGAAATAATTAGGTTTCTTCCAAAGTTTCGAGTTTTGGTTTCTATCTATGATGACCATATTCGATATTTTTGTACTAATTATTTCTTTTTTAAAACTATATCGCAAGATATTTTTGTACTAATGTAATAGCAAAAAGTACCTCTTGTCGATCTACTTATCTTGTTATCTTGTTGTTGATTTCTAGATGACGACAGCCCTACAACTATCTTTCATCTATCAAAAGAATTATGTCAGTAAAATTAACTTGTCCTGTTTGCGATCGCTCGCAGATTGAAACTAATACTTGTCCTAATTGCGAAACCGATCTTTCTACATATCGAATGTTGGCAGAATTGCCAGTAGAAACATCTATAGAAGCAAAAGAATCAAAACGCCATATTCCGATATGGTTGCCCGTAAGTGTAGCAGTTTTATTTCTTTTATTGGGTATTGGCTTAGGGGTTGCTAGTAATTCTCTTATTTCTCGACAGAAGCCAGCAACTACACTAACTTCTAATACTGCTACTAGTTCGATACCCGAAACTAAACCAGATGAATTAGTTGTATCTCCTACTATTGCTGAGAAACCCAAACAAGTAGAACAGTCTCAGTCAAAATCTTGTGGTGGTTTTAACTATGTTGTGCGAAAAGGAGATTCTTTATCTCTAATTGCCTCTCGTTTTTATGGAGATAGTAATTCTTGGTCTTTGATTATTGATGCTAATCCTGAACTGAAAGGAAGAGAAAGTTTAATAGAAATAGATGAAGTATTACTAGTACCTAATCTTGAAAATAATTGCTTAAAAAGTTAACAACTTGTTCAAGCTGGTACGAATATAACTCCGATTCTATCTGAGTTTTTTTTACAAAAAATAATTTTTATAACAATCAAGTAAATGCTCTTTTTATTTTTGCTTTTTCTAATTTTACTAGGCTTAGGGATTTTCATATTTCTTCAGTATCAAAGATATCAGCAAGCCAATGATCTCTACAATCAAGCAAGAAAAATCGAAAGAAAAGATACTGGAAATCCTCACGATATAACTAGGCTAACTAAAGCACTCAAGCTATACCAACAGTGCTGCACATTAGTTAATAGTCCCATACATATTCAAGCTGTTAATCAATGCCAGAAAAAAATAGATGATCGCAAAAGATTTAAAAATCTATTAGCTCTTGCTCAAAAAAACGCTAAACAAGGATTTTTCAAAGAAGCACTAGACGAGCTTATAAAAGCTAAAAGACTATTTATTACTAAAGAACTAGAAGCTGAAATATCTAAATGTACAGAAAGTTCTAAACATCAAGAAAAGTATGAAAAGGTTTTAGAACAATCTTCCCAAATAGCACAACAAGGTCAATTCCAAGAAGCAATTAATTTACTGAAACCTGCGCTATATGAGTTTGATCGTGAAGACGGACAAAAGTTATTAACTAAATTAGAAAGAGTAATAAAAGCTAAAGAATTATATAACTTAGGACTGATTGCAGAAAATAAAAACAACGTTACAGATGCGATCGCCAATTACGAACAAGCAATAAGTTTATTACCTGAATTCACAGAATGTAAAATTAGGTTGGGTATTGTTACTGCTAAAGAAAATCCCAACAAGGCAATTTCTTATTTAGAAGAAATAGAGGGACAACAAGCAGCTTATATTCGTGGCTTTGCTCATGCTCAACTTGGAAATTGGCAGCAAGCAAATCGAGAATGGAAATCTATTCATCATGATGGGATTACTTCTCAACGTGCAATTCTTAAGAGTTTAACAGAACGCGATCGCTTATTACAGATCAAAGAAATTGAGTCAGCAGTTGATAATAAAAACTTCGAGATAGCTAAAACACTTAGTTTAGAATTGATCGCAAAGTTTGGCTCTGAACCTACAGTACAGCAAAACTTACAAAACCATATTCAACCTCTTCTAGAGCGTCAGATTTGGGAAGCTCAAGACTGGCAACAAATAGCAGTTAAAACTGAAGAAATTTGGTTAGAACAACAGGATATTAATTCTCTACATAACTGGGGGATTTCTACTTACTATCAAGCTCAGACCAATTCTAATAAGTTAGCTGATTTTATTATTGCTTGGTCAACAGCTTTAGCCAACATAGAGATAAATCCTGCACTACAAAATATTCCTTGGTTAGGAAATAGCTCTATAGATTTGCAGGATGTTTCTTCAAAACTAAAGCAAATGCTGGAAAATGCGATCGATGCTGTAAAAGATGACGATATTGAAGAGTATTTAAAATTACGAGATATCTATCGTCGAGACATGGTGACATTATATTTAATTCAGCAGAATAATTGTGGGATGAGAATTAAGCAGCAATTGTTGATTCTTCCTGGCTGTTACGAGTATTTTCGCTCTCATTTTCGTGGTATGAAATTTCCTCTTAAAGTTTGGGGGGCATTATATACAGATTGGGGAAAAGCCATTGCAGCTTGTCATGAAGGAGATGTAGCCCGTGCTATTAAAATTAAACCTAGCAAAAATCCATCTTCTGAAGTTGATGACTTTGCCTATTGTTTCGTTTCCTATCATGAAGGTTGCTATTATCTCCAAAATCTAGAATGGCGTAAAGCAATTAATCCACTTCGGAAAGCTCAATCTGACATTAAAAATAATTCCGACTGGCGTAAGGAAATAGATAGACTTTGTGAATTACAGCGTCAAAAAATTAGTGATTATGATGAACATCTGCAATTCAGTCAATTCTGGTATGAGCTTTTAGATAGTAAATCGAGTAGAAGTTATTTTGCCGAACAAAAAGCTATACAAGTTGCTCAAAAACTAGATGACAAAAAAATTAGTCTTCAACAAGGATTAAATGAACTAAAAGAAATACGAAATATCGACCCGAACAATTCTTCTACTCTCGATCTGATCAAAAAAGTTGAATATAGTTTAGAAGCAGAAAAGATTGATCGTCTTTGGAGAAATGGGCAATATGAAGAAGCAGTTAGAGTAGCAAAGAGCTCTAAAAATCAAGATCTTCGCTTTAGAGTTGCTGAAATTTGTTTGGGGATAATACTCGAACAATTACAAAGTGGAAACTTATCTTATGAATCAATACAAGCTTTAAACCAAATTGCTCAGTGGGCTTACGAACTATGTCCCTACGAACCAGCATTTCAGCCGATGTATAGACAATTGAGAGAAATAGGAATTCGCTGTTAAAGAGAAAATCAATGAATCAAAAATCAATTACACCTAATCCTTATGATGTTTTAGAGGTATCCCCTGGAGCATCTAACAAAGAAATCACTGTAGCTTTTGCTATGGCAATGAAGCGTCGTAAATATCCACCAGATGCGATTGCTACTGCTCGTAAAAGTCTCATGAATCCTCAAGAGAGAATTATTGCAGATTATCTGCGTCCCATTTTAGCTCCTGTAAAACGTTTTAAACGCAGCGATTTTTCTGTATTGGATACACCAGCACCCAAACTAGAATTTTTAGCAGAATTTGACGGTTTAGAGGATGCAATCTCGGCTTCGCATCAAGTTTCGGAAAGTGATAAAAGATTAGGAGCAATGTTATTTGCTGACTCTCCGATTCAATTTCCTACTCAAAATAATAACTTTGCTAAAAGCTCTACAGAATATTTTCATTCATTTGTAAAAAAAAACAGGAAATAAAAGATAATCCATCTAACTCTAAGACTTTTGCTATTTTACCTTGGTTATCAGCATTATTTGTTTGCTTGCTGTTACTATTTATATGGGGTATATTTAAGAATTTTCAAAATACTCCATCACCTCAAGTAATATCTACTCCTACTAAGACTCAAGTATCCTCTCAACCTAAACAACCTAATCTTTCCCTACCTAAAAATACTGTTTCCCAAACCTCTAAACCTTCTAGGGACCGAAGAAATACACAAAAACAAAACATAAAGCCTGAAATTACCACTACCAGAAGTCAATCTCTTCCAGTACCTAAAAAAACTAACAGTACAAAAAACTATTCTCAAAATAGATCGCAGAATTATTATAATTTTCCTTTAAATTCCTGCGGAGATAAAGACCCTGGTGGTGCTAATATTTGGTATCCTGTATATATTAGAAATAGCGCAGAAAACTTAAATAAAGTTAGAGCTAATTATTGCCGAGATGCAATTCTCAAGTATCGAGAAGAAAAAGGTATTCAATCGATTCAGGTAGCTTCATTTCTTAATCAGACAAAAGCTCAAGAATTCGCCGATTTAATGGTAAGAGCGATGGGTAGTGGTGAAGTTGGGGAACCATCCGTTTATAATTTTGCTAATAAATCCATAACAAGCTATTATGAAAAACCCCGAACTTTTGCTGACAATTTCCCTTTAAATTCTTGTGGAGATAAAGATCCTGGTGGTACTAATCTTTGGTATCCTGTATATGTCAGAAATACCGCCAAAAACTTAAATAAAGTTAAAGCCAATTATTGCGGAGATGCAATTCTCAAGTATCGAGAAGCAAGAGGGATTACATCAATTCAAGTAGCCTCATTTCTTAATCAAGCAAAAGCTCAAGAATTTGCTAATCTAATGAGAAACGCGATCGGTAGTGGTGAAGTAGGCTACCCCTATTATTTTGGTAAAAAATCTATAACAGGCTCTTATAAAAAACATTATTCAGCGTATCAAATACCATCCCCCACACAATTTGTTGAAAACTATTATAAGAATCTTAGATACGGTAATTATAAAACGACTTGGAATCAACTTTCTAGCAGTTTTCAACACCAAAGTGGAGGATATTCTGAATATGTAAAATGGTGGAATAGCGTTAGAGAAATACGAATTGGACAGATAAGATTAATCGATCAGGATAGTGATGAAGCTTTAGTATATGCCGATCTAACTTACATTACCAGTACGGGTACATACTATAATGATACAAAAAATTGTATTTATTTAACTTGGAATTCTCAATCGAACACTTGGTTATTTGAGAAAAAGTTTTAATTCACATTTTAAAGTGATAAAAGGATTGCTAATGGTAAAAATTTCAGGCATTTGGGGAACTATATCAATATAGTTCTTAGACTTAACTGACTATAAATAAACGCTCTAAACCTTGGCTATGACTACTAATCAATTACCGACTTTAAAATTAAGCGACGAACAGAGAAATCAACTCCAACAAGAATTAGGAACTCTGTTGAAACAAAGAATGTCTCTCAAACAAGCTTTACAGCAACAAGGGGAGAAAGCCACATCAGAAAAAGAAGAACTATTTTTGGAATTGCTAGAAGTTTTTGATGCTCTGGAATTTTTCCTTAATTACATACAGGAAAATCCCGATCCAAACCCCAAGTTTTTCAAGCGTCTTCCCAAGTCTTTGGGTACTATTCAGAAAAAGCTATTGAATATTCTAGAGCGAAGGGAAGTACAAAAGATTGATTTTCAAGATACTAAACCTGATTATAGTGTTTGCCAAGTAGTCGATCTCGAAGAAAGAGACGATCTTGAAGAACAAACAATTACAAAAGTAGTTCGTCAAGGATTTCGAGTTGAAGAAAAAATATTACGTCCCATTGAAGTCATTACGTCTAAAAAACCACAAACTTAAATCATGGTTTTAATGAGTTATTGAACTCAATACTGCAATCGCAGTTTGGATTTTTCATCAATAGGACAAGGTATCGCCTACCCTACTTTACCATTACTCGCCCAAAGCGGATGTCTCTTCCAAGGGCGGGGTAAAGAGCGAGTCTATAATGGTTGGTTTTGTTGTTCAATATACTGTTTAATTATTGATAATGGCGCACCTCCACAAGATGCAGCAAAGTAGCTAGGCGACCATAAAGCCCCTTTCCAATAGTATTGAGCTAATTCTGGATGTTGTTTTCTGATAAGCCTAGAAGATACTCCTTTTAAACTGTTAACTAACTTAGAAATAGAAACTTTAGGTGGATAGTTAAGCAATAGGTGAATATGGTCAGTTTCACCGTTCATTTCCACTAATTCAGTTTCAAAATCTTGGCAGACATTCTTAAAAATAGCTTCTAGGTCTTTAAGTATTTTATCAGTAAAGATTTTCTTTCGATATTTAGTCACAAAAACTAAATGAACGTGAAGTTTAAATACACAATGTCTGCCTGTTCGTATATCACTTGACTTTCTCATAGACCAATTATATTATAAATCTATGATTATAAGGAAGGCATATAAATTTAGACTCAAGACCAATCAAACTATAGCACGAAAGCTGACTCAGTTTGCTGGCTGCTCAAGACTAGTTTGGAACAAAGCTTTGGCTTTTCAAAAAGAAAGATTGAATGCCAAACAATATTGTTTGTCTTATGCTAGATTGACCAAAGAATTGACCAAGTGGAAAAAGCAAGAGGATTTATTTTCCCTTAAACAAGTCCATTCTCAAGCTTTACAACAATCATTGAAAAATCTATCTCAAGCTCTATCTGAAGCCTTTAATAAAACTAATCCCAAACAATTTCCACTCTTTAAGAAGAAAGGAAAAAGAGATTCATTTCGCTATCCTCAAGGTTTTAAAATAGACAACCCCAATGGAAGAGTTTTTCTGCCCAAAATAGGGTGGGTTAGATATAACAAAAGCCAAGAGGTAGAAGGAGTAGCCAAAAATGTAACTATCTCTAAAAAAGGGAAACATTGGTTTGTATCTATTCAAGTAGAAATAAATGTAGAAATCCCCAAACATCCTTCAAGCTCTATTATTGGGGGAGATTTGGGAGTAGTGAGATTTTTAACACTATCAAATAAAAAATATTATGAACCATTAAATATATTTAGGAAGCTCAAAGCCAAGTTAGCTAAACTATAAAAGAAATTGGCTAAAAAAGAAAATTTTTCTAATAAAGGTCGAAGACTAAAGTCTAAGATAACCAAACTACATATCCGTATTGCCCATATTGGTAATGATTATCTCCACAAAATTTCAAGTGAACTGAGCCAAAACCACGCCTAGCGTAATTCTTGAAGACTTAAAGATAACCAATATGAGTAAGTCAGCCAAAGGAACAGTAGAAAATCCAGGGAAAAATGTTAAACAAAAATCTGGTTTGAATCGGGCAATTCTTGACCAAGGATGGGGAGAGTTGATCCGTCAACTAGAATATAAGCTTGCTTGCAATGGTGGTCAACTAGTTCAACTAAATCCTAGAAATACATCAAGAAAATGCCCTAAGTGTAACTATATATCAGCCGAAAACAGAAAAACTCAAGCTGTTTTTAAATGTCAAAATAGCAGTTGTAACTATACTGCAAATGCAGATTTTGTAGGAAGTCTAAATATCAGAGAGGCGGGACTCGCCTTGCTTGGACTTGGAGGGAGTTTGTTGGAACACCCAATGAAGAGTCAACCCACTCCCTGGGTCTAACTCCAGTAGGAATCACTTTGCTTTAGTTAGGTGAGGATGTCAAAATGAGAAAGATAAAACAGCACGATAGGTGGAACAAGTACAATGACCACAGAAATAGAAACATCTCTATCGCAGAAACAAATCATAGAATTGCAACCTAACTATAAAATCCCCATCTTTTTAGTTATCTGTGCGATTCCTCTATCTTTGGTCAATATAATTGTTGCTGCTGTAATATCCATTTTGGGTTTATTTCTCATGTTTCAGACAGTATTCATTAGACTACAATTTTCCGAAACAGCCTTAGAGGTCTATCGTTCAGGAAATTTAATTCGTAGTTTTCCCTATAGTGACTGGTCAAATTGGCGTATTTTTTGGCAACCAGTGCCGATTTTATTTTATTTTAGGGAAATTAATAGTATTCACTTCTTACCAATTATTTTTGATGCTAAAACTTTGGTTAGTTGTTTAGAGAAGTATTGCCCTCAAAAATCATAGTGAGAGTGATCCTCAAAGATAAAAATTGTTACTTAGTGGTTACTATCAATGAATTCTGAAAACAAGCCCATTCCTGAATTGAACTTATCTGTTAATGATGATGCTTCAGATTTAGCAGACACTAATGATGATGTTTCTGAAACTGAGACTAGAACAGAATCAACCCCAGAAGAGACTGCTATTGCTTCAAACTCAGAGGGAATATTTCCAGAACCCATTACTGATATTTGGGCGGAGGATGAAGATAAAGCAGAGGTTGTTTCTACCACTACAGAACCAGAAGCAGCAACTATAGACCAATCAGAAGGGGATTCAGAAACAGAAATCATTACTGAGGAATCAACAGAAACCGCAATGAAAACAGAATTAGTTGCGGATAGTTGGCTAGAAGAATCGGAAACTGTAACTGATGAATCTGAGGTTCAACATTCTCAACCTGAATTGACGGTGGAGGAATATCCAACCACCGTGTTAACTTCTGATATTGCAGCCCTAGAACAGCAAAAAACAAATTTACAACAAGAAATCCAACAACTGCAAAGCCAAAAAGAAACCCTAATCTTGCAACAGGTTAGGGATACCCAAGAAACTATTGGGCGCATGGTAGAAGAGGGAATGCGGGAACTCAAAAGCCGAAAAAATGACTTGTTAGTTGACATTGAGAAACTAGAACGTAGAAGAGAAAGAATCCGTCAGGAAATGCGGACTAATTTCGCAGGAGCATCCCAAGATTTAGCAGTGCGAATACAAGGTTTTAAGGAATATCTTGTAGGTAGTTTGCAAGATTTGGCAACCGCAGCAGAACAGTTAAAATTACCTTCGCCAGAACCAAGACCTAGACCCCAATCCCGTGAACCAAGACGTTCGAGAAATTCTGAACCTCAACAAGCACCCCAACCCCAGTTTACAGAGCGAGCATTTGCGGAACAAAACCGAAGAATTCGTCAACTTTTAGACCAATATCGCACTCGTCCCGATTATTATGGCTCTCCTTGGCAACTAAGGCGAACTTTTGAGCCAATTCACACAGAAAGAGTACAAGATTGGTTTTTCACTCAGGGAGGAAGAGGCGCGATTAAAGGGATGGATACCCGTCTGCAAAATATCCTGGTGGCTTCGGCAATTATTTCTGTATTACACAAGCTATATGGCGATCGCTGCCGTAATCTGGTCTTGGTGGATACTCCTGAAAAACTAGGAGAATGGCGCAGAGGTTTACAAGACTGTTTGGGAATTTCTCGTAGTGACTTTGGCTCAGATCGAGGTGTCGTATTATTTGAGTCCCCCGAAGTTCTGGTACAGAGAGCAGAACGCTTATTAAGTGATAAACTTTTACCGTTCATTATTATTGACGAGAGTGAAGGGTTAATTAACCTTTCCTTGCTCAAGTTCCCCTTATGGCTAGCTTTCACTCAAGAAATGCGCTCCTCACAATCAGGATACTTGTATTAGACATCTTGCACCCTTTTGTAGCAAATAAAGATCTACTGCTATCATGCCTACAAGCTAAGATAAGAAGTTGACTTTTGCAAGATACCTATTAAATTTAAAGAGGAAATTAATGATAGTTTCATTAACTATTAGTTTATTACTAGTTTTTGTGGCTTATCTGCTTGGTTCAACTCCTACTGGTTATTTAGCAGGAAAGTATCTACAAGGAATTGATATTAGGGAACACGGCTCTGGTTCAACTGGTGCAACTAATATTCTGCGAACTATGGGAAAACTACCAGCGATCGCAGTATTTAGTATGGACGTATTAAAAGGCACATTGGCAATTTTATTAGTAAAAGCCTTTTACGCCTACGATACCTCGGATTTGCTACCTCTGAGTTGGAAATTTTGGCTCATAACTGTTGTCGCCCTATCAGCGATTTTAGGTCACAGTAAATCTATCTGGTTAGGGTTTACGGGAGGCAAATCTGTTGCAACCAGTTTAGGAGTTCTGATAGTAATGAATCCCCTGCTAGCTTTAGGGACATTTGCCACTTTTGCTTTTACATTAGCAATATCCCGTATCGTGTCTCTGAGTTCGATTATGGGTGCAGTAGCAGTTACAATTTGCGCCATCCTACTACATCTTCCTGTTCCCTATATTATCTTTGCTGCTCTAGCTGGTGGTTATGTAATCCTACGCCATCGCAATAATATTCAAAGGTTAATAGCAGGAGAAGAACCCAAAATTGGGCAAAAGCTCCAAGAAAACAGCTAAACAGTGGGTTTGTCCCGAGCTAACACAAACACATTCCCCTCATTCCCCCTACCAACTCGCATATCTTCATCTAGGTAGGTAATATCTAACCATCCCTTCTGTTCCCGATTTTCAATACCAAAATCAAAAGGAGGGAATTTTTTGCCTTGTTCTAATTCTTGAATAAACTTATTTGGGGAATTGTAACCTAACAACCTTTGTAAACCAATAATAGAACGCTCAAAAATCACGTTAATTCTACGTTCGGACACTGGTTCAAAGCGAGCAGAAACACTCACAATAGCTTCTAACCAAGGTAATCCTACAACTTCCGCCACATTATAAACTCTCGCTTCTGCGGTACGAATACACTGATAGATTTGTCCTAGTTGAAATAAAGGAAAGCGATCTAGTCCTAAAATTCCTTTACTAGTAGTGTAAAGTAATCGCCAATCCCCTTCTAATAGTTCCTTAGCTTCAATCGGTTTAGGGGTAGGGTTATGATCCTCCAACTGCTGAATAGCAGAGAGAACCCTAACTTTATCAATCTCATTAGCCAACAGACCCCGATTTTTTCCGGCTATCGCTTCTAACAGTTCGGCTTTAATACTCATAGATGTCACAATTTTAGCCTTAGCATATCTCTAGACATTGTATAAAGTCTCTTAGCTTTATGAAACTATTATCAATTATCAATTATTGGGTAACAGCTATTTTTTGGTTACTGTCTATTGTTTATCTGCTTTAACCTATTCCCGCTTTTATCAGTAATCCTCAGTCCCTATAATCAGCAAGAGCGCAATTAGGGATCCTCATCCCTCCTATCCGACTAGCCCTATTCCCTATTCCCTTTAAGTTATTTCTGATTTTTCTCAGATAACCAAGATAGAGAATTCGATGAAGAAACTGGGGGCGGAGAAGGGAGAAAACTAGTTGTTTGTTCTGTGGTTTCGTCTTTGGTTTGACCAATAGCCTTGGCGACTTCTATACCAGCCTGTTCTAAGATGACTACTGGTGTAGGAAAACTAGTCTCGATCCGTTTGACTAAGACTTTTCCGTTAGATACATACTGTCCCACCTCCACATAGCGACTAGAAGTTTCTTCTGGTGCTTGAAGAATGATTTGGATGCGATCGCCTAACTGTACCAAACCAGTAATCAAAACATTTTCAGCCAAATCTGCTTTAGGGGAATTTTCGACTGTTTGTGTGTCTATAGTAGGAGTGCTAGTAATTTCTTCAGGTCTTCTTACTCTAGGGGGGGGAAGTACTCTAGACCGATTATTATTTTGATTCCTATTATTCCTATTAGTATTAGCTTGAGTCCTATTAGTATTAGTTGTTTTGGGGTCTTCTTTAATCTGAATTGTTGGTGTTAAGGAAACCACTGCAAAGGGGTCTTTTCTGCCCCTAACATTACCTCTAATTCTAACATCAGGGTTGGTTGAAGGAATTAAACCCGCAACATCTTGAGTCCTACTAACACCTTCTTTTTCTGGAGTTTCAGCTAATTCCGCTTGTGCTTCTGGGTCTTTTTCAGAAGCTTCTGCTTGAACACTAGTAGAGATTGTGGGAGGATTTTCTATCTCCTTTCTTTGTTCCACAAACTCGGACATATAAGAGCAACCTTCTGCTGACAGAGCCAATGTCCCTGTTAAGACTAACAATAAAGTTTTATTCATCTTTAAGTAGTTAAATTTATCAAGATAAAATTGAACTTACCTTGAGATCATGTTCTAGTAATTATGCCGACTCCAAGATAACAGTTGAAAAAGAGAACGGGTAGAGGAGAAGAGTGTTGATTAATTTTCTTGAGTCATACATTGTTGCAGAGTATTAAGACCTTTTTTGATTTGACGTGACACTGTAACCACACTAATACCTAGTCTCTTAGCAGTTTCTTTGTGGGTCAAATCCTGTAAAAATACAAATTCTAATACGTCTCTAGTACGGTCTTCTAATTGAAATAAAGCTTGTTGCAGACGCAGACGGTCTTCTCTAACTAACTGAAAGCTACGATATTTGGGGTCGGGGACTAAATCACATAAGCTAGTCTGATTATCGCTATCATTATTTACCGAAACATCTAAGCTTAATGGCACTCTATTTTGGTATGCGAGTTGAACGTCTTGCCATTGTTTTACAGAAATCTCTAAATACTGAGCTATTTCTGAGTCTGTAGGTTGAGCATTATAGGTTTGACGAAATTTTCTAATGAAGGAAACAGACTGCTGTCTCAACTCTAACCAACGTCTAGGAATACGAACAGTACAGCTTTTATCTCTAAGATAGTGTTGAATTTCTCCTCTGATATAAGGAATAGCAAAAGAACTAAAAGCACGACCTTTTTCGAGATCAAACCTTTCAATTGCTCTAATTAAACCCAAAGAACCAACTTGAAGCAAATCTTCGTAGGTTTCATTGCATTGACTTAACCAGTGATATGCTTCTTTCCTTACTAATCCAAAATTTAGTTCAGCAATTTTATTTCGTAAATTAGTAGAGGTATTTTCTTGATATTGGCGAAATAATTGTAAGGTATCGAGTTTAAGATTTTTGCTATCACAAGTTTGCATTATTATTATCCTTAGTTTTTGAGACTAATTAATAGTATTTATTTCAGCTGAAAGTTATTTTAAAAAATTGAATACAATAGATTTTCCCTTCACCATTTTCAGCTTATTACTTGCTCTAAACCTTGGACAACAGCATTTACACTATTATTTCTCTATTAAGTTCTGATTAATTTTTTGAGTAAACTGACCGCAGAAATATCTAATTTGTGTAAAAATACGGAGAACAATAGTAGGATTATCATTTCTTGTTTGGATTGGTTTACAGAGTCTTTAAATTTACTTAAATAGAACTTCAAGATACAGTTACTTTAACTTGAGAATTAAAATTTTTAGCCAAAAAAAACGGGGCAAATAGCCCCTAAATAATATTTTGGTTTATCAGTTGTAATTTATAGAAACAACTAAATTAGGAAGAGTAGTTACACTGCTGGCTCAACTCTGCCATAAAAAACACCACGAATTTTAACTTCTTCTGGCTCTTCTGCACCCAAGTCAGTTGCAGAGGGTTGTTCGCTTTCAAATACTCCTGCAATCTCTCCTGTTTCAGCATCTACTTTAGTTACATTGAGAGACATAGTTCCTTCGCGGGAGACGAACTCTTTGACGTTAGCGCGAGTAAAATCTGTGTCATCAGCCCTTGCAGGTAAAGCTACAGCATTATCATAACCACTAGCAATACTACGACCTTTGGGGTCTAAGAAAACTTGTCCCCGATAGGAAGGAACACGGAATTTCCCTTGAAAGTCGGTAGAAGAATTAATTACTGTACTATCTGGTTTAGTATTAGCAACTAAGCCTTTAATAGTAAACAAGAAAGGGACTTCCTCTCCACCTGGTAACAATACTGTTGCAGCTTGGAAATCAATACCATCTTTTTCAGTAAAAGTTAAGCTACCGTCGGAGTTGGCTTTGATATCACCTCTAATCTGATCGAGACTAGATGTATATCTAGTAAGTAGTTTACCGGAAACAAATTTTGCTTCTTGACGTTTATTAAGTGGTTCTTGCTTGACAAAATATTCTCTTGGTTCTACACACAAATCCCGTAAAACATAAGTCTGATCTGGATCAATAGCAATTGAACCACGACTACTATCGGGAAGATCGAGACAGGAATTAGCAATACCAGTATTGAGAATGTCATCATAAGTTAGTTCTCTTTTACTAATATCACCGGGAGCTTCACTACAAGCAGTTAATATTCCCAAGCATAAAGCTAGGAAAGCAGCAATTATGGCACGATACCTCATGGTCAACCTCTTTTTATCAATTTTGGATTTAACATCGAGCGCGAATATTTTTTTAAACCAACAGGTTGTTTGACGAATTGGGCTAGTTTGGATGGTATCTACTGTACCAAATACTGAGATCTTGCACCAGTATATAAATACTTAACAAAAAGGTGGCGGGGTAGTAGGTAATAGGTATTAGGTTTCGGGATTTTTTAATTATTTTAAAGGTTGAGACAATAATTAATGGAACTTTTTGGATAAGAACTGGCTCTTTACTTCTTTTTTCTTAACCGAGCCACCCCAAGAGCTAAAAACTGAGATATTTTTGTTTCTAGCACAAAATATAAAGTAGCTTTTTAAGCACCTGGGTTTTAGCTACTGAGCTATAAATATCGACAAAATACTAACCAATCTACTTAAAATAAGCAAAGAACTAGGAAAAATTCACAAATTAATTGATATGGTGTGTCACAAATGAATCAAAAGCCAGTAGATATGGAAAATTTGGATGCTAACCTCCACAAGATCGCTCTTGATCTCTGGGTTTTAGCGGAAAAAAATCAAAACGATAGTTTATTACTGTTATCTCTGTTGCGTAGTCTAGAAGAAATCCATCGTAAAATACGGACGGAGATGTTTGAGCCTTCTTTACCAACAACTCGTAATAAACTCTATCAGTTGGTTAAAGATATTGAAGAAAAAGGCGGTTGGCCCTATATTGAGAGGATGAAATTACAAGGGTTACTGCGAAATATGGAAACTGAAATTACACCAGATACTTAATTTGAGATTAATCCTTATTTATTATGCTCCAAGACAAAATAACCTCCAGCTAGGTTTGTTTCTTTGATAGGAAAAAGTTAATCTGGAACAAGTTGTTGTAAGCTACTAATATATTGGTTTTATGGCTTTTACTGTCAATCCTATCAAATTTGGTACTGATGGCTGGCGCGGTGTAATTGCTGCGGATTTTACGTTTGAAAGAGTAGCAATGCTTGCTCCTTTCGCAGCCAAAGTTTTGGCGGATAATTATAGAAAAATTACTGGTAGCAATACTGTTAGAGTTGGTTATGATCGCCGTTTTATGGCGGAAGATTTTGCTAAGGTAGCTGCTGAAGCCATACAGGAAGCTGGTTTTGATGTTCTGCTTTCAGAATGTTACGCACCTACTCCTGCTTTTAGTTGGGCAGCAAAGGCACAAAATGCTTTGGGTGCAATTGTTATGACTGCATCTCATAATCCAGCAGCATATTTGGGGTTAAAGGTTAAAAGTGCGATGGGAGGTTCGGTATCTCCTGAAATTACCCAGCAAATCGAAGCTTTACTCAATCAATCTCCAACTAGAGCCGAAACACCAGGTACTTTGGCTTATTTTGACCCTTGGTCTAGTTACTGTGAAGGTTTACAAGCAAAAGTTGATATTACGGCTATTCAAAAGGCGATCGCGTCTGGTAAGGTAAGAGTCTATGTTGATGTGATGCACGGTGCAGCAGCAACAGGTTTAGAGCGGTTATTAGATGCGCCTGTGGTAGAAATTAATAGCGCGCGGGATCCTCTATTTGGTGGAGGCGCACCAGAGCCATTACCGAAGAATCTACCAGAGCTTTTCCGTACTATTAAAGAAGCTGCTAAAGAATACCCTGAAAGTATTAGAGTTGGTTTAGTTTTTGATGGAGACAGCGATCGCATTGCTGCTGCGGATGGACAGGGACATTTCCTAAGTTCTCAAATCTTAATCCCCATTCTAATCCAGCATTTAGCCCAAAATAAGGGTTTTACAGGGGAAATCGTGAAAACTGTCAGTGGTTCAGACTTAATTCCCCGTTTAGCGAAACTATACAACCGTTCTCTATATGAAACTCCCATTGGCTATAAATATATTGCAGATCGAATGTTGAATGCAGAAGTCATGATCGGTGGGGAAGAGTCTGGCGGTATTGGTTATGGTACGCACATTCCTGAGCGAGACGCGCTATTATCTGCCTTATACGTACTAGAAGCTGTAGTACAGTCGGGAAAAGACTTAAGTGATATTTACAGCGAATTACAGGACAAAACTGGATTTACTGCCACTTATGACCGTATTGATTTACCACTAGCTAGTATGGATGTAAGGGCTAAGTTATTAGATCGTTTAACTAACGAAACTCCAGTTGAAGTTGCAGGAAAATCAGTGAAAGACTGTCTATCTATCGATGGTTATAAGTTTCGCTTAGAAGATGATAGCTGGCTGCTGATTCGTTTTAGCGGTACTGAGCCTGTATTACGTCTTTATTGTCAAGCTGCTACTATGCCAGAAGTCCGTAAGACTTTGGAATGGGCGAGAGATTGGGCAAATTCTTAGACTAGTTATCAGAATAAACGTAGGGTGGGCAGTGCATCGCCCTACAATGCTAATTATGAATTGCTGGAAGATGGAACATTTTATGGGGAAATAAAAGGATTTTCAGGTGTTTATGCTAATGCTGAGACTTTAGAAGCTTGTGGAGATTTGTTACAGGAAGTGTTAGAAGGCTGGATTATTCTGGGATTATTCATTATAGCTAACAATGGTATCTCATAAATTTTATCTTTGTATATTTCTAAAGGTTTTAAATTTTTTGATAAAAGAAATGAGTCAATGATTTGGAAGAACAATAAATCAAAAATCAATTTTCAAAACTATCAAAATATTGTTATCTTAACTGGTGCTGGTATATCTGTTGCTTCTGGTTTAAAAACTTATCGAGGAATTGGTAGTGATGGAGAATATAAAAATATTAGTGAGCAGGGTCATATAGATAGACTTAAAGATAATCCTCAAGCAATTTGGAAATTATTTAATTCTTTAAGAACATCTTGTTTATCAGCACAGCCTAATCCTGCTCATATTGTTTTAGCTAAGTTGGAAAAAAGTTTAAAACTATCTCAAAACTTCACTTTAATTACTCAAAATGTCGTTCAGTTACATAAAAAAGCAGGAAGCAATAGTGTTATTGAATTGCACGGAGTAATTACAGAAACTTGTTGTTCTAATCAACGATGCGATTTTGTTCCTTTTGAAGATAATTTAGAATATATTGATGAAACTCCTCTTTGCCCTAAATGCAATAATCCTTTAAGACCCAATATAGTTTTATATGGTGAATCTCTCCCCATAGATAAAGAATGGCAAGTTAAAAAAGTTTTGAGAAACTGCGATCTCTTTATAGCTATTGGAACTTCTGGAACAGTGTTCCCTGCTGCCAATTTTGTAAGATCGGCAGAATACTCAGGAGCAAGAACTATATTGATAAATCTTGAACCAACTAATCCCAAAAATCCATACTTTAAAGAAGAATATATCGGCAAAGCAGAAGCAATTTTACCAGAGTTATTTAAAATTAAAATTTGATTTTATCTTAGAGGATATCTGAAAAGTAGTATCGGCTAAATTTCTACTGGTTTTTGCCCCTCGATCCACCTCTTAAAAATCGGTTTGGGGGCTGTAATCAGCTAATTAAACTTCTCAGACAACCTCTGATGGCTATTCTATTTTAGTTCAGGGCAAAGATAAGAATTAGCAGTATTGTAAATCGTGATTATTTGCTCTTCTGTTAATGACGTTCCTTGTGGTTCTAAAATCTGATTAGCAGTAGTAGAAATTGACGAAATTTGTTGTTCAATAAAAGCTTGAGCATCTAATCCTTGGTAATTTGCTTGTTGGATACCGTCACAGATTATATAACCGCCACTAAGCATCAGTTCAATGCTAGGGGATTTGAGATTGTATTGTTCTTCTAAGTAGCTAGCAACTTCAGGGGTAACTGTACCATAAAAATTTTTAAAAGAAGCTTTTAAGAAATTAAGTTCTAAGTCTCTAGGAGCTTTTGGATAAGCCATTGTAGAGTTTTGGACTAAGACACTACCGATTACTAATGCTGTAGTTAATGCTGATTTTAAAATAGACATTATTATCTTTCATAATTGATTTTTTTAGTGTAATTTTAATTGATTTAATTACCTGTGATTAAGATCGTTGAAATCAGTAATCTTAAATGTTAATTATTTCACTACTAACAATATGATTATTATTAATGCTCTAAGATGCCTCTTATGTAACTTTCAGAAAACAAAAGTAAAATGGGTATTATTTAATTGTTTATTTATCGAGAATAGAGGGATTTTTTTCTAACGATAAATACAAAAAAAATGATGATTGTACTACGATAGCATTATCGGAGACTGACACAACAGAGATAATAACTTTTAATATCAATCATAGAAAAAGACAACGGAGTTAAAGGCTAATTACTAAGTGATCCCCCTGAAAAGTCCAGAAAATTAATTGTAAGATTATTTTAATACTTGCAAATATGTGTAAACGAGGCATTACTATCTATGACTGTTACCACTAGCATTCCCGAATTTTGTCAAGGAATTGATTATTTTCAAGATAAATTGCCTGGTTTCAAGGAATATGGGCAAAAACCAGCAATAGCAGCAGCGGAAAAAGCGATCGCATCTCCTACAGATAAAAATGCGGTTTACCAAACTATGCTCGCAGCAGATGCACTACGCTATTTAACATTACAAATTACAGCTAGCAAACAGTCAGGACACCCAGGAGGTTTTGCTAGTATTGCAGACGGTATCGCAGCTTTAGTGATGCTAGGCTACAAAAATATTATTACGGAAGTAGGACACCACGCCCCAGGATTTTATAGTAAAGTCTTTTTAGACCGTTCCCTTGAAGCAATGGGAATAAAAACTGTGCAAGATATGCGCGATCGCTATAGGGAAATGCACGGACTACTAGGACACCTTTCAGGTCAAATCCCTGGTTTACTTAATCCTGCTGGACCTTTGGGACAAGGGCAACATTTTGCGATGGCAGGTGCTAAACTTCATCCTGGGGTATTATTTCCTGTAACCATTGGGGATGGTGGTTTGGGTGAACCCTATGTTATGAGTAGCTTTGGTCATTTTCATACTGCCTATCCCGAGGTTACAAACTTTTTACCAATTCTAGTTTGGAATGGTTACTCTCAAGAACACCACAGCATGGTATCTACCAAAACCAATGAAGAGATGATTACCTACTGGAAAGGTAATGGTTTTACTGAAGTAATTTTAGTAGATGCCAAAGAATACAATGATACCAATCAGCCAGGAGACTATGTAGATAGTACTGAATTCTCTTTTGAAGGTAGAATGGCATTTACTCAAGCACTTTTAGAAGCAACCGACAAGGCTGCAAAATCTGCTTTGGGTGGTAAACTTACGGTCTTAATCGTTAAGCAATTAAAAG
>JAAUYH010011846.1_pt1 | contig 43395 bp, 40 predicted proteins | sample 7278061 | NCBI WGS metagenome assembly JAAUYH01 (sample SAMN14350203, study PRJNA611818) | marine sediment metagenome | isolation source: surface marine sediment (0.6m) | place: French Polynesia: Moorea | collected 2018-08
CGCTGGTGGACCGGACGCTCGAGTCCTGCCTGGCCGCTCTGGACGACGCGGGCCTGAAGCCGATGGATCTGGACGAGGTGATCCTGGTGGGTGGCTCCACCCGGATTCCCGCCGTCCAGCACGCCGTCGAGGAGCTGTTCGGGCAGATGCCCAACAAGTCGGTGAACCCCGACGAGGTGGTGGCCATGGGTGCCGCCATCCAGGCCGGCGTCCTCAAGGGCGAGGTCGAGGAGATCCTGCTGCTGGACGTGACGCCGCTGTCGCTGGGCATCGAGACGCTGGGCGGCGTGTTCACCCGGCTGATCGACCGCAACACCACCATCCCGACCAAGAAGAGCCAGGTCTTCTCCACCGCCGAGGACAACCAGACCGCGGTCACCATCCGGGTGTTCCAGGGTGAGCGCGAGATGGCTGCCGACAACAAGCTGCTGGGACAGTTCGACCTTGTCGGCCTGCCGCCGGCGCCGCGCGGCATGCCGCAGATCGAGGTCACGTTCGACATCGACGCCAACGGCATCGTCAACGTCTCTGCCAAGGACAAGGCGACCGGCAAGGAACAGCAGATCCGCATCCAGGCCTCCGGCGGATTGTCGGATACCGACATCGACAAGATGGTCAAGGATGCCGAGGCCCACGCCGCCGAGGACAAGCAGCGCCGCGATCTGATCGAGGCGCGCAACCAGGCCGACGGGCTAATGCACGGCGTCCGCCAGCAGATGTCCGAGCACGCCGCCAATATCGGCGACGAGGACAAGGCGGAGATCGAGCAGGCGCTGAGCGCCCTGGAGACCGCGGTCCAGTCGGAGGATGCCGCCGATATCCGGGCCAAGACCGACGTGCTGGGCCAGGCCTCGATGAAGATCGGCGAGGCCATCTACCGCGCCACGCAGCAGGCCGAGGCCGGCGCTGCCGGCGACGGCGAGGCGGCGGCCGAGCCGGAGGCCGAGGCCTCGGACGAGACGGTGGTCGACGCCGACTTCGAGGAGGTCGACGAGGACGATCAGGACGAGAAGCGCTCGGCGTAGCCGCCGCAGCCGGTCCGATCATGGTTTGCAGCCCCGGTCGCCGCCGGTCACGGCGCGGCCGGGGCGGTTTGTAACGGGCAGTCGGCCGGCACGCCGCCGGCAGGGAGCGGGTCAGGGCCCCGCAGGGTCTGATGGACGGGATGAGCAAGCAGGACTACTACGAGCTCCTCGGCGTCGAACGCGGCGCGGGCCTTCCCGAGATCAAGAAGGCCTACCGCGCGCTGGCGATGAAGTATCACCCGGACCGCAATTCGGGGGATGACGAGGCCGAGCGCAAGTTCAAGGAAGTCAGCGAGGCCTACGAGGTCCTCAAGGACGACCAGAAGCGCGCCGCCTATGACCGCTTCGGCCACGCCGCCTTCGAGAACGGCGCCGGCGGCCGGCCCGGCGGGTTCGATTTCAATTTCAGCGGCGGGTTCGCCGACATCTTCGAGGAGATGTTCGGCGACGTCATGGGCGGTCGCCGGGCGCGTGGCGGCCGCGGCAACGACATGCGCTTCAATCTGGAGATCTCGCTGGAAGACGCGTTCTCCGGCAAGCAGGCGACGATCCGCGTGCCCGGCTCGGTTTCCTGCGAGCCGTGCAAGGGCACCGGCGCGGCCGGCGGCGCCGAACCGGCGACCTGCCGGACCTGCGGCGGCATCGGCAAGGTGCGGACCCAGCAGGGCTTCTTCACCATCGAGCGGACCTGCCCCAGCTGTTCCGGCGCCGGCCGGGTGATCACCGATCCCTGCCGCAATTGCGGCGGCTCGGGCCGGGTGCGCAAGGACCGCTCGCTGCAGGTCAGCATCCCGGCCGGGGTCGAGGACGGCACCCGCATCCGCCTGGCCGGGGAGGGTGAGGCCGGCATGCATGGCGCGCCGCCGGGCGACCTCTACATCTTCCTGACGGTGCGCCCGCACCCGCTGTTCCAGCGCGACGGCGCCGACATCTACTGCCGGGTGCCGATTCCCATGGTGACGGCGGCGCTGGGCGGGCCGGTGGAGGTGCCGGTGGTCGATGGCGGCAGGGCCGAGGTCAGCGTCCCGGCCGGGGCCCAGGCCGGCGCCCAGTTCCGCCTGCGCGGCAAGGGCATGACCGTGCTGCATTCCAAGTCGCGCGGCGACATGTATGTCCAGGTCCAGGTCGAGACGCCGGTCAGCCTGAACAAGCGCCAACGCGAGCTCCTGGAGGAGTTCCAGCGCGAGGGCGGCGAGAAGACCCACCCGGAAAGCCACGGCTTCTTCGCCCGGGCCAAGGAATTCTTCGAGAATCTGAAGGACTGATCGGACAAGGCGGGTCGCAGGTGCGGCCCCGGCGATTCACGCTAGCACAGGCGGCCCGCCAGCTCGATGAACCGATCGCCCCAGCCGTTGTCGATCGCGGTGTCCTGAAGCGCTCCGGTCGGCACGAACAGGTCCCGGATCTCCTGATCGCCGGCGGACTCGCCCGCTTCGATCTTCCGCCGTGCCGTCGTGACGAGTTCGATCAGCTCGGCGACCGGCACGACCGCGAAGGCGGAGTCCTCCGAGCCGTTCAGCAGCCCGATCAATTCATCAATCGCGGTGAGCTTGGCTCGCTTTCGGGATTCCCGGCGGTCCTTGAAGAACCGCATCAGCCGTTCTCCGATCCGCCGCCGGACCCGACGACCTCTCCATGCAGATCGTGGCTGTGGTCGTGGTGGTGCTGGTAGACGGCGAGCGCGCCCTCGGCCGACGGGCCGAACAGGGCCAGGTATTCCGGGTGGCGGGAGACGTCCTCCGGGTGCCCGGCGCAGCAGACATGGCCGTTGAGGCAGACCACCCGGTCGGTCGCCGCCATCACCAGGTGCAGGTCATGGCTGATCAGCAGGACGCCGCAGCCGCGGCGGCGGCGCAGCCGGTCGATCAGCTTGAACATCGCCGCCTGGCCGCCGACATCGACGCCCTGGTTCGGTTCGTCCAGCACCAGCAGGTCGGGCTCGCGCATCAGCGCCCGGGCGATCAGCACCCGCTGCGTCTCGCCGCCCGACAGGCCCTGCACCGGCTGGTCGGCCACCTCGGGCACGCCGACCTCCTCCAGCAGCGCGATCAGCGTCGCGTCGTCGGCGCGGCCCCACAGGCGCAGGAACCGGCGCACCGTCATCGGCAGGGTCGGATCGATGGTCAGGCGCTGCGGCAGGTATCCGACGGTGATGCCCCGCCTGCGGTCGACGCGCCCGGCCGACGGCGTCACCAGCCCCAGCAACGCCCGCACCAGCGTGCTCTTGCCGGCGCCGTTCGGGCCGATCAGCGTCACCACCTCGCCCGGCTGGACCGCCAGGTCGACGCCGGACAGCACATCCCGGCCGCCCAGGCGCACCGACAGCCCGCGCGCCGCCACCAGCGGGGCGGCGTCGGTGGGCATGGTGGCGGGGGCCTCACGCGTCATGGCATTCCGGTATCCAGAGACGACCAGACCATGGCGGACCGCACTGCCGAGGGCAACTCGAACATGCCGGGAAGGGCTGCCGTCACCGTGAGCGCCTCTCGACGGGCTCGGGATGAGGGCGGCGATCCACTCGGTCCGCGGGCCGGGGATCGCCGTGTCGCCTTGGGCTCGTGGCAATGGCGACTTGGATCATGGGCCACAAGGGTTGCGACGCGGTATAAACTCGATCTGAGCAACCGGCCGGGTGAGAGAGGCAGAGTCGATGAGGATTGGCATCGTGGGCGCCGACGGGCGCATGGGGCAGACCCTGGTGCGTGCGGTCGTCGCGGCCGAGGGCTGCGAGCTGATCGGCGCCATATCCAAGCATGACAGCCCGGCCGAGGGCATGGACGCCGGCATGGTGGCCGGGCTGGACCCGTGCGGGGTGCGCATCGGCGAGGACCCGGTGCCGCTGTTCGCCGATGCCGATGCGGTGATCGACTTCACCACGCCCGACGCCACCGTCGGCTACGCCGCGCTCGCGGCCCAGGGCAAGACGGTGCATGTGATCGGCACCACCGGGCTGGATGCCGGGCAGGAGGAGGCGCTGCGCAAGGCCGCCCGCCACACCCAGATCGTCTATGCGCCGAACATGAGCATGGCGGTCAACCTGTTGTTCGCGGTGGTGAAGCAGGTGGCCGAGGTGCTGGACGAGGAGTTCGACATCGAGATCCTCGAAATGCACCATCGCCACAAGGTCGACGCGCCGTCGGGCACCGCGCTGGGTCTCGGCCGCGCGGCTGCCGAGGGCCGCGGAGTCGACCTGGAGGAGCGGTCGGTGCGGTCCCGCGACGGCCATACCGGCGCCCGCAAGCCCGGGGATATCGGCTTCGCCACGCTGCGGGGCGGCGACGTGGTCGGCGACCACAGCGTCATCTTCGCCGGGCCCGGGGAGCGGCTGGAGCTCAGCCACCGCGCCGCCGGCCGCGAGATCTATGCCCGCGGCGCGCTGCGCGCGGCGCTGTGGGCCCACGGCAAACCGCCGGGCCTCTATGGCATGACCGACGTTTTGGGGCTGTAAGCCGTCAGTTTTTCGCCTGGTCTGACTGAACCGCACGGTCCGTCATCGCGAGCGAAGCGCGGCGATCCACTGTCTTCGTCTGCCGTGGATTGCCGCGTCGCATTCGCTCCTCGCAATGACGGCGGAGGATCAGGCCGCGCCGGCCCGTTCCCGTTGGCCCGCCTCCCAAGCCAACAGCGCCCGTTTTCGCGACTCGCCCCAGCGATAGTTGTGCAACGCGCCGGATTTGCGGATCACCCGGTGGCAGGGGATGATCACCGCGACCGGGTTGTGGCCGACCGCCTGGCCCACGGCACGGACGGCCGCGGGGCTGCCGATGGCGGCCGCCACCTGCTGATAGCTGGCGACATGGCCCGGCGGGATGCGCAGCAGCGCCTGCCAGACCTTGACCTGGAAGTTGGTGCCGCGCAGCAGCAGCGGCGGCAGGTCGGCCGCAACACCCTGTCCGCCCTCGAACAGCCGGGCGGCGATCCGGGCCACCGCCGCATCGTCTCGCACAAGGGTCGCTTCCCGCCATTCCGCTTTCAGCGCCGCGACCGGATCGTCGACGTCGCCGGCAAAGCCCAGCCAGCAGATGCCCCGATCGGTGAGCCCGATCGCCACCGGGCCGAACGGGCTGTCGTGAACGCCGTAACGGATCACCAGATCGCGGCCGCGGGCCTTGTATTCGCCCGGAGTCATGGCCTCGCAGGCGACGAACAGGTCGTGCAGGCGGCCGGGGCCGGACAGGCCGACATCCAGCGCCGTGCCCAGCACGCTCTCATCGGCCGCCAGCAGGCTCTTGGCATGCTCCACGGTGAGATACTGGGCGAAGCGCTTCGGGCTGATCCCGGCCCAGCGCTTGAAGACACGCTGGAAATGATGCGGGTGCAGGCCGGCGATGGCCGCCACCTCGTCGAGGCTCGGCTGCTCGTCGTAATGCTCCACGAGATAGCGAATCGCCGCCGCCACAAGCGGAAAATGCGGCGCGGAACTGTCCGCAGGTGCGGAGTCGCGGTCGTCGTCGTCGGTCATCGCAACGGTCTGGGCAAAAGTCATTGTCCGGCACTCCTGGATGGGATGCCAGTATCTATCGCCCACGCGGGGTGGCGACCAACCCGGTTCTTGCGGCGGCCGGCGGCTATGCGGGCAGGGGTTGGGGATTTTTCGCCCGGGCCAGGGCCTCGCGCAGCGCGTTGGCGAAGTCGTGCCGTTCATCCGGCGACAGGAAGCTGCCGACGATCAGCGACCGGCCATGGCTGGACAGGGTCAGCTGGCTGTGGTGCTCCGGCGGGTCATCCATGGTGACGGTCAGCCAGTAGGGCTGGAAGGTCCAGACCGTCGCCGGCCGCGACGGGCCGCCGCGCTCCACGGTCAGCCGGTCGGCGGTCAGCCGCACCTTCTCGTAGCGGCGGGCGTCGCGGTAGTTGACCTGGAAGGCCCAGAAGACGATCGCCACGTCGACCCCGTAGAGGGCGAGCACCGGCCAGGCGCCGCTCAGCAGATACAGCCCGCCGATGGTCAGGCTGATGGCAGCGACCGCGACCATGAGGGCAGTGAAGCCGCGCCGGCTGAGGCTGCGATTGGGGTGCAGGATGGCGTCGAACAGGATCTGCGGATCGCTCATCCCGACCTCCTCGATCCCCCTGGTGCCCCCGCTCATGCCCCGCCGGCTCCGATCCGCCGGTGCTCGGTCCCGGACAGGGTCGTTGCCCGATGCCGGTCCTTGCAAGCCAACACCGGCCGGGTACAGTGCCGGCGATGAAACCCGCCGACGTCGACACCTTCTTCAGCCGCCTCGCCGCCGCCAACCCGGCGCCGGAGAGCGAGCTCGAATACCACAATCCCTATACGTTGCTGGTCGCCGTGGTGCTGTCGGCGCAGGCCACCGATGTCGGCGTCAACCGCGCCACCAGGGAGCTGTTCCGGGAGGTCGACACGCCCGAGGCCATGCTGGCGCTCGGCGAGGAGGGGCTGAAACGGCATATCCGGACCATCGGCCTGTTCAACAGCAAGGCGAAGAACGTCATCGCCCTGTCGGAAATCCTGGTCCGCGATCATGGCAGCACCGTGCCGAAGGACCGCGACGCCCTGGTCAAGCTGCCCGGCGTCGGCCGCAAGACCGCCAATGTGGTGCTGAACGTCGCCTTCGGTCAGCCGACCATCGCCGTCGACACCCACATCTTCCGAGTCGGCAACCGCACCGGGCTGGCCCGCGGCAAGACGCCGGACGAGGTCGAGCGCAAGCTGCTGCGCTACGTGCCGTCGAAATGGAAGCTGCACGCCCATCACTGGCTGATCCTTCATGGGCGCTATGTGTGCAAGGCCCGAAAGCCGGATTGCCCGGCCTGCCCGGTCGTCGATCTGTGTGCCTACAAGGCGAAGACGCCACCGGCCTAGTCCGGCCCACGCTCAGAGCTGTTCCGGCGAGTCCGACTCCGTCTGCCCGGCCGAGGCGATGCGATTGCGCTCGACGATGGAGCCCAGGCATTGCGCCGCGTCGACCGCGCCATTGGCGCGGCTGCGGGCCGTGTAGTGAACGGCGCGGCGGCCCTCTTCCTCGTCATAGATGTACAGGTTGAAGACGCAGGCGCTGGTCCGGTACTGCCAGACCTCGGCCGGCGGTTCCCTGCGCTGCAGCTCCGGCGCGCCCAGCTGCTCGCTGATCTGCTGCGGTGCGAGCCCCATCAGGGCGCCTGGATCCGCCGTCACCGAAGAATTCGCACTCTTGAACATGCCGTCGTCCGACGCGCAGGCGACGAGCAGGGCGGGTGCCAGGATGACGGCGGGGAGGGTTGCGAGGCGGCGGCAGGACCGGCGTCGCGCCATGCTATCCCGCCCCCTCGCGGACCGATTCGGGCGATTTTCCGGGGTCGCGGATCGGCGTCACGACCGATTCCAGCGGCTCCATGGTGCCGATCACCTTGCCCCCGGTCTCGATCTCGATCTCGCCATAGCGCAGGGTGCCCGACACCACGCCCGTCGACCGCAGGACCAGCCGGCCGCGCACCATCAGATCGCCCTCGAAGCGGCCGGCGATGACCGCGTCATCGACCTCGGCGCTGCCCTTGAAGGTGCCGTCACCGGACAGGTCGATGGCGCGGCAGTCCTTCAACTGGGCCTCCACCGTCCCCTCGACGATCAGGTGATCGCAGGACCGGATCTCACCGTTCAGGGTGATCCCCAGGCCGACGATCAGGCGGCGGTCCGGCTGGCGCTGCTCCGGCTCCGGCCGGCTGGCGGCGGATCGGCGCGGCGCGGCCCCCGCGACATCGACGAATCGGCGCGGCAGGTCGGTCCTGGGAAGGGTCGGGGGATGGCGTTGGTCGCTTGGCATCGGCGGGGTCCTCATCATGGGGGGCGGGCCATGAGCAGGCCGATCGTCCGTGAGGCGGCGTCACACGGGCAGACTGGACTGCGGCAAGGAAGTCTTTGGAGGCGGCACCTGAACGGGGTTGACTGGGCGGTCGGGAACCGGCCTCGGCCGGCGCTCCGTTAACCATGGCCGAACACTAGCACGATTTTGTGGCACGGCCAGACTTCGACCGACTGTACTGCGTCATCGCGCCGCAAGTCCTTGAAAAACATGCACCATGAAGGCCGTGCCCAGCACCGGCGCCAGAAGGTTGAGCAGCGGGATCGAGACCAGAACGGCGATCACCACCCCGGCCATGACCACTCGCAGGCGGAAGCGCCGGCGCAGGGCGGTCGCGGCCGCCGGCTCCATGCGTCTGAGCGCCACCAGCTCGAAATACTCGCGCCCCATCAGGTAGCCGTTGACGGCATAGAAGAAGACCAGGCTGAGCGGCGGCACGATCAAAGAGGCCACCAGTGCCAGCAGGTTGAAGACGATCAGCACCAGCAGGAACCGCAGCCCGATCCCGATCGCCTCGCCAAACCCCTGGCGCCGGGCCGGGCCGAGGCCGGGATAGTGCCGGCCCTCGACCGCCGCCGCCACGTCCTCCAGGAACAGGCTGGAGACCAGTCCGACCACCGCCGGGAAGAGGAAGATCGAGACCACCAGGGCGGCGAACCCGCCAAGCCACTGCAGCACCTCGGTCACCCAGGCGAATCCGGCGATGTCCACATTGGTGAGCGCCCAGGTGACGCCGGAGGTGAGCCCGACGATCAGCACCAGGGCGGCGGCGACCGCGATCCACAGCACCCGGCGGATCGCCGGGTCGCCAAGCTGGCCGAATGCGCGGGAGAGGGCTGTCACCATGCCGGTCGGGTTCCGTGTCGAGGGGCGTGGCACTCATAGGATGCGGCGGGCCACGCCGCAAGCGTCGCGAGCGTGCCGGCCGCCGGTGGCGAAGTGTTGCCGGGCCGCGGGCAGCCGGTATACTCCGCCGCCGTCGGCCCGCCCTTCGCACGAGACCCCCGTCCATGTCCGCTGCCCATCAGGTTGTCACCATCGGCAACGCCATCGTCGATGTGCTGAGCCAGGAGGAGGACGCGTTCCTCGAGCAGGAGGGGCTGGTCAAGGGCTCCATGAACCTGATCGATGCCGAGCGCGCGGCCGACCTCTACGAGCGCACCGGTCCGGCGGTGGAGATGTCCGGCGGCTCGGCCGCCAACACCGCCGTCGGAATCGCGTCCCTTGGCGGCAGGGCGGGCTTCGTCGGCAAGGTCTGCGACGACCAGCTGGGCGAGGTCTTCACCCACGACATCCGCGCCGCCGGCGTCGCGTTCGAAAACCGGCCGATCAACGGCGGCCCGCCCACCGCGCGCAGCTTCATCCTGATCACCCCGGACGGCCACCGGACCATGAACACCATGCTGGGCGCCTGCGTCGAGCTGGGGCCGGAGGACATCGACCCGTCCTTCATCCAGGGCGCCCAGGTGACCTATCTGGAAGGCTATCTGTGGGACAAGCCGAAGGCCAAGGAGGCCTTCGTGAAGGCCGCCGACATCGCCCATGCGGCCGGCCGCAGGGTGTCGCTGACCCTGTCGGATTCCTTCTGCGTCGACCGCCATCGCGACAGCTTCAAGACCCTGATCAACGGCCAGGTCGACATCCTGTTCGGCAACGAGCACGAGATCGAGGCGCTGTTCGAGGTCGAAGGGCTGGAGAATTCGATGGAGCGGCTGCGCGGCGAATGCGATATCGCGGTGATCACCCGCAGCGAGAACGGCTCGCTGGTGATGGCCGGCGACGCGATCTACGAGGTCGCGGCGGAACCGGTCGCCAAGGTGGTGGACACCACCGGCGCCGGCGACCTCTACGCCGCCGGCTTCCTGTTCGGCGTGACCGAGGGCCGCCACCTCGCCGAATGCGCCCGGCTGGGCAGCGTCGCCGCCGCCGAGGTGATCAGCCATGTCGGCCCCCGGCCGCAGGTCTCGCTCGCAGAGTTGATCGCGGGCTAGAGCCAGTCGACCGGCTGCCCCGAATCGACATACCCGAAGACCCGAAACCCCTCCGCAGTCTCCTCGCCGGGAACATGGACGCGTTTCAGGACGGCGCGCACCGCCTGGCGCCGCGCCTCATCGGGCGTTTCTATCTCGACCCATTCGATGGTGGCATAGCCGTCGGCACGGAAATGGTAGAACCACTCACCATCCCACTCGGAGACGTATCCGTTTTCCGCATCCTTGGTCCGCCAGCGCGGGCTGAGGGTATCCAGCTCATGCATTGCGAGCCGGAGCTCATCCCATTTGGTGTCGTTCATGACGGGCTGCTTCGTCATGAATCCGAACCGGCGCCGCCTTTCCAGACCTTCGGAACCCGCCCGCTCGGCGCTATTCGTTCGACCACCAGGCGTCGACGGTGGCGATCTGGCCGTAGAGCGGCTGGTAGTCGACGTAGCCGAGATCGCCCCAATAGGCGATGTGGTCGATGTCGGAGAAATAGAGCGGGATCACGTAATGCCCGGCCAGCAGCACCCGGTCGAGCGCCCGCGCCGCCGCTTCCAGCGTCTCGCGGTCCGGGGCGTCGGCCAGGGCCTGCGCCAGGCCGTCGACCACCGGGTCGCGCACCCCGGCATAGTTGCGGCCGCCCTCGGTATCCGCGTATTCGCTGCCCCAGCGGGTCAGCTGTTCGGCGCCCGGTGACAGCGACACGGCGAACCGGTTGACGATCATGTCGTAGTCGTACCCGTTCAACCGGTCGACATATTGCGAGCTGTCGACCAGCCGGATGCTGGCCTCGACGCCGATCCGCCTAAGGTTCTCCGCGAAAGCGGCGGCATCCCGCTCGTCGCTCGAGCTGCGCAGCAGAATCTCGAAGGTGAGCGGATCGCCGGTCGCCGCATTCACCCGCACCCCGTCGCGCACCACCCAGCCGGCCTCGTCGAGGATGCGGGACGCGGCGCGCAGATTGGCGCGCGCATTGCCGCTGCCATCGGTTGTCGGCTGGCGCGGCGCCTCGCCGAACACCGAGTCGGGGACCTGCCCGCGATAGGGCTCCAGGAGCGCCAGTTCGAGCCCCTCGGGGCGGCCGCTGGCGGCCATCACCGAGTTGGAGAAGAAGCTCTCGATCCGCGTGTACTGGCCGTAGAGGTAGGTGCGGTTCACGAATTCGAAGTCGAAGGCATGGCCCAGCGCCTCGCGAACCCGGGCATCCTGGAACACCGGCCTGCGGGTATTGAAGGCATAGCCGCGCATGCCCTGGGAGCGGCCATGCGGCGCATCCATCAGGGTCACCTCGCCATTGCGGACCGCCGGGATGTCGTAGGCGGTCTCCCAGCGATCGAGATTGAACTCCAGCCGGTAATTGTAGTCACCGGCGGAGAAGCCCTGCAGAGCGACCGAGGCATCGCGATAATAATCAAAGCGATGAAAGTCGAAGTTGAACTGACCTCGGAATTGCGGCAGGTCGGCGCCCCACCAGTCGCGCACCCGCTCGTAGACGATCGACCGGCCCGGATCGACGCGGTTGATCCGGTAGGGACCGCCTCCAAGCGGCGGCTCCAGCCAGGTCTCGTCGAATTCCCGGTCGGCGAAATCGGCCCGGCTCAGGATCGGCATCAGGGCGATGCGCAGCGGCGCCTCGCGATCGGCATCGGCGCTGAGATTGAACCGCACGCCATGGGAGCCGACCCGCTGCACCGTATCGATGAGGTCGTAATTGGCCCGATAGCGCGGCGTCGCCTTCTCGCGCAGGGTCTCCATGGAGAAGATCACGTCGTCGACGGTGATCGGGCTGCCGTCATGGAACCGGGCGTCGGGGTCCAGCCGGAAGGTGATCCAGCTGCGGTCTTCCGGCGTCTCCACCGATTCGGCGACGTAGCCGTAGAGACCGAACGGCTCGTCCCAATTCCGGTACATGAGCCGCGGATAGAAATAGTCGATCAGCCCCGCCGCCGCCCGGCCGCGCACGATGAAGGGGTTGAGGCTGTCATAGGTGCCGACGACCGCGCGAATCAAGGTCCCACCCTTCGGGGCATCCGGGTTGGCGAAGTCGAAATGCGGGAAATCCGGCCCATGCTTCGGGCTGCCATGGGAGGTGATGGCATGCGCGATGGTGGACTCCTGGGCGAGGGCCTGGCCGGAGAGCAGCAGGGCGGCGCACAGGAGGGGGAGGAAGCGCTTGTGCTGGTTCATGGTCGATTCGGCCGGTGGTTGCTGTCGCTGGGAGCGGGACGGGCGTGCGGTCCCGCATCGCCGTGCCGGGACGCAAACCGTCGCCTGGAGATCTGCAACGGTAACGCTGCGGCCAAATAATGGCCTAATATGGGTCGGGTCCGGGGGCGTATGTCATAGAGTTGGCACAAGCGTTCCCGTATCATGCCGCCACGTCGACAGTCCTGCGACGACAGTTCCGAGCGCCAGATGCCACTTTCCAAGATCCCGGTCGGCGACGATCCTCCTCGGGAAATCAACGTCATCATCGAGAACCCGCTGGGCGGCGACCCGGTGAAGTACGAACTCGACAAGGAGAGCGGGGCGATGTTCGTCGACCGCTTCCTGCACACCGCCATGTACTATCCGGGCAATTACGGCTTCGTCCCCCACACCCTGTCGGGCGATGGCGACCCGATCGACGTGCTGGTGGTCGGCCGGGTTCCGGTCATGCCCGGCGCGGTGATGCGCTCCCGTCCGGTCGGCGTGCTGGTCATGGAAGACGAGGCCGGCGAGGACGAAAAGGTCCTGGCGGTGCCGATCGACAAGCTGCACCCGTATTTCACCGACGTCGCCAGCTACCAGGACCTGCCGCAGATCCTCCTGGACCAGGTCAGCCATTTCTTCTCGCACTACAAGGACCTGGAAAAGGGCAAATGGTCCCGGATCCTGCGCTGGGGCGGGCCGGAGGAGGCGGGCGCCATGATCATGGCCGGCGTCGCCCGGGCGCGGGAGCGTGGCGACACCGTTGAACTGAGCCGGGCGCCGGAGTCGGCCGCCGCTGCGAAGCCGTCGATCCTGAAGAAACCGCAGCCGGAACCGGCGGTTGCCGAGGCCGCGGCCCAGCCGGAACCCGAGGACGACGGCCCGGGCGGCATGACCAAATGGACCAGCCGGCTGTTCGGCCGCACCGAGCCCGAGCCCGAAAAGGAGCCGGTGGCCGAACCGGCGATGGCCGCCGCCGAGCCGCCGCCGCCGGACCCGGCCCCCGAACCCGCTCCCGAGCCGGTCCCCGAACCCGCCGCGCCGCGGGTCGATCCGATCGCCGCCGCCGGCCTGGCGCCGGAACCCGACCCCGATGCCGGGCCGGCGGTCGATATCCGGGGCCGGATCGAGATCGTCCAGGGCGATATCACCAAGATGAAGGTCGACGTGATCGCCAACTCGGCCAACGAGCGCCTGCGCAGCAGCGGCGGCGTCGACGGGGCCATCCACCGCGCCGCCGGTCCCGATCTGCAGAAGGCCTGCAACGAGCTCGGCGGGTGCCCGACCGGCATGTCCAAGATGACCGCCGCCTTCGACCTGCCGGCCAAGGCGGTGATCCATTGCGTCGGTCCGGTCTGGCACGGCGGCGAGCGCGGCGAAGAGGGGTTGCTGGCCAGCTGCTATCGCTCGGCGCTTGAGCTCGCCGGCGAGAAGGGCATGACCTCGATCGCCTTTCCGGCGATCAGCACCGGCATCTACGGCTTTCCGCCGGACAAGGCGGCGCAGATCGCCAGCCGGGTGGCCAGGGAATTCCTGGCGGAGAACACGGCCATGGACCGGATCGTCTTCGTCTGCTTCGATTCGGAAACGGAGGAACACTACAAGAGCGCGCTCCCCGAACTCGCTTGAGCGCCCGACCGCCCGCCGGTCAGGCAGTGTGCCCGTCACCGGAAGGGGCCTTACCGGCATGAGCGTTCGAAACCTGGACCGGCTGTTCGCCCCGCGCTCCATCGCGGTCATCGGCGCCAGCCGGCGCGAAAGATCGGTTGGCGCGGTGCTGACCCGCAACCTGCTGCAGGCGGGATTCGACGGGCCGGTCATGGCGGTGAACCCGCACGAGCGGGCCATCGAATCGATGCTGGTCTACAACAGCGTCTCCGAACTCCCCGAAACCCCGGACCTTGCGGCGATCTGCTCGCCGCCGCCCACCGTTCCCGGCCTGATCGCCGAGCTGGGCGCGCGCGGCACCAAGGCCGCCGTGGTGATCACCGCCGGCTTCGGCGAGGGCGGCGACGGCGAGGGCGCGACCCTGAAGCAGCAGATGCTGGATGCCGCACGGCCGCATCTGATGCGGATCGTCGGGCCGAACTGCGTCGGGGTCATGGTGCCGCCGCGCGGCGTCAATGCGAGCTTCGTGCACCTGCCGCCGCTGACCGGCGATATCGGCTTCGTCACCCAGTCCGGCGCCATCGCCACCGCGATCGTCGACTGGGCGACCCATCGCGGGATCGGCTTCTCCCACATCGCGTCCCTGGGCAACATGGCCGATGTGGATTTCGGCGACATGCTGGACTACCTGTCGGCCGACCAGCACACCCGCGCCATCCTGCTCTACATCGAGGCGGTCACCGACGCCCGGAAATTCCTGTCGGCCGGCCGCGCGGCGGCGCGCAACAAGCCGGTGATCGTCATCAAGTCGGGACGCAACGAGGCGTCGGCCCGGGCCGCGGCATCGCACACCGGCGCGCTGGCCGGGTCGGACGCGGTCTATGACGCCGCCTTCCGCCGGGCCGGCATGCTGCGGGTCTACAATCTGGCCGAGCTGTTCGACGCGCTCGAGACCCTGGCCAGCGGCCTCAGGATCGGCGGCGACCGGCTGGCGATCCTGACCAATGGCGGCGGCATCGGCGTACTGGCGACGGAATCCCTGGTCGACCACGGCGGCGTGCCGGCCGAACTGTCGGACGAGACCCGCGCGACGCTGAACGCGGTCCTGCCGCCGACCTGGTCGCACGGCAATCCGGTCGACATCATCGGCGACGCCACCGGCGAGCGCTACGCGAAGTCGCTGGAAGCCCTGCTGGCGGAGCCGGGCAAGGACGCGGTGCTGGTGCTGAACTGCCCGACCGCCGTCGCCGACAGCCTGGAGGCGGCGGAGGCGGTGGTCTCGGTTCTGAAGGAGCGCCGCCGTGCGCCGGTCCTGACCAGCTGGCTGGGCGAGGGGGCGGCCGCCGAGGCCCGCCGGCTGTTCGCCGAGCGGCGGATTCCGACCTACGAGACCCCCGGGCAGGCCACCCGCGCCTTCATGCATCTGGTCGCCTACAAGCGCAACCAGGAGCTCCTGATGGAGACGCCGCCGGCGGTCTCCGAGCTCTACACGCCCGATGTCGCCGAGGCCCAGCGCCTGATGGACGAGGCGCTGGCCGAGGGCCGCGCGTGGCTGACCGAACCGGAGGCCAAGGCGGTGCTTGCGGCCTATTGCGTGCCGGTGGTGGAGACGTTGAGCGTCACCGACCCGGACGAGGCGGCGGCGGCGGCGGAACGCCTCGGAGGGCCCGTGGCGCTGAAGATCCTGTCACCGGACCTCACCCACAAATCGGATTTCGGCGGCGTCCGCCTCAACTTGACCGAGCCGGCGGCGGTGCGCACAGCGGCCGAGGAGATGCGGGAGGTGATCGCCAAAGCGGTGCCCGACGCCGTACTCGAGGGCTTCAGCGTCCAGCGCATGGCGCGGATCGGCGAGGCCCATGAGCTGATCGTCGGCATCGCGGATGACGAGGTGTTCGGCCCGGTGCTGCTGTTCGGGGCCGGCGGCACCGCCGTCGAGGTGCTGCGCGACACCGCGTTCGGCCTGCCGCCGCTGAATCCGGTGCTGGCCCGCGACATGATCGGCCGCACCCGCGTCAGCCGCCTGCTGCGCGGCTATCGCAGCCGGCCGCCGGCCGATCTCGACGCCATCGCCCTGACCCTGACCAAGCTCTCGCATCTGGCCACCGATTGCCCGCAACTGGCCGAACTGGACATCAACCCGCTGCTGGCCGACGAGTCCGGCGTCATCGCGCTCGACGCGCGGATCAAGGTGCGGCCGCCGCCCGAGACCCGCCGGCTGTCGATCCGGCCGTATCCGCATGCGCTCGAGAGGAAGGTGCGCCTCGCCGATGACCGGGAGTTCCGGCTGCGACCGATCCGGCCCGAGGACGAGCCGCTGTTGCAGGACATGCTGGACCATTCCACCGCCGACGACATCCGGCTGCGCTTCTTCACCCCGCTGAAACGGCTGACCCATGAGGTCGCGGCGCGGCTCAGCCAGATCGACTACGACCGGGAGATGGCGCTGGTCGCGCAGGCGCCCGACCCGAAGCTGGGCCGTGACACCATCTGGGGCGTGGTGCGCATCGCCGCCGACCCGGACAACGAGACCGCCGAATTCGGCGTCATGGTGCGGTCCGACGCCAAGGGGCTCGGCCTGGGCCGCCTTCTCATGACGGAGATCCTGTCCTATGCCCGGGCCCGCGGCGTCGGAACCGTCTATGGCGAGGTGCTGCGGGAGAACATCGCCATGCTCAAGCTGGCCGACAAACTCGGTTTCAGCCGTCAGCCATCCCAGGACGACCCCAGCGTCGTGCATGTGTCGATCCGGCCGTAGCGGTTGCGCCGACCGGCCGCAGCCGGCCTACGGCGTCGACCGCCGTCCGGGACCCGCCCGGGGCTAGGCCGGTGCCGCGTCCAGAGCGTAGCCGGCGGAGCGGACGGTGCGGATCAGATCGGCCCGGGCGCCGGCGTTCAGCGCCTTGCGCAGGCGGCGAATGTGCACGTCGACGGTACGCGGCTCGACATACACGTCGCGGCCCCAGACCGCATCCAAGAGGCGCTCGCGGCTGAACACCCGCTGCGGATGCTCCAGGAAGTGCCGCAGCAGGCGGAATTCGGTGGGGCCCAGATGGATTTCCTGTCCCGACCGCCGCACCCGGTGCGCCGCCAGGTCCATCTCCACATCGGCATAGCGCAGCAGCTCGTCGGGCTCGGTGGTCGGCCCGGTCCGGCGCATCACCGCGCGCACTCGCGCGATCAGTTCGGACATGGAAAACGGCTTGGCGACGTAGTCGTCGGCGCCGGTGTCCAATCCGCGCACCCGGTCGGTCTCGTCGCCGCGGGCGGTCAGCATGATGATCGGCACCTGGCGGCTCTGCGGCCGCCGGCGGAGCTGCCGGCAGACCTCCAGCCCCGAGCGGTGCGGCAGCATCCAGTCCAGCAGGATCAGGTCGGGGCTCTCCTCCTCGGCGATCAGCAGGGCCTCGTCACCGTCGCCGGCGACCAGCACCTCGTAGCCCTCACGTTCGAGGTTGTAGGAGAGAAGGGTGACCAGATCGGCCTCGTCTTCGACGACCAGAATCCGCGACCGGGCCTGACTCATGCCTCGCTGTTCTCCTCGGCGTCCGGGCCCTTGACGTGCCTGAGCACCGCGAAGCTGGTCGAGTCGCTCTTCGGCCGGGCGTCGGTGATCGGCTGGCCCTCGATCAGGAAATGGATCGTTTCGGCGATGTTGGTGGCGTGGTCGCCGATCCGCTCGATGTTCTTGGCGGTGAACAGCAGGTGGGTGCAGGGCGTGATGTTGCGCGGATCCTCCATCATGTAGGTGAGGGTCTCGCGGAACAGGCTGGTGTAGAGGTCGTCGACCTCCTCGTCCCGGTTCCAGGCTGCCAGGGCCTTGTCGAGATCGCGCTCGGTATAGGCATCCAGCACGTCCTTGATGATCTCCAGCACCATGCGGCCCATGCGCGGGATGCCGGCTACCGGCTTGACCGCCGGCACCTGGGCGAGCGCGATGGCCCGCTTGGCGACATTGGCGGCATAGTCGCCGATGCGCTCCAGATCGGCGGCGATCTTCAATGCGGAGACGATTTCCCGCAGATCAGACGCCATGGGCTGGCGCAAGGCCAGCATGCGGATCACATCAGCGTCGATCTGCATCTCGTAGTCGTCGAGACGGTCGTCGCCCTGGACGATCTGCCCGGCGAGATGGGAATCGCGCTTCATCACGCATTGGATGGCGGACTGAAGCTGGCTCTCGGCGACGCCGCCCATCTGAACGATGGCGCCGCGCAGGGCATCCAGCTCCTGGTCGTAGGATTTGACGATGTGCTCGGTCGTCATGGACCGCACTCCTTGTGAGACGGGCTGCCCGATCAGCCGTAGCGCCCGGTGATGTAACCCTGGGTCCGCTCATCGTTCGGATTGGTGAAGATCGTCTCGGTGAGGTCGTGTTCGACCATTTCGCCGAGGTGGAAGAACGCGGTCTTCTGGCTGACCCGGGCCGCCTGCTGCATGTTGTGGGTCACGATGACGATCGTGTAGTGCTCGCGCAACTCGTCGATCAGCTCCTCCACATGGGCGGTGGCGATCGGATCGAGCGCCGAGCACGGCTCGTCCATCAGGATCACTTCCGGACTGACGGCGATGGCGCGGGCGATGCACAGGCGCTGCTGCTGGCCGCCTGACAGGCCGGTTCCGGGATCCTCGAGCCGGTCCTGGACCTCCTTCCAGAGACCGGCACCCTCCAGGCTCGTCTGCACGATGGCATCCAACTCGTCCTTGGTGCTGGCGAGGCCATGGATGCGCGGCCCATAGGCAATGTTGTCGTAGATCGACTTGGGGAACGGGTTCGGCTTCTGAAAAACCATGCCGACCCGCGCGCGCAGTTGCACGACGTCCAGATCGCGATCGTAGATGTCCCGGCCATCGAGGGTGATGTCGCCGCTCACCCGGCAACCGTCGATGGTGTCGTTCATCCTGTTGAGGCATCGTATATAGGTCGACTTGCCGCAGCCGGACGGGCCGATCAGCGCCAGGACCTCGTTCTCCACGATGTCGAGCTCGACACCATCCAACGCCTGCTTGTCGCCATAGAACACCGTGACGTCGCGCGTGGTCATCTTGTTCGGTGCCGCAGTCGGCAGCGGCTCCAGGACTGGCGGCTGTTGCGCACTCTCGGCACCGACAGCCGGGCTTGCATCGACAATCATCGCTACCACCTTCGTTCGAATTTCTTCCGCAGCCAGACAGCCATCCCGTTCATGCAGATCAGGAAGGCGAGCAGGACCAGCGTCGCCGCCGAGGCGCGTGAGACGAAGCCGCGCTCGGGGCTGTCGGCCCAGATGTACACCTGCATCGGCAGGGCCGTGGACGGGCTGGTGAAGCTGTCCGGCGCGCTGACGATGAACGCGTTCATCCCGATCATCAGAAGTGGCGCCGACTCCCCGAGCGCCCGGGCCATGCCGATGATCGTGCCGGTCAGGACGCCGGGCATGGCGAGCGGCAGCACGTGGTGCATGACGACCTGCAGCGGGGACGCACCCATGCCGAACGCCGCTTCGCGGATGGACGGCGGCACCGATTTCATCGCCGCGCGCCCCGCGATGATAATCGTCGGCAGGGTCATCAGCGACAGCACCATTCCACCAACCAGCGGCGCGGATCGCGGCAGTCCGAACAGCTGGATGAACACCGCCAGCCCAAGCAATCCGAAGATGATCGACGGGATGGCGGCCATGTTGTTGATGTTGACCTCGATCAGGTCGGTCACCGTGTTCTTCGGCGCGAACTCCTCCAGGTAGATCGCCGCTGCGACCCCGACCGGGAAGCTGAGCGCAAGGCAGATCACCAGAGTGAGAAAGGACCCGGATATGGCGCCCCACAGACCGGCCAGTTCCGGATCGCGGCTGTCCGCATTGGTGAACAGCCGGGTGTTGAACGGCGCGCTGATCAGACCGGCCTCGTCGAGCTGGTCGAACCAGGCAATCTGCCGATCGCTGACCTTGCGCCGGCCTTCCGGCACCGTGCGATCGACAAAACCCTTGTTGAGCTGGTCGACATCGCTGTGCAGCAGGATCGGCACCGTCTGCGTCGTGCCGATGAGATCGGGATTCCCGACCACCAGGTCGCGCAATTCGTACTGGGCGCCGGCACTCACGAGCCTGCGCAGGGCGCTGCGTCCGCGGCGGTCGGTCACATCCGGAAACAGGTCGTACAGGGCCTGACTGATCAGACGCTGGTAGTTCGCCCCGGACAGCACCGCGGGGTCACGTGTGCCTTGGGGATCGATGGTCTCCTCGTCGAAGGCGATCTCCAGCGCCGCTTCGGTCTGGACGAAGGCGGTGTAACCCTGCGCGGTGATGCTGATCAGCAGGAAGGCCAGCATGCCAAGCGCCACGATGACCGCCGCAATCCCGTAGTACTTGAAACGGCGTTCCGCGGCGTAGCGCTTGCGAAGCCTCTGAACCGCCGCGGGCGAGGTGTGAATGGCGATCCGGTCGTTGGCGGCGATGTCAGTCATACTTCTCGCGGTATTTCTGGACGATGCGCAGGGCAACGATGTTCAGGCACAGGGTGATCACGAACAGCAACAGGCCCAGCGCGAAGGCCGAGAGCGTCTTGGCGCTGTCGAATTCCTGGTCGCCGGTCAGATTGGTCACGATCTGAACCGTCACCGTGGTGACCGCCTCGAACGGGTTCGCCGTCAGATTGGCCGCCAGCCCCGCCGCCATGACCACGATCATGGTCTCGCCGATGGCGCGGCTGGCGGCCAGCAGGATGGCGCCGACGATGCCTGGCAGGGCCGCCGGCAGGATGACCTGGCGTACGGTCTCCGACGCAGTGGCGCCCAGCGCCGCCGAGCCGTCGCGCATCGCCTGCGGCACCGCGTTGATCACGTCGTCGGACAGCGACGAGACAAAGGGCACAATCATGATGCCCATCACCAGCCCGGCCGCCAGCGCGCTGTTGGCGTCGACCGTGAGCCCGACCTGCATGCCGAGGTTTCGCAACGCCGGCGCCACCGTCAGCACGGCGAAGAACCCGTAGACGACGGTCGGTACGCCGGCGAGGATTTCGACGATGGGCTTCACCGTGGCCCGCACCGTCTTCGGCGCATAGTCGGAAAGATAGACCGCCGTCATCAGACCGATCGGCACCGCCACCAGCAACGCGATGACGCTGATCAGCATGGTGCCCGCGAAGACGGGGATCGCGCCGAACGCGCCGGAGGACCCGACCTGATCCTCGCGGATCGCAGTCTGCGGGCTCCATTTCAGCCCGAACAGGAAGTCGACCAGCGGATAGCGCGCGAAGAACCGGATACTCTCGAAGAACAGGGAAACCACGATGCCGATCGTGGTCAGGATGGCGATGGTGGAGCAGATCACCATCAGGATGCGGATCGTCTTCTCCACCCGGTTGCGCGCCCGCATCCGCGGCGCGATCCGGGTGCGCGCCCAGTAGAGCCCGGCCAGGGCCACCGACAGCGCCACCACCGCCTTCGCCCAGTCGGCCAGCGACCAGAGGGTCTGCAGCCGCGCGGCGGCGTCGGTGATGGCGGGATCGTCGCTGGTGAAGCCGACCCCGCGGGCGATGTTGCGGACGCTGGCCAGCAGAAGCTGGATTTCGGCCTCCGACAGCGCGGCGATGCGCTCGGCCGAGAACGAGGCGATCACCAGCTGGTCGATGAGGATGGGCTGCAGCGCGATCCAGGCAACGACGAGGATCAGCGCCGGAAGCCCGCACCACAGTGCGACGTAACCCCCGTAATAGCCCGGAATCGAGTGGAGTTCGGCCGTACGGCCAGAGACCGAGGCCAGTGCCCGCTTCCGGCCCATCTGGTAGCCGACCGCGGAGAGCGCCAGCAGCAGGGTTACGAGCACGAAGAAAGACATGGAGACTCCGTCTCGCTGCGACTGCCGTCCGGCTCTGGCCGGATTCTTGTGCTTGGGCCTCGAGGCCGGCGCCGGTCCCGGACGCCGGCCCCGTCAGCCGGTTGGCGCGGCGCCACCCGTTACGAGCCGAACCGGCTCAGATGGGTCGACTCGGCCGCCTCCATCTGGACCTTGCTGCGCAGATCCTCGGGCAGCGGAATCAGGCCGCGGTCGATCAGGTAGCCCTCATCGCCCATGGCGCGGTCGCTGGTGTACTCCGACACGAACTCGTCCAGGCCCGGGATCACGCCGCGATGGGCATTCTTGATGTAGACGAACAGCGGCCGGGAGACCGGATAGGCGCCGTCGGCAATCGCCTCGAAGGTCGGTTCCTCGCCGGAGACCTTGACGCCGTGCAGCACGTCGGCGTTCTGGTCGAGGAACGAGAAGCCGAAGATGCCGTAGGTGCCCGGATCGGAGGTCAGGCGCTGGACGATCAGATTGTCGTTCTCGCCCGCCTCGATGAACGGGCCGTCCTCGCGCATGGTCTGGCAGACCCGCTCGAAGCGATCCTCGTCGCTGTCCTCCAGGGCCGCGATCGCCGGGTATTCTTCGCAGCCTGTCTCCATGACCAGCTCGACCCAGGCGTCGCGGGTGCCGGAGGTCGGCGGAGGGCCGAACACGCGGATTTCGATGCTGGGAAGTTCGGTGTTGATGTCGCTCCAGCGCTGATGCGGGTTGGCGACGATCTCGCCATTGACCTCGACCTCGGCGGCCAGGGCGGCAAACAGCTCGGCCTTGGTGACGTCGAACTGGATGCCATCGCGGGACCCGGCCATGGCGATGCCGTCATAGCCGATCAGGATCTCGGTGATGCTGTCGACGCCGTTGCTGATGCAGGTCTCGTACTCGGACGACTTCATCGCCCGCGATGCGCCGCTCACATCCGGGTGGGCCTCGCCGACACCGCCGCAGAAGATCCGCATGCCGCCACCGGTGCCGGTGGATTCGACGACCGGGGCCTGGAATCCGCTGGCACGAGCGAACTGCTCGGCAACCGCCGTGGTGAACGGGAACACCGTGGACGAGCCGACGATGCTGATCTGATCGCGTGCCTGGGCCGCGCCGGCGATCGACACGATACCGATGGCGGCAAGGGCGAACGTCTTTCTCATGACTTCGATGCCTTCGAGCAATGGAAATGCGTGGCGACGCTACCGCCACCGCCGGCACCCATTTACGACAGTTCCGTTACAGTTTTTTGACAGAGACCGCCCTTTCGGCAGGTCTTCAATGCGCCGGCTTCGACGCCTTGCGCAGGGTCTTTGCCGGTCCGCCGCGAGAGGTTCGCGGAGACGCGCCCTCCGGGAAGGCCGGCAGGAAAACCGTGAAGGTGCTGCCCTCGCCGACTTCGCTCTCGACGGTCAGCCGGCCGCGATGGCGGTTGACGATATGCTTGACGATCGCCAGGCCGAGGCCGGTGCCGCCGAGCGCCCGGCTGCGCGCCGGGTCCACCCGGTAGAACCGCTCGGTCAGCCGCGGCAGGTGTTCGCCGGCAATGCCCTCGCCACGATCGCGGACCGAGACCGCGACGCCGCGGGCGATGCCGGCGGTCGAGGCGGGGCGCAGCTCTATCGTCAGCTCGGTCCCGGTGCGCCCATAGGTGATGGCGTTCGATATCAGGTTCTGGAACACCTGTGTCAGCTGGTCCGGGTCTCCGGGCACATCGGGCAGGCGGGCCGGGCCGTCGACGATGATCGCCATCTGCCGGTCCTTGGCCTTGATCTCCAGCACCGCGATCACTGCGCCGATGATCCGCCGCAGGTCGCAGCGGGCATCCGGCGGCGTGTGCTCGTCCAGCTCGATATGCGACAGCGACAGCAGATCGTGCACCAGCCGGGACATGCGCTCGGTCTGCTGACCCATGATCGACAGGAACCGGTCGCGGGCATCCGCGTCGTCGCGGGCCGGACCGCTCAGGGTCTCGATGAATCCGGACAGGGCCGAGAGCGGGGTGCGCAGCTCGTGACTGGCGTTGGCCACGAAATCGGCCCGCATCTGCTCGGCGCGCTTGATCTTGGTGATGTCGTGCAGGCTGACCAGCACGGCCGGATCGGCGGGATCGCCGCCGCCGCCGACGGCCCGCGACGCGAACGGGCTGACATGGGCCTCGAAGACCCGCTCCACCGGCACCGGGCTGGTGTAGGTGACGGACCTGGCGTCGCCGCCCGCCAGCACCTGGTCCACCGCCGCCAGCACCTTCGGCTGGCGCAGCACGGCGGCAAGGTCGCGCCCCTCGATCCTGGCCCCGAACAGGCGCAGCGCGGCGCCGTTGGCGCTGGCCACTGCGCGGTCGGCGGTCAGCACCAGCAACGGGTCGCCGATCACGTCCATGATGCTGCGGGCGTCCTCCAGCCGACGGGCCTGGGACCGGTCATGCTGGCGCCAACGGTGCTGCAGCTTGGCGATCAGGCCGGCCAGCCAGCGCCCGGCCTCGCCGATCGGCCGCGGCGGCCGGTCGCGGTCGCCGGCCGACGGACCCAGCCCGCGCACATAGCGCGCCAGGGTGAACAGATCGCGCAGATAGATCGCCGCAACCAGCATCGCCGCGGCCAGGATGACGAAGATCGCCATCGCCACCGGCGGGCCGCGCCAGCCGGCCAATCCGGCCAATACGGCGACTGCCACAATCCCCGGCCCCGCCATCAGCGCCGTCAGGGCGAGGAAGCGGCCGATCATGCCGGGCGGGATCAGCATCGCCGAGAGCGCCGCTAGCGCCGGCTGACGCCGACCGCGCGGTGCTCCACCACCGCCGCCGGCTCCTCTCCGCGCTCGACCTGGATGGCGTCATGGGCGGCGATGGCCGCGGCGGTCACGATCTCGTTCACGGTCGCGCCCATCTGCACCACCTGGGCCGGCTTCTCCAGCCCGATCAGCAGCGGCCCGACCAGCGTCGCATCACCCAGCTTCTGCAGCAGCTTGGCGCCGATATTGGCGGCGTGCAGCGCCGGCATGATCAGCACGTTGGCCGGTCCGGACAGCCGGCAGAACGGGTAGAGCCTCTGCTTCAACTCGAAATCGAGCGCCACGTCGGCGGACATCTCGCCATCGTACTCGAACCCGACCTCGCGCCCGTCCAGCAGCGCGATCGCGTCGCGCACGTGCTGGGCGCGCTCGCGCAGCGGCTGGCCGAAATTGGAGAAGGACAGGAACGCGACCCGGGGCTCGTGCCCCATCAGCCGCGCCTTGGTGGCGGTCTGCACGGCGATGTCGGCGAGCTGCACCGGGCTGGGGAACTCGTTCACCGTGGTGTCGGCGATGAACACGGTGCGGCCGCGCGCCACCAGGATCGACAGCCCGTACAGCACATGGTCGGGCAGCGGGTCGATGACCCGCGAGATCTCGTCGAAACACGCCGCGAACGACCGGGTGAGGCCGGTCACCATGGCGTCGGCGTCGCCATTGGCCAGCATGCAGGCGGCGAAGATGTTGCGGTCCTGATTCACCATGCGCTGGCAGTCGCGCTGCAGGCTGCCCCGGCGCTGCAGCCGTCCGTAGAGGAATTCGGCATAGCGCGTGTTGTTCTTGCTGACCTTGGCGTTGTGGATTTCGAGATCGTCGAAATGGGCGAGGCCGGCCGCCGCCATGGTCTCGCGGATGCGGGCCTCGCGGCCGATCAGCACCGGTTCGCCGTATCCGGCGCTGCGGAAGGCGATGGCGGCGCGGATGGTGCGTTCCTCCTCGCCCTCGGCGAACACCACGCGCTTGGGCGCGGCGCGGACGTTCTCGAACATCGAGTGCAGGCTGTCCGCGGTCGGGTCGAGGCGGGAGCGCAGCTCCTGGCGATAGTCGTCCATGTCCTCGATCGGCTTGCGCGCCACCTTCGAGGCCATCGCCGCCCGCGCGACCGCCATCGGCACCGCGCCGATGAGCCGCGGATCGAACGGCACCGGAATGATGTAGTCGGGGCCGTAGCGCAGCCGCTGCCCGGAATAGGCGGCATCGACCTCGTCGGGCACGTCCTCGCGGGCCAGCGCCGCCAGGGCCTCGGCGGCGGCGATCTTCATCTCGTCGTTGATGGTCCTGGCGCGCACGTCCAGGGCGCCGCGGAACAGGTAGGGGAAGCCCAGGACATTGTTGATCTGGTTGGGATAGTCGGATCGGCCGGTGGCCACGATCGCCTCCGGGCGCGCCGCCTTGGCGTCCTCCGGCAGGATCTCGGGATCGGGATTGGCGAGCGCGAAGATGATCGGCCGCTCGGCCATCGATTTCACCATCTCCTGGGTCATCGCCCCTTTGACCGAAACCCCGAGAAACACGTCGGCCCCGTCCACCGCCTCGGCCAGGGTGCGGCATTTGGTGTCGACCGCATGGGCCGATTTCCACTGGTTCATGCCCTCCCTGCGGCCCTGATAGACGACGCCCTTGCTGTCGCAGAGGATGGCGTTGTCGTGCGGCAGGCCCATCGACTTGATCAGCTCGACGCAGGCGATGGCGGCGGCCCCGGCGCCGTTGATCACCATCTTCACGTCCTTCAGCGCCCGCCCGGTCAGATCCAGCGCGTTGATCAGGCCGGCGGCGGCGATGATCGCGGTGCCGTGCTGGTCGTCATGGAACACCGGGATGTCCATCACCTCGCGCAGCCGGTCCTCGATGATGAAGCAGTCCGGCGCCTTGATGTCCTCCAGGTTGATGCCGCCGAAGCTGGGGCCGAGGAAGCGCACGCAGTTCACGAACTCGTCGACGTCGCGGGTGTCGACCTCAAGGTCGATCCCGTCGATATCGGCGAAGCGCTTGAACAGCACCGCCTTGCCCTCCATCACCGGCTTGGAGGCCAGCGCGCCGAGATCGCCAAGGCCCAGCACGGCGGAGCCGTTGGAGATCACCGCCACGACGTTGCTCTTGGCGGTGAAATCGTAGGCCAGGCTCGGGTCTTCGCTGATCTTCAGGCACGGGGCGGCAACGCCGGGCGAATAGGCCAGCGACAGGTCGCGCTGGGTGGTCAGCGGCTTGGTCGCCGTGATCTCGAGCTTGCCGGGCCGACCGCGGGCATGCAGGTCGAGCGCTTCCTTGTCGAGCGACTTGCTGGGCATGGCTTTCCTCGCCTCGATGGCGGCGGCTCAGGCGGGCCGCGCACGCGGTCAAGTGGGCAGGACAAGGGGCATCGCGTCAAGCCTCGAGGTCGTCGCGCCGGCGCTTATCTCCAGCACCGCCCGCCGCCGCCTCGCGGAGCTGGCGCTTGACCTCCGCCGGCAGGGCATTCCAGTGCGTTTCGGTGAGGGCGCCGTGCAGGGCATACAGCGCCACCAGGGTGGTTTCCCGGGGATAGGCGAATTTCAGGCGCCGATAGGCGGCCACGGCGCCGAGTTGCCGAAGCCCACCCTCATCCGCGATTCCCAGTTCCGCGAGCCGCCGGGCGGTGGCGGGTCCGAGATTGCGCAGCGCCGCCAGCGATCGGGTCCGGGCGGTCATGCCTGCGGGACCGATCGCACGCGGCGCAACATTCGGGTGGCGCTGCCCGGGCCGGCGCAGGCAAATTGCGCCTTGTGAGAGCGCGGCAGCACAGTCTTGCGAATACAACCCATCTGCGAACCTGGCCTTGAGCAACGGCTGGGCGGCCTCTAATACTACGATCATTCCTCTAGCAGAGGAGGGGACTGCAATGATGCATACGCTTGGATTTGACATCACCGGCGGCTGACAAGCCCGCGCCGACAGGCAGCCCTTTTGCGTCCGGACGCTCCGATCCGGCCTTCCCATAGGTTCCTGACTCCGTTCCCGCAGACCGATTCGGTCCGGCGAACGCGTCTCTGCCACTGAGTCCCGCGGGCCCCTTCGCCCGCCCCGCCACAGCCGATTCCGGCCGGCCCCCAGGCCTGCCGTTTCGCGCCGTCCGGCCTTGCCGGAGGGCAGTTCAACGACCGCCAAACATAGGAGGACAGGTCATGTTGGTTATCTCGTTTGCTCGGTTCGGACCTCGCATCCGTGACCTCGTCGACGGTGTCTTGGGCCAGGTGGCCCGGTTCATCCCGCGCCGCCGGCGGCCGGTCGGCAGGCCCCTGCCGATCGAGGGCCTGAGCCCGCATCTCAGGCGCGACATCGGAGTCGATCCGTGACCGTGGCGAGGTGGTGCCAGGACGGCGCCACCTCGCAATCCCCGCTCTCAGATCGTGCGCTTCTCACCCGGGCCTGCTAAGGTCTCGCGGTTCCGGGAACCAGCCCATCCGCCGTGCCAGACAGCGCCCCGAAGACGCCGGCCGACCCGCCGGCAACGCCCATGATGAAGCAGTATCTGGAGGCCAAGGCGGCCTATCCGGACTGCCTGCTGTTCTTTCGCATGGGCGATTTCTACGAGCTGTTCATGGAGGACGCGGTGGCCGCCGCGGCCGCGTTGGACATCACCCTGACCAAGCGGGGCCGCCATGACGGCGACGACATTCCCATGGCCGGGGTGCCGGCCCATGCCCATGAGAGCTACCTGGCGCGGCTGATCCGCAAGGGCTTCCGGGTGGCGATCTGCGAGCAGGTCGAGGACCCGGCGGAGGCGAAGAAGCGCGGCGGCAAGACCCTCGTCCGCCGCGACGTGATCCGGGTGGTGACCCCCGGCACCGTCACCGAGGACAGCCTGCTGGAGGCGCGGGCGAACAACTTCCTGGCGGCCCTGGCCCAGGCCGGACGTGGGCTCGGCCTTGCCGCCGTCGACATCACCACCGGAACGCTGACGGTCGAGTCGGTGACCCCGGAGCGCCTGCCGGCGGCGCTGGCCCGGCTCGACCCGGGCGAGCTGCTGGCCGCCGAGCGTCTGACCGAGGCGCCGGAGCTCTCCGGCCTGTTCGGCGATTGGCGCGAGCGGCTGACCGTCCAGCCCAACAGCCGGTTCGACAGCGAGAACGCCCGCAAGCGGCTGCTGGCCCTCTACCAGGTCGGAACGCTGGACGCCTTCGGCCGCTTCGACCGGGCCGAGATCGCCGCCGTCGGCGCCCTCATCGACTATATCGACCTGACCCAGAAGGGCAGGCTGCCGCGGCTGACGCCGCCGCGCCGGCTGGCCGACGGCGCCGTGATGGAGATCGACGCCGCCACCCGGCGCAACCTGGAACTGACCCGGACCCTGTCCGGCGAGCGCCAGGGCAGCCTGCTGGCGACCATCGACCGCACGGTCACCGGCGCCGGCGCCCGCCTGCTGGCGGCCCATCTCTCCGCCCCGCTGACCGACCCGGGAGCGATCGACCGCCGGCTCGACGCGGTCGGCTTCTTCGCCGAACAGGATGCGCTCAGGGCCGATCTGCGGGGCGATCTGCGCCGGGCGCCGGACCTGGAGCGGGCTCTTGGCCGGCTGGCGCTCGGCCGCGGCGGCCCGCGTGACCTGGCGGCGATTCGCGACGGGCTGGCGCAGGCCGCGGCGATCAAGGCGCGGCTCTCGGATGGCGGATTGACGCCGTCGCCGCCGCTGGTCGTCGAGGCGACCGCGGGGCTGGGCGAGCAGTCCGAACTCCGCGACCGGCTGAGTCGGGCCCTCGGGGCGGAGCTGCCGGTGCTGACCCGCGACGGCGGCTTCATCGCCGGCGGCTATCACGCCGAGCTCGACGAGCTGCGCACGCTGAAGGACCAGTCGCGCCGGCTGATCGCCGAGCTGCAGGCCCGCTATGCCGAGGAGAGCGGCGTCCCGACCCTGAAGATCCGCCACAACAACGTGCTGGGCTACTACATCGAGGTCACCCCGACCCATGCCGACAAGCTGACCCGGCCGCCGCACGACGCCACCTTCATCCACCGCCAGACCCTGGCCAGCGCGGTCCGGTTCTCCAGCGCCGAGCTGACCCGGCTGCAGGGCGCCATCGGCGAGGCGGCGGACAAGGCCCTGGCGCTGGAGCTGGCGCTGTTCGCGGAGCTGGTCGAGGCGGTGGGTCGCGAGGGCGACGCCATCGCCGAGGCGGCCCGGGCGCTGGCGATTCTGGACGTCGCCTCGGCCCATGCCGATCTCGCCATCGACCGGCGCTATACCCGCCCGATCGTGAATGACGGCGCCGCGCTGGACATTCGCGGCGGCCGCCATCCGGTGGTCGAGGCGGCGTTGGCGCGGGCCGGCGACGGCGACGCCTTCATCGCCAACGACTGCGCCCTGGCGCCGGACAACCGGCTGTGGCTGCTGACCGGCCCGAACATGGCCGGCAAATCCACCTTTCTGCGCCAAGTGGCGCTGATCGCCGTGATGGCCCAGATGGGCGCCTTCGTCCCCGCCGACGCGGCCGAGATCGGCATCGTCGACCGGCTGTTCAGCCGGGTCGGGGCGTCCGACGATCTGGCGCGGGGCCAGTCGACCTTCATGGTCGAGATGGTCGAGGCGGCGGCGATCCTCAACCAGGCCGGGCCGCGCTCGCTGGTCATCCTGGACGAGATCGGCCGCGGCACCGCCACCTTCGACGGGCTGTCGATCGCCTGGGCGGCGGTGGAGCATCTGCACGAGACCAACCGCTGCCGCGCCCTGTTCGCCACCCATTACCACGAGCTGACGGCGCTGGCGGCCAAGCTCGACGGGCTCTCCTGCCATTGCATGCGGGTCAAGGAATGGCAGGGCGACATCGTCTTCCTGCACGAGGTGGCGGCGGGATCGGCCGACCGCTCCTACGGTATCCATGTTGCCCGGCTGGCCGGCCTGCCGGATGCCGCGATCGCCCGCGCGACGGAGGTGCTGGAGGCGCTGGAGCAGGGCGAGCAGGGACGCAGCGTCGCCACCCTGGCCGACGACCTGCCGCTGTTCAGCGCCGCGCGAAAGGCCCCGACAGCGGCGCCGGAGACCGGGCCCTCTGCGGTTGAACGCGCGCTTGCGGACATCAACCCTGACGAACTGACCCCGCGCGCGGCGCTTGACCTGCTCTATGAGCTGCGGTCCAGGCTGGATTGAGGTCGGCCGCCGTACAGCCGCCGGTTGCGTCCGGCTCCCTGATCCCGCGTCATTCCCGCGTCCTTGCCGAATCTGGAGGATTTGGTCATAAAACTGTTGTCATGAGCAGCCCTGATTCCGGGCCCGCAGCCGCTGCGGATGGCGAGTCCGGAACCGATATCATTACCGCCGCACGCCTGCTCGGCATCCAGGTCGAGACGCTGCGCAAGCGCCTGCAGCGCGGCAGTATCGAGGGATACAAGGCCGCCGACGGGACCTGGCGTGTGATCCTCGAGCAGGAAGTCCGTGACCGGGCCCAGGCGGTCAAGGATGTCGAACAGGCGAGCATCGAGGTCTTGCTGGCCGAGGTCGCCGCTCTGCGGCAGGAGACCGCCTCGCTGGCGCAGGAGACCCGGGCCACCGCCATGCTGCTATCGGAGACCCAGGACTCCCTCGCATCCCTGCACCGGCTGATCGAATCGCTGCGCCATCCCAACGGCGACGACGCCCGCGACGACCAGTTGCGGCCGGTGATGATGGCGGTGCTGGACTATCTGCGGAAATCGGACCCGTCCTAGCGGCGGCCCCCTTTTCCGGCGTCATGACCGGGAAAACGGGAACAACGGTGCGGGTTTGCCGTCCATCGGCACCGCAAACATGGACGCAACCGCCGTCAGGGCGTACCTCTCTTGTGTCCATCCGAGCCGACGGAGACCCAGGACGGCATGGCCGTGTTCGACAGATTCAGGTCCACCAGCGACGGCGACCCGGTGCCGGCCCCGGTGCCGGCGCGGCCGGTGCGCGCCGCGTCGGCGATCATCGACGGTCCGGAGCTGACCGTTCGGCTCGCCGCGCTGGTGTCCGAGCACGGGCCGGAAGGCGGCAAGCTGCGCCCGGCGATGCTGGCGCTCCTGCAGCAGGCGCTCGCGGACGGTCGGGAGGAGGTCCGGCGGCGATTCGAGGAGGGGGATGGCGGCGGTGACGACTGCGTCGCCGAGATGGCCCACCTGGTCGACCAGCTGATCTGCGCCCTGGCGGTCACCGCCGTGGACCGGCTCTACCCGATGCCCAATCCGACCATGGGCGAGCGGCTGACCATCGTCGCGATCGGCGGCTATGGCCGCGGCGAACTGGCGCCGCAATCCGACATCGATCTCATGTTCCTGCTGCCCTACAAGAGCAGCGCGAGGGTCGAGCAGATCGTCGAGACGATCCTCTACATGCTGTGGGACCTCGGGCTGAAGGTCGGCCAGTCGGTGCGTTCCGTGGACGAATGCGTGCGCAGCGCCAAGGCCGACATCACCATCCGGACGAGCCTGTTGGAATCCCGCCCGCTCTGGGGCGAGAACCAGCTCTACGAGACCTTCCGGCAGCGCTTCGACAAGGAGGTGGTGGCCGGCAGCGGCGCGGCCTTCGTCGAGGCCAAGCTGGAGGAACGCGATACCCGCCACCGCAGACTCGGGGACAGCCGCTACGTGCTGGAGCCGAACATCAAGGACGGCAAGGGCGGCCTGCGCGACCTGCAGACCCTGTTCTGGATCGGCAAATACCTCTACCGGGTGAACACGGTGGCCGAGCTGGTCGAGCGCGGCGTGCTGACCAAGCGCGAGGCGCTGCGCTTCGCCAAGGCGCAGACCTTCCTCATCACCCTGCGGTGCCATCTGCATTTCCTGGCCAGACGGCCGGAAGAGCGGCTGACCTTCGACGTCCAGACCGAGATCGGCAGCCGCATGGGCTACACCGATCACGCCGGCACCTCCGGCGTCGAGCGGTTCATGAAGCACTATTTCCTGATCGCCAAGGACGTCGGCGATCTGACCCGGATCTTCTGCGCCGCTCTGGAGGCGGAGAGCCAGCGCCCGCCGCGCCGCGCTTTCGGCCTGCTGGGCGCCGCCCGCAAGGCGCTGGACGGCTTCGTGGTGGAGGGCGAGCGGCTGAACATCGCCGACCCGCAGCAATTCTCCGAGCGGCCGGTCGACATGATCCGCCTGTTCCACCTGGCCCAGGAACGGCGGCTGGATATCCATCCCGGCGCGCTGAGGCAGATCACCCGATCCCTGAAATCGATCGACCGTGCGCTGCGGGCCGACCCGGAAGCCAATCGGCTGTTCCTCGAGATCCTCACCTCGCGCACCGACCCGGAGATGGCGCTCAGACGGATGAACGAGGCCGGGGTTCTGGGCCGCTTCATACCCGACTTCGCGCGGGTCGTGGCGCAGATGCAGTACGACATGTACCACGTCTACACGGTCGACGAGCACACCCTGTTCGCGGTCGGCATCCTGCACCGGATCGACTCCGGCCAGCTGGCCGAGGAGCTCGGCCTCACCACCCGGGTGATGGCGAAGATCTCCTCGCGCCGGGCGCTCTACGTGGCGATGCTGCTGCATGACATCGCCAAGGGGCGGGGCGGCGACCATTCGGTGCTCGGCGCCCGGGTGGCGCGCAAGCTGTGCCCGCGTTTCGGCCTGGATGACGAGGAGACCGAGACCGTCGAATGGCTGGTCCGCTGGCATCTTCTGATGAGCGATTTCGCGCTCAAGCGGGATGTCGAGGACGACAAGACGGTGCTGGATTTCGTCGCCCAAGTGGAATCGCCGGAACGCTTGCGCCTGCTGCTGGTGTTGACCACCGCCGACATCCGGGCCGTCGGACCAGGACGCTGGAATGGCTGGAAGGCGACGCTGCTGGGTGAACTGTTCCATCGCGCCATGACGTTGATGTCCGGCGGCTTCGACGTCGCCGAGCGCAGCCGCCGGGTGGCGGCGGCCCAGGAGGCGCTGCGCACGGCGTTGCCGGATTGGACGGCCGAAGATCTGGAGGGCTTCGTCAGCAAGGGCTATCCGCCCTACTGGCTGTCCCTGGACACCGACGCCCACGCGCACCATGCCCGACTGGTCCGCGACGCCGAGCGCGAGGAACGGCCGCTGACCGTCGACACCCGCATCGACCGGGCCAGCGCCACCACCGAGCTGACCGTCTACACCGCCGACCATCCCGGCGTCTTCTCGCGCCTGGCGGCGGCGCTGGCGGTCGGCGGCGCCAGCATCGCCGACGCCAAGATCTTCACCATGGCCAATGGCATGGCGCTTGACGTGTTCAGCATTCAGGACGCGACGTCGGGCGGCGCCTTCGACGCACCGGACAAGCTGGCGCGGCTGTCGGTGCTGATCGAGCGAAGCCTGAGCGGGCGATTGAAGCCAAATGTGGAGCTGAGCAAGCGACGCGCTGCCCAGCCCAGCCGCACCCGGGTCTTCCGGGTGCAGCCCCGCGTGGTGATCGACAACGACGCCAGCCGCACCCACACCCTGATCGAGGTGAACGGCCGCGACCGGCCCGGGCTGCTGTACGACATCACCCGGGCGCTGACCGATCTCAGCCTGCAGATCTCCAGCGCCAAGGTGCAGACCTATGGCGAGCGGGCGGTGGACGTGTTCTACGTGAAGGACGTGTTCGGCCTGAAGATCACCCATGACGGCAAGCTGAACCAGATTCGCGACGGGTTGCTGGCGGCCCTGACCGATCCCGACTGCGCCGCCCGGCCGTTGCCCGTGTTGCGACCGCGCCGCCGCTCCCGGCGGCCGGCCCGCTCCCCCGAGAAGGCGGCTGCCAACCGGAAATCCGCGCCGGCCGGCGAGTAGCGCCCGCCTTCCGCCCGCCACGAATCGCGGCTAGCCCTTTTCCGCATGTCCCTCGGTCGCGCCATCGCCACCATCGGCTCGCTCACCATGATGAGCCGGGTCCTGGGACTGGTGCGCGACATCCTGATCACCGGGCTGGTGCCGACCCCGGTCACCGACGCCTTCTTCGTGGCCTTCAAGTTTCCGAACCTGTTCCGGCGGCTGTTCGCCGAGGGTGCCTTCAATGCCGCCTTCGTGCCCCTGTTCGCCGGCCGCCTGACCAAGCACGGCGTCGCGGAGGCGCGCCGGTTCGGCGGTGAGGTGGCTGCGGTGATGGTCGCCGGCCTGCTGGCCTTCACCGTGATCGCCACCGCCGCCATGCCCTGGCTGATGTACGGCATCGCGCCGGGATTTGCCGATGATTCGGACAAGTTCGCGCTGACGATCGAACTGACGCGGCTCACCTTCCCCTACCTGATGTTCATGGCGCTGACCGCCATGGCCAGCGGCATGCTGAATTCGCTGGAGAAGTTCGCCGCCGCCGCGGCCGCGCCGATTCTGCTCAACGTCTCCTTCATCATCACGCTGGGGCTGCTGGCCTTCGACCTGCTGGGCGCCCCGGGCCAGTCCCTGGCCTGGGCGGTGTCGCTGGCGGGGATCTGCCAGTTCATCTGGGTCGCCGCCGCCTGCCGGCGCGCCGGCATCCTGCCGCCCCTGCCGCGCCCGCGGCTGACGCCGGGCGTGCGGCGTCTGTTCCAGCTCATGCTGCCGGGCATCCTTGGCCAGGGGGCGATGCAGATCAACATGCTGGTCGACACCATCCTGGCCTCGCTGCTGGCGGAAGGGTCGGTGACCTTTCTGTTCATCGCCGACCGGCTGAACCAGCTGCCGCTGGGCGTCGTCGGCGTCTCAATCGGCGTCGCCCTGGTGCCCATGCTGACCCGGCAGCTGCGGTCCGGGGACGCGGCCTCGGCGATGCAGACCCAGAACCGGGCGCTGGAAGCCGGCCTGCTGTTCGCCCTGCCGGCGGCGGTGGGCCTGATCGTGCTCGGCCATCCGATCATCGCCACCCTGTTCGAGCGCGGCAACTTCACGCCCGACAAGGTGGAGGCGACGGCCAACGCGCTCACCGCCTTCGCCATCGGCCTGCCGGCCTACATCATGACCCGGGCGCTGGCGCCGGGATTCTTCGCCCGCGAGGACACGGTGACGCCGCTCCGGGTCTCGGTGGTCGTGGTCATCGCCAACATCGCGCTGGCCGTCGCCCTGATGCAGGTGCTGCAGCATGTCGGCATCGCCCTGGCCACGGCGCTGACCGCCTGGCTGAACGCCGGGCTTCTGGGCCTGATCCTGTTCCGCCGCGGCCACCTGGCGCTGGACTCCCGACTGCTGGGCCGGGCGCCGCGGATCGTGCTCGCAGCCCTGGTGATGGGCGTCGCGGTCTGGTGGCTGGGCCAGCAGCTTGCCGGCCCGCTTGCCGGCGCCTTCTGGCAGCAGGTGCCGGCGCTGGCGATCGTCGTGGCGGTCGGCGCCGGGGTCTATTTCGCGGTCGCCCAGGTGATCGGCGCGGTGACGCTCGCCGACCTCAAATCGGTGCTGCGCAAACCTTCGGCTTGACCCCACCGGGCAGGGCGGCAATAACCGCCCTCCTTGAGATTCCGCAACTCCTCCGCCCGGTGGCGCCGCCATGAACCGCATCCTGTCCGGCATCCAGCCGACCCACAAAATGCATCTCGGCAACTATCTCGGCGCCGTGCGCAACTGGGTGGCGCTGCAGGACAGCTTCGAGACGCTGTACTGCGTCGTCGACCTGCACGCCCTGACCCTGCCGCAGGACCCGGAGGAATTGCGCGCCCAGACGCGCGAGCTGGCGGCGGTGCTGCTGGCCGCCGGCATCGACCCCAATCGCAGCATCGTGTTCGCCCAGAGCCAGGTTCCGGCCCATTGCGAGCTGGCGTGGCTGTTCTCCTGCATCACGCCGCTCGGCTGGCTGAACCGGATGACCCAGTTCAAGGACAAGGCCGGCAAGAACCGCGACAAGGCGGGGCTGGGCCTCTATGCCTATCCGGTGCTGATGGCGGCCGACATCCTCATCTACCGGGCGACCCATGTGCCGGTGGGCGAGGACCAGAAGCAGCATCTGGAGCTGACCCGGGAGATCGCCGGCAGCTTCAACCACCGCTATGGCGAGGACTACTTTCCGCTGCCCGAGCCGCAGATCTTCGGCACCGCGACCCGGGTCATGAGCCTGCGCGACGGTTCCTCCAAGATGAGCAAGTCCGACAGCTCGGACTATTCGCGCATCAACATGACGGACGACGCCGACACCATCGCGCTGAAGATCCGCAAGGCGAAGACCGATCCGGAACCGCTGCCGAGCGAGAGCGCCGGCCTGGACGGGCGGCCGGAGGCGGCCAATCTGGTCAACATCTACGCCGCACTGACCCACAAGGAGCCGGCAGATGTGCTGGAGGAGTTCGGCGGCGCCGCCTTCTCTGTCTTCAAGGGCGCCCTGACCGACATCTCGGTCGCGGCGCTGGCGCCCATCGCCGACGAGATGAACCGGTTGATCGCCGACCCCGGATATGTCGAGTCGGTGTTGCGCGAAGGCGGCGAGAAGGCACGGGCGATCGCCGACGAGACCCTGGCCGATGTGCACCGAATCATGGGGCTATTGAAGCCCTGACGCCGCCGACGGTGCGATGACCGCCGGCCCTGCAGTGGCCGGCGGGTCACGCTGTTGCCGTTCTGCACCGATTTTGGCCCGGAAAGCCTTTACCCCCGCTCGGCGTAGGGGTTAGGGTGGTTGCATTCATCCTCAAGCGACTGATTTCGCTGGCCCCATGCAAGTGTACCTGCCGATCGCCGAACTGTCGGTGAACGCGTTCGTCATACTTGTGATGGGCGGCACGGTGGGATTCCTGTCCGGCCTGTTCGGGGTCGGCGGCGGCTTTCTGATGACCCCGCTGCTGATCTTCATCGGCATCCCGCCGACCGTCGCGGTCGGGACCCAGGCCAATCAGCTGGTGGCCGCCTCGGTCTCGGGCGTGATGGCCCATTGGCGGCGCGGCAACGTCGACGTGAAGATGGGCACGGTGATGCTGGCCGGCAGCGCCGTCGGCACCCTGATCGGGGTGTGGATCTTCAGCATCCTGCAGCGCCTGGGCCAGATCGATCTGGTGATCTCGCTCTGCTACGTCTTCTTTCTCGGCGTGATCGGTTCGCTGATGCTGGTGGAGAGCCTGCGGGCCATGTTCCGCCGCGGCCGCAGCGGCTCGGGCCGCGGCAAGCTGCACAAGCACAACGTGCTGCATGGCCTGCCGTTCAAGATGCGCTTCCACAAATCGCGGCTCTACATCTCCGCCCTGCTGCCGCTGTCGGTCGGGCTGCTCGGCGGGCTGCTCGTCGCCATCATGGGCATCGGCGGCGGCTTCGTCCTGGTGCCGGCGATGATCTACCTGATGGGCATGCCGGCCTCGGCCGTCGCCGGCACCTCGCTCTACCAGATCATCTTCACCACCGCGATCGCCACCTTCCTGCACGCCTACACCACCCAGACCGTCGATGCGCTGCTGGCGCTGCTCTTGCTGGCCGGCGGCGTGTTCGGCGCCCAGTTCGGAACCAAGGCGGCCGGAACCTTGAAGGGCGAGCAGGCGCGGGCGCTGCTGGCCGGGCTGGTGCTGCTGGTCGGCCTGAAGCTGGCCTTCGACCTGGTCAGCGTGCCGGTGGATCTGTTCAGCATCGAAGTCGCGGATTTCGGCCGATGATCGTCCGAATTGCCGCAGCGGCGGTCACCGTCGCGGTCGCGACGGCGCCGCAGGCGGTGTGGGGGCAGGGGCTGGAGGCCGACCTGTCCAGCCATCTGATCGCCATCTCCACCGATTTCACCGGCACCGAGGTGGTGCTGTTCGGCGCCATTGCCGAGCCCGGCGACGTGGCGGTGGTGGTGCAGGGACCGCCGGAACAGGTGGTGGTTCGGCGCAAGGCGCAGATCGCCGGAATCTGGATGAACCGCGCCAGCATGACCTTCCAGAACGTGCCCAGCTATTACAGCGTCGCGACGACCCGGGCGATCGAGACCTTCGCCGATGAACTGTTGCTGGAGCGCGAGGGCATCGGCCTCGACTATCTGCGGCTGGTGCCTTCGGACGCGGAGGGCGCCCCGGCCGAGGAGGTCGCGCAGTTCCGCGAGGCCCTGATCCGCGCCAAGCAGCGCGAGGACCTGTTCGCGACCGAGATCGGTCAGGTCAACTTCCGCCAGACCCTTCTGTTCCGCACCACGGTCTCGTTTCCGGCCAACGTGCCCACCGGCCAGTACCTGATCCGCGTCTTTCTCATCCGCGACGGCAACATCGTCACCGCCCAGACGACGCCGCTCTTCGTCAGCAAGATCGGGGTCGGTTCGCTGATCTTCGCGTTTGCCCGGGATTTCGCCGCCGCCTATGGGCTGGCGGCGATCATCGTGGCGGTCCTCGCCGGCTGGCTCACCAGCCTGATGTTCCGGCGCAGCTAGCCTGTTTCATCCATAACGGGAACTCGCGAAACGGAAATGCAGCTGCACGGTGTGCGCGTAGCTGTGCTATGATGGGGCAGGTAGCATGGAGAGGTGATGACGGATAACAGCGACCCGTCGACCTTCGACAAGGACCGGGTGTTCCTCGTCGTCGTCGACGATACGGAGGAATGGCACGCGGCGCTGCATTACGTCTGCCGTCGTGCGCTGCACACCGGTGGCCGCGTGGCGCTGCTGCATGTCATCGAGCCGGCGGAATTCCAGCATTGGATGTCGGTCGAGGAGGTGATGCGCGAGGAGCAGCGCCAGGAGGCCGAGCGGCTGTTGCAGAAGGTCGCCAAGCAGGTCAACGACGAGACCGGCACCATGCCCGAGCTGCATGTGCGCGAAGGCGTCCGCCACGAGGAGCTGTTCAACCTGCTGGAGGAGCAGCCCACCATCTCGATCCTGGTGCTGGGCGCCAGCACCTCCAGCGAGGGCCCCGGCCCGCTGATCCAGTACCTCACCACCAAGGCGATGGGGCGGCTGCGCATTCCGGTGACCATCCTGCCCGGCGGGCTGAAGGATGACGAGATCGACCGGATCGCCTGATCGGGCTTGATCTCGGGCCGCCATCCGCCCACCTTGCGGGGAAGTCCGGGCCCGCGGAGCGGGCGAGAAGGAGCGTAAGAGATGTTCATCCAGACCGAGCAGACGCCGAACCCGGCGACCCTGAAATTCCTGCCCGGGCGGTCGGTGGTGGAAAGCGGCAGCGCCGACTTTCCCAATCGCGAGGCCGCCGCGCGCTCGCCACTGGCCGAACGCCTGTTCGAGATCGAGGGCGTGACCGGCGTATTCCTGGGGCGCGACTTCGTGACCATCACCAAGGAAGAAGGCCGGGAGTGGTACCTCCTGAAGCCGTCGATCCTGGGCGTCATCATGGAGCATTTCACCGCCGGCCGGCCGGTGCTGCTGGACGACGCCGCGACACCCAGCGACACCGGCCACGAGGATGACGACGAGATCGTCGCCCAGATCAAGGAGCTGCTGGACACCCGGGTGCGCCCGGCGGTCGCCATGGATGGCGGCGACATCGTCTATCAGGGCTTCCAGGACGGGGTCGTCTACCTGCACATGCAGGGCGCCTGCGCCGGCTGCCCGAGCTCGACGATGACGCTGAAGGCGGGCATCGAGAACATGCTGCGCCACTACATCCCCGAGGTGGTCGAGGTCCGGCCGGTCATGTAGCCTGTGGCCGCCCTTCGGCCAGATCCGTACGGGCGGCCGCAATCGCTGCGGCCGCATCCGCTTCCCCCGCCTGTCGACCTACGGAACCGCCACCATGTCGATCCTCCCCGATGACGGTCTCGATCTGATCTTTCGCGAGGCCCGCACCCAGAACGCGTGGTCCGACCAGCCGGTCGGCGAGGTCCTGCTGGAGGCGGTCTACGACCTGGCGAAATGGGGGCCGACCAGCGCCAACTGCTCGCCCATGCGGGTGGTCTTCGTGGTCGGCAAGGAGGCGAAGGAGCGGCTGCGTCCCTGCCTGATCCCGGGCAATGTGGACAAGACCATGGCGGCGCCGGCCACCGCCATCATCGCCTATGACACCCGGTTCCACGAGCATCTGCCGACGCTGTTCCCGCACACCGACGCGAAGTCCTGGTTCGACGGCAATGCCGCGCTGATCGAGGAAACGGCGTTCCGCAACAGCAGCCTGCAGGGCGCCTATCTGATCATCGCCGCCCGGGCGCTGGGGCTGGACTGTGGACCGATGTCGGGTTTCGACGCCGCCAAGCTGAACGCCGAGTTCTTCCCGGACGGCCGCTTCAAGGCGAACTTCCTTTGCAATATCGGCCATGGTGACTCGGAGGGGCTGTTCCCGCGCAGCCCGCGTTTCACCTTCGATGACGTCTGCCAGATCCTCTAGGCCGGTTCGGCGGCCGGGGTGATCGTCCTGGCGGCGGATACCGCCGGGTCGGCTTGCTCGGCGGCGATCCTCAGGGATGGTGCCGTGGCCGCGGTGCGGAGCGAGGCCATGCGCCGCGGACAGGCCGAACGGCTGATGCCGATGATCCAGTCGATCGCGGCGGAGTCCGGCGTGACGCTGGCCGATGTGGACCTGTTCGCGGTGACCGTCGGCCCCGGCGCCTTCACCGGTCTGCGCATCGGGCTGGCCGCCTGCGCCGGCCTGGCCCTGGCGGCCGACCGGCCGATCATCGGCATCGGCAATCTCGAGGCCGCGGCGCGCGCCGTGCCGGCGGACCGGATCGCCGGCCGCACGATGCTGGTGGCGCTGGACAGCCGCCGTACCGAGGTCTTCGCGCAGACATTCGATGCAGACCATCAGCCGCTCGAGGACCCGGCCTGCCTGCCGCCGGACGCCCTGGCGGCCCGCCTGCCGGACGGCCCCGTCCTGGTCACCGGCGATGCGGCTCCGGCCGTCGCCGAGTCCGTGTCCCGCGCGCTCGGCGCCGAACGGGTCTCGGTGTTCGACGGTGCCGGGCCGGCCGACCCGGTCGTGGTCGCGACCCTGGCCGCCGAGCGATCCGGGCAGGCCGGCCGGGAGGCGCCGGTGCCGCTCTACCTGCGGCCACCGGACGCCACGCCGGCGCCGGCGCCCAGGCCGATACGGCCCTGACCGCCATGGCGGATCCGCCGCCCCTGCGCGCCGGCCTGTGCGATGCCGCGTTGCTGGCGGCGCTGCATGCGGAGTGTTTCGAGGCCTCGGGCGGGGAGGTCTGGTCCCAGACCGCCATGACCGACCTGCTGCGCATGCCCGGCAGCTTCGCCTTCATCGCGACTCGCCACGGCGTCGAGCCGGCGGGATTGCTGATCGGACGGACCGCCGGAGCGGACTCTGAGATCCTGACCATCGGCGTCCCGCCGAAGCATCGCCGGGCCGGGCACGGCCGGTCGCTGGTGGCGGCCGCGGCCCGGCACGCCGGCGATCACGGCGCAGAGGCCCTTTTCCTGGAGGTCGCCGCGGACAACACAGCGGCGGCCGCGCTCTACCGTCAGTGCGGATTCCGCGAAGTCGGCCGCCGCCGCGACTACTACCGACGCGGGTCCGAGACGGTCGACGCCATCTTGTTCAGGCAGGATCTGGAATAGTCCACGTCACAAGACGTTGTATCAGCAGCGACGGATGCGCAGCAGGTGCGGGCCATGGGGGTCGGAGGCGTCCAGCGGGGTCATGCTCAACAGGTCGTGGCCCTCCTCCATGACCGCGTTCGGCACGTTCTCCAGCGGCTCGACTCCTTTGAGCAGGATATCGGCGATTTCACCGGGTTTCATTTTCTCCAACAGCAGCCGAGTCCGCACAAAGGTAAACGGACAGACCTCTTGTGTGATGTCCAGGTAGTAATCTGCGTCTCTTTGATGGCTCATCAAATTTCTCTTAGACGGGCCGGCATCGACATTGCAATGTCATCTTCGGCGACATATACCGGGACAAAATCAGGGAGCCGCAGGAATGAGCAGCCAGACCCCGCAGAACGAATTGCTGTCGCTGACCACTCAGATCGTTTCGGCGTATGTTTCCAACAACACCGTCGCCCTTCCGGACCTCCCGAACCTCATCGCCCGACTCTACAAGACGCTGTCCGACGTTGGAACCGAAACGCCGCAGGCGCCGGAGCGGCCGCAACCGGCGGTGCCCATCAAGAGGTCGGTGACGCCGGAATACATCGTCTGCCTGGAGGACGGCAAAGAGCTGAAGATGCTCAAGCGGCATCTGAAGACGGCCTATGACATGACGCCGGAGGAATACCGCGAGCGCTGGAGCCTGCCGCGGGACTACCCGATGGTCGCCCCGAACTACGCCAAGCAGCGCAGCAGGCTGGCCAAGCAGATCGGCCTCGGGACCAAGGCCCGGCGCAGACCCTGACCGGCCACGGATCGTTCAACCGATCCCTGCCGCCATCCTGGCATGATCGAAAAAGATGCGTATCATGGACCTGCCGCCCTGCCCGGCGGTCGCCGAACTAATGCCACAATCCGGCCGCAAACCGAGCCGTGCAAATGCCCGAGCGTCTTTGCTCAGCGCGCCTCGTCTGTTTCGTAGCCCGACCATCCGAGCGTCCCAGGGAGCTCGACAATGGCACAGCCGATGCCTGACGACGGAGGGGCCTGGTGCATTCGCGCCGGGGACCTCGCGGTCCGACTTGCGGAGAGCGAGGAGGAGGTGCGAGCGGCGCAACGCCTCCGCTACCGGATCTTCTACGAGGAGATGGCGGCCAAGCCGACCGCGGCCATGGCGTCGCAGGGGCGCGATTTCGACGGGTTTGACGATATCGCCGACCATCTGCTGGTCATCGACGTCAGCAAGGGCGACGGCGCAGAAGGGGTGGTCGGCACCTACCGGCTGATCCGGCGCGAATCTGCGGCGCGCAAGGGATCCTTCTACACCGCCGATGAATATGAGATCGGCAAGCTGCTTTCCTACCCGGGCGAGGTGCTGGAGCTCGGCCGGTCCTGCGTCGACAAGACCTACCGGACCGGCTCGACGATGCAGCTGCTGTGGCGGGGCATCGCCACCTATGTCTACCACCACGACATCGAGGTGATGTTCGGCTGCGCCAGCCTGCCGGGCGTCAATCCCGACGCCCTGGAGCTGCCGCTGTCCTATCTCTACCACTACCATCTCGCTCCGCAGCATCTGCGGCCGATCGCCTTGCCGGAGCGCTATACGACCATGCGCCGACTGAGCGCCGAGGAGCTAGACCCGAAGGCGGCGCTGGGCAAGCTGCCGCCGCTGATCAAGGGCTATCTCCGCCTCGGCGGTTTCGTCGGCGACGGCGCCGTCATCGACCACCAGTTCCACACCACCGATGTCTGCGTGGTGGTCAAGACCGATCTGGTCACCCAGAAGTACCATCGGCATTACCAGCTTCAGGAGCGTCGGGGCCCGCAAGCCAACGGGCACCACTAATCCGGGCTGCATTTCCCTTGCCTACCGGGCGCGGTCCGGCCTTTCTGGCGTGTCCGCCGCAG
>JAAUYH010006867.1_pt1 | contig 43378 bp, 38 predicted proteins | sample 7278061 | NCBI WGS metagenome assembly JAAUYH01 (sample SAMN14350203, study PRJNA611818) | marine sediment metagenome | isolation source: surface marine sediment (0.6m) | place: French Polynesia: Moorea | collected 2018-08
CGGCCTGGGTAGACCGCTGCCGGCGCCGCAAGCATGAGTTTGCACCGCGCTACGATGCGCCGGGGCCCGGCATCTATGGCCCGGCCCTGATCAACCAGTTGTCCCGGTCGCGGCGGGATCCCATGATCGTGTCCTGTGACGTGGGCCAGCACCAGATGTGGGTGGCCCAGCACTGGAATTTTGACCACCCCCGGCATCACCTGACCTCCGGCGCCCTGGGTGCCATGGGCTTCGGCATCCCCGCCGCCCTGGGGGCCAAAATGGCCTGCCCGGATGCCACGGTGGTGTGCGTCTCCGGCGACGGCTCGATCATGATGAACATTCAGGAACTGGCAACCCTGGCGCGCTACTCCATAGACGTCAAGATCGTCCTGTTGGACAATTCGGCTCTTGGCATGGTGCGCCAGTGGCAGGAGTTGTTCTTCGAGAAGAATTTCAGCGAGATCGATCTGTCGGACAATCCCGATTTCACCTCGGTGGCCCGGGCTTTCGGCATCGATGCGTTTCGCATCACCGAACCCGGTCAGGTGACCCAGGGAATCAATCGTCTGCTGGACAGCGACGGGCCGTGCCTGATGCACGTACCCATCGATCAAACGGCCAACGTGTGGCCACTGGTACCACCCGGTGCGAACAATGCACAAATGATGGAGGAAAGCACCCCATGAATCATGCCATCGAACTTCGCCTGCGAGCCGTCGAAGGCTCTATCATAAGAACTCTGGGCCTGGCGGAACGCCGAGGCTTTAAACTGGAGCGTGTGCTGGTGGAACAACAGGCAGAATCTCAACTCCTTCATCTGGTGGTGAGCTCACCCATGCGATCCATCGAGGTACTGACAAAACAACTGGAAAGGCTGCACGACGTTATCGACGTGGCCATCAATATCGATCAATCACAGGATTACAGCGCCTGCGCTGTATCGGGGGGATAACCATGGACTCCGTAGTAATTTTTGACACCACCCTGCGTGACGGCGAACAAAGCCCCGGTTTCAGCATGACCCGTCCCCAGAAGCTGCGCATGGCGGAGATGCTGGCCGCTCTCAAGGTCGACGTCATCGAAGCAGGCTTTGCCGCGGCCTCGCCCGGTGACTTCGCCTCGGTTCACTCGGTGGCCGAACAGATCCAGGGGCCGCGCATCTGCAGCCTGGCTCGCTGCAACGAAAACGACATTACCCAGGCGGCCAGGGCCCTGGAGCCCGCTGCCCGCAAGCGACTGCACGTGTTTATCGCCACCAGCCCCATCCACCGGGAACACAAACTGAAGCTGAGCCGTGAGCAGGTGATTGCCCAGGCAGTGTCCGGCGTGGAACTGGCCCGCAGCCTGGCCGACGACGTGGAGTTCTCCGCCGAGGACGCCATCCGCACCGAACCTGAATACCTGGCGGAGGTGCTGGAAGCCGCCATTGCGGCCGGCGCCTCCACGGTCAACATCCCGGACACCGTGGGCTATACCACCCCGGCCGAGATGACCCGCCTGATCCGGTTCATCCAGGAAAACGTGCCCAACATCGACCAGGCCATCATCAGCACCCATTGCCACAATGACCTGGGAATGGCCGTGGCCAACAGCCTGTCGGCGGTGGAACAGGGAGCCCGCCAGATCGAATGCACCATCAACGGCATTGGCGAACGGGCCGGCAACGCGTCTCTGGAAGAGATCGTCATGGCGATCCACACCCGGGCTGACCATTTCGGCTGCGACACCCAGATCGATACCACCAAGCTGCATCCGGCCAGCCGGCTGCTGGCGGGCATCACCGGCTCATTTGTGCCGCGCAACAAGGCCGTGGTGGGGGACAACGCGTTCGCCCACGAAGCCGGCATCCACCAGCACGGTGTGCTGGCCCACGCCGAAACCTACGAAATCATGAAGCCGGAAGACGTGGGCGTGCTCCAGTCTGACCTGGTGCTGGGCAAACACAGCGGCCGCCACGCGGTGGTCGACCGCATCAAGCAGCTGGGCTTCGACCTGGAGTTCGTCAACGTGGACCAGGTGTTTGCCGACTTCAAGAACCTGGCTGACCAGAAGAAACGTGTCTTTGACGCTGACCTGGAGGCCCTGATTACCGGCAAGCCCCACTCTGAAGGACCGTGGCGCATCGAAGCGCTGAAAGTTACCAGCGGCATCGGTGCGGACCACGAGCCCCACGCCGACGTCACCCTGGTACACGAAGACGGCACCCGGCGCAGCCAAAGCGGCAGCGGCGACGGACCACTGGACGCCACTTTCCACGCCATGATCGAAGCCTCGGGTCTCGACCTGCACATGACCGGCCTGGCCGTGCGCAGCATCACCGAGGGGGAAGATGCCCAGGGTGAAGCCGAGGTCCGCGCCACCTATGAGGGCAATGAAATGAAGGGCAGCGGCTTGAGCACCGACATCGTGGCTGCCAGCGCACGCGCCCTGCTGGATATCATCAACAGCGTTTCCCGGAAGCAGGCCCGAAAACAGGCTGGCGACCGAGGAGACCCGGCTGAAGCCCGCGCCGCGGCCAACTGAGGATTCATCACCATGGCAAAAATCAAGGAACCGCCATTCATCTGGCACAACGGCGAGATCAAGCCCTGGCAGGACGCCACCGTTCATGTCATGGCCCATGGTCTTCACTACGGGTCCAGCGTTTTTGAAGGAATCCGGGTTTACGAAACGCCTGGCGGTTCAGCGGTATTCCGCCTGACCGACCATCTCAAGCGCATGTATGACTCGGCACGGATCTACCACATGCCGATTCCCTACGACTTCGACCAGCTGCACCAGGCCTGCACCACCATTGTCACCCGCAACGGACTGGAGCACGCCTACCTGCGGCCCATTGCCTACCGCGGCTACGGCACCATGGGCGTGGCCCCCGATCCGGATACTCCGGTGGAGGTGGCCGTGGCCGCCTGGGACTGGGGCGCCTACCTGGGTGAAGAAGCCAAGACCAGGGGCGTGGACGTGTGCATCTCCAGCTGGCACCGGGTGGCGCCCAACACCATCCCAGCCATGGCCAAGGCTGGCGGCAATTACCTGTCCAGCCAGCTGATCGCCATCGAGGCCCACGACCGCGGCTTCGGCGAAGGCATCGCCCTGGGCACCAACGGCCTGCTCAGCGAAGGCTCCGGCGAAAACCTGTTCGTGGTGCGCGACGGCAAGCTCTACACGCCGCCGTCCGGCTCCTCCATTCTCTGCGGCATCACCCGGGACACGGTATTCACCCTGGCCCGCCAGCAGGGCCTGGAAGTGGTGGAGCAGAGCCTGCCCCGCGAAATGCTGTACATCGCCGACGAGCTGTTTTTCACGGGAACCGCCGCCGAAATCACACCCATCCGGTCGGTAGACGGCATCGAGGTGCGCTGCGGCGGACGCGGCCCCATCACCGAAAAGCTGCAGCAGCTGTTCTTTGGGCTGTTCGACGGCAGCACCGAAGACCAGTGGGGATGGTTGGAATACTGCCCCAAACCTGAAGGAGATAAGGCAAGCCATGTCGCAGCCGCAGTCACTGTTTGACAAGATCTGGGCCGCCCACGAAGTCCAGCCGGAGTCCTCACGGGCCCCGGCGATTCTGTACATCGATCTGCACCTGATCCACGAGGTCACCTCACCCCAGGGATTCGACGTGCTGCGCGAGCGCGGCATCCCGGTGCGCCGGCCCGGCCGTACCCTGGGCACCATCGACCACTCCACCCCGACCCTGCCGCCCAGGGACGGCGTCCGGCCCTACGTCACCGAACAGGCCCGGATCCAGGTGGAAACCCTGAAGAATAACTGCGAAGAGTTCGGCATCGAGCTGCACGGCTGGGACAGCCCCCACCGGGGCATCGTCCACGTGATCGGGCCGGAGCTGGGCGTGAGCCAGCCCGGCCTGACCATCGTCTGCGGTGATTCCCACACCAGCACCCACGGCGCCTTCGGTGCGCTGGCTTTTGGCATCGGCACCACCCAGGTGGGCCACGTGCTGGCCACCCAGTGTCTGCTGATGGGCCGGCCGAAATCCATGCGGGTAAGCGTGGACGGGGAGACTGGCAAGGGCGTCACCGCCAAGGACATCGTGCTGCATATCATCAACCACATCGGCGTGGACGGCGGAACCGGCCACGTCATCGAGTATGCCGGCTCAGCCATCCGCGGCCTGTCCATGGAAGGCCGCATGACGGTCTGCAATATGAGCATCGAGGCCGGCGCCCGGGCCGGCATGGTGGCGCCGGATGCCACCACCCTGGACTACCTGCGTGACCGCCCGAAACTGCAGGGGCAGGACTTCGACGCTCTGGCCGAACGCTGGCTGGCGCTGGCCAGCGATGCCGACGCCAGCTATGACCGCGACGTCCAGATCGATGCCGCTGAAATCGCTCCCAGGGTCACCTACGGCACCCACCCCGGCATGTCGATTCCAGTGGACGGCGTCATTCCCGATCCTGCAAGCGACAGCGACCGCAAGGCGCTGGAGTACATGGGGCTGGATTCGAATCGCCCCATCTCCGGCCACGACATTGACGTGGTCTTCATCGGCAGCTGCACCAACTCCCGTATCGAAGACCTGCGTGAGGCTGCCTCGGTGGTGGCCGGCAAACAGGTGGCCGACGGCGTGGACATGCTGGTGGTGCCGGGTTCGGAGCAGGTCCGCATCCAGGCCGAAGCCGAAGGCCTTCACCAGATCTTCGAGAACGCGGGTGCCCAGTGGCGTATCCCCGGCTGCTCCATGTGCTTAGGGATGAACGGCGACATCGTCAGCCCCGGCGCCACCGCCATCAGCACCAGCAACCGCAATTTCGAAGGGCGCCAGGGCCCGGGTGCCCGCACCCTGCTTGCCAGCCCGGCGACGGCGGCAGCATCGGCACTGGCCGGCAGCGTCGCCGACCCCCGCACGGTGGAAATCTCCACCCTGGAGGTGGCCTGATGGAACCCATGACCCGGCTCACTTCCACCACCCTTGTGCTGCCCGAAGAAAATATTGATACGGACCAGATCATCCCGGCCCGCTATCTCACCACCACGGCATCGTCAGGTTTTGCCGACGCCGCATTCCGGGACTGGCGCTTCGACGCCAACGATCAGCCCATAGGGGACTGCGTACTCAACGAACCCGATGCGCCCAACCGCAAGATCCTGGTGGCCGGCGCCAACTTCGGCTGCGGCTCCTCCCGGGAACACGCCCCCTGGGCGCTGCGGGACTTTGGATTCCGCGTCGTAGTGAGCAGCAGGATCGCCGATATCTTTTCCGGCAACGCCCGCAACTGCGGCGTGCTGCCGGTGGTAGTTTCCGAGGAAGACAACGCCTGGCTGCTGGCCAATCCCGGTGCCGAGGTGACCGTGGACGTGGAACAGGGCACCATCGAGTTCAACGACCGGAAAGTGGCGTTTGAGCTGGACGAGTTTTCCCGCTACCGATTCATGAATGGCCAGGACGTTCTGGGCTATATCCTGGCCCAGGGCGAGGCCATCGACGCCTACGAACAGCGCGTGGAGAACCCGTAATGCAGGCCCGAATCGTTCTGCTGCCCGGGGACGGCATCGGACCCGACATCGTGTCCTCAGCGCGACAGGTATTGAGCCGGATCGCGGAAATCTTCAGCCACCAGTTCGATATGCCCGAGCACCTGGTGGGCGGCGCCGCCATCGATGCCACCGGCGTGCCGTTTCCAGACGAGACCGCCGCAGCATGCCGGGACTGCCGGGGCGTGCTGCTGGGTGCCGTGGGCGGCCCCAAGTGGGACGACCCCAAAGCCAAGGTGCGGCCGGAACAGGGACTGCTGCAGATGCGCAGCGCCATGGGCGTGTTCGCTAACCTGCGCCCGGTGCACACCCTGCCCGCCCTGATGGCGGCCAGCCCGCTGAAGAATGAAAAGCTCGAAGGCGTGGATTTCCTGGTGGTGCGCGAACTCACCGGCGGCATCTATTTCGGTGAAAAATCCGAAGGCACCGAGGTGGCCTCGGACCTGTGCACCTACACCGCCGAAGAGGTCGCGCGTATTGTCCACATGGCAGCGAAGCTGGCTGGCGACCGCCGCGGCAAGTTGACCCTGGTGCACAAGGCCAACGTGTTGGCCACCTCCCGGCTGTGGATTACCGTCACGCAGAAGATCCTTTCCGAGCACTATCCGGCATTGGACTACGACACCCTGCTGGTGGACGCTGCGGCCATGAGCCTGCTGACCGAACCCTCACGGTTCGATGTGATCGTCACCGAGAACATGTTCGGCGACATCCTCACCGACGAGGCCGCCGCCGTAGCGGGTTCCATCGGCATCCTGCCCTCGGCCTCCCTCAGCGATGCGGGACCGGGTCTGTACGAACCGATCCACGGTTCCGCTCCCGACCTGGCCGGCACCGGCCGGGCCAATCCCTTCGGCACCCTGCTCAGCGCCGCCATGCTGCTGGACCTGAGCCTGGGCCTGAAAGAGGAAGCCCAGTGGCTGCGGGAAACCGTGGAGCAGTGCATCGACCATGGCGAAACCACCGGCGACCTGGGCGGCCCCCTGGGCACCGAGGACGCCACCCGGGCCGTGCTGGCCCGGCTGGAGCATCGGTCAGCAGCATGAGATCCACCCGGGACGAACATCTCCCCAAGGAAATGGAGTATCTGCGGCGGTCCGTGGGTTCACCGGTGTACGAAGTTGCCAAACGCACACCCCTGACCTACGCCGAGAACCTGTCCCGGCGATTGGGCTGCACCATCTACCTGAAACGGGAGGACCTGCAGCCCACGTTTTCCTTCAAGATCAGAGGCGCCTTCGCCGCCGTGCACGCCCGGGTCCAGCAAGGGAACTGCGCCCATGTGATGGCGGCGTCAGCCGGCAACCATGCCCAGGGTGTGGCGGTGGCGGCACGTAAGCTGGGGCTGAAGGCCACCATTGTCATGCCGAGGACCACGCCGTCCATCAAGGTCAACGCCGTGCGGCGCCTGGGGGCCGAGGTCAAGCTGCTGGGCGACAGCTACGACGAGGCCCAGGGCATTGCCCGACAGCAGGCCGGGGAAATCGGCGCGACCTTCATCCACCCCTTCGACGATCCCGACGTCATTGCCGGCCAGGGCACCATCGCCCTGGAGGTGCTGAGCCAGTGCCCCGAGACTCCCCAGGCGGTTTTCATCCCCGTGGGCGGTGGCGGACTGGTCTCGGGCATGGCGGCGGTCATTAAGGCGATGCACCCCCAGACCCGGGTCATCGGCGTCGAACCGGTGGAGGCTGCCTGCATGGAAGCTGCCCTGAAAGCCGGCGAACCGGTCACCTTGGAATCCGTGGGCATCTTCGCCGACGGTGCCGCCGTGCGGCGGGTTGGAGATACCTCCTTTGCCCTGGCCCAGGGCCTGGTGGACGACATCATCACGGTGGAGTCCGACGACATCTGCGCGGCGGTGCGCGACACCTTCGAAGACACCCGGGCCCTGGCCGAACCCGCCGGCGCCCTGGCGCTGGCCGGTCTCAAGGCCTGGCTGGCTCAGCGCAGCGCCGAGACCCGGCCGGTGAAGGGCCCCCTGGTGGCCATCAACTCCGGCGCCAACGTCAACTTCAACCGCATGGGCCACGTGGTGGAGCGGGCCATTATCGGCCGTGGCGAGGAAGCGCTGATTGCCGTGACCATCCCCGAGGAACCCGGCAGTTTCCTGCGCTTCCTCAACACCATGGACGCACCGCCCATCACCGAATTCAACTACCGCTACCGGGATGCCCACGAAGCCCAGGTTTTCGTGGGCCTGCAGGTGGAAGGCTGGACCATGGAGCCCGAAGCCACCCAGGACCGCCTGCGCCGCAACGGCTACGCCGTGCAGGACCTCAGCCACAACGACATGGCCCGTCTGCACCTGCGCCACATGGTGGGCGGCGCCCTGCCCTCCAGCGTCACCGAACAGGTCTACCGCTTCGAGTTCCCCGAACGCCCCGGCGCCCTGCTGGAGTTCCTCAAGACCCTGGCCGGGCGCTTCAACATCAGCCTGTTCCATTACCGCAACCACGGTGCTGCTTATGGTCGGGTGCTGTGTGGCTTCATGGTCGAACACGGCCGCCAGGAGGAGTTCAACGAGTTCCTCAATGCGACCGGCTACAAGTGGATCGACGAGACCGAGAATCCGGCTTATCGACAGTTTCTGGCGGCGCCGGAAGAGGTGCGGAAGGCCTCGGGGCAGTAGCAACGGGGACGGTTTACTTAATTCGAACCTGTTCGAATTAAGTAAACTGTCCCCCGATCCGCCGATCCACAACATGAACTCCACCAACCCCTCAACAACGACGGTCTCCCTGGTACTCGGCAGCGGCGGCGCCCGGGGAAACGCGCATATCGGCGTGATCAAGGCCATCGAGGAGCGAGGCCTCGATATTCGCAATCTGGCGGGTTGTTCCATGGGTTCCCTTATCGGCGGCGTGTATGCCGCCGGAGAACTGGAGACGTACAAGGACTGGGCCTATTCCCTGACCAGCAGTGACGTTCTCAGGCTGCTGGACTTTTCTTTCAGCCGCAGATCGCTGTTCCGGGGCGAGCGCGTGTTCGACGTCATGAAAAGCCTGATCGGTGACTACCAGATTCAGCAACTGGACCGGGGATTCACCGCGGTGGCCACCGACATCGACAACCAGAATGAGGTGTGGCTGTCCCGCGGCTCGCTGTTCCGCGCTATCCGGGCATCCACCGCGGTCCCAGGACTGCTGAATCCGGTGGAAGACGGTGACCGCCTGCTGGTGGACGGCGGCCTGGTTAATCCCATTCCCATCGCGCCAACCCTGAACGACGCCACCGACCTGACCATTGCGGTCAACCTGAACAGCATGACCGAGCCTTACCAGCCTGAACCATCAATCGGGGAAGACCCGGACGACGATGGCGAGACCGGCTACCGCAAGCGCATCCTGGATTTCATTACTGACCTGACCGGCAGCAACAACTCGGATCGGGATACACCCCACGCGGCGGAACTGATGACCCGCTCATTCGACGTGATGCAGGGCTCCATCGCCCGGCTGAAGCTGGCGGCCTACGCGCCGGACAAGGTGATCGAGATCCCCCGGGACGCCTGCACGTTTTTCGAGTTCGACCGTGCCGAGGAAATGGCGGAGCTGGGGTATCGCAAGACGGTGGAAGCGCTGGACAGCCTGGAGGCACGGAAGCGGCTAAGGTCCAGGTCTGGCAAGGACTGAACGGCGCAGCGCTCTTTCATCAACACCAGGCCGGGTCCGGCCCCAGCCGTCGCCCCCAACCGTCCTTCCATTACGCCGTCATCCTGAACTCGATTCAGGATCCATCAGCAAATGGAGTCTGGTCAGCCTTTGATCGGTGCTTGGTGAAAGACGAAGGCTCTGGACACAAACTTCCTACTCGACCTCGGTCAACCCAACCAGGCTGGCCACGGACCTTTGCGCAACCACACGGCCCGTAGAGTCCACAGAGTCCGAAACAGTGACCTCATCACATCGCTCCCCCTGGCACACCACGTGGAGTACGGCCGCCATGGGTTTCTCCCCTTCCCAGGCAATGCGAAGCGGTATCAGGTACCCGATGCGCTCGGTGTCGGGGTCGTAATGCGCCTTTGCCATGGTCACGCCACTATTGCGCTGCCAGGCCTCAAACAGTCTCCCGTCCACATCGATGGCGGCCGCGGCGTTGGCAAAGTAAGTCACGAGATCCCCATCCGGTCGCTCCACGGCCGGTACACCCAGCAGAAGCAGATCCAGCTGAAAAGGCGGACCCGATCCGTCAGGCTCTCCCAGGACACCCAGTCGACCAGACAGGGCGAGTCTGACCGCCGACATGTCGATGGCTGCAATGTCTTCATCGTCCCATTCATCTACCCTGCACAGCGCCAGACTGGTTTCGGCAGCACAGGCACGGTCCCGAACGCTGCCGCTGGCGATGCTGCGCACGTCGGTTAACTGCAGTGACGCTTGAGCTGCAGGCTGTTCGACCAGCTCATCATCTTCCGCGGGTGTCGGCGCAGTGAGAAGCTCGCCCAACGGAGTTCTGGGTTTCTCGACCAAGCGCCGAGCCGGAATGTCATAGAAATGCAGGTAATCGTGATCAACCACCAACCGGCCCGCATCATCGGGCACTAATCGAAGAGCCATTTCGATCTGAGATTGGTTGCCCGTGTCAGCGTTGGTCAACAGGGCAGGCACGTAGACCGTTGCAAACTGTTCCACCCGCCAGATCTGCAGTGTGGGGCTCATGATGCTGTAATTTTCCTGAGCAACCCAGAATCGCCAGGTCTCCGGGCCATTTGAGAGCGTCAGTTCACCGCCAGAGTTGAACAGGGTTGCGGTGGGAATCAGTCCGCCACCGACAGGGAGCACGTCCATGACGGTTCCCTTAAGCTTGAGTCGAAATTTCAAAAGTTCCGCCGCAAGGTCTGGCTCGAAAACTCCGGTTGCTGCCGGTGCTACGCCGCTAACGTCAAGGGAAATCGAACCGTAGATCTCATCTTCGGGAAGGTCGAACAGAAAGCGATCTCCCAGTGACTCCAATGCCACCACCGACGATTCCTGGTCCGGAAAGAACTTCCACACACTCTGTTTGTACGCGTCGTTCGCAGTGACTGGCTGGGTGACCAAGGCCCACCCCAGAAAAATGGCAAAAACGCCCAGATACCGCTTTATCAGAGTATTCATGCAGTTACTATAACGATCTGTCCTCATCTCAGGAATTGCCATGGGTCATAAGATCTTTCTTCTCCTAATGATCGCCACCTCCGGCGCAGCCCACGCCACCGACACCCTCCGCCTGGATTACTTCCACTCCGGCAACGCGACCGAAGAGATGTTCAGCCTGGACGAACTGGTGATTGAACCGCTGCCCTGGCCGGGCAATCCGAAGCAGCCCATCGATGAACTGAAGCGTGGGAAGTATTTGTTCGAAGTGACCGGCGAATCCGGCGAACTGCTCTACTCCCGGGGCTTTTCCAGCATCTACGGCGAGTGGGAAACCACCGGGGAGGCCCGGGAGATCAATCGCACTTTCCATGAGTCGGTACGATTCCCCAAACCCGAAGTGCCATTTGAGCTGACCATCAAGAAGCGCAATGCGGCCAACGGATTTGATCCGGTTTGGTCGATCAAGCTGGACCCTGACGACTACGTGAATCACCGCGAATCCCTGCTGCACGCCGACCGGGTGATCCCCATCGAGGTCAACGGCGACCCCACCGAGAAGGTGGACCTGCTGCTGATCGGGGACGGTTACACCGAGGCGGAGATGGGCAAGTTCGAGGCCACGGCCCGGGAACTGACGAAAAAGTTTTTTGAGACCTCGCCGTTCGACCGTCGCCGCACCGACTTCAACGTCTGGGCCCTGGCGCCGCCGTCCCGGCAGTCCGGCATCTCACGGCCGTCCACCGGCACCTACCGCGACTCGCCCGTGGGCGCCCGCTACGACGCCTTCCGCTCCGAGCGATACGTTCTGACCTACGACAACAAGGCCTTCCGCCGCATCGCTTCCTCGGCGCCTTATGACGCCGTGGAAATCCTGGTGAACAATGAGACCTACGGCGGCGGTGGCATCTACGGCCTGTACTCCACCGCGGCGGCCAACAGCGCCTGGGCAGCCTACCTGTTTATCCACGAGTTCGGCCACCACTTCGCCGGCCTGGCGGACGAGTACTACACCAGTTCGGTGGCCTACGAGTTCTCCGGTGAAATCACCGAACCCCACGAGCCCAATGTGACGGCATTGCTGGACCCGGACAACCTGAAATGGAACCACCGGGTGTCTGCCGACACCGCGCTGCCCACGCAATGGCCCAAGGAAAAATACGAAAAGCACGCTGTCGCTTACCAGGAAAAGCGCAAGAAGCTGCGTGCAGAAAACCGACCGGAATCCGAGATGAACGAGCTGTTCCAGCAAACCCAGGACTTCTCGGAGAAGCTGTTTGCCAGCCACCCCAACCACCGGGTTATCGGCGCCTTCGAAGGGGCCAATTACCAGGCCAAAGGCTATTACCGCTCAGCCATGAACTGCATCATGTTCACCCGCACCCGGGATTTCTGTGACGTCTGCGGGGCGGCTATCGAGCAGGTCATCGACTCATTGGTGCAATGAAGCACGCATTCCTCGGATTACTGCTTATGGTCAGTGCGTCATCGGCGGCCGCCGACAAACAAAGCGACCCGGTCCGATTGGCCGTGGTCGGACTCACCCACACTCACGTCCACTGGATCTTCGAAAGCGACAAGCGCGAAAGCTTCGAGATCGTGGGCATCGTGGAACCCAACCTGGACCTGGCCAGGCGCTACAGCCAGCAGCACGGCTTCGACATGGACCGGGTCTATCCCACCATGGACGCTTTGCTGGAATCGGTGGAACCCGAGGGCGTCACCGCCTTCGGCACCATCTTCGAACACCTGGAGGTGGTGCAAACCATGGCGCCAAGGGGAATCCACGTCATGGTGGAAAAACCCCTGGCGGTAAGCCTGGATCACGCCCGGCAGATGCAGGCGCTGGCGGAGCAGCACGGCATTCACCTGCTGACCAATTACGAGACGACCTGGTACCCAACCAACCATCGCACCCGTGAGGTGCTGCAGTCCGGTGACATCGGCCCCCTGCGCAAACTGATCGTGCGGGACGGCCACAAGGGTCCGGCAAAGCTGGGCATCAACAGCGAGTTTCTCGACTGGCTGCTGGACCCGGAGCAGAACGGCGCCGGCGCGCTGTTCGACTTCGGCTGCTACGGCGCCAACCTGGCCACCTGGCTGCAGGGCGGGCAGCGGCCGCTGAGCGTTACCGCGGTAACGCAGCAACTGCAGCCGGAAAACAATCCACGGGTGGACGACGAAGCCACCATCATCCTGACCTATCCAAACGCCCAGGCCATCATCCAGGCCTCCTGGAACTGGCCCATGGGGCGCAAGGACATGGAAGTTTACGGGCTGACCGGCGCCGCTTACGCCGACAACCGCCACGACTTTCGTGTCCGCATTGCTGAAGGCTACGATGGGTTCAAGGAAGAGTCGGAAAAGTTGCCCCAGCGTGAATCGCCATGGCACGACCCGTTTGTGATGTTTGGCGCGGTGATTCGTGGCGAAATCGAGCTGCCCCCCGACGACCTGTCCTCGCTGGAAAACAACATGGTGGTCATGGAAATTCTGGAGGCCGCCCGGCAAAGCGCTGCCAGCGGTCAGACTATTCAACTTATGCCGTGACCCGAGTTGCCCGTATGCGGCAAAATGACATGGTAAAAGCGGGTTTGGTCATGCGGTCCGGACCCGACGGCATCATGGGTTGCACCTGCAGGCGCTCAGTCTCACAGTGACCCCGGAGAACACTGACCAATTCATGTCTGACAACCCTGACCGTATCAACCGGTTCGCCGGGGAGTCCCTTGGCCGCCTGATCCCGCGACTGGAAGCACGCTTCGCCACCGAGGTGGACGAAGGGGAGTGGCAGGCCTACGTCCAGCGGATCAAGGTCCACTTCCCGCGGCTGTTCCGATGCCTGCACAGGATCTACGGTTCCGAGTACGACTTCTTCTACTACCTGGAGGACATACTGGCGACGGCCACGGAGATGTGGGTTGCGCGGCCGGCCGAGCTGAAGGCCCTGGACGTGATGCGGGAGGCCGACCCACACTGGTACCAATCCCACCGGATGATCGGCGCCATGTGTTACGTGGACCTGTTTGCCAGCGACCTCGCCGGCATCCGGGAAAAGATCCCTTACCTGACTGAGCTGGGCATCAGTTACCTGCACCTGATGCCTCTGTTCAAGTCGCCCGAAGGAGACAACGACGGCGGCTACGCAGTAAGCAGCTACCGCGAGGTGGATGCTGAGCTGGGAACCATGGAGGAGCTCGCGCTGCTGGCGTCGGAGCTGCGCAACCACGGCATCAGCCTGGTGCTGGATTTCGTGTTCAACCATACCGCTGACGAACACGAGTGGGCCGCCCGGGCCCTGGCCGGGGATCCGGACTACCAGGAGTACTTTCGCATGTTCCCAGACCGGAAGATGCCGGATCAGTTTGAAACCACGGTCCGCTCCATTTTCCCTGACGAGCATCCCGGTTGTTTCACCTATCGCAGCCGGATCAAGCAATGGGTGTGGACTTCTTTCCACAATTACCAGTGGGACCTCAATTACGAAAACCCCGCGGTGTTCAGCAGCATGGCAGCGGAAATGCTGTTCCTGGCCAACCAGGGGGTGGAGGTGCTGCGGCTGGACGCCGTGGCCTTCCTGTGGAAGCGACTGGGCACCTCCTGTGAGAACCTGCCCGAGGCCCACGTGCTGATCCAGGCCTTCAACGCCGTGTTCAAGATTGCCGCGCCGGCACTGGAGTTCAAATCTGAAGCCATCGTGCATCCCGACGAAGTGGCGCGCTACATCGATGAAGATGAATGCCCGCTGTCCTACAACCCCAACCTGATGGCGCTGTTGTGGGAAACCCTGGCGACCCGTGACGTTCGGCTGCTGCGGCATTCCATGGAATCCCGCTTTGCCCTGCCCACCGGCTGTGCCTGGATCAACTACATCCGCTGCCATGACGACATCGGCTGGGCTTTTTCGGATGAGGATGCTCATGCCGTGGATATCCATCCCGACAACCACCGACGGTTCCTGAACGACTTCTACACCGGCCGCTTCCCGGAGAGCTTCGCGCGGGGCGTACCGTTCCAGGAAAACCCGGTCACCGGGGACGCCAGGGTTTCAGGCACGACCGCGTCATTGAGCGGGCTGGAAAAGGCATTGCTGGAAAAGGATGAAGAAGCCGTGGACCTGGCGGTGCGCCGCGTCCTGCTGCTGCACGGCGTAATCTACACCATTGGCGGCATCCCCATGCTGTACATCGGGGACGAACTGGGGATGCTGAACGACTATGGTTATGCCGATTCGCCGGACAAGGAAGGGGACAGCCGCTGGGTGCACCGGCCGAAATTCGACTGGGACATGGCCGAGGATCGCACTGACAACGAGACCATCTCGGGCCAGATCTACAGCGGTCTGCTCAAACTTGCCCAGACGCGCCGCCAGAACCTGGCTTTTACGCGCGCCGATACCGAGATCACGGATACCGGCAACAACCATGTTTTCGGATACTTCCGCCATCACGAAGGCCAGGGTGTGTTGGTGCTGGCCAATTTCAGCGAGCGCAGCCAGAGCGTCCCGGCGCGCCGTCTCCGGCTGCTGGGACTGCGCAAGACCCTGACCGATATCCTGGCCGGGAAAACCGTGGTTGCCACCCGGGAACTGGTGATGGAGCCGTACCAGCTGATGGTTCTGATGGGGATCCGATGAGAGCAGTTTGGATTGGCGAAGTCCTGTTCGACCAGTTCCCGGACGCCGAGTGACGCTGGAACGTCCACTCGGGGCTGCCTGAACCTTTTGCTCGGCCCCTGATCCAACCAGAGCCTGAGTCCAGTGAGTCTGTTGTGAAGTCAGCGCTCGAAAACTGTTGCATTGGCATGGCGTTGCTTTGCTTTCTGGGTCTCGCCGACGCCCGGGTCAGCATCGAGGGTGTTGAAGGAGAACTGCGGACCAACGTGCTGGCTCACCTGTCCCTGGACGATGAAGCCTGTGATCTATCGGACCGTCGGCTGCGGCTGCTCACGCGAGAGGCGGTCAAGGAGACGCGGACGGCGCTGCAGGCGCTTGGATATTACCGGCCCTCCGTGGACACCCAGCTCACCCGCGATGACACCTGCTGGCTGCTGACCCTCCGAATTTCCGCCGGGGAACCGGCGCGAATTGACGCCTTCGACGTCACGGTGGCGGGACAGGCCGCAGACGATGCAGCTTTTGTCGAGTTGATCGGCCAGTCCCCGCTGGCCCAGGGCGCCGCATTCCGGCATGACCACTACACCGCACTTAAGAGCGGGCTGCTGGAGGTGGCAGCACGTCGCGGCTACGCTGACGCGCGGCTGGCGCGGCACGAGGTCATGATCTCCACCGACGGCTCCCGGGCGGACGTGAATCTGCAGCTGGAGTCGGGTGTCCGATACCGATTCGGCGAGGTCGTGTTCGAGCAGGATGCTCTGGAGGATTCCCTGGTGCGGGGCTACCTGACCTTCAAGCCGGGAGATCACTACAACAGCCGTCGGCTGACCGAGCTCTACTCCGCGCTTGCGGCCAGTGGCTTTTTCGAGCGCATCCAGATCGAGCCGCAGCATGCCCGTCGTGCGGATGGCCAGATCCCGGTTCGCGTGGCCCTGACGCCGGGAAAACGCAAAATCTATACTGCCGGTGTCGGCTATTCCACCAATACAGGCCCCCGTTTCCGCGCGGGACACACCAATCGACGCCGAAATGCCAGGGGCCACCAGTGGGGGACGGACCTGCTCCTGTCCGACGTGGTGTCGGAGTTGACCGTCAATTTCCGTCGACCGATGCGGAATCCGCAGACGGACTGGCTCAGTTTCGACGCCGGCTACAAGTACGAGTCCACGGACACCAGCCGCAGCGACGCGGTGCAGGTCGGCGCCCGGCTGGTGGTGCGCCGCAGCAACGGCTGGCAGTACACCCGCTACGTTGACTTCCTGATGGAGGACTTCACGCTGGCTGACCAGGCCGACCGCAGCACCCTGTTGATCCCCGGCGTATCCTGGCTGCGTTCTGAATCCGACAATCGCCTCCATCCCCAGCGGGGTTCTCGGTTGAAGCTGGAAGTCCAGGGCAGCGTGGATAAACTGGGTTCAGATGCCACTTTTCTTGCGGCGGAAGCCGGCGGCAAATGGATTTATCCGCTGCGGGCCGGAACCCGGGCCCTGCTGCGCGCCGAAGCCGGTTACATCGTTAATGACGACATCCGCGATTTGCCGCCATCAGTCCGGTTTTTTGCCGGCGGGGATGCCTCGGTGCGCGGCTACGCCTTCGAATCCATCGGCACCAGCAACGATAACGGTGACGTCATTGGCGGTACCCGCAAACTGGTGCTGAGCGGTGAATTGGAACAGCAGCTGACCCCCCACTGGTCGGTGGCCGTGTTCGCCGACGCCGGGGACGCCTTCGACAGCAGCAGCCCGGACCTGAAAGTTGGCGCGGGCGCGGGCCTGCGGTGGCTGTCTCCGGTTGGACCCGTACGGCTCGACCTGGCTCGGCCCCTGGACGGGGACGATCGCTCCCTGCGGATTCACCTGACATTCGGGCCCGACCTGTGACCCGACGCCGCCTGCTGACCTGGATTGCTGCCGGATTGATCGGCCTGGCCGCCTGCGCCGCGTTTTCTGCCTGGTGGGTCACGCACACCGAGGCGGGCACCCGCTGGTCGGCGGAGCGCCTGGCAACCTTTGCCGAGGGTCTGACGCTGACCGGGGTGCAGGGCCGGTGGTCAGACCAGGTCAACGTGGACACGATAGATCTGGATCGCGAGGATGCCGCGCTCCGGCTGAACGGTATTGAGCTGCGCATTCGGCTCGCCGCGCTGTTTCGCCGCCACCTTGCAATAGAGCTGCTCGAAATCGAACGGCTGGAATTTGTGCCGGGCGAAAACACCGACCCGGCGCCTTCGACGCCCCGGCAATGGTCGCCGCTGCCTCTGGCCATCTCGCTTGAACGTGCCTCTGTTGCAGAATTCCTGGGTCCTGACGGCACGCCAGTCAGCGAACTCTACACCGCGATGGAACTGAGCGGAGACACGCTGGCGGTGACGGCACTGCGCGGAACATCGCAGGGCGTGGACGTGGAGGTATCCGGCCGAGTGCTCCTGGACCAGGGGCCTGATATCCAGGCTGAGCTTGACTGGCAATTTGCTGACAGCGCCGCCAGCGGTTCTGCGACCGTTGCCGGACCGATTGATCAATTGGAGTTTCGGCACCAGCTGGAAACCCCGTTTCCGGTCACCAGCACCGGCGTGTTTCGGCAGGCTGACGGACCGCACATCGAACTGACCAGCCACGCCGACGCAATACCCTTTGAGGACCAGGACCAGTTGCGGCAGTTGGAAGATGTATCAGCATCGCTGATCGGCTGGATTGACCAGTATGAGTTGACGGCCGAAGCGGGCCTGAATACGGCGGATCTTCCACCGGTATCCATTTCCATGCAGGGTCGGGGCGACAACATCGGGTTGCGGATCGAACGCCTGATCGCCTCGGCCAACGGGACCCGTGCGGTGACCTCGGGGTCAATTGGCTGGAACGATGGGATTCGTTGGCAGGGTAAATTGTCTGTCAACGGAATGAACGCGTCCTGGCTGCATCCGGACCTGTCAGGCACCGCTGCCGGTGAAGCCGGGTTTCACGGCGGCATGTCAAATGATGCTGTCACTTTCGGTGTTGACGACCTGATGGTGTCCGGTGAGATCGCCCAGCGCCCATTCGAACTCACCGGCGGCTTCAGCCTGACCGATGGAGAGATCGTGCTCAACCGGGTCCTGCTGACCAGCGCGGAGAACTCGGTGGAGGCCGGCGGCCGATTGGGTGCCAACTCCGCGCTGCGATTCTCTGCCCGACTCAATGACATGGCGGTGCTCGGTCCCCAATGGGAAGGAGCCATCGCAGCTGACGGCCTGCTGGCCGGTGACGTGGTGCGGCCCCGGGTCGACCTGGAACTGTCTGCGCGGCAGCTGCGAATTCCCGGACTGTCGGCTGACGCGGTTCAAGCCAGCGGGTCCGTATTCCCGGAAGGCGACCGCTCGCGCTTTTCGGTGGAGGCTGACCGGTTGGTGCTGGGTTCCACGCAGCTGTCGCGGATCGAATCGGAGCTTGCCGGAAGCCTGGCCTCCCACCAGGTCAACACCATCATGCAGGGGTATGGCGCCACCTGGACTGCTGAATTCCAGGGCGGATTCAGGGATGGAACCTGGCGGGGACAGCATCGGGCTGGCCTGCTGCGGTTTCCGGACCGGTCTGAGTGGCGGCTGCGCCAGCCGGCGGACATGGAGGTGACCGCCGCAACCATCATGTTGGCGCAGGCCTGTTACGCCGCTGGCAACAGCAGCGCCTGTTTGAGCGGCAGTGCCGGCGATGCCAACCTGGACCTGACCGGCGCGATCACCGACCTGCCCCTGCCGCTGTTGAACGCGCTGCTGCCCGCGGGGGCCAGGGCCGCAGGCCGCCTGGACGGCGAGTTCCGGGTGACCGGTACCGCGGCTGAACCGCTGCTGGATTTCGCTGCAGGCACCGGGCCGGTGCGCCTGGTCATTCCAACCGAGGACCCGGATGTACCGGTTGATACGTCCATTGAATCCCTGGCGGTTCGCGGGCAGCTGGGTCGCGCCTCGCTCTCCTGGGAGCTGGATGCCGGCGCCGCCGGCGGCAGCTTCCTTCGCAGCAGCGGGCGGCTGAACGGGTTGAACAGCAAAGATCCCGTCGTCGACGCGAGGATCGAGGCCCAGGTGCCCGACACTTCCCCGCTGGTGCTGCTGACATCCGAGCTGTCGGACTGGCAGGGATTGCTGACTGCCGACCTGCGGGTCACCGGTGAGCTGCTGGCGCCGGAGACCCGGGGATCGGTCCGACTGCGGCAGGGCCGGGCGGAAATTCGCCGGCTGGGCATCGCGCTCAGTGACATCGAGGCCGAGGTGACGCCACAAGCCGGCTACCAGCTGAACATCAACGCCAACGCCCGTTCCGGCGAGGGTTCGGTACGCCTGGACGGCCGGCTGGCGCTGGCCGACGGGCCGACCGTGGAGGGCACCTTGCGGGGACAGCAGTTCACCGCCGCCGACCTGCCGGGCGTTCGCCTGGAGGTCGCGCCGTCCATCAGTTTCAGCGGAAACGCCCAGAGGCTTGCGCTGAACGGCACCCTGGCAGCATCCCGCTTCGAGGTAGTGCTGAAGGATCTGCCGGAACAGGCCATCAGCGTGTCCCCGGACGTCGTTGTGGCGGGCGAGCAGGACACCGTGACACCGACCCGGGGTCCCGAGGTTACCCTGGACCTCCTTGTGGAGCTGGGCGAAAACGTCCGATTCAGCGCGTTTGGCCTGGACACGAAGCTTGCGGGACAACTCCGGTTCAAGAGTGAACCCGGCAAAGCCGTGACCGCACTGGGCACGGTGGACGTGGCAGAAGGCACGTACCGCGCCTACGGTCAGAAACTCGACATCGAGAACGGTCGCCTGACGTTTGCCGGTCCCCTGGGTGACCCCGGCGTCAGCGGCGATGCGGTGCGGGTATTGCCCGGCGTTAAGGCCGGAATCCGGCTGCGTGGCACCGGCAGCAGCCTGGAGTCCAGCGTATTTTCTGAGCCGGCCATGGCCGAGAGCGACGCCCTCTCCTACCTGATCCTGGGCCGACCCCTGGCGGAAGCAACCCGCTCCGAGGGCGACGACCTGATGAACTCCGCTGTTGCCCTGGGCCTGCGGCAGGCCATGCCCATCGCCAGCCAGATTGGCCGGTCCATAGGCCTGGATGAGCTTGGGCTGGACACCGACGACACCGACGGCGGCGCGGTGATGGCGGGTAAAAAGATTTCTCCGGACCTTTACGTGCGATACAGCTACGGCATTTTCAACCGGCTGGGGGCGCTGATGCTGCGCTACGAACTGAATGAGCGCCTGAGCCTGGAAGCCAAGTCCTCCCAGGACCAGTCCCTGGACCTGATGTACAAACGCGAGCGCCGCTAACGGGGTGGTAACTGGAACAAACTCCCAGCCCCAGTCATAGCCAGCGCTTCATCCAGAACAGCAATACCATCACAACCGCCAGGACGCTCATCCCGACACTGAGATAGAAAAACGCCTGGGGATTCGCCGTCCCGGGCAGTCCAGCAACGTTCATTCCAAACACGCCGGTCAGGAACGACAGCGGCAGAAACACCGCCGCAACCAGCGAGAGGATGTACAGCCGCGCATTCTGCTGCTCGGCCATACGGTTGTACAGTTCCTCCTGCAGCACCAGCATCCGCTCCCGCACCAGGTCCAGGTCCTCGATGTACCGAGTCATGCGGTCCGTATGGGCGCGCAGGGCGTAAGCCGTATCGTCGTTGAGCACGCCTTTTGTCCGGTAGAGCGCATCCAGCGCGTCCCGCTGCGGGGCCAGGTAGCGGCGGATCGCCGCGGTCTGGCGGCGTGAATCCGACAGGCTGCGCCTGACCACCTTCATGTCTTCGTCGCCGGCGAGACGCTCCTCGAATCCGGTCAATTCCTCCTCGATCCCGTCCACCACGTCGCCGATCCGATCGGCCATGCGCTCCACCAGCCGGTCGATGAATTCGCCGGTGCTGGTCGGGCCCTGCCGGCTCTCGATCTGCAGGCGAACGTCCTCCACGGACAGCAACCGTCGGCCTTTGAGTCGGGCAGACACCACCGCGGATTCCGTGAACCAGATGCGAATGGAAACCATGTCCTCCGGGTCCGCCCCCGGGTTGGTGTTGACCCCGCGAAGAACAATCAGGACACCCCCACCAACGGATAGACATCTTGGACGGGTTTCATGGGCAGCCAGCACTTCAATCACTTTTTCGTCCAGCCCCAGAGCGCTCATCCATTCCTCCGAGGCCGGCGTGTCGGACTGCAGGTGGAGCCAGCGGAATCCGGCTCCTTCGGGCGCCAGGCCGGCCTCCCTGTCCAGTTCCCTGCCGCCGCCGTTGCCATCCAGTTCGTAGGCCAGCAGCACGCCGTGCTGATCCGGCATCCGATCCACCACCGTGGTCACCGCGCGTCTCCTTCAGGCAGAATGCCTTGTCGGATGGTCAGGGATCCGTCCAGGTGGACGTCCCGCTGGGGAAAGGCGATGACGATGCCGTTCTGGTCGAACAGCTCAGCAATGCGGAACCGGATATTGCTGCGGATCTCCCGCAGATCCCGCTCCACCGTCGCGCGAATCCAGAAGTACGCGTCGAATATCAGGGCGCTGTCGCCGAAGTCTTCGAAAAATACCTTGGGTGCCGGTTCGGTCAGCACGTCCTCACGCTCCTTCACTGCCTGTCCGATCAACTCGGCCACCAGTGCCACCGGTGAACCGTAGGCCACCCCCACCCGGATCATGGTCCGGGTGGTCCGGTCAATCAGCGTCCAATTCACCACGTTGGTTTCCAGCAGGGTGCTGTTTGGGATCAGCAGGTGCACGCCGTCCACCCGGCGGATACGGGTAGAGCGGGTATTGATGGCTTCAACGGTGCCTTTATCCGGGCCCACTTCAAGGAAATCTCCAATCCGGATCGGCCGCTCCCACATCAGGATCCAGCCACTGATGAAGTTGTTGATGATGTTCTGGGCACCAAACCCAAGACCAATGGCGACAGCCCCCGAGACAAAGGCAAAGGCCGTCAACGGGACGTTGAGGATCTCAAGCAGCGTGAAGCCCAGCAGGATCGTCGCAAGTATGAAAAAAAGTCGCCGGAGAAAGTGCACCAGGTCGGGGTTGGTGCCGCGCGCGGCCAGCCGGTTGCTGATGATTCGCCCCGCCATGCGAATGATGAGCAAGCCCACGATCAGAACCAGCGGCACCAGCAGGATACGTCCTGCCGTAATCGGTGCATCCCCGATGGAAAACAGGGAGGTGCTTACAAACCGATCGAACTGCTCAAGCCAATCGCCCATAGCATGGCATTGTGCGCTATCGCCGAGTGGCAGGAAAGAAAACCAGCCAGGCGCCGCGGAAGATCAGTGATTCATATGGTGATGATGCCCCTGCATTTCACCGGACTGCATCTGGTACTGGTGGTAGATCGGTTGACCGGCGGTCCAAAGGCCGCCCAGGATCAGCACCACCCCGGCAATCCTGCGGGCCTGGCCCTGGCGCAGCTTCAGCAGCAGACCGGAACCGGCGAACCCCAGCCCGGCCATGGCCGGAAGGGTGCCGACGCCGAAGGCCACCATCACCCCAGCGCCGGTCACCGGTGAGCCGGACACGCTGGCCGCCAGCAGCATGCTGTAGACCAGGCCGCAGGGCAGATAACCCCACAGCATGCCCAGCATCCAGGTCTGGCCCAGGTTTTTCTGGCCGGAAAAGCGTTTGGCCAGGGGCGCGATTTTCGCCCAGAACCGGGCCCCGGCTTTCTCGCCGAACAGCAGGGCCTGGAAACCGGTCAGCAGGTAGATGCCCACCAGGATCACCACCACGCCGGTGGCGATGCGCAGGATCATGGACCATTGCCGAACGTCGAACAGTTCGCCAATGCTGGCCCCCAGCAGACCCACCAGGGCGCCCAGCAGGCCATAGCTGACCAGGCGGCCCAGGTTGAACAGCACCACCCGTAGCCCCGTGTTGCTGGCGGCGGCCGCCGGCAGGGTGGCGATGCCGCCGCACATGCCCAGGCAGTGTCCACTGCCGAGGAATCCGGCAGTCAGCGCCATCAGCAGGCTGATGGGTTCAGGGTTCATTGCGGGTCTGGTCGTCCGGCCTGGGCGGGTCGTCGTCGGTGAGGATGCGCCAGGCCGGTGACTCCAGGTCATCGAACTGGTCGTTGCGAACCATCCAGAAGAAACCCCAGATGGCCACGGCCAGCAGGATCAGGCTCAGGGGTATCAGGACAAATATGATTTTCATGCCCAGGCCTCCGCTGCCTGATGGCTGTCTGTATCCGAGCGGTCCTTGGCGATCCGGCCGGCACGGCCGGCATTGATCACCACCACAAGAGAACTCAGGGACATGCCAATGGCCGCCATCCAGGGCGCCACCAGCCCCATGGCGGCCAGGGGGATTGCGATCAGGTTATAGCCCAGGGCCCAGGCCAGGTTCTGCTTGATGATGGACATCATCTTGCGCGCCACTTTCACCGCTTCGCCGACCCGGTCCAGGCGGCCGCCGGTCAGCACCATGTCAGCACCGGCCTGGGCCAGCCCGGCGCCTTCCACCATGGCGATGGAGACGTCCGCACCACCCAGCACCGGGGCGTCATTGACGCCGTCACCCACGGCCAGCACCCGGCGGTTTTCCGCCTGGAGTTGTCGAACCACCGCCAGCTTCTGCTCCGGCCGCAACGCACCGTGGCAGGCAGCAATACTCAGGGCCTCGCCCACCGCGGCCACCGCGCTTTCGCGGTCACCGCTGACAATATGACTGCCGATGCCGAGCTGGCCCAGGCTCTGCACCAGCCCGGCGGCCTCGGGCCGCAGCAGGTCTTTCAACACGATCCGTCCCAGGAAACCCTGCTGGTCGGACACGTAGATTACGATGCCGTCCCGGGGCGGGGTCAGATCCTGCGGCGCATCAGCGCCGGCCAGTTCCGCGCTACCGATCTGCAGGCTGCGTCCTTCCACCCGGGCCACCACACCCTGGCCGGGCTGCAGCCGGACCTGGTCGACCTGCAGGCCGTACTGGTAGTCCTGGAATGCCCGGGCGATGGGATGGGATACATGGTCCTCCACCGCACCCACCAGGGCCAGCAGCCGGTCCTGGCTGACGGCCGCGGGATGCCCGGTATTCACCCATGTCTCGGTGATCTGTGGCCGGCCCCGGGTCAGGGTTCCGGTCTTGTCGAACAGCACGGCCTCGACCCGGGCCAGGTCCATCAGGGCGCCGGTATTGGACACCAGCAGCCCACCCCGGCCGAGCCTGGCGCCGGCAGCCGCCAGGGCCGAGGGCACCGCCAGGGATAGTGCGCAGGGACAGGTCACCACCAGCACCGCCAGGGCGGCTTCAAAGGCCTGGGACGGGTCAATCCACGACCACACCAGGTAGACTCCGCCGGCCAGCAGCAGCACAAAGGCAATCACCCAGGACGCCACCGCGTCGGCCATGCGGATCCACACCGGCCGTTCGGCCCGGGCCCGGCGCAGCAGGCGCTCCAGCTGGGACACCAGCAGCTCGTCGCCGGTGGCAGTGACCTCCAGACGGGTGGCGGAACCCAGATTCACGCTGCCGGCCAGGACCCGCTCCCCGGGCTCCCGCAGGCAGGGCGTGGATTCGCCGGTCAGCAGCGACTCGTCGATTTCCGCGGGTTCCAGCAGCACGCCGTCGGCGGCGAAGGCATCGCCCGGGCGCACGTGGACCTGCTGGCCTTCAGTCAGGGCGCTGCGGGGAACGGACTGGATTTCCCCGTCGGATTCCACCCGGGCAGTCTCCGGCAGCACCTGGGCAAGCCCTTCCGCAGTCCCGCAGGAGCGGTGGCGCACGCTCATTTCCACGAAGCGGCCCAGCAGCAGGAAGAACACGAACATGGTGACCGACTCGAAGTAGACCGAACCATGTCCCACGTACAGGTTGTAGCAGCTGGAGGAAAACGCCAGGGCCAGGGCGATGGCCACCGGCAGGTCCATGTTGGGATGGCGGGTCCGGATGGCCCGCCAGGCCCCGGTGAAAAACGGCGCGCCGGAAAATACCAGTACCGGCGTGGCCACCAGCATGGAGACCAGGTGCAGGTAGCGCTCCATGGCGGGCTCCATGTCACCCATGGGGCCGAAGTAGGTGCCCACCGCGTACATCATCACCTGCATCATGCCCAGTCCGGCGACCCCCAGCCGGCGGATGGCGGTGCGCTTCTCTTCCCGGTTCAGGTCCCGGCCGGCCTCGGCCGACATGGGCCGTGGCCGGTAGCCCAGGCTGGCCAGTTTTTTCAGGATGGCCGGCAAACCGGTTTTGTCCGGCGCCCAATTCACCTGGACCCGACGGGTCATGGTGTCCACCTGGACCCGGGACACGCCGTCGATCCGGTGCAGCTGGTTCTCGATCAGCCAGCCGCAGGCCGAGCAGTGAATACCGCCCACCAGCACCAGGCTGCCCACGGTGCCGTCTTCATCGACCTGCTCCGCTTCAGAATCAAAAGCGTCCCAGTCGGACAGGTTCTGCAGGATGGATTCGTCAGCCCGGGCAGCAGTGCTGTCCCGGAAGCGATAGTAATCGCCCTGGCCACCGCTGATGATGAGATCGGCCACGGCCTGGCAGCCCGGGCAGCACATGGGCTGCGCCTGGCCTTCCCACTCGACGGTCAGCGTGCACCCGGCGGGTACAGGATCACCGCAGTGGAAACAGGACTGTTCAGTCATCGACTCCGGCATCGACTCCGGCATCGACTCCGGGCTTGTCCGGCTTCGGCGAATCGTGCCCGGAGGGGCGCATCTCGTCCCGGATCTGCTGGTACTCAGCCTCGCTGACCACCAGGTCGGCGGGGTTGTTGATGGCAATGGCCAGGGTGATCAGGCTGGCCACTACAGCGCTGCTGACCAGGCCAATGAGCATCCAGGGATAAGGCTCTTTGTACCAGGGTCGATTGTTGGTGTTGCTCATAGCGGCCTCAATTGAATGGCAGGAAGAAAGTGGAATCACGGTGCACGCTGATGGCGTCCGGCCCTTCGGTCTCCAGGCTGACCCGGATGTCCCGGCGGCCGGTGCCCAGTTCGGTGGGCGCCCGCAGCCGCAGCACGAAGGCTTCAGCCGCGCCGGCTTTCATCTCCACGGTGGAGTCGCCGTCGATGCGCAGCCCTTCGGGTCCTTCCACCGACACGGTGTAGTTGCGGTCTACGTCTTCCATGTTGACGATTTTCAGAGTGTACACGTTTTCCACGGTGGCCGGATCGACCACCCGGTAAAGGGCGTTACGGTCCCGCAGCACCTCCATTCTCAGCGGCGTGCGGTTGAACACCGAAACCACCAGGGCAATGGTTACCAGGGTCAGCAGGGTGGCATAGATCAGGGTCCGCGGCCGCACCACCTTGGTGGGTTCGCCGTGAACCGCGTGCTCGGTGGTGTAGCGGATCAGGCCCCGCGGGTAGTTCATCTTGTCCATGACCTCGTCACAGACGTCGATGCATGCCGCACAGGCGATGCACTCGTACTGCAGACCATCGCGGATATCGATGCCGGTCGGGCAGACCTGCACACACAGGGTGCAGTCGACACAGGAGCCCAGGTTCAGCGCTTCCAGGTCAGCGTTTTTCTTGCGTTTGCCTCGGGGTTCCCCACGGTCCTCGTCGTAGGAGATGATCAGCGTGTCCTTGTCGAACATGGCCGACTGGAATCGCGCATAGGGGCACATGTACTTGCACACCTGCTCGCGCAGGAAGCCGGCGTTGCCGTAGGTGGCCAGGCCATAGAAAAACACCCAGAAGGTTTCCCAGGGGCCGGTGTCCAGGGCCAGGATTTTCGGACCCAGCTCCAGCACCGGCGTGAAGTAGCCCACGAAGGTGAACCCGGTCCACAGGGCAAAGGTGATCCACAGGAACTGCTTGAGGGACTTCTTCCAGATCTTCCGGGCGGTCCAGGGGGCCTTGTCCAGCTTGATCCGCTTGTTGCGGTCGCCCTCCACCCACTGTTCCATCATCAGGAACACTTCGGTCCAGACCGTCTGGGGACAGGCAAATCCGCACCACAGACGGCCGGCCAGGGCGGTGAAGAAAAACAGCGACAGGCCCGCCACGATGAGCAGGCCGGTCAGGTAGATGAAGTCCTGGGGCCAGAGGGTCAGCCCAAAAATATGAAATTTCCGTGCCGGCAGGTCAAACAGGACCGCCTGCTGTCCGTCCCACTGCAGCCAGCAGGCCACGTAGAACAATCCCAGCAGCACCCATACCGCGAGCTTTCGCAGCCGCGCGAATCGACCCTTCGCCTCGCGAGGGTAGATCTTGGGCTCTTTGCGGTACATGCCCTCTTGCTTGATGGGAATGACCGTATCCTTGGTCGCCGGTTTGTTCACGGGCTATCAACCTTGCTCCTGCTGTTCGTCCGATTCCGGTGGCCGGCGGCGATCGCGGGGGAATTCCGCCTTGCGCCGCTCGGTGCGGATCAACCAGGTCGTGAGCCCGGACGACAGTGCCGTCAGGGCCCAAAACGAAAAAAATCCCACTGAGTAGATGGCGGTTTGACTCCAGTCCGCCTGTCGTTCAGCCGCCATCAGCAGCAGATCCGGATCAATCAGCGCAAAAAACACCATGGTGCCGACCGCGGCCGCCAGAAATGACGGCCACAGTACTTCCGCGATGCTGCGCCGGCGCCAGCCCCAGTGCTCCTGCTCCATGCCGGGTCAGCTGCCGTCGCTGTCGCCCAGGGATCCCACGTAGGCCGACAGCAGCTTGATCTTCTCGGCGCTGAGCAGGTCCTTGTGGGCCGGCATTTCGCCGTTGCGCCCAATGGCAATGGAATGGGCCAGGTCGGCCTCGGAGCCGCCGTACTGCCAGATATTGTTGGTCAGGTCCGGCGCACCCAGTGCCTGGTTGCCCTTGCCGTCGGGCCCATGGCAGGCGAGGCACATGGTCCACTTGGCCTGACCCTTGGCGGCCATGGCAGGATCGTGATCGCTGCCCGACAGGCTCAGCACGTACTGGACCATCTCGGCGACACCCTGGTCTCCGCCCAGGGCGGGACCCCAGGGCGGCATAACGCCGATGCGGCCGTTGACGATGGTGGCCTGGATGGAGTCGTAGTCGCTGCCCCAGTTCCATTCGCTGTCTCGCAGGCTGGGAAAGCCCACGGCGCCGCCGCCGTCAGATCCATGGCAGGTCGTGCAGTTGGCGGCAAACAGCCGGGAGGCGGTCAACATTGCTTCGTCACTGGCTACCAGGTCGTCCCAGTCCAGTGCCGCCAGCCGGGCGTATTTTTCGGCATAGATGTCGTCCACGGCATCCACTTCCGCCTGCCATTGACCTTCCTGGCTCCAGCCCAGGGTGCCGGCGAAGTTACCCATGCCCGGATAGGCGATCAGGTAGCCAAAGCCCCAGATGATGGTGCCGTAGAAAAGGATCAGCCACCAGCGCGGCAGGGGCTGGTTCCGCTCCTGCAGGTTTTCGTCCCAGACGTGGTCCAGGGTGTCGTTGTCACCTTTGCTGGAATCGCCCTGGGCGCTGCTCCATCGGATCAGCCACCAGCAGGCGAGAATGTTGACGGCGGTGATGACAATCACCACCCAGTGCCAGGTTTCGCTCATCAGATTCATGATTCAGCCCCTGATTCCTTGTTGTTAACCGGTGGATCTTCCGCCAGCGGCAGCTGGGCTGCCTCGTTGAAGTCCTTGCGACGGCGACTGCTCCAGGCCCAGAGCCACATGCCAATAAAGGCCACGAAGATCAGCACCGTCATGACGCCTCTGAAAGTTTCAATATCCATGACTACCTCCGATCCGGGCCCAGGCCCTGGAGATAGGCGATCATTGCGTCCATCTCGCTCTTGCCTTCAACCGCGGCGGCGGCGCCGGCGATCTGTTCGTCGGTGTAGGGGTGCCCCAGCATCTGCAGGACTTCCATGCGCCCGGCGATGGACTCGTGATCAACCGCGGCTTCCATCAGCCAGGGAAAACCCGGCATGTTGGATTCTGGCACCACGTCCCGTGGATTGATCAGGTGAACCCGGTGCCAGTCGTCGCTGTAGCGACCACCTACCCGGGCCAGGTCCGGACCCGTTCGCTTCGAACCCCACTGGAAGGGGCGGTCGTAGACGGATTCGCCAGCCACGGAAAACTGGCCGTAGCGCTCGGTTTCGCTGCGGAACGGCCGCACCTGCTGGGAATGACAGACGTAGCAGCCCTCCCGGACATAGATGTCCCGGCCGGCCAGCTCCAGCGGCGGAAATGGCTCGATGCCTTCAGCCGGCCCGGTGGATTCCACCTGGGCCATCAGCGGCACAATCTCAACGATGCCTCCCACACTGACCACCAGCAGGATCAGGATGCCCATGAGGCCAATATTGGTTTCAACAGCTTTGTGTGACATGTTCGTCTCCCTCAAGTGGCCGGTGAAGGCTCAAGGACGGGATTGTCCACCGCGCCTTTGTCGGTGGCGGTCTTCCAGGTGTTGTAGGCCATGATGAACATGCCTCCCAGCACCAGGACACCACCCAGCAGGCGGACGAAGTAGTAGGGGTAGGTCGCGTTGAGCGACTCGATGAAGGTGTAGGTCAGCGTGCCGTCATCATTGGTGGCGCGCCACATCAGTCCCTGCATCACCCCGGCGATCCACATGGCGGCGATGTAAAGCACTACGCCGATGGTGGTGGTCCAGAAGTGAATATCGATCAGCTTGACGCTGTACATGCTGGTGCGGCCATACAGGCGCGGGATCAGGCAGTACAGGGCACCCACCGTCATCATGGCCACCCACCCCAGGGCACCGGAGTGCACGTGGCCGATGGTCCAGTCGGTGAAGTGGGACAGCGAGTTCACCGTCTTGATGGACATCATGGGCCCTTCGAAGGTGGACATGCCGTAGAACGACAGGGACACGATCATGAACTTGAGGATCGGGTCGTTGCGCAGCTTATGCCAGGCACCCGACAGGGTCATGATGCCGTTGATCATGCCGCCCCAGCTCGGTGCCAGCAGAATCAGCGAGAACACCATACCCAGGGACTGGGCCCAGTCCGGTACCGCCGAGTAATGCAGGTGGTGGGGGCCGGCCCACATGTAGATGGAAATCAGCGCCCAGAAGTGCACCACCGACAGGCGGTAGGAGTAGATGGGCCGCTCGGCCTGCTTGGGAACGAAGTAGTACATCATGCCCAGGAAGCCGGCGGTCAGGAAAAAGCCCACCGCGTTGTGGCCATACCACCACTGCACCATGGCATCCACTGCCCCGGCGTAGACCGGGTAGGAATGGGTCAGGGAGGTGGGGATGGCCAGGCTGTTGACGATGTGCAGCAGCGCTACCGTGAGGATAAATGCCCCGTAGAACCAGTTGGCCACGTAGATGTGCTTGACCGTCCGCTTGGCGATGGTGCCGAAAAACACCACGGCGAAGGCCACCCAGACCAGAGCGATGGCGATATCGATGGGCCAGATCAGCTCGGCGTATTCCTTGCCCTGGGTCAGGCCCAGTGGCAGGGTCACGGCGGCTGCAACGATAATCAGCTGCCAGCCCCAGAACACAAAGGCGGCCAGGCCGTCGGAGAACAGCCGTGCGTGGCAGGTCCGCTGGACCACATAGAAGGCGGTTGCCATCAGCGCACTGCCACCAAAGGCAAAAATCACTGCATTGGTGTGCAGCGGGCGCAGGCGGGCGTAGCTCAACCATGGCAGGTCGAAGTTCAGGGCGGGCCACATCAGCTGGGCGGCGATGATCACGCCTACCAGCATGCCCACGATGCCCCAAACGACCGTCATGATCGAGAACTGGCGCACCACCTTGTCGTTATAGGCTTGGCTGTTCATAGAGAGTTTCCTGAGTTGCTTACTTCTTTTTCCAGTTTGAGATGTTCGTGTTCCGTTAGGGCACCACCACTACCGGGCAGTTGGCCAGGAGCACCGAGTTGGACGCGATATTGCCCAGCAGCAGGCTCTTGATTCTCGAAGTCCCGGTGCGCCCCACCACCAGGCAAAAGGCCGCGGTTTCCTCGGCAATCTGGGCCAGCACCTCGGCGGGATGGCCATATCGCAGTTCTGCCGCAGCGTCGATGCCGGCCTCAGCGATCTTCTGCTCAGCCGGCGGAAACAGTTCTCGACGATCCCGTTCCAGTTCCTCCCGGCGCTGCCGGGTCACGGTTTCGTTTTCTTCCAGGGTGTGGAATTCGTAAGGCGACCAGTCGATGACGTGCACCAGGTGGATAGAGGCGCCGAACCGACTGGCCAGGGTGATGGCATGATCCAGGGCCTTTTTGCTTGGCCCGCTGCCATCGTACCCAACAATGATTGGCTGACTCATACCTGCGCTCCCTGAACCGTGACAATCAGGCGGCCTGCTCGGCGCCGTTTTTGTCGGTCTCCGATTTCACGATGAACAGGTCGCAGTCCACCGAATCCAGCACTTTTTCCGCGGTGTTGCCGATCAGCAGCCGGCCCAGGGCCGATCGGGACACCGCACCCATGATCAGCAGGTCACACTGCTCGCTGGCAGCGTAATCCACGATCTGGTCAGCCGGGTCACCCACCATCACCTCGATGTGGGCACCTTCCAGCCCGTGTTTCTTGACCAGCTCACCCACACGATTCTGGTGGGCCTGGGTTGCTGCTTTCTGGGCCGCCATGTCGGTGGCCACCAGGGGTTCCGCCACCGAGGGCGCCGCGGCCAGCACCGGCGGAACCACGTTGATCACATCCAGCCTGGCCTGGTTCAGGCTGCACAGCACGGCCGCTGCGTCCAGGATGCGATGGTCCAGGCTGGCCGGCTTGTCGTCGGCATGCAGCGGATCGATGGCGGCCATGGCGTGGCTGTAGGTCTTGGCACTGCCGGCACGTACCAGCAGCAGCGGGGCCGGACAGTAACGGATCAGCTGCCAGTCCTCGTTGCCCAGGGTGAGGCGCTGCCAGCGGGTACGCGGCTGGGTCACCGCCACCACCAGGTCCGCGGATTGCTCCTTGGCGAAACGGGTCAGCTCCAGCCCGCCCTCGGCCGACCACAGGGTCTGCACCTCAACCCTGATGCCGTTGCTGAGCTTGTCTGCAATGGCCGTCAGCTTGGCCCGGCGATCAGCAATCAGCAGCTCACGGGCCTCGGCCAGCATCTCGTCGTTGGGCGCGTCCTCTTCCAGGAAGTTCTTGTGGTACAGGTTATGAAACAGCAGCACCCTTGCCTTCCCGGAGGCATGCGCCAGCGCCATTGCCGCTTCCAGGGCGGGCTGCTCAGCGTCCGACGGATCATGAATGTCCGCGACGATGCATTGGAATTTCAATGACATTGATTTGACTCGGGGGACAGCGCTGTTAGATTTCCATTCCAGTGCACACTATTTACTGAATTCCCGAACCACCAAGAAGTCGGTTATGTCCGTACGGTGCTTCGGGATCTACCTATGGAAATCAGAGAGAGTTTCGAAACCCCTGATCTGAGTCAGGTTGAGGACGCCCGGGGGCTGCTGCAAACCCTGTTGGAAGCAGCCGCTGATGCCATCATCGTGATGGACAGCAAGGGCATGATCCAGCTGTTCAATCCGGGGGCTGAGCGCACCTTCAAGTGGACCGCCGAAGAGGTCGCCGGCAAGCATGTTTCCATGCTGATGCCGAAGCCTTATCGCAGCGAACATGATGACTACGTGCGCCAGTACGAAAAAACCGGCACAGCCCGGATTATCGGGGTGGGCCGGGAAGTGCGGGCCCTGGATCGGGATGGCGAGGAATTCCCCATCGACCTGTCCGTGGGCGAAGCCCAGTTCAACGATCACCGGTTGTACGTGGGCATCATGCGAGACCTGCGCCAGCGCACCCACCTGGAAAACATGCTCAACCAGGAGCGGCGCCGGGCCGAGCGGGTGCTGGACATGGTGGAGGTGGTGATCGCGGGGATCGGCGCCGACGGCGAGATCCAGCTGGTCAACCGCAAGGGAAAATCCCTGTTTGGCGAAGGCCAGGGACCCGTGGGCCTCAACTGGGTCGGGGACTGCGTGGCGCCAGCGGACCGGGATCGTGTCGGGCAGTTTCTCGACGACCTGTTCCGGCGCCAGTCCACCGACCTGACCTCGTCGGAATACACCATGGTGTGCGGGGACATGGGCGCCCATGAGTTTGCCTGGCAGCACCAGTTCATGCCGGCCCAGCGGCCCGAAGATCAGCCCATACTGCTGGTCAGCGGTTTCGACGTCACCGATACCCACCGCATGGCCAACCTGCTCAAGGAGCGAGAGGAACGGCTGCGCCTGCTGTTTGAGCACGCCCCCCAGGGCATCATCACGGCAGATATTCATGGCCGCATCGAAAGCGTGAACCAGTCCCTTTGCGCCAGCCTGGGCGCCGCCGGCGCCGAGCTCATCGGGCTGCGGGTCCTGGACCTGGCCAGCGTGTCCGGCCGGGAATCCCTGCAGCAGTCCATTGACCAGGTGGTGGATACCGGCCAGGCCCGGCGCCAGCTGCAGTGCCCGCTGGAGTGGGCCGGCAACAAGCTGCGAGCGGAGGTTTCCATCGGTCTCTACCGGTCGCCTGAGCAGCTGGAGCAGGCGGGTCTCGTGCTGCAGATCGAGGACAAGACGGCCCAGCTCACCGCCGAGTCCGAGGTAGACCAGCTGCGGGATCGGCTGGCCCACGCTCATCGACTGGGCATTATGGGAGAAATGGCCGCCGGCATTGCCCACGAAATCAACCAGCCGCTGGGCGCCATATCCACCTATTCCGACGCTGCCACCCGGTTCATCAATCAGGACAGCCCGCAGCTGGAGCAGGTGCGGTTTGCGCTCACCCAGATCGGGGAGCAGGCCCGGCGCGCCGGCGAAGTGGTGCGACGCATGCGGGCCATGGCCCAGCAGGCAACTGGCGATCGGGAGAAACACGACGTCAATCAGCTGGTCCGGGACCTGGTTCACCTGGCCGAACTGGAAGCCAAGCACCTGCAGGCGCCGGTGAAACTGAAGCTGACGGCTGACCTGCCGCCGGTACCCATGGACCAGATCCAGATCCAGCAGGTGGTGCTCAACCTGGTGCGCAACGCCCTGGACGCGCTGGCAACACGCAGCCAGGCGGAGCAGGGCGTCGAAGTTTCAACCTGCCTGACCGAGGATGAAACCGTCCGGGTCGAGGTAGCCGACCATGGCGAAGGCATGTCAAAAGAGCGGGCTGAGCGGGTGTTTGAGCCCTTTTTTACCTCCAAACCCACCGGAATGGGTTTGGGCCTTTCGATCTGCAGCACTATCATACGTACCCATCGGGGACGTTTGTGGTACGAACCCAATGAAGGAGGGGGCAGCCGATTCCTGTTTGTGCTGCCAGTCAATGAAGAAAGTTAACAGCCTAAATAACAGCCTGGAGTGGCCATGAAGCAGACGGTTTACATCGTTGACGATGACGAGGCGGTGCGCAATTCGCTGGGATTCCTGTTGAGTTCCGTCAACCTGGATGCGCAGCTGTTCGAATCCGGCGCCGATCTGCTGGCTGCTCTCAAGGGGGACGAATCGGGCTGCCTGGTGCTGGACGTTCGTATGCCCGGCATGAGCGGCCTGGAACTGCAGAAGGAACTGAAGAAGGTCGGCTGCTCACTGCCGGTCATCTTCATCACCGGCCACGGAGACATCCCCATGGCGGTGGAAGCCCTGAAGGAAGGCGCCACCGATTTCCTGCCCAAGCCCTTCCGCGACCAGGAACTGCTGGACCGCATTCACAAGGCCCTGGAGCAAAACACCGCCGACGCGGAATCGTCCGCCCATAAGCGTGAGGTGCGCCAGCGGGTTGAATCCCTGACTCCACGGGAGCGGGAAGTCATGGACATGGTGGGCCGGGGCAAAGCCAACAAGGTGGTAGCCCTGGACCTGGGCATCAGTCAGCGCACCGTCGAGATCCACCGTGCCAAGGTGATGGAAAAAATGGGCGTGCGCACCCTGGCGGACCTGGTCCGCAATCTGCACGATATTGAGTACTTCGAGTAACCCTGCGCCCAAAGGGCGCAACCTTAAGACGTCATCCTGAACTAGATTCAGGATCCATCTGAAGTCCCGAAGTTGTCTTCGTTGACGAGTAAACTGCCTTACAGCAAAGCCATCGTCAGTGACCCTCTCCGCCGCCGGCGTGTTTGACCGAAGCCTCCGATCAAACCCCCGCCCGCATCGAAGGCGAGTTCAGGATCCATCTGAAGTTCCGGAGTTGCCTTCGCTGACCGCCGCACTGCTGTGGAGCAAAGCCATCGTCAGCGACCCTCTCCACCGCCGGCGTGTTTGATCGAAGCCTCCGATCAAACCCGTACCCGCATCGAAGGCGAGTTCAGGATCCATCTGAAGTCCCGAAGCTGATTTCGTTGACGGCTACACTGACGTACTGCAAAGCCATCGTCAGTGACCCTTTCCGCCGCCTACGCGTTTGATCGAAGTCTCCGATCATACCCCTGCCCGCATCGAAGGCTATGCCGACCCCGCTCTCAGATGGATCCTGAATCGAGTTCAGGATGACGAAGAAAAAAGTCGAAGCCTTTCGGCACAGGGATGTGCCAACGGCCGGAGGCCGGAAGCGGAGCAATATCGCATTTTGCGTAGCGCCCGCGAGCCGGGTGTAAGCAACTATTGGCAAGGCCTCCGGGATTTCCTAAGCCTTGCTAGCACCCACTTCGGATGACCCGTCTTGCGGATCAACTAAATCCTCAAACATCTGGTACCGACACCGGTCCATACCCAGAGCCTGATAAGTATCATGAGCCCGGTGATTGTCGTTGTCCGCGTACAGGCGAAAACCACAGACATCACCCTGCTCCCTGGCCAGGTCCCGGGCCGCCTGGTAGAGCGTTCGATAAAGCCCCTGCCGGCGGAACTCGGGCACAACGTAGACGCTCTGGATCCACCAGAACCAGGCATTGCGCCAGTCACTCCACTCGTAGGTGATCATCAGGCAGGCAGCCGGCTGGCCATCCATCTCGGCCACCAGGTAGAACCCCTTGTCGGGATCGGTCAGCGCTGCCGCAACGCCAGCGTTGATGGTTGCAGGATCCAGGGCATGGCCCTCGGTTTCCATGGCCATGGCCTGGTTGAACCCGGCAATGGCCTCGCAGTCGGCCGCTACTGCGCGCCGCACCTTGGGCTGCTGCTGGCGCATCAACGGCTCTCCAATGCCTTACCGACTATTTCACCCACGTCACGGGAGAGACCGTCGTGGCTGTGCATGCGGTCCAGCTGGCGTTCCATCAGGCCCTGGCGGCTTTCATCGTAACGGCGCCAGGCATTGAACACGCCAACCTGGCGAGCGGCCACCTGGGGGTTGAGGGCGTCCACGGCCAGGATCTGGTCGGCCACAAACCGGTAACCGCTGCCATCCGCCGCGTGGAAGGCCGTGGGGTTGCGGGAAAACACGCCGATCAGGGACCTGACCTTGTTGGGGTTGCGCATGGAAAACACCGGGTCGCCCATTAAGTTCCGTACCCGGTCCAGGGTGTCCGGCCGGGGTGAGCTGGCCTGGACCGCCAGCCACTTGTCCATCACCAGGGGATCGTCATGCCAGCGCTGGTAGAAATCCCCGAGCAGCTCGTCGCCCAGCCCGGCATCGTGATGGACGGCCGCCCGCAGAGCAGCCAGCCGATCGGTCATGTTGGCGGCAGCGTGGTACTGCTGGCGGGCAGGCTTCAGCTGACCCACGGCGGCCAGATAGCCCAGCAGCAGGTTCTTTAGTGACCGCGCGGCCATGGCCTGACCGGACATACCGCTGTCGGCGGCACCCAGCTGCCGCCAGCGATTTTCAATGTCGGCCCGAAACCGATCGGCGATGGCCTGGACCAGGGAGGTGCGGACCTGGTGGATGGGATCTACCGGAACCGGCGTCGTCTGCTCGCCCAGGTACGCCTCGTCGGGCAGTGCCAGGGCTTCGGCCAGCAGTGCCGGATCGCTGTCGCGATCCCTGATCAGCCCGCCGGCAGCCTCGATGAATACGTCGGGTGGCTGAAACGCATCTCCCTGGGACAGCTGGGCTACACCGTCGAGTATCACGCGGGTGGCCAGGCGTTGACCCGCATCCCAGCGGTTGAACGAATCGGCGTCGTGCTGCATCAGGAAAGCCAGCTGCTCCGGCGAGTAGTCCACCTCGCAGATCACCGGCGCCGAGAATCCCCGGAACAGGGACGCCAGTGGTTCCTCGGAAACCTGCTCGAACACAAAATCCTGCTGTTCCCGGGTGAGCTCGATGACGCCCTGGCCGATCAGCCCGGTACCCGGCGTATCCTCTGCCGGCACCAGGTCCAGGTCTCGGCCGTCTTTCCCTACCAGTCCCAACCGGACCGGCATGTGCAGGGGCAGCTTGTCTTCCTGCCCGGCCGTTGGCGGCGTTGACTGGCTCAGGCTGAGAGTGAACTGACGGCTGTCGGCATCATACGCGCCGGTTGCGGTCACCCGGGGCGTTCCCGCCTGGGCGTACCAGCGCTCGAACTGCCCCAGGTCCACCTGGTTTGCATCCGCCATGGCCTGGCGGAAATCGTCACAGGTCACGGCCTGGCCATCGTGGCGCTCGAAGTAGAGCCGCATCCCGCGCTGGAAACCGTCCTCCCCCAGCAGGGTGTGCATCATGCGCACCACCTCGGCGCCTTTTTCGTACACCGTCAGGGTGTAGAAATTGTTGATCTCGATGTAGCTGTCGGGCCGCACCGGGTGGGCCATGGGGCCGGCGTCTTCCGGAAACTGCATGGAGCGCAGGGTGCGAACGTCCCCGATCCGCTTCACCGCCCGGGATCGCTGATCCGAGGAAAACTCCTGGTCGCGAAACACGGTCAGACCTTCTTTCAGGCTCAGCTGAAACCAATCCCGACACGTCACCCGGTTGCCGGTCCAGTTGTGGAAATACTCATGCCCGATAACGCCCTCGATGGCCTGGTAGTCCCAGTCGGTGGCGGTATCCGGACTCGCCAGCACGTACTTGGCGTTGAAGATGTTGAGCGATTTGTTTTCCATCGCCCCCATGTTGAAGTCGTTGGTGGCGACAATGTTGTAGACGTCCAGGTCATAGCTCAGCCCGAATCGGCTCTCGTCCCACCGCATGGACGCCACCAGGCTGGCCATGGCGTGGTCCAGCCGGGACAGGTTCTCGTGTTCTGCGTAGATCCGCAGGGTGACCTCGCGACCGTCCGCGGTGCGGTAACGGTCCTCGATATGGCCCAGGTCGCCGGCCACCAGCGCAAACAGGTAGCTGGGCTTGGGAAATGGGTCGTCCCACACCACGAAGTGACGGCCATGGCCGCACTCGCCGGTTTCCACCAGGTTGCCGTTGCTCAACAGCACCGGGAAGGATGCCGCATCCGCCTCGATCCGTACCCGGTAGCGGGCCATCACGTCCGGCCGGTCCAGGGCGTAGGTAATCTTGCGGAAGCCTTCCGCCTCGCACTGGGTCAACAGGAAACTGCCGGAGCGGTAGAGGCCCTCCAGGGCGGTGTTCTGGTCCGGCTGGATTCGCACCACGGTTTGCACGGAAAAGACACCGTCCCGGGCAGGCAGGGTGATCCCATGGGCGTCGGACTGACACTCAAGGTCCTCACCCTCCACCTTAACGGACAGCAACTCCAGGTCCTCTCCGTCCAGCCTGAGCGGGGCTCCTGGTTTCCGGCATTCCAGCTGCTGTGTGCAGCTCACCACGGTGCCGTCCGGGTTGATGGACACGTCCAGCTCGATGGACTGCACCCGGTAATCCGGCGGCCGGTAGTCGGAACGGTGGATGGTGACAGCTGCTTCTACTCGCATGGCCGTTTGATCCGGGGAAAAGGGGCATATTCTATCCCGGATTGCGGCGCGGTAGGATGCCCGGCATGGACAAACAACCCACCCTGAGCGACCTGCACGACGCCCGCCGGCGGATCCAGGCCTGGATTCATCAAACCCCCGTGCTCAAGTCCCGCGTGATGGACGAACTGCACGGATGCCAGCTGTATTTCAAATGTGAAAACCTCCAGCGCACCGGCGCCTTCAAGTTCCGAGGGGCGTCCAATGCGGTGCTGTCCCTGGACGACAGCCAGGCCCGGGCCGGGGTAGCCACCCACAGCTCGGGCAACCACGGCGCGGCCCTGGCCCGGGCAGCCGGGCTGCGGGGCATTCCCTGCCACGTGGTAGTGCCTGACGGCGCGGTGCAGAGCAAGGTGGAAGCCATCGCCCGGTACGGCGGCCACATCACCCGCTGCGCGCCCACCCAGGAGGCCCGGGAACAGACCCTGGGCCAGGTGCTGCAGCAAACCGGCGCCGAAGCCGTGCCGCCCTACAACGACTTCCGCGTGATCTGCGGCCAGGGCACCGCCGCGCTGGAGCTGCTTGAGCAGGTCGAGAGACTGGATCTGCTCATGGCGCCCCTGGGCGGCGGCGGGCTGCTCAGCGGCTGCGCCATTGCCGGCCAGGGCCAGGTCGACGTGCTGGGCGCCGAACCGGCCGGCGCCGATGAAGGCGCCCGGTCACTGGCCGCGGGACGAATCCTGGCCGAAGGATTCACACCCGACACCCTGTGCGACGGCTTGCGAGCCACCATTGGTCCCCTGACTTTCGCCATCATCTCTGAACAGGTCCGGCAGGTCCTGACGGTGTCCGACGAAAAGGTGGTGGCCAGCATGCAGCAGCTGTGGCGGATCATGAAGATCGTGGTGGAACCGTCGGCCGCCATCGTGCTGGCGGCGGTATCGGTGAACCCCGACATATTTGCCGGGAAACGGGTGGGGTTGATTCTCAGCGGCGGCAACGTGGACCTGGACCGCCTGCCCTGGGTCGAGCAGCCCAGCGCCTGACCGGCCCGGCTGAGCCGGGTCAGTGTTCCAGCTTGAAGTCGGCCACGATGGGGCGGTGGTCGGAGACGCTTTCCAGCCCCAGGCTCAATCCCAGGTTGGCCCGGGTCGGGGCATCCATCAGCCCGGTGTCCAGCACCCAGCCGTTCAGGGCTTGAAGGCCGGCAGAGTGCAGCAGGAAATCCAGCCTCCCGGGCGGGAAGATATCACCGTCGCGGTACCAGGTGACGTTGGCCAGGCCGTCGGGCTGCAGGGCGGCCACGGGCTGCAGGTCACTGCCGCCCGGACCGGACTGATCCGCCAGGATTTCCAGCGGCCGGCGCGACCCCACCAGGTTGACGTCTCCCCCAAGCAGAACGTGGCCCACCGAAAAATCCTGCTGAGTGGTGGCCATGGCGCGGCGGATGCCCTCGGCCTGGTAGTGACGCATGCGGTCCTGCACGCTGCCCAGCCGCCCACAACACTGCAGGTCCAGGGCCACCAGCAGCACCGGCGTACCCTGGAATCGCAGCAGCGCCCCCGCCGCCGATATGCCGTCGGCGCCGGCCCGTCGCAGATCCCGCCGCATGAAGGGCGTGCCGTTGGCGCGCACCAGCTGGGTGGCGCCGTCCGGGTACTTCACGGTCTCGAAAGCAGGCGCAGGCGACAAAGGCAACCGGGAGGCGATAACCCCACGCTGGCGGCTGCCGCCGCTGGTGCCATAGACCACCGTCCAGGTGTCATCAAAGACCCGGGTGAAATCCACGCCGGTTGGCACTTCGTCCAGCAGCACCACGTCGGGTTTGACCGCCGCCACCAGACGGGCCAGCGGCTGGGGATCCCGGCGCACGGCTTCACCGCCAACGTTCCAGGACATGACGCGAAGATCCGCATCTCCTGGCCGCCACAGCACCGGCCGGACATGCTGGACCGGTTGGGACGCAGCCCCGAGCACGACCGCATCAGTCTGATCAATGGTTTTGTCGTCCTTGTACAGCAGAACCCGGAGCGAGGCGCCGTCCAGGCCGTCGAAGGCGCGGATCCTGAGTTCAAACCGGGTGTCAGCAAAGGTCGGAGACGAGCGCAGGTCCAGGTCGGATGCAGCCCCCCGGCGCCATTCCGATCCGCTGGCCGTCAGAACCGTCACCCCGGCAAGTCCCTGTTCACGCGGGGCGGAATACTCGATCACCCGGTCCACCCCGGAGTGGCCCCGGTAGGCCAGGCCCGAATCGGGGGCCGTGTCCAGCAGCAGCGCCAGGGTGTGGTCCATGGCCTGCAGGTTGCGGGGCTGGTCAAGGGCCAGGGAGACCCACAGCCCGGCCGTGTCCAGCCGCCACTGCACCGGACCGAGATCCAGCGCCCCGGCACTGTCGCCGAAGGACTCCGCCAGGCTGGCTTGCATGCGCCAGTCGTCGAATTCGCCGTCTACCACGACCTGCGCCTGGCCCGCCGCGACGGTCAGCAGCATTGCCACCAGGCACCGGGCTACAATTGAACCCATGTTCAAGGACCATTTTTCCAAACACGCCGAATTGTACGCCACCGCGCGCCCGGGGTATCCCGCGGATCTGTATGAGTCCCTGGCTCGGCTTGCGCCGGTCACGAGCCAGGCGTGGGACGCGGGCTGCGGCAACGGCCAGGTGGCCTATGAGCTGGCGGGCTGGTTTGATTCGGTTCACGCCACTGACCCCAGTGAAACCCAGATCCAGCAGGCCAGACTCCACCCCCGGATCGATTATCGCTGCGAGCCGGCCGAGGCCTGCAGCCTGCCGGACGATTGCTGCGGCCTGGTAACCACGGCTCAGGCGGCCCACTGGTTCGATCTGGACCGGTTCTACGCCGAGGCCATGCGGGTGCTGGTCAGCGGTGGCGTGCTGGCGGTCTGGTGCTACGGGTTGTGCACGGTGACACCCGAAGTGGACGTGATCTATCGCTCAGCGTACTCCGAGCTGCTGGGCGACTACTGGCCGCCGGAGCGGCACCTTCCGGAAAACAACTACCGGGACCTGGACTTTCCGTTCCAGCGGCTGACCCTGCCGGACTTTGCCATGACCTGCCAGTGGACCGCGGACCAGTTCCTGGCCTACATGGAATCCTGGTCGGCCACCCGGCGGTATTTCGAGGACCGCGGTGTCGACCCCATCAAAAACCTGGCCGAGCCAATGCGCCAGGCCTGGGGACCGGCAACACGAACGGTGAGCTGGCCGCTCACGGTGCTGGCCACGAGAGCCGGCTGACGATGGCGGGATACTCCTCTACCCCACTGCACAGGAAGCTGGGCATCAAGCCGGGACATCGGGTACTTCTGCGGGGTGCCCCCGAGGGATTTGAATCCTGCCTGGATCCGCTGGCCGATGGTGTCCGGATCCTGAAATCCGCCCGCAGCCCGGTCAACGTCATCGTGGCTTTTTTCGATTCCGAGGCCGCCATGCTGAAGTCCTTTCCCGGGCTGATGAAACTGATGCTGCCCGACGCCGGCCTGTGGATCGGTTGGCCCAAGAAGTCTTCGGGAGTCCCCACGGACCTGAGTTTCGACCGCGTCCAGACCGCGGGGCTGGACGCAGGCCTGGTGGACAACAAGATCTGTGCCCTGGACGACACCTGGTCCGGCCTGCGCCTGGTCATCCGAAAAGAAAATCGTCGGCTTCCCTGAGACCAGGGTCAGGTGTTGACGTCACCAGGCAACAGGACAATGGAGTCGTAGTACTGCTCGACAAACCAGGTTTCCCGCTCGATCTGATGTTTTTCCAGCGTCTCGGCAGCCACTACCAGCTTGTGCTCGTTGTCGTCCCGGCGCTGGATGACAGCGATGCAGCGTCCCCTGAATTCCTTGACGGGGCCTTCGGGGCCGAGCACATAGGCATCAATGGCCTCACCGTCGCCGGCCAGAGTTCCCGGAACATAACCGTAGTTGGACCGGTAGACGAGATCCGGATAGTCGGGGTGTGCACTGCCGAGGGGCCGATCGATGACCACCGTCACGTCGGTGCCCAGCAGCTCCAGATAGGGCCCAGGATCGTCCACGTTCAGTCGCTGCGGCCGATGGCAGGAGTCGCGATCACCGCCGCGGCACCGATGATCTCTCCAATGGCTCCCATGGCATCCAAGTATACATCGGCGCCACCTGACTGAACGGTCCGGGCACAGTATATGGCAGGTGGACGGGCCAAAACCCGGGGCATAATCGGTGAACGCTCGCTGGCGCGAGCTAGGTAGGAAACGCGCTTCGCGCTGGGGAACGCTCACTACGTGAGCTGGGGAACGGCTGCGTCGCAGCCTGGGGAACGCGCTTCGCGCTGGGATCTATCTATGCTCGCGTTCCCCAGGGCCCGCAGGGGCTGTTCCCCAGCGCCCGCAGGGCGCGTTTCCTAGACCGCGGCAGCGGTCGTTCCCGAGCTCGCGAAGCGAGCGTTCCCTAGCTGCGAAGCAAGCGTTCACCCAAAAAAAGGGGCGTCCGTCCTGGACGCCCCCTCACTGGGATGTCGCCGAGAACCAGTCCATAGGGGTATGGGAAGCAGGGAAGCGGTGGTTCAGCGGCGACACTCCATAAAGACCCCGGCCCCTGGGAAAATCTTTCGCCAGTCTGTCAGTTCAATGCCCGACCTCCCGTCTTACGGA
>JAAUYH010182516.1_pt1 | contig 43316 bp, 44 predicted proteins | sample 7278061 | NCBI WGS metagenome assembly JAAUYH01 (sample SAMN14350203, study PRJNA611818) | marine sediment metagenome | isolation source: surface marine sediment (0.6m) | place: French Polynesia: Moorea | collected 2018-08
GAGGCGGCGGAAGCGGAGCTGGTGAAGCAGATCCAGCGCCTGGGCGCAGATTAATGGGGTCAGAGTAAAGGGACAGAGTAAACCCGGGTTTACTCTGTCCCTTTACTCTGACCCCACCCCTTCCGGCGCCAGCTTCATGGCCATGATGATGGCGTCTTCACGCCCGTTCTCGGCGGGGTAGTAGTTGGGCCGGCGGCCGACGTTTTCGAACCCCCGCTGGCGGTACATGTCGATGGCCCGCTGGTTGCTGGGCCTCACCTCCAGGAATATGGAGCGGGCATGGTGCCAGCGGGCCAGGTCGATCAGTCGGTCCAGCAGCCTCAGGCCGTAACCCTTGCCCTGCTGCCGGGGATCGATGCACAGGTTCAGGATATGGGCTTCGCCCGCGCCGCTGGAAAGAATGCCATAGCCCAGCAGCTGGTCCTCCAGCTCCAGGATCCAGCAGGAATAGCCCACCCGCAGGCAGTCGCGAAAAATGCCGGCGGACCAGGGGTAAGGATAAGCGGACTGCTCGATCCGCAACACCTGGTCCACGTCCCGCTCGGTCATGGGTCGCATGGCCGGGGCCGGCGGTTTCAGTACTGCACTCATCCCAGCCGCGCCGCCCAGGGTTTCAGAACTGCCCAGGCCCGTCGCTTGCTGGACGGATCCTCCAGCATGGATCGCAACGACGGCAGCGCATACGCGCCATCCGGCGCCGGCGAGCGATCACCAAACCAGAACACCGGATTACCGAGGCCAGCCACGTTCGGCTGGGCGTCGCCGGAGCGGAAAAACCCCAACTGCGCCACGTCAGCGTGCAGCGCCCGGGCAATGTTCAGCAGCAGCTCTCCGGCGGGGTGTGAAGGGCTGAGCTGGAAATCGTCTCCCCAGTGAACCACCAGGTTGGCCAGGGCCTTTTCCGGCACCTGCAGCGGCACAAGCCGCGAGTCCGGGCGGCGACGCGCGGCCGGACGGCGCCCGGGGTCCGTAGACCGGGGCGGCTCGGGCGGAGGGGCAACGGGCTGCGGGGTCACGGCAGCGCTGGCCGCGGCAACCGGCCGCGACTCCGGCGGCGGCCGCAGTTGCCACGGCTGGATGCCCATGGCCTGCAGACGCCGGAGGCTGTCCGGGTTCATGGCCATCAGCGTGCCGGCTGTTCCCGGACTTCTCCCAGGAACTGGTCGATGATCTGGTCCACCGCATCAGAAAAAGCTCTGGCCGAGGCGATCATCTCGGTGCTGCTGGCGGACACCCGGACGCTGTACTGCTTTTCCAGCAGCGGATCGTTGCTGCCACGCCCGGGCAGAATCATGAAATCCATGGCCACCACGGCCGTCACCGAGCCCCGGTCAACCTCCCGCTCGAAGCGATGCAGCTTGGTCTGAATGCGGTAGTCCGTGTCCGCCACGGGGCGGTCGGTCACCGTGGTGGCCAGCGGCCTGAACCGGCGCAGCATGCGCTGCTGGATCATGTCCGGGGGCGGCGCCTCCCAGAGATGGTAACGGTGGCGGCGCAGTTCCAGGTGCTCCGGGTCGTTGCTGTAGAGGATGGCGCGCTGGCGTCGGATGCCGGCAGCCCGGGGCATTTCCACCGCGAGGCTGCCGCTGAAACGCTGTCCGACGCCTCCGGTCGTGTCCGCCAGGTCTGCCAGGCGGTAGAACCGGTCTTCAGGAACCGGCGGGGAGCTGCAGGCTGTCAGGGCGAGCAGCCCGAAGGCAGAAAGCCAGGCGACCCGGATCATTGTTCATCCTCCTGTTCACCACCCGAAGAGAAGATCAGCCGGTTCGGATTCTGCCGAATCGCCCGGGTAAACTCATTGAAGTTGCGGCTGGCCTCGTCCAGGTTGTAGCCAATGCTGTCCAGCCGTCGACTGAGGTTGGCAATGCTGGTCTCCATCTGGGCCACGGTGCTGCGAACCTCCGTGCGGTTTTCGACGGCGATATTATGGAATTCCTTGATCAGGCCAGCCACCTCGTCACGCACGCCGTCCAGCTCCGCCGCCAGGCCTTTCACGTGCTCCGACGTCTGCTCAAAATTGGCCAGGGTGCGGTCGATAACCTGTGCATTCTGCGGGCTCAGCATACTGTTGAGCTGGTTTGCCGAATCGTTCAGGCGCGAAAGCAGTTCGCGCAGGTCTTCGACCACCAGCGGCGTATTTGTCTCCAGGTTCGCGCTGATGGAGTCGAAGCGTTCGGCCAGCAGGTCCAGCAAGGGTTCTATGCGAGACTCGGTAAGGTCTGACACATCCCCGGCCAGGTCGTTGAGGGCGCCGAATATGTCGGCCGCCTCGCGGCCCTGAATCTGGGCTCCGGACTGCAGCAGGGTTTCGCTCTCGCCCTGCTCCAGCACGATGAAGGTATCGGACAGCAGGCCCGCGGTGGCGATTTCCGCCACCGAGTCCTCCGGGATGGGCCAGTCTTCCTCCACCGTGAAATCAATTCGGAAACGGGTCTGTGTGCCGCTGCGTTCCGGCGTAATGTCCTCCACCTGGCCCACCCGGTAGCCCTCGAAGTAAACCGGCGTTCCGTAACGCAACCCGGCGACAAAATCGTAGTACGCGTAATAGGCGTCAGTGTCCCCGCTGCGGCCCGTGATCTTGTAGAGCACCATGAACAGGAACGCCAGGGCGAGGACCACCACGGATCCGGCAGCCAGGTAATTGACATTATCGCGTTTCACATCGGACTCCTCATTCCCGAGCGCTTCCAGGCCGACTAGCCATACTGCTCCTCGGTCAGCCTGCGCAGGTATTCTTCCGCGTCGACCTGAACATCCCGGGGTCGCCGGTTCAACAGATCCTGGACCCTCTCCAGACCACTGTTGCGGACTTCGTCCACGGTGCCGGTCAACAGCACCTTGCCCTGGTCCAGCACGGTGATCTTATCCGCAATCTTGAAGGCGCTGTCCAGTTCATGGGTTACCACCACCATGGACATGCGCATGGCGTCACGCAGGCGCAGGATCAGCTCATCCAGCTCGGCCGCCACAACCGGGTCCAGCCCGGCCGACGGCTCGTCGAAAAACAGCAGCTTGGGATCCATCACCACCGCCCGGGCCAGCGCCGCCCGCTTGATCATGCCGCCGGACAACTGGGACGGCATCAGGTCCTGGAAACCGCCCAGGTTCACCACTTCCAGTTTCAGCCGCGACATGATGCGGATGGTGTTTTCGTCCAGGTCGGTGTGCTCGCGCAGCGGCATGGCCACGTTCTCTCCCACCGTCATGGACGTGAATAGCGCACCCCCCTGGAATGATACGCCGATTTCCTTTCGCAGCTCCTGGAACTGCTGGGGCGTGATGGTGTTGATGTCCTTGCCCAGCAGGCGGATCCTGCCGGCGGTGGGCCGGTACAGGCCGAGCAGGTGCCACAGGAAGGTACTCTTGCCGGAGCCGCTGCCGCCCATGATGACCCGGATTTCACCGGCGCGCATGGTCATGTCGACCCCGTCCAGGATCTTGCGGGTGCCATAGTGGGTCACCAGCCCCTGCACGTCGATCACCGGTTCACCGAATGTCTCGGTACCGGCAGCCGTTGTGTCCTGTGCTGCTGCCCGGCTCATCGGTTCAGGAAAAAAGTGAACACCATGTTGGTGATGACAATGCAGCTTATGGCCAGCACCACGGCCTGGGTGGTGGCCCGACCCACGCCCTCGGCGCCACCCTTGACGGAGAATCCCGAGCTCACCCCGACCAGGGCAATGATGGCGCCGAAGGTCATGGCTTTCCAAAGGCCCTGGGTCACGTCACTGGTCTGCAGCGAGTCCACGCTGGCCATCAGGTAGGCCCACATGCCGACGTCCAGGTTGGGCAGGCTGTAGATGGCGCCGCCGAATATCGCGGCGAAGTCTGAAATGATGGTCAGGCTGGGCACCATAATCACCAGGGCCACCAGGGGCGGCACCACCAGGTAGCGTACCGGGCTCACGCCGATCACCCGGAGCGCGTCCACTTCCTGGGACACCACCATGGAGCCGATTCGGGCAGCCAGGGCGGAGGCGGAACGGCCAGCCACCAGGATGCCGGTTATCAGTGGGCCAAATTCCCGGGTCACCCCAATGGCAATGGCCAGGATCACCTGGGATTCCGCGCCAAAGTTTTTCAGGGCGTAAATGCTCTGGATGGCGAGGCTCACCCCGACCGCGAAAGACAGCACCGTCACGATGGGGATGGCACGCACACCAACCTCCATCATCTGGTAGGCGATGGAGGCAGCCTTCACCGGCTGGCCGCGCCGACGGCCCAGCACCATGTAGTAGAGGCTCTCCACCAGCAGTGCGCCGGCATAACCCATGCCTTCGATTGCCTTCAGGATGACGCCGCCAATGGCGTTTGCCGATTTCTCCAGCATGACCCGTCAGTCAGGGGGTCAGCCCTTGGCGGCCGCCGTGTCCGGAAAGATCGGGAACACCTGGTCCAGCCGGGCCAGTTCCAGTACCGCGCGCACCGCGTCACTGATCCCCAGCAGCCCGAAACTGGCACCCCGGGACTTGGACGTCTGATAACCCTCAACCAGCGCCGCGATGCCGGAACTGTCGATGTAACTGACGCCGCTCAGCTCGACCAGCACCGCCGAGTGCTGGTTGAGCGCGTCCAGAATGGCCGACCGCACATCGGAAGACCAGGACAGGTCAACCTCTCCGCTGACGCTGACGATGCGAAAACCGTCCTCGTCCCTCGCTTCACACCCTTTCATCTATTCCCCGCTCAATGCTCTTGGTCATGGTCAAAACATTGCCCTGGCCGCTGTCAGGCCGGCCGAATTCCCAGGAATCCATGACCTCGTCGATCAAGTTGACCCCCAAACCACCGGGTCGACATTCACTCAAATCCCGTGGCTTTATGCAACCTGGATCCACCGGGTCGGCAAAGTCACGCAACTTGAAGTACAGGACGTCAGCCTGACGCGCCACCACCAGCTTGATTTCGCCGGTGAGCTCGCCCTGGTAGGCGTGGCGCATCACGTTGGTGATGGCCTCTTCCACCACCAGCACCAGCTTCCGCACCTGTTCCTCGTTGCAGCCGGCCGCCGCAGTGATGGACCGTACCTGCCTGCGAATCTGCTGAAGATTGCTGGGGCAGGAATGGAAGGTGATGTTGGCCAGCGTTTCCATGTTGACTGGTAGGGTCACTGGTGGTTCTCCACGATCACCAGCGTGGTATCGTCGCACAACTCCAGCCTGCGTAAATCCGAAACGATGGCCCCCAGACGGGCCTTGGACGGTCGCGGACCATGGGCATCGACCAGGGACCGAAATCCGTCCTCACCCAGCATCACCGAATCCTCCGAACGCGCTTCGGTCACGCCGTCGGAGTAGAAATACACCGGACCGTCCGACAGGTCGACCCGTTCCTCGGGAAACTGCTTCTGTTCCAGGATCGCCAGGGGCGGTGCGCCAGCCCGGTGCTCTTCGAACTTTCCCTGGCCGAGATGGCGCAGCGGCGGCGGGAAGCCGGCGTTGGCCCACACCAGCTCGCCGGACTCCCGGTCCACGTATCCCGCCACGGCACAGATAAACATTCCCTGGGTCACGGTGGTCAGCAGCTCATCGTTGACCTGGGCCAGCCAGTCACCCGGTGAAACCCCCGACTTGCCCACCCAGCGCAGCAGGCTGGTGGCCCTCACCATCAGCAGGGCTGCGTTCATGCCCTTGCCTGATACGTCACCCACCACGAAACCCACGCGCCCGTCGGGCAGCTCGAAGAAATCAAAAAAGTCGCCGGATACTTCCCGGGCGGGCAGGTTGATGCCCTGGACGGGAAAGGGATCCGGCCGCCGCTTTGGCAGCAGCGAACGCTGCAGCCGCCGGGCCATGAACAGCTCCTTGCGCAGGCGCTTCTGCTCCACCAGGTCGGATGCCATCTCGGCATTGTTGATGGCCAGTGCCGTGGGTGAGGCCAGCACCCGCAGCGTCTCGCGGTCGCTGTCGTTGAACAGGCCGCCCTGGCGCTTGTTCAGCACCTGGATCACACCGATGACACCCCGCGAGGAGCGCAGCGGGGTGCACAGGATGGAGCGCGTTTCAAAGCCGGTCTTCTGGTCCACCCGCTGGGCGAAGTCGGGATCCGCCCGGGCGTCGCGGACCAGCTGGCACATGTTTTTCTTGGCGGCCCGGCCGACAATGCCCTGGCCCAGCTCCATCCGCAGGCCGGTCACGTCCACAGGCCCCGCGCAGGCCCGGCACTCCAGCTGATCGGTCTGGTGGTCGACCAGGAAAACCGACGCCGCTTCGGCATCCATGTACTCGGCAATGCGATTGACCGCGTGATTCAGGGTGGCACCGATGTCGATGGACTGGGCAAATTCCTGGCCCAGTTCCGCCAGCACATCCAGGTGGGTCAGCGGCAGGTGAAGGGCGTCGGAAATCGCCTTACTCATCGGCGCTCCCCTCCACCCGCCGATTGCGTCGGCTGCGGTGGCGAATCCGGCCTGCTACGGTGATTACCGGTCCCGAGGCGGCGTAGATCCACGCCATGGCCGCCAGCATCTTGGGGGTGTCCAGTGCCAGCAGTACAAAAATCAGCACCAGCAGAAGCACCCAGAGGAACGGGACTTTCTGGGACGGTGGCCAGGACTTGAAGCTGTGATAGCGCACGTTACTGACCATCAGCATCGCAGTCACCACGGTGACCACCAACGCCAGGACGCTGACTTCGGCGCCGGTCACGCCGACGGACTCCAGGGACCACACCATGGTGATCATGACGCCGGCGGCCATTGGAGACGCCAGCCCCTGAAAATACCGTTTGTCCGATACGCCCACCTGGGCGTTGAACCTCGCCAGGCGCAACGCCGCGCAGGCGGCAAACAGGAACGCCGCCAGCCAGCCAACCTTGGCCAGGTTCTCGCCATACTCCCCCAGACTGCGCAAGGCCCACAGGTACACCACCAGGGCCGGCGCCAGGCCAAATGAAATCAGGTCTGCGAGGCTGTCGTACTGAACGCCGAACTCGGACTGGGTATTGGTCAACCGCGCGATGCGCCCATCCAGCCCGTCCAGCAGGCCGGCAATGAAGATCGCAACTGCCGCAGCCACGAATCGGCCGTCAATAGCGGCAACCACAGCGTAGAAGCCCGCGAACAGGGCGGCGGTAGTGAAAAGATTGGGCAACAGGTAGATGCCGGCGCGACGCTGGCCATTGCCATCACCGTCGCCGGCGGCCTGGTTGGGGTCCTCAATCTGCATCGGGACAGTTTACTCCAAAAATATTGCCGTCACTGGTGCTGCAGATCACGCCGTCCGTCGGCCGGGCTGTTGCGTCGGCATCCCCGCTGGCCATAATGAAGGGCGTGTCAGGCAGGAAACCGCGCGCTGTTCGCCGGTGTGGAGCATATGGTCATGACGAAAAAGATGGCATGGGCAGTCGCCCTGGGGCTGACCCTGGCAATGGCCGGGCCGGCAGCCGCCCAGAACAAGGTGTACAAGTGGACCGATGAAAACGGCGTGGTCCACTTCTCCAAGACCCCACCCCCCGAGGGCCAGGCGGAACAGGTCAGGCTGCGTCGAGCGCCACCCGCCGCCGCGGAGGCCGAGGCTGCGGCGCAGGCCGAGGCATCTGCGGGCAGCGAGGACCAGGAGCTGTTTGCCGAGTCCGACCAGCCTGACAACTCCGGCATCGAGCGCGAAAACCGTGAACGCGCCTGCCAGAAAGGTCGGAACATGATCGAGCAGATTGAGCCCAGACCCCGGGTGTTCCGGGTCGATGCCGAGGGCAATCGGACCTACCTGTCCGACGAAGAGCGGCTGGACCTGCTGGAAGAGGCGCGTCAGCTGATCGCAGACAACTGCTGAGCCCACTAGCCTGGAACGCCACGACAACCGATGATTCCGCCGTTCATGAATAATCCAGGCTAGTGGCCTCCGCCACCAAAACCATTACGCTGCTGGCGCTGGCCGGCAGCGTGGCCGTTGCCGGCTACTGGTATTTCAATCCCCAGCAGCGGCCTGCCTGGGTCAGCGACCGGCTGCCGGTTTCCCCCAGCGCCAGCGTGCAGCTTTATCGCTGGAAGAACGAACAGGGTGAGTGGACGGTATCCGACGCGCCACCGCCCGACGGGACTCCCTACGAAGTGGTGGAGTACCGCCACGACGAAAACGTCCTGCCCGCGGTGCAGGATCAATCCGGCGACTGATCAGCCAGCGCATCAGCCAGCGTCACAAAATCTGTGACCTCGAGGGTTTCCGGCCGCGCTGAGGGGTCGATGTCCAACTGCGTGATCTGATCCGCGGACAGCAGCGATCGCAGGGAATTTCTCAGGGTCTTGCGCCGCTGGGCAAAAGCGGCCGACACCACCTGATCCAGCAGCGCTTCATTTCTCGCCTGACATTGATCTGCCGATCTCGGACGCAGCCGCACCACCGCTGAGTCCACCTTGGGCACCGGCCGGAACGCGCCCGGTGGAACCCGAAACAGGGACTCCACCCGGCAGCGGTACTGCAGCATGACGCTGAGCCGCCCGAACGCCTTGCTGCCCGGAGGCGCTGCCATGCGCTGCACCACCTCCTGCTGCAGCATGAAGTGCATGTCCGTAATCAGGTCAGCGCTGGCGAGGGCATGAAACAGCAGAGGCGTAGAAATGTTGTACGGCAGGTTACCCACCAGCCGGATGGGCCGGCCCCGGGCCAGGTCCTGCCAGTTGACCTTCAGCACGTCGGCATTGATCAGGCGGACCTCGGACAGAGCCGGATCCGCCGCCAGCGCGGCGCTCAGATCACGGTCGATCTCAATCAGGGTCAATTGCGCACCGCTGCCGGCCAGTTGCCGGGTCAGCGCACCCTGGCCCGGTCCCACTTCCACCAGGTGATCACCAGGCTGAGGGCTGATGGCGTCGACAATGCGGTCGATGACCGATGAATCCACCAGAAAGTTCTGGCCGAATCGTTTTCTGGGACGGTGCTTCAAGTTCGTGGCAATCAGATTTCAGGGGACCTGACGATTATGAATCACCCGGTGGTCCACAGGAATGGCTCCGACGCCGCAACAGCCTCACGGAATGCGCGACAGGATGCCGCCAATCTCTTCCGTCGGCAGCGGCCGACTGTACAGGTAGCCCTGGGCCTCGGTGCAACCGATTTCCAGCAGGAACCTGGCCTGCTCTTCTCGCTCCACGCCCTCGGCGACAGTCACCAGGTTGAGGGACTGGGCCATGGCAATGACGGCCTCCACGATGGCCGTGGCATCGGGATTTTCCGGCATGTCCCGAACAAAAGACTGGTCAATCTTGAGTTTGTCCACCGGCAGCCGCGTGAGGAATCGCAGGGATGAGTAACCGGTGCCAAAATCGTCGACGACAACTTCAACGCCGGCACTGCGGAGCCCGGCCAGCTGGCTGATGCTGCTTTTGGCCCGTCGCATGAGGTAGTTCTCGGTGACCTCCAGCGCCAGGAATTCCGGATCCAGCCCTTCGCTTTCCAGGGTGTCGAGGACCAGTTGCTGAAATCCCTCGTCCATCAGCTGGGGGCCGGCGACGTTGACAGCCATACGCCCAAACGACAGCCCGTGGTCCAGCCAGGCCCGGGCCTGACGGCAGGCCCGGATCAACACCCACGCGCCGATATCGCGGATCAACCCGCTCTGCTCGGCGATGGGGATGAACCGCGTGGGTGAGATCACCCCCTGGTCAGGGTGATACCAGCGCAGCAGGGCTTCCAGCCCGGTGACCTGCCCCTCGCTCAAATCGAACTGCGGCTGGTACACCAGGTGGAGTTCCTCCTTGGCCAGGGCACCGCGCAAAGCGTTCTCCAGGAACACGTGCTCAAACGCTGCCGCAGTGAGTTCAGCCGTGTAAAACTGGTAGTTGTTGCGGCCTTCCTCCTTGGCCCGGTACATGGCGGCATCGGCGTTGCGTACCAGTGTGGCCGCGTCCTCTCCGTCACCAGGATACATGCCGATCCCGATGCTCGCGGTGACGGAAACCTCGTGGTCGCCCAGCACGAACGGATCACGAAAATTGTCGATCAGCTTCTGCGCCATGACCGCCGCCTGCTCGGCACTTCCAATGTCTTCCAGCAACACCACGAACTCGTCGCCGCTGATCCGCGCCGCGGTATCCGCCGCGCGGATGGTTCCGGTCAACCGATCGGCCACCTGCTTCAGCAAATCATCGCCGACCGGATGACCCAGGCTGTCGTTAACCTGCTTGAAACGGTCCAGGTCGATGAATGCCACCGCCAGCTTGTGCCGACGCCGGTCGGCCTGCTTGATACTTTGCTGCAGCCGGGCATTGAACAGCAGCCTGTTAGGCAACTGGGTCAGGGGATCGTGGTGTGCCAGGTGCTCCAGCCGTTCCTCGGACTCCTTCAGGGAGGTGATGTCGGTAAAAACCCCAACGAATCCACTGGGCTCGCCGCGGCCATCGTGCACCGTACTGATGGTCAGCAGCTCGGGATAGATGTTGCCGTTGCGCCGCCGATTCCAGATTTCACCCCGCCAGTGGCCAACCTCGTGCAGCGACTGCCACATGGCCTGGTAGAAGGACCGGTCATGCCGGCCGGACTGCAGCAAGCTGGAACGCCTGCCAATCACGTCTTCCCGCGGATACCCGGTAATCTGTACGAACGCCTTGTTGACGTCCTGGATCACGCCGTCAAGGTCCGTGATGACCACGCCTTCGGAGGTACTGGAAAAAACCGCCGCGGATTCCCGCAGGCGGTTTTCAGCGTTTCGCAGTTCGGTGATCTCAACAAAAGAGACAATGATCCGGCTGATGCCGCCGTCTGCGCCCCACAGTGGCGTGCCGTTCACCAGCACCCAGGTCGGGCTGGACTGATCGGGTTTCCTGATCCCTACCAGGTAATTGTGCAGCTTCTGGCCCGTGTCCAGGATGAGATTGACCGGATACTGGTCCAGCGACAGCGCCACGCCGCCATCGTCGCAAAAGCTCCAGCAGGGGTCGTCTGCCTTGCGACCGACGATGTTACGTCCAAGCTGACCAAGGATTTCGTGAGCCCGCGGGTTGCTCAACACAACCTCGGTGTTGGACCTGTGCACCACCACTCCGGCGTCCAGGGTGTTGATCAACTGGGCCAGCATGGCGTTGCTTTCCTGCAGCGACTGCTCGGCTCGTTCGTGATCGGAAATATCGTCCACGGACACCACCACCCTGGCCCAGTCCGCTTCGTGGCCGGGTACGACGTTGACGCCGGTGATCGTGTGGAACTGCTCGCCGTCCAGCCGGGTCTGGGGTGCCTCACCGCGGAACTCGGTGGCGCCGCTGTCCAGGGCAATGATCTCTTCGCAGAAGATCGTCAAGGCCTGCTCGTTGAAGATCTGTTCCAGCCCGGCCATCAGATCATCCATATCCGACGCCCGAAACATGGTCAGGGTTCGATCGTTGACACCAATGATCCTGACCCTGCGTGCACATTCCAGCACCTCCTCCGGACGCTGGCGCAGGTAGCGGGGAATGTCGGTGACGCCCTGCTGACGCAGTTCCTGCAGGTAGGCTTTCACCGCGGAAAAGTCCTCCTCCCACAGGGCAACGGGTGAATGATCAAACAGGGTGCGGAACCGAGAACTGGTTTCTTCCAGGTCTTTCGAAGCCCGCCTGAGATTCTCCACCGCCAGTGCGGTAAAAATGGAAGCGATGATGGCCGCGCCCAGATAGATCTGAAGCGCGAACACCGACTGGGAGGCCGTCAGTTGTTGGGCCGGTCCCAGCCCCATAGCCGTCAGCTGCACCGCGGTGATCACCAGTACCGCGGCGGCGCTGACCGCTCCAAACAGGCCATGCTGCACTGCGGCCCAGCAAAGCAGAGGCAGGCTCAGGAACACCAGAAAAGCAGCGGTCTGATCGACGTAGGCAGTCAGCGCTGAGGAAGCAAACACGATGATCAGCATCCCCAGCCAGACCAGTCCCAGGGTCCCAAGCTCGGAGCGACGGCCGGATCCGACGCCCTGCCACCAGCGGGTGCCGAAAATGACCAGTGGCGCAACAATCAGAATCCCCAGCGCGGCCGAGGCATGCCAGGTTCGGTAAACCCCAAGGAAATCAGCTCCCTCGATGTGACTGATAACCGCCCCCGCGCCAATGGATGCACTGAGTGCCGGCAGCACCAGTACGCACAGGCAAAGAAAGTAGCCCAGGTGAGTGAAGGTGCGAAAACCCTTGCGGCCACCGGCAAACTCCAGGAACAGCCAGGCGCCACCCACACTCTCCAGCATGTTGGCCAGCTGAAAAGACAGCACCATGCCCGTGGGACGATCGGTCAGGATCAATTCAAATCCGGTACCCAGAAATGTCAGCAGAATCAGCAGCGGCACCCAGAGCCGTAACGGCAGCAGTACCAGGCAGCCCAGCAGGTAGCCGTCGGGCAGCCACATCAGGGAAACAGACTCTTCCGGCGTCACCAGCCTCAGCGCCCAGATCGCCAGCAGCAGGTGGCCGGCGGCAATCAGCAGCAGTCGGGCCCATTCCCTGGCGCCTGGCAAGTTTACCATCTCCCTTCCTCCGGCCAGAACATCCCCCAAGCGGAGTCAATCCGACGCCACGCCCCCCGGCGAAACGCTTTCCACGCATTGGACCATAGCGCTGGAAGCGCCAGTGGCCTATGCGCGTTTTCCGCAAACCCCCGGCCAGGCCTCAGGGACAGGCCGCAGGGACAGGCGACGACTGACTTTTGCCCGGAGGTTCTAGTCCAGGGCCATGGCCGCCGGTGACTGGGACGCGACCAGTTCCAGCGCCAGACGGGTGGCGGCGTGCAGGCTGCCCGGATCGGCAGAACCGCTGCCGGCGATATCCAGCGCGGTCCCGTGATCCACCGATGTGCGAATAATGGGAAGCCCGAGGGTGACGTTGACTGCGTTGCCGAAACCCACGTGCTTGAGAACCGGCAGCCCCTGGTCGTGGTACATGGCCAGTACCACATCGTGTCGGGCCAGCATGGTCGGGGTGAACGCAGTATCGGCCGGTACCGGCCCGGTGATATCAAACCCCTGCTCGCGCAGGGCGTGCATGGCCGGCTCAATCACGTCCATGTCCTCCCGCCCAAGGTGACCGCCTTCCCCGGCGTGGGGATTGAGGCCACAGACCAGCAGGCGCGGCTGGTCGATGCCGAATCGAACCCGCAGCTCACGGTGGAGAATCCGCACAGTCTGATCCAGCATATCGCGGCTGATGGACTCCGGCACCCGGGACAGCGGCAGGTGGGTGGTGGCCAGGGCGACTCGCAGGTCTCCGGCCGCCAGCAGCATCACTACCTTTCGGGTATTGGTCTTCTGAGCCAGAAATTCCGTGTGACCGGTGAACGGCAGGCCGGCGTCGTTGATCACCCCCTTGTGCACCGGGTTGGTGACCATGGCCTGGAACTGGCCCCGAAAGCAGCCGTCGGCGGCCCGCTCCAGGGTTTCCAGCACGTACGCCGCGTTGGCGGTGTTGAGCTGACCCGGAACGGTTTGTGCTCTCGCCGGTACGTTGAGCAGCTGGAGTCGCGCCATCGAGCCGCCGTCGTAGGTCTCTGCGGGAAACGGCAGCTCCAGTCGATCGGCAGTGGCCCTCAGCAGCTCTTTGTCTCCGATAAAAACCAGCCGGGCGGGGTAGTCCTGCTGGGCCAGGCGCACGCATAATTCCGGGCCGACCCCGGCGGGTTCTCCCGCGGTGACCGCGATTCGGGGCAGCCGGTGCATCAGCGGTGCATGCCGCCTCAGATACGGTACTCGATGTAGGCTTCGTCCTTCAGTTCCCGCTCCCATAGACGCAGTTCGTCCTCGGCCTTGCGCCGGCGAATCGCGTTCCGGGCGGTTTCCCTCTGAATCTCCACCGTACGGTCCTGTTCGCGCACGCCCAGCTTCTGCAGGATGTGCCAGCCGGCATTGGTCTGAAACGGCTGGCTCAGCTCATCGTCGTCCAGCTGGTCCAGCACCTGCTGCACACGCTGGCCAAAGGTACCGGGCTGGAACCAGCCCATGTCGCCACCCAGATTGGCCGAAGTATTGTCATCGGAAAACTGGCGGGCCAGGTCCTCAAATGCTTCGCCGCCTTCGATGCGTTCATGAATGGTGGTGACCAGCTCCAGGGCTTCCTCCTGGTTCACCAGCTCGGTCACCATGATCATGATGTGGCGGGCGTTGATCTCTTCCACCAGCGTCTGCGACACCGCGCGATAATCTGCCACCTTGAAGATGTGAAAACCGGAAGCATCGCGCATGGGCCGGGAATACTGCCCCTTCTCCATGGTCGCCAGTTCCTGTTCCATCAGGGTCGGCACCTGGGAAGCGGGACGCCAGCCCAGGTCCCCGCCCTGCAGGGCCTGGGGGCCGTTGGAGTAGGTGATGGCGGCAGTGGCGAAATCCAGGCCTTCCTGGAGCTGCTGATGCACATCTTCCACCTTTTGCCGGGCCGCCTGGATTTCGTCCGGCGAGGCACCCTCGGGCACGCTGACCAGGATGTGGGACAGCCGGTAATCGCCCTGGGGCAGCTCCTGGTTCTCCAGGAACAGGTCAATTTCTCCCTCGGTGATGTTGACCTTGGTATTGGCCACCCGCCGCTGGAGCTGCTGGGTGGTCAGCTCGTCACGCATGTCCTCCCTGAAGCGCTCCCAGCTCAAGCCGTCGGCCAGGATCGTGCGACGCATCTGGTCCACGGTGATGCCCGACTGGGCCGCCACCCGCTGAATGGCCTGGTCCACTTCCGGGTCGCTGATGATGATGCCCGTGGCCCTCGCGTTCTGCAGTTTCAGCTTGATCATGGCCAGGCTTTCCAGGATCTGGCGTTCCAGCACGTTGCGGCTGGGCAGCGGCTGGCCAGCCGCCTGGAACTGCTTGATGACGTTGGCCATGGAGCGGTCCAGCTCGCTGCGCAGGATGATCTCGTCCTCCACCACGGCGACGATGCGGTCCAGCGACTCGGCGCCGGCGTTGCCCTTGAATCCCATCAGGAAACCAGCCAGCAGCAGCGCCAGGCCGAGGGGTGTTGTCTTGTTCATTCGGTTACTTTCAGCCACCGTTTCACTCTCAAAGCTGTGTCAGCGACGGTCGTCGCTGCGATATCCAAGAATAGCACGCTCCAGCACCCGGCCCGTGTCCCGGCCGAGGGATCCAAGTCCCTTCAGCTCGAGCTCCAGGTACAGTCCCGTGCGCTTGTCTCCGTCCTGGCTGCGAACGTAGCGCCGGCCGAAAAAGCGCAGCGCCCAGCAGCAGCTGTCGTACTCAAAACCCGCCAGGCCTTCCAGCAGCGTATCGTCAAGGAACGAGTAGTTGGCCCGGGCAATCACGTTCCACCGCTCAGCAATGGGGGCCATGACTGAAAGGTCAACCTGGTCGACCTGATCCGACCGCCGCCGGTAAGCAAAGTTCACCAGCCGACCGCCGTCACCGCGGTACTGCAGGCCCAGCACCGCCTGCTGCAGTTTTTCCTCCTCGGGCTCGTACTGAAACCCGAAGCGCGCCCGCCAGGTCTTGCTGGGGCGATAGTTCAGCTCGGCCACCAGCGGAGAGGTGTCGGCGTCCAGTTCCGGTTGCCCTGACAGCTGAACCCGCTGGTCGCGAAAATAGACTACCGTTCCCACCGATACATCCAGCAGCTGGTGGCCGCTGTCCCGGTCGAGCAACCGACTGGTCAGGGCCAGGGTGAGCTGGTTGGCATCAGTCTGGCGGTCAGCCCCGGTGAATCGGTTGCTGCGAAACAGCTGACCGAAGCTGAAGGTAAACTCCCGGGTGTCAAACTGCGGCAGGCTGGACTGCTCCTCAAACGGCACGTACAGGTAGTAAAACCGCGGCTCCAGGGTTTGCATCCAGCGTCCCTTACGGCGCTCGAACACCCAGCGCCCCTCCAGGTCCGCTACCGGCGTGCTGCGCGACGGACTGTCATCGCTGGCCCGGTCCAGGTCGTAAGCGGTGTAGCGATAGCCCAGGCCGGGCCGCAGGAAGTAGCCGGGCCGGCGGAATGTCCAGCTGGCCCGTGGCAGCAGGTCCAGGCGGGTCCCGGTGTCACCCACGTCCCGGTCGAAGCTGACCAGCTCGCTGTCCAGCCGGAACTGCCAGCCGGATGCCGTGGTGATGCCATCCCAGCCAAAGGTCAGGCGCGGCAGCCTTTCGTAGGGCTCGGAAAACTGCGAGATGGTGTCGTCGATGCTTTCGAAGGCATCCAGCAGCAGCGCGGCCTGCCACTGCTCACCAAAGGTCGAGAGCTGGGCGTAAGAGCGCAGAAAACTGCGGGAGGTTGCGGCCAGGCTGTCGCTCAGGTCTTCGAAGTAGCGGTCGTCAGAAACATGGTTGATGTCCAGATCCAGCAGCCAGCTGGCGGACGGCTGACCCCGGTGGCGCAGCCAGGCGTAGGAGCGATGCTCCCCGGTCAGGTCATCCTCGGGCATGTACTCAACGCCGAGTTCCCCGGCATAGCTGCTGCCCAGGTAGCGGTATTCAGACATCAGCATGGCGCCGCGGTCGCTGATCAGTCGCGGCGTAAGGGTGGCATCCCGCTGAGGCGCAATATTCCAATAGTACGGCAGAGCCAGGTCCAGGCCATCGTCGTCAGAACGTCCGAGACTTGGAAACAAAAAACCGGACTTGCGCCTGTCGTCCAGAGGGAAACTCGCCCGCGGCAGTTTCAGCAGGGGCACCCCTTTGAACCGCAGCGTCATGTTGCGTGCCTGCCCAGTGCCGCTGGCGTGGTCCAGCTCCATGCTGCCGGCCTCCAGCGCCCAATCCTGTACCTCGGCAGGACAGCTGGTGAAGATGACCTGTTCCAGCTCGGTACGGTTATCACCCAGGCGCCGGGCCACAGCGGCAGTTCCCCGGCCCGGACCTTCCAGCAGTCGATAGTCCACGTCGTCTACCCGGGCCGTGCGGCCCGGAAAATCCAGTTCAATGCGGCTGGCCGTCAGCGCCACGCTGCCGTCGCGGTAACTGGCATCACCATCGGCGATGGCCACTTCGCGCTGACGATCGATGCGCAGCTGCTCCGAGGCGAGCAGCTGTTGACCGAAGGCCACGCGAACGCCGCCCACCAGCACCGATTCGTCCAGGTTGCTCAGGTCGACCCGGTCGGCGCGGATAGCCACCTCACCCTCGGCCGGGGCTGGAAACTGGCCAATCCAGTCGTCTTCGGCCACAGGAGCCGGACAGATGCCCGATGCCTGCGCGGAAACCGCGGACCAGGGCAGAATCAACGCTGTCAGCAGCCAGCCGGAACGAAGCATGAATCAGTCAACCAGGAACAGTTGGAACGGCGCCGTACCATGACATAGACCGTGTCCCGTTACCACCGCCAATCAGGGCGCAGCGGCAGCCTCCAGCAGCGCCTGGATGGCTCGATCGCGCTGCTCCTCGGGCTGATTGCCCAGGCGCCTCACGGCTTCGAAAAACCGCGGGAAGGATTGATCGTTCTGGCGAAACAGCGCGAGGAACGCCGGCACGCTCTTTTCGTAGGTGGCCAGCAGTGCCAGGCGTGCGTTGTTGGGGGGGCCGGGATCAAACCAGTGGTCGTAGCCGGTGAAGCCGTCCCAGCGCTGACGGAATGTCCGGAAATCAACTGCCAGCTGACCCAGGATGGCCTCCTTGCCCGCCAGCTTGTCCGACTCGCTGCTGTCAGACCCATACAGCGTTTCCAGCTGCCCCCGGGCCGCCAGCAGCATCCCGGTGAATTCTTCGTCCCGGCGGTCCATGCGTGCCTGGCCAGCGGGATCAACAGTCAGCCCCCGGGCGGCCGCCCAACGCTCCTTTCCCAGGCGTTCAACGGCGGTGGCGAAAGACTCATTGAAACCGGTGTCGCCCTTCAAAAAGTACTGCTCATGAGCCAGCTCGTGAAAGATCACCCCGGCCAGGGCAAGCTCGTCGTAGGCCAGCATGGTGTTGAGCACGGGGTCCCTGGAAAAACCGAGGGTCGAGTAAGCCAGGCCGGGCGCGACCGCCACGTCATAGCCCTGCCCGGCCAGCCGCTCCAGGGCCCGGTCCGCCCGGGGGCGCTGGAAATATCCCCGGTAGGAAAAACATCCGACCAGGGGGTAACACCAGCGGCGTGGCTCCAGCGACAGTTTCGGCGCTGCCGTGACCAGCCACAAGGTGACGTCCCGCTCCAGGTCCACGTACTGGGTATAACTGCCGGAATCGGGCAGGCCCAGGGACTCCACGGCAAATGCCCGGATTTGACGCACCTGCTCCAGCCGGACGCGGAGATCTTCCGGCGTGTCCGGATCCGCCAGGAGCGTGGAAATCGCCCGTTTTTTCGAGGTAATCTCCCAGTGGCCCTGCAGCGCCTGGCCGTAGTAACCCAGGCTGGCGCAACCCGACAGCGCGGCAATCACAGGAACCAGCAGCACCATGGCAACCAGCGAGTGGTTTGAGGACGAAGAGATCTGGCGCATCTTCGTGGATTGTATGTTCACTGAAGAGCGTTTTCGAGCAGCTGAGCAGGAGGTTGACCAGCTGCTGTCGCTGGTTGGCTTTGTGCCCGAGCGGGTACTGGACCTGGGCTGTGGACCGGGACGTCATGCCGTACCGCTGGCGGCCCGCGGCGCCCGGGTCACCGGGGTGGACATCAGTGCGTTTCACCTGGAGATGGCCAGCAAGCGCGCCAGCCGGGCCGGCGTTTCAGTCCAGTGGCTGCGACAGGATATGCGCGAGGTGCTCGAGCCGGAGCGGTTCGACCTGGTGGTGAACCTGTGGTCCTCGTTTGGCTACTTCGACGACCCGCAGGATGACCGCCAGGTCCTGGGTAACTGCTTCCAGTCCCTGACCCCCGGTGGCGTCATGGTACTGGACGTAACCGGCAAGGAATACGTCTGCCGCCACATACAGCCGGTTCACCTGACCGAACTGGATGACGGCAAGCTCCTGATCGAGCGCCCGGTGGTGGACCGGCAGATGACGCGCTACAGCAACCAGTGGATCCTGATCGACCAGGGGCGCGCCCACACGGCGGAATGGCACCACAACCTGTACTCGGGCCAGGAGCTGCTGGACCGCATGTCAGACGCCGGTTTCCAGGAGCTGGCCCTGTACGGAGACCTTGGCGGCTCGGACTTCGATCTGGACGCCGAGCGCCTTGTCGTCGTGGGGCGCAAACCCTGACTTGCATCACGCCCCCGCAACCGGCCGGGCGTGCTTGCGAGCACCCATGGGCTGGATTATGGTGATGCCATGCATTCGGGAGACACCCCATGACCGAAAACGAAAACAAGCCCGTCACACCCAACACCTCGGCTCCGGCCACGGATTCGTCCCGGGAAGCCAACCAGTGGGCCATGTTCATCCACTTTTCAGTCCTGGCCGGGTTCATCGTACCCTTCGCCGGACTGATCCTGCCCATCGTGCTGTGGCAGCTGAAGAAAGACGAGTTTCCCGTGATCGACGACCACGGCAAGGTGGTGGTCAACTGGATCATCAGCGCCCTTATCTATTCGGTGGTCTGCTTCATTCTCACCTTCGTGATTATCGGAATCTTCGGCTTCATGGCCCTGGGTCTTGCCACGGTGCTTTTTGCCATCATCGGCGGCATTAAGGCCAACAACGGTGAGCTGTGGGAATACCCGCTGACCATCAAGATCATCAAGTAGGTCGCGCCCCGGATTGACTGGTCAGCAGGAAGGGGTCGTCAAGTACGACCTGGATTTCACCGCCGCCCCCGCTCCGCCCCAGGATACGCTGACAACTCTGATAAGGTGGCGCCGGACCCTGTTCGATCATGGCCTCATCGGCCAGCAGCCTGATCGCTATGATGGCCTGGGCTACGGCAACGTCAGCCAGCGGCACCCGCACGGGTTCCTGATCTCCGGCACTCAGACCAGCGGCATCCGTGAGCTGGCCGCGGATGGATTCAGCCTGGTGACGGACTGGGACCTGGGGCACAACCGCCTGACCGCCACCGGACCATCGCCGCCGTCCTCCGAGGCCTTGTCCCACGCAGCGGTTTACGACGCGGGGCAGCACATCAACTTTGTGCTCCACGTGCACTCCACGGAACTCTGGCATGCCGCCCGGCGCTCCAGCGTAGCCTGCACGCCGGAGTTCGTTGACTACGGCACCCCGGCCATGGCCCGGGCAGTGGCCCGCATCGTGGCCCAGGCGGCGGATCCCGACCTGCTGGTCATGGGTGGGCACCAGGACGGCCTGATTGCTTTCGGCAGCCAGCTGCCTGAAACAGCCCGACTGCTGCTGACCCTCGAGGAGAGCGCCTAGCGATATACCGCTGCGGCGGTATCTACGGGCTGCCCTGCCACACGGCTTGGCCAGCAGCCATGGGAGGCCAGCGAATGGGCGCAGCGGGTGGTCTCGGGCAACCGGTATCGATGTGTACAGCCCAGCACCAGCCGGACCGAATCGGCCATGGTGACCCGGTGTCCGGGCGATATGTACAGCGGCTTCACGCCGGTGCGAGTGCGCAGAACAACACCAATCTGTTCATCCCCGTCCAGCAGTACGGCCTGGCCACCTTTTTCATCGGGCGGCGTCTCATGGGTGCCGACCAGCCTGGACTTGGCGACCCCAACGGCGGGCAGATCCAGGGTCACCCCCAGGTGACAGGCAATACCGAAGCGGCGGGGGTGAGCAATACCCTGGCCGTCGCACAGCACCACGTCCGGTGTAACCTCCAGCCGGCCCATGGCGTCCAGCAGCGCGGGTAACTCCCGGAATGACAGCAGACCGGGAACGTATGGGAACTCGGTAGGGCGGCGGGCAACAGCAGCCGCCAGCGGCTGCAGGTCAGGATAGGACAACACTACCACGGCTGCGCGCGTGACCGCGCCGGCCTGCTCAAAGCCCACATCCACACCAGCCACCCGGGTCACCGGGGAGGGGCACGGCTCCAGGCGGACCCTGGTCCGCAGCTGCTGCTGAATGGCGCGGGCTTCGGCGGTGTTTACGGAGGGGGAAATGGGCGGCACGACCTGCATCCGGCGAGAGTGCTCTGCAGTCTAACCGTGCCCCGACCGGGCGCAAGTCCGGCCGTTGCTCCGGCCAGCGCCTATACGCCAACCTCCCAGCCGGGCTTGCCCTCGGCCAATAATGTGTTCTAATTGGGCACAGGCGCCAATCAAAGCTATTTGGTTCAATGGTTTATGGGATATTTATGGCATAAATTCTTAACTTTTACGGCACTGTCGTGTGTCGCTGCCACCACCTGGGCTGCTGACATCAGCGGCCGGGTGTCCCTGGTGGATTCCGGCAAGCGTCCGGCGCAGCCATCGGAGGTGGTGGTCTATTTCCGGCCCGATCAGGCGGTGACGCCCCAGCCCCCGACAGAGGCGCTGGTGATGCGAACACGCAACAAGCGGTTTGAGCCGTCGGTTCTGGCGGTCCCTGCCGGAGCCACCGTACGCTTTCCCAACACCGACCCGATCCTGCACAACGTGTTCTCCGTCTCCAAGTCCAATGCCTTCGACATGGGACTGTATGGCAAGGGAGAGGGCAAAAGCTGGACCTTCACCAACCCCGGACTGGTGCGGGTTTACTGCAATGTTCACCAGTCCATGGTGGGACACGTGCTGGTGCTGGACACGCCGTTTTTTTCCCGACTCGATGCCAGTGGCCAGTTCCAGCTGCAGGACATCCCCGACGGACCCGGCCGGCTTTACGTGTGGCACGAACGCGCGCGGCCGCTGACCCGGTCGCTGGAACTGCCGCGGGAGGGTCAGGCCATGGAGCTGGAGCTGGTTCTTAACCAGCGGACCGTGCCCAAGCATAAGAACAAGTTTGGCAAATCCTATAAGCGGAGGAGTCGTCGTGGCCGCTACTGAATCATCACCCCGGTGGAGCCTTGCCACCCAGATTTTTTTATTGACAGCCCTGCTGGTTGTCCTGGTCGTGGGTCTGGCGGTTGGCGTCGGCGTCATGCAGGGGCAGCGCCTGGCCCAGCAGTCCGTGGACGAAAGCCTGACCCGCAGCACCATCACCCAGGTCGACATCGAACGGCTGCGCGCCCGCCAGGCTGAACTGGTCGCGGAAATCATCGCCACCGACACCAACATCACCAGCTATATCCGGCAGGCGGCCGGCGACGAGCTGTTCGGCGACGGAGCCGGTCAGGACACCGAACTGGACCGGGCCTCCATCGCCGACCTGATGGCCGAGCGTCAGGCCGAGTATGAGTTCGACCTGGCGGTAGTGCTGGGGGTGGACGGCGAAGTCCTGGCGCGCAGCGATCGGCCCGTGCGGGATGATGAGACTCTGAGCGAGGACCCGCTGGTGGCGGAGATGGTGGCTGAGCTCATTCCCATCACCGACATCTGGCGCGACGGGCAGGACCTCTACCAGATGGCCATGACCCCCATGGACGAGAACTTCAACCTGATCGGCTTCCTGATGATCGGCATGCGCATTGACGCGAGCTTCCTGGACGAGGTCAAACGAGCGACCGGCGCAGAACAGATCTGGACTACACCCGATGGACAGTCCCTGTCGACCCTGCCGGCGGTGGAAACCGAGCAGATCCTGGCCGACCTGAACAGCAGCGACACGACGTTCCAGGCGCTGATGGCGGGCCAATCGGACACTTACCGGAGAGTCCTGGATTTTGGCGGCAGCAGCTGGAAGATAAACGTGGAGCCGGTGGCCCTGGACGAAACCCAGGTGCTGGCAGCCGTCATGTCCCTGGTTCCCCTGGAGCCGGTGCTGGCGCCCCACCGGCGGCAGTGGATGATCCTGGGAGCAGTCGGTGCCGCAGCCATACTGCTGGGGCTGGCCCTGTCGCTGATGTTTTCCCGTCGGGTCACCCGGCCCCTGTCCCAGCTGTCCACGGCCGCGGCCGCCGCCAGTGCCGGCGACTACAAGCAGCACTTTGACGCCACCGGCAGTTCGGAGATTGTCAGCCTGGGAGAGGCCTTCGAATCACTTCTCAGCGAGCTGCGCGAAAAACAGGACATGGAAGAATACGTGTCCGACCTGTCGCGCTTCCTGCCTGACCCGGGCATGGACAGTGGCGGATCCAACCGCACCCAGCAGGCCGGTGGCAAACCGGCCCGGGAGGAGCTGGCGCTGCTGGCCCTGGATTACCGTCACCTGGCGCGGCATGACGAATCCAGCAATGCCGAAGACAGCATCCGGCGATTTCAGGCATCGCTGTCGCAGATTGCGGCCCTGGCAGAAGTCCTGGATGCAAGCCTGGAATCATTTTCAGGTCACCGGGCCATCATTGGTTTTCGCGGCGCTGAGGCGGTGCCCCACGCACTTGAGTTCTCCGGCCACGTGGCCGAACACGCCTCGGACAAACCCAGCATGGCCCTGGTCATGGGCGTGGTGGACCGCGGCATGGTCCGGGCAGGATTGAGCACGGCCGAAGTGCTCATTGGCCGCGCCAGTCATCAACTGGACCTGCTGCTGGAAGAGGCCGACACGGGCATGATGCTGCTGTCTCCTGGCATTAAATCCAGCGCGGAAACGCTGCTGGAACGATTCGACGTGCAGGCGGGGGTGCGCAAAGGGCGTCTCAGCGGGCGCAAGTACTATGCCCTGGATTTCCCCACCCTGGCGCAAATGGCATCCGATGCGTCGGAACGCACCATCGCAGTAGACGTGGAGCAGACGGAATCGGTGATCGAGAGCGTCAGCCGCACCCGGGAAATCGTGCCGGGTGATGTCTTCGCCGATCGCTACGAGGTGATCTCCATACTGGGACAGGGCGGCATGGGCGTGGTGTACAAGGCCCTGGACCGGGAACTGGAGGACTTCGTCGCGCTCAAAACCCTGCTGCCGGATACCGCCAGCGACAGCCAGTACCTGGAACAGCTCAAGGAAGAGATCCGTCTGGCGCGCAAGGTGACCCACCCGAACGTGCTCAGAACCTTCGATTTCGGCAGCCACCACGGTCTGGCCTATGTCTCCATGGAGTACGTGCGCGGCATGACGCTGCGCTTCCTGATGAAACGGGCCCGGCTGCCCTTTTCTGCCGGCCTGCGGATCTCCCGACAGGTCTGCGCCGGGCTGGCCGCCGCCCACGGCGAAGACGTGGTCCATCGCGACATCAAGCCGGAGAACGTCATTCTCCAGGCCAACGGCAACGCCAAGCTGATGGACTTCGGTATCGCCAGCCCGGTCAATGCCGGGGATGAAGGCCTCGGTGTGTTTGCCGGCACTCCCCGTTACGCCTCGCCTGAGCAGATGGAAGGCAAGGGACTGGACGCCACCGCCGACGTGTTCGCCTGCGGCGTCATGATGTACGAGCTGTTTAGCGGCGAAACCCCGTTTCCAGGCACTGACCTGATGGAAATCTACATGGCCAAGCGTCACGGCACCGGCACGCCATTGGGTGAGGTCTGGACCGACGCCCCGGCCGGCGTTGAAGCGGTGGTAATGCGCTGCCTGGCACCGGACTTGGATCAGCGATACGCCAACGGCGATGAACTGGGTGCCGCCCTGGGAGACCTGCGGGCGTGACACAGGCCAGGGCCGCCATGTCCGTCCTGCTGCTGGCCGCGGCGGCGATCCGGCCCGCGGTGGCCCAGGACGACACCGACTGGGACCTGCTGGAACAGGAGGCCGCCGGGGAGGCGGCGGCCTGGGACTGGGAGTGGTACTCCGAGACTCGCCTCCGCTCCGACACCGTCCGTGACCTTCCCAGTGGCCACGAATTCGAGCGCCTGCGCCTGCACGCCCTGGTGGGTGTCCGCTGGTTTTCCGACAGCTGGGAAGTGGGCACCGCCTTCAAAATCGCGGCCGGCACCGACGACAATGAGGACAACGTCGCCAACCTGGATAACGAGGAGTCCAACGAGGTCGACCTGGGCGACTTTTACATCCGGGCGTTTCCTACCGACCGGGCCATCATCGAAATGGGCAAGACCAGTCTGCCCCTGGACCTGTCTCCCATGGTCTGGGATCGGGACCTTCGGCCCACCGGCATCTCCGTCCAGCAGGACTGGGAGCCACGGCCCTTCGATCGGCTGATCTTCCTGGCCGGGCGTTTCCGGGGACTGCACTACGACGAGTCCCGCACCGACCTGACCGCAGCACAAATCAAGTGGCGCCTGCGCGAGGGTGCGCCCCGGGGCGGCTCCGTGGCGCTGACCGTGCTGGACTTTTCCGACCTGGACGTGCTGGCACAGACCGGCCGCGGCCGGACCAACCGGCTCACCGCCGACCCCACCACGAGCCAGCTGCGCTACCTCAACCAGTACCGAATCCTGGACCTGGAACTGGGATATCAGACAGACACGCCCTGGGGCGTGCTGCTGACCCAGGTCAACCTGGCCCGAAACCTGGAGGCGGACCAGGACGACGAGGCTGCAAGGCTAAGCATCGAGCTGTTCGATCCCGACCGGCAGGGATGGGATTTCGGCTACGCCCTGCAGCGGGTTCAGCGGGAAGCGGTGGTCTCCGCCCTCAACGACGATGACTGGTGGTTCGGCACCGGCATGCGGGGATACCGGCTGTCTGCGGGCTACTGGTTCAACCCGGACCTGCGGCTTGGGCTGTCAGCTTTCGTGGAGCGCTTCGACCCGGCCAGCCAGCGCAACAAGCGCCTGCTGCTGGACCTTACCCTCACCCGCTGAGCCCGGTCCCGGCGCGCACCGCGCCGAGGCGGGACTCCTGTTCCTCGCTCCAGATCTCGGCCGCTGCCGCCTTGGACCGCTCCAGGAACTGCAGTGCATCCTGGGTCTGGCCCGACAGCGCCAGGTAGCAGCCCCGCAGGTAAAGCGCACGATGATGCTCGGGCTGCCAGGCCTCAGCAACACCCAGCAGGGATTCCAGCAGGGGGTCGAGGTCTGCGCCGGCGCGAAAGGCCAGGTCGATCAGCCAATCGCTGTATTCAAACGCCACCGCAGCTTCGGTCCGACGATCGCCCGCCGCCCGGGCAAACTCCAGGGCGCCCTCAAAGTGTGGCCTGGGGTCGGTGTCGCGAGCCAGCGCCGCAAGGCCCAGCTCAACCAGGGCCAGCGTTTGCGAATCTCCCAGCTCCTGAGCCAGGCTCAGTGCTTCACCAACCAGACTGTCGGCCTGACCTGTGTCAGCGTCGGCCCAGGCCAGCAGGGCCTGGATACTCAGCTGCCGATCGCCGAGATCGCGAAACTGATCCAGCGCCAGCCGGGCAGCCTGGGCGGCGCCGGCATCGTCCCCGGCAAGCTTCAGGGCGAAACTGAGAATGAGCTGCGCCCGGGCGGCGCCGCCGGGATTGTTCAGCTCCTGGTATGCGGGAAGCGCCAGCTCCATCAGGCCCATGGCCTCCTGCAGGCGGCCCTGCTCCAGCAGCATCTCGGCAATGGCCGAGCGGGCTTCAGCCGCGCCCAGCGGATCAGACAGCTCTTCCGCCAGCGCCAGGGCATCGCGCAGGCTCTGTTCGCCGCTGGACCATTGCCCCAGGGCTGCTGCTATCTTGCCCGCGTGGGAAAGGCTGAAAACCAGCATCTGTCGCAATCCGGCCGCCGTCTGGATGTCGACGGCCCGCTGCTGCAGGGACGCGGCGGACTCCAGCCGGCCCTGTTTGCGCTCAATCACCGCCAGGTTGGAATACACCGCGGACTCGCCGAATTTCTCACCCTCGTTGCGGTAAAGCGCCAGAGCCCGGTTGTACAGCTCTCTCGCCTCGGACCAGCGCTGCTGGTTATCAGCCAGGATACCCAGATTGCCGTAGGCACTGGCCAGGTTGGCGTCGTTGCCCACCGACTGGAACCAGTCCCGCGCCTGACTGAAGTAATTTTCTGCCAGCCCCAGGTCGCCGTTGCGCCAGGCCAGGATTCCCAGGCCGCTGGAGGCGGCTCCGGCCAGGTTCAGGTCTCCGCCCGCCTCGGCTGAATCCATCACCTGGTTGAAGGCGGCCCCGGCCGGTTCCCACTCACCCAGCTGATTCAGGGCATTGCCCAATTCGTAGCGGGCCCAGTGCAGGTTCGGATCGCTGGCCAGGGCGCTCTCGAAATACGCCCGCGCACTGGCGGCGTCTCCGCTGAGCAGTGCCTGCAGACCCCGGGCGAACGCCTCGTTGACGAAATCATCGGCAGAGATCTTTCTGACCGGAATTCCGGCCTGGTAGGCCACGTCGATATCACGGGCCAGCTTCTCCGTGAGCTCATAGCTCAGCTGATCCAGCCGGTCCTGGCTGAATTCTCCCTGCCCGATAACGCCGCCCGCAGATGCCAGCTGGTAGCTGACCCGGTAGCCGGTGTCGGACCGGCCGATGTCGGCCAGCAGCAGGTGATCGGCACCCACCAGTCTCTGCAGTGCCTCCAGCTTCTCGGCTGGCGCAGCATCTGCGGCGATACCCAGCGTGTTCAGCGAAGAACGGACCCGGGATGCCGGGATCACCTTGACCGGCGTACGCGCCTGGACCGATTCGGCCAGCAGCGCGGCCAACCCCAGCTCCGCCCAGTCCAGGTCTGCTTCTGCCGCGATGGCAAACGGCGCCACCGCCAGGGTCGTCGTGGTGTCGCCCAGCTCCTCGGGGCGGAAACTGATGATCAGGCCGAGGACCAGCACTACGGCACCGGCCAGCCAATGCCACGGCCGCGTGGCGCGCCTGCCTGGCGGGGCCGGGGCGGGCTGGGTCTCCGGGACCAGATCCCAGCGGTACCCCTTGCCGTGAACAGTCTTGATGGGGTCCTCAGGCATGCCGGCCTGCTTCAGCGCCCGCCGCAGCTTGGCCACGGCCTGGGCGATGGCGGCGTCGGTGACGATGCGCCCGTCCCAGACCTCCCGCAGCAGGTCGTCCTTGGTGACCACGGCGTTGTCGCTGCCAACCATAAAGGCCAGCAGGTCAAACAAGCGTGGCTCCAGCTCGACGTTGCTCACCCCCACGGTGGCACGGCGCCCGGTCAGGTCAACGCTGAGGTCGCCAAATTTCTGTATCTGGTGTGATCCCTGGACCATGTAAATTCCTTTACAGGCATTGTAGTCGGGACCCGTATGGCTGCAAGCAGAGGGATGGGGCCGGGTTCAGCCCAGCCGATAACCGGCTTTGCGCACCGTAACGATCAGCGAGGGGTTGTGGGGGTCGGCCTCCAGTTTGCGCCGCAGTTCGGCGATATGGGTGTCCACGGTGCGGCTGACCACTTCCCCGCGATGGCCCCACACCAGCTTCAACAGCTCGTGACGCGACATCACCCGCCCGGGCCGGGCGGCCAGGGCCGCCAGCAGGTCGAATTCCTTGGGCGAGAGCTCGATGAGCTCCCCGGCCCGCCTCACCTGCCGCGCCACCAGGTCGATGGCCAGCTCACCGATGCGGGTGATTTCATTCGGCTCGTCTCCGCTGCGCCTCAGCACCGCCTCGACCCGGGCCAGCAGCTCCATCAGTCCGAAGGGTTTGGTGACATAGTCATCGGCACCCGAGCGAAGGGCCCGGACCTTGTCCAGCTCCTCGCCACGTGCGGTCAGGCACAGCACCGGCATGGTGAGGCCGTGGCCGCGCAGGTCCGAAAGCACCTCGAAGCCATCACGGTTGGGCAACATCATGTCCAGCACGATCAACCCGGGCTGCCATTCCCGGGCACGAGACAGTACCTCGGCGCCGTCACTGCAGTGCCGCACCTCGTAACCTTCCAGGGACAGGTTACTGGCCAAACCGGCAGCCAGGTCGCGATTGTCCTCAACCAGCAGAATGCGGATGGGGCTGGTACTCATGTTCACGGTCAGCCGGCGCTGGCCGGCAGTCGAAGTTCAAATCGGGCGCCGCCGCCGGATGCGTCGGTTACGCGGCAACTGCCCGCCATGGCCTGGACCAGCTCCCGGGCGACAGACAATCCGATACCCGTTCCGTTCAGCGCCCGCAGCTGCTCGCGCCGCAGCCGGTGATAGGGCTGCCAGATCACCTCCTTGCGGGAGTCCGGCACGCCCGGACCGTCGTCCTCCACCGCTACACAGACCTGGTCCGCCTCCCGCCAGGCCTGTACGCGCACGGTCTGTCCCCTGGGTCCATATTTACAGGCATTGTCCAGGAAATTGAGCAGGACCTGGGAAACGGCTTCCCGGTCGGCCCGGGCCTGCAGTTCAGCCTGGACCTCGGCCTGCAGCTGGTCGCCGTGGGATTCCGCCAGGGGCTGATAGTTTCGCAGTACCTCGCCCACCGTGGCCGACACGTCCACCGGCCCGATGGCCAGCTGGTGGGGCGTCATTTCCCGCCTGGAAAACGTCAGCACGTTATCCACCAGGTGGCCCAGCCGCTGGGACTCCCGGTCAATGATGGACAGGTACTCCCGGGCCTGGTCGGCGTCCCGGGCCCGTCCCAGGGCAAGGGTTTCAGCGAACATCCTGATCTGGGTGAGGGGGGTGCGCAGTTCGTGGGAAACCCGGGCGACGAATTCACTTCGGGTCCGGGCCAGCGCCCGTTCCTTGAGTAACAGCCAGCAGGTGGCGCCCACCACGGCTGTGGTCATGACAATCAGCAGCAGCATCAGCGGCAGACGGATTCGCGGCAAGCCGCCAATGACCAGGTTTTCGGCCACGCCGGGTTCGATGGACGTGGTCAGGGTGTAGCCCTGGAACAATCCGGCGTAGCGCCCCTCCAGGGTGCGCTGCCTGAACAGGTAAGGGTCATACCGGGCCGGGGATCGGAATACGGTTTGTCCCGCAGGGTTTGAAAACCGCAGGTAAAGCCCGCTGTTGCCTTCCAGTGCCGCGGCCAGGGCCGGCGGCAGCAGCGGCGCGGCCTGGTACACCTGCTCCACCCGCCGGGCCAGCTCCGCGGGATCGACCTCCAGCACCAGGTGCCCGGCGCCGCTGGGGAACACCCCCACCGTGCGAGCCTCCCCGTCCCGGGACCAGTGGACCGCCCGGAACGGCGCCGCTGACTGCTCGGAAAGGGCCCTGCGCAGAGGCTCCAGCATGGCATTGATGTGGTCCGGATCAGACCCGCCCGCCAGTGGCGTCAGGGACTGTCCGTCAAACGACCAGACTCCGCCGAACGGCGCAGTGTCTATGGGTACGGATCTGTCCAGCCACGCTTCGACGCGACTGACCAGCCGGGCGCCATCGCCGTAGAACAGCTCGTAGCCGATGGCGACATCCAGCCGACGTTCAAACTCGTCCGCCACCAGCTGCGCATAATCACCCAGCACCCGCTCCGCTGCTGCCAGCTGGGAACGGGTTGCGGCCAGGGCCTGCCACACCAGCCCAACGAGCAGTACCAGGCTGAGAACCATGAGTGCCAGCAGCCACCAGGTGCTCCTTGAGGGGTTCGGTTCGCCCATGACCCATTGTGATTCGGATGCCCGGCGCCAGGCAAACCGGCCGCTCTCCGAGTGCGCAATCCTGACAATTCCCTGACGTCCACCGGACCCGCGCGCCACCCGGGCTGACGCCAACTGGACTAGCATGGACCCATGGTCAACCAGGCAGGAGTGATGCCATGAAGCTTCCCCGATTCGCTGTTTTCCTGATCCTCGCGCTGCCGCACCAACCGGGCCGGGCACAGACCGACATTTTCGCTGATCCGGAAAACCTGCAGATCCTGCCCCAGGACATCGCGCCGGCGGAGCTTCGCAGCACCATGCGGCAATTTGCCATGGGGCTGGGCGTTCGCTGCGAAACCTGCCACCTGGGTGAGGCCGGACAGGACCTCAGCACTTTTGACTTCGCCAGCGACGAACGGGAAGAAAAACGCGTGGCCCGGGAGATGATGAAAATGGTGGCTTCCATCAACGGCGATCACCTTGCCAGGCTGGATAAACCCGATACGACCCGGGTCCAGTGCGTGACCTGTCACCGCGGTGTGCGCAACCCGCGCCTGTCCGGTGACGTCCTGGGCAAAGCCCTGGCCGACGGCGGATTTGACAACCTCGAGTCCACCTACAGAAAACTCCGTGACCGCTACTACGGGTCCCACAGCTACGACTTCAGCCCCGGTGTCCTGGCCGGCCTGGCTCAGAACACCGGTCTGGGCGGCGATCTGGACACTGCTGTCGCGATCCTCGAACTCAACCTGGAATACTCCCCCAGGGACTTCCAGACCCACTTCCTGCTGGGAGAAGTGCACCTGCGCCGGGAAGACAAGGCCGCGGCCAGGAAGCACTATGAGGAGGCGTTGGGGATTATGCCGAATCCCATGGTGCAGAGGCGGCTGCAGGAGCTGGAGTAAGGGAACGCGCCCTTTGGGCGCTGGGGAACGGCCGCGATGCGGCCTGGGGAACGCTCGCTGCGCGAGCTAGGAAACGCGTCCGGCGGACGCTAGGAAACGGCCCCTAACGGGGCCTGGGAAAAGCGCGCCTTGCGCGCTGGGAAGCAGGCAGCTCCCTTTTGTTCGCTGGCTACGCGATTACACTCCGGCGCTGAACACTCAAATTGTCTCATGACATTTGGGTTTTCCCAGCGCGCGGAGCGCGCGTTCCCCAGGCCCCGTTAGGGGCCGTTCCCCAGCTCGCGCAGCGAGCGTTCCCCAGCGCCCAAAGGGCGCGTTCCCCGGCTCGCGCAGCGAGCCATTACAAATGCCGCCTGGGCGGCACCAGCGTATTCCCCATCAACAGCCCTCCCACCAAAGCCGCCAGCACCAGGACCACCGACACGGCTGCGGTCAAGCCCTCGTCCACGTTGTGGGAAAACAGCAGGGTCAGGGCGCGGTAGCCCAGGCTGCCTGGAACCAGCAGGAGGATGGCGGGCAGGCGTGTGACCGAGGCCGGGACGTTAAAGAGGCGGGAATGCAGGTTGCTGAGGGCGGCCACCGTCAGCGCGGCCAGGAAGATGCCGACGTCGGGACCCGTTTGAGCGGAAGCGTAGAAATTGACGCCGTAGGTGAGGAATGCGGCGACGATGACCGCCGCATAGTGCCGCACCTGGGCACCGAACAGCACGCAGAATGCGACCCCGGACATCAGCACGGCCGGCCAGGCTATCCAGTCCGGGATGAGGTCGGCTGATTCTGTGTTGGCCGAAAACCCCAGGGCAGTCATCACCTGGGTAGCCATCACTACCCCCAGGGCCAGCTTGGCCAGGCCGATCAGAGCGCCGGCAAACCGCGCGGTGCCCGACGCCAGATGGCGGGTGGCCAATTCTGACATGGCCACGGTCAGATCCAGTCCAGGCATCAGCATAATCAGCGCGCCGATGACCACCACCGGCACGTTGGCGCCGCCCAGAGGCACCGACAGCAGGTAGGCCGACGAGGTCACGATGAAAGCAGCAATGGGTTCAAAGCTGCCCAGGTCCTGCAGCCGTTTCAGGAATGCAGTCATGGTCCCGGTCATGGCCGCCAGCACAAATGCCAGGCCCATGTCGGACCAGTCGCCACCCAGCAGCGCGGACACGGCGAATCCCACTACCCCCCAGGCCAGCAGAACCACACCCAATGGAAACACCGGCGCGGAACACTCCAGTTGAGCGAGCCGTTGGGTGCCCTCTTCCAGGCTCATCTGCCCCCCGGCCACGGCCTCACCCAGGGCATCCACCTCACACATGCGGCCCAGGTCTACCTGTCCCGGATTGAGTCTGATCAACTGGGCCGGCGATACCGGGCGGTCAACCTCGGTGTCAGAGCCGGACGCCGCCCCCCCAAAGGTCAGGAAGACGCTGGTGGGGGTGGAGAATATCTCGCAGTGAAGGTTCAGCCGCTCGGCCACTGACTTGACCGCCCCCTCCAGGCGATGGGACCCCGCACCGTATTCGTGCAGCCTGCGGGCCAGCAGTCTGATAAACCGGGCCTGTTGTGAAATGTCCTGGGACATCGTTTGTGCGTCGACCGTGTGTCATCATCAGGGTGTTCGCATTAGACAGCACCACCCCATGGGATACCAGTCGATGAAAGCCATGGTCCTGGAGGCTGCCGGCCAGCCCCTGAAGCCGCACGAGGTGCCGCGGCCCAGCGCTGCCCCCGGACAGCTGCTGGTCAAGGTGGAGGCCTGTGGGGTCTGCCGCACGGACCTGCACCTCCTGGACAACGAACTGCCGGACATTCCCTACCCGGTCATACCCGGCCACCAGGTGGTGGGACGGGTCATGGACGCTGATGGCGTGACTGACCGGCGCGTGGGTGTGCCCTGGCTTGGTTCTACCTGCGGACATTGCCGCTTCTGCGACGACGAGCGGGAAAATCTATGTGACGAGGCGGTGTTCACCGGCTATACCATCGACGGCGGCTTTGCGGAGTACCTGGTGGTCGACCGCCAGTTTGCATTCCCCCTGGACCCGGATGCGCCGGCCGAGTCACTGGCCCCGCTGCTGTGCGCCGGCCTGATCGGTTACCGCAGCCTGCGCCTGGCGGGCAGCAACATCGAAAAACTCGGGGTGTTCGGCTTCGGGGCCGCGGGCCATCTGGTCACAGCCGCAGCCATCCACCTGGGCCAGTCGGTGTACGCCTTTACCCGACCCGGCGATACCGCCACCCAGGCATTCGCCCGGGAACTGGGCTGCACCTGGGCCGGAGACTCCACCCGGGACCCGGGGACGGAACTGGACGCGGCGCTGATCTTCGCGCCGGCCGGTGAACTGGTGCCCGTTGCCCTGGGCCGCGTGCGCAAGGGTGGCCGGGTAGTCTGCGGCGGCATCCATATGAGCGACATCCCCTCATTTCCTTACGATATCCTGTGGGGCGAACGACAGATCCTGTCCGTGGCCAACCTGACCCGGCGGGACGGCGACGAATTCCTGCAGCTGGCCCAGGCCGCGGGCATTCAGCCCCAGGTCACCCTGTATCCCCTGGACCGGGCCAACCAGGCCCTGGACGACCTGCGCCACGGCCGTTTCGACGGTGCGGCGGTGCTGCACATGGGCTGACTGGGGCTACAATCCCGACATGGCAAAAATACTGGTCTTCAAGCATGTTGCCGCCGAACCGCTGGGCACCCTGGACCCGTTGATCCGCAGCCGGGGCCATCGCATCCGCTTCGTCAATTTCAGCCGTCATCCCGACGCTGAGCCCGAGGTGGACCGTTACGATGGACTCATCGTGCTGGGCGGGCCCATGAACGTGGATCAACAGGACCAGTATCCCCATCTGCGCACCGAACTGGCTGCCATTGAGCGGGCACTGAAGCTTGAAAAACCGGTGCTCGGTATCTGTCTTGGAGCCCAGCTGCTGGCCCACGCCCTCGGCGCCAGGGTCTACCAGAACCCGGTGCCTGAGATTGGCTGGTATACCCTGCAACCCACCGACGCAACGGCTGGCGATCCGGTCATGGCGCCGCTGCAGGAAGAACACCCGGTTTTTCAGTGGCACGGCTGTACCTTTGACCTGCCCCGAGGCGCCGAACTTCTGGCGACCACCGAACATTGCCGCAACCAGGCCTTCGGCTACGGCGGCAACGCCTACGGGTTCCAGTTTCATATGGAGATGGACGAACCCCTGATCCAGCGCTGGCTGACCCTGCCCCAGTACCTGGAGGAACTGACCCGGTCCGGGCTGCAACACGGGCCGGAACAGATTGCCCGCGATACCCATGAGCATATTGGCCAACTGGGTGTCCTGGCGGATCAGATCTTCAACCGCCTGCTGGACCGCATCGGGCCACAAAAGCCTCGGGTGGCATTGCCGAGTCGGTAATGTGGGTTGTCTATCCGAGAGATTGACCATCCATGGTCAACTCTCGGCCGGGAATCGAAAACGCGGTTTTCGATTCCCTCACGGCCTTCGGCCGTTGGCACATCCCTGTGCCAATGGGCTTCGTTCACATTTTCCCCGTCAACCTGAATACACCCCGATGTCATCCTCAACCATGCTAAAGATGACGGACCCAAGAATTAACGAAGGCATTTGGCACAGGGATGTGCCAACGGCCGAAGGCCGTAAGCCATTTGGAAACCGCTTTTTCAAATGGCGACCGCAAGCTGGGCAGGATGCCCAGTCTTGCGGATGACTACGGTAAATACTGCGCCCAGTTCCTTTCAGAATCCCCAAACACCAGAAACTCCGGGTTTAACAAGGACTCCTTGGCGTTGTAGCGCAAGCGCTGCATGGCGGTATTGGTAACCCGGCCGCCAGCCTGTTCCACTACCGCCTGGGCGGCGGCGGTGTCCCACTCTGACGTTGGCCCCAGGCGCACGTAAAGATCGGCGCGGCCGTCGGCAACCAGGCAGAACTTCAGCGAACTGCCCATGCTGACCAGCTCATGGGTGCCGATCCGCGACAGGAATCCCTGCAGGCGCTCGCCCGCGTGGGAACGGCTGCCGGCCACGGTGACCGGCGAGTGGGCGGGAAAACGGCAGCGGATCATTTCAGGGTCCTCGTCACCGCTGCGCCGAAACGCGCCCAGGCCTTCAGCAGCGAAATAGGCGTCCCCCAGCACCGGCGCCAGCACCACGCCCAGTACGGGCCAGCCGTCGCGGATCAGCGCGACATTGACGGTGAACTCACCATTGCGTTTGACAAATTCCTTGGTGCCATCCAGTGGGTCAACCAGCCAGTACTCGGTCCATTGGCTGCGCTCGGCCCAGGGGATTTCCCGGGACTCCTCGGACAGGATAGGCGTACCGGGGGTCAGTTCCCGCAGACCGTCGACGATGACACGATGGGACGCCAGGTCGGCCTGGGTCAGCGGTGACTGGTCATCCTTGGTTTCCACCTCGAATTCGGTGTCGTAGATCTCCAGTATCCGGCTGCCCGCCACACCACAGATGTCCAGGACCTTGTTGACCAGGTCTTTCATGATTCGTTCTCCAGGTAGTCCCGCGCCAGGTACAGGGCCGCCACGGTGCGGCCTTCGGTCATGTCCTCGCGCAGGGCGAGTTCGTGCAGGTCGGCCAGGGGCCAGGTGACCGTTTCTATGGGTTCGGGCTCATCCCCCTGCAGCCGGCAGGGGTACAGGTCCCGGGCCAGCACCACGACGGTTTCGTGGCTCATGTAGGCCGGCGCCATGCTGAGGCTGTTGATGATCTCGATCCGGCCAGCGCCATAACCCGCCTCTTCCTTGAGCTCCCGGTCCGCCGCTTCGACGTGGGACTCCCCGGGATCCAGCCGTCCCTTCACCAGGCCCAGCTCGTACCGGTGGAAACCGGCACAGTATTCCCGCAGGAGAACCACCGTATCGTTGTCGAGCAGCGGTACCACGATGACCGCTCCAAGCCCGGAATTCAGCAGCCGCTCGTAGGTGCGCTGCACGCCGTTGCTGAACTCCAGCTCCAGGGTTTCCACCTCGAACAACCCGCCGGGCCGGGAGGTCCGGCGGTCAAGGATCTTTGGCAGGTCAGGCACCGTGGAGATGCTCCAGCACAATGTCGTGCAGCAGGCCGTTGGTGGCGACGACGGTGGTGGTCTGCAGGTTGATCGGTCCGCCGTTCAGGTCGGTAATGCGCCCGCCGGCGGCTTCCACCACCACCGCCAGGGCGGCGATATCCAGGATGTTGACATCGGATTCCACCACCGCGTCGATGCGGCCCGCCGCCAGCAGGTGGTAGTGGTAAAAGTCGCCGTAGCCGCGAATGCGGTCACAGGTGGACACCAGCTGCCCCAGGCCGTTCCAGCCGCTGCTGCGGGCCAGGCTTCCGATGTTGCCGGTGGACAGGGTGGCCCTGTTCCAGGCGTCGATGTCGCTGACCGTGATTGGATCGCCATTGAGCCAGGCGCCCTGGCCCAGGATCGCCCAGGCGCGCTCCTGGAACAGCGGCGCATTGGACAGGCCCACGGTCAGCTCGTCACGCTCCATCACCGCGATCTGGGTTGACACGAAAGGGTAACCCCGGACAAAACTCTTGGTGCCGTCGATGGGATCGATCAACCACTGCACGCCCTCCCCCGTACCTTTGTCGAAACCGGTCTCTTCCCCCAGGAAATCGTGTTCCGGATAGTCGCGCCTTATGGTCTCGCGAATGGCCTGTTCCGATTCCACGTCAGCCTGGGTGACCGGGGAACGGTCCGCTTTCAGCGTGACCTCCACGTCCGAGCGGTAGTAATGCCGGATGATTTTTTCGGCGCGGTCGGCAGCCCGCTGGGCCGTGTCAAGCCAGTCGCTGCGCGGATTCACCGGGCATGCCCCAGGGCCAGCATGGGCCCGCTGATGGTGATCCTTACCCGGCCATCCCGACCGGGATTTCCCAGCACCTGCAAAGCCTGGCGCAGGGCGATCGCATCGCCCCGCGCGCCCAGCTCCAGATCAACCCTGTAAGTTTCTTCATGCACCGTGATGTGTCCCTGTAGCTGCAACGGTCCGCCCCGGTCCTCCAGGCGGCCCCGGATTATACCCTCGGAATCGGTTTCGAAACGCCCGGTGAGTTCGCCCAGCTCGGCCTGCAGGCGGCCGGTGACACGGGCCTGTTGCCAGCGCCCCGTCCCGGTCAGCTCGCGCAGCCAGCCCTGCTCATCCAGTACTACATGGTCCAGCTGAAGGTTGATGCGTCCGCCCAGTCCGAGAAAGGGTTCATTCAGAATGCGCTGCAGCCATTCGGCGGGCAGCCGGGCGGTGGCATCCCGCAGGCGGATTTCACCGCCCGGGCGCTGAATCGCCTGACCATGGGCGGACAGCTCCGGGCCCTCCAGCTGGACCGTCGCCCGGGAAGTGAGCCACAGCAGCGGAAGCGCATCCAGCTCCCAGCGGGCCTGGCCCAGCAACAGCTCACCGTAGCGGACCGCTGCCGCCTGGCCTGCCCAGACCGTTCCTGACAGGCCGTCCAGCTGCAGTCCGGGTGAGGTGATCAGCGCGGCAGCCTGCCGGGCCGGCAGTCTCGCCACCGCAGCCACCACGATGGCCAGGGCGATCAGGGTCGCCCACCTGGCCCAGGGGCGCTTGGACAGCCTGGCCAAGATCCTCAGGGTTCAGCCAGCAGCAGCCGCATGTTGACCAGGCCGGGAACCCCGGCGCGTTCCACCACGGCATCCACCACGGATATGCCGTGCTGGCTCTGCAGGGATTCCAGCCAGTCCATGGCAGCGTCGAACGAGGCGTTCTCCAGCCACACCCGGACGCGTTTTTCGCCAGCGGGCTCGCCGCGTCGGAATCCGTCAGCCATGCCGCCGGTCCGGGCGGATCGTTCCACCAGCGCCAGCAGGGATTCACCACCACGGCTGACCTGCCCGGTGGCTGGGCCCGCCCGCAGCCGGGCAGCCTCCCCCGCTGCGGCGGTCATCCACGCGATATCAGCGCTCAGCCGCTCCTGGCGGTCAGCCAGCTCTGTCTGGGACTGGCCCAGGGGGCGCCAGACGCTGACCCACAGCAACAGCAGCACCAGGGCCAGGCCGGCCACCAGGACCAATACCCGCTCACGGCCGCTGAGGTTCTGGTACCAGGCATTCATCCCGACACCCCACCTACTCGCAGCATGGCGTTGGCGCCGTCAGCCAGGGTCCGGGCCGACTCCAGGTCCACCGGCACACCGCTGCCCTGGCTGATGGCCTGGCGCAGGCTTTCGATGGTGGCCAGGTCATCCGCGCGCAATTCCATCAGCAGCGAGCCTGACCGGAAGCTGACACTTTCCAGCGTCACCCCGGCCGTCGAGGCCACGGCCGGCCCCGCAACCCTGAGCAGGTACAGGAAGCCTTCTCCGCCCAGGTCACCCCGGGCACGGCGCATCTGGTTGAGCCGCTGTTCCATCTGCACCCGCTCCTGGCCGGTCACGATGCGGCCGGTATCCGGGAAGGTCTCGAGCAGCAGGCCCGAGGCCTGGGCTGAAAGATCCTCCACCGATTGCGACACCCGCTGATGGTCCACCACCCGGGCCACCAGGGCCAGGGCGGCCGCAAGGACCAGAACCGCCGCCGCCCGCTTCCACACCTTGAGCACGGTCTCCGCCTGCTGGCCGACGGTTTCGTAGCTGCCCTGCAGCAGGTTCAAAGCTGGCCCGGCCACGGCGTCAAACAGCCGGGCCTGCATATCTCCCGCGGGATAGAGCGCCCGCGGCTCCAGTCCCCGGGGCGGTGTCCAGTCCGCCGTCGTATCCGCAAATGACACCCGGCTCAGCCCGGGCTGCAGCTGCAGAAAGCCATCCAGCTCCCCACGGCTGACGGCGTAGGCGACGGCCGGCCCGATCCTGACCAGGGCGCGCTCCCCTTCCAGCAATACCACGGCATGATCATCTGCGGCCGGTTCCGGCAGGGCAACCACATCCGGCATCAGAAGTTCGGCCTCGATGCCTGCGTCGGCCAGGGCCGCGGTCCAGCGCTCCATGTTGGATTGTTCAATGACGCCGGCCAGGTAGCGCCCCGGCATAAGCTCCCGGCCCAGCGCGAAGTGGTATTGCTCGATGTCCCGGGCCAGGCTTTCTTCCAGTGCATAGGGCAGCGCCTGCAGCAGACGGGTGCGGCTGCGTCCCGGCAGCTCGGCCGGCAGCAGCAGTACGTCTTCCGCGGGCACCAGCACGGCCACGGCAGCGCGATCGGGAACCGGGAATGACCCCAGAGCGCCCTGGCCCGAACCGCCCGCCGAATCCAGCCAGGATGCCTGGCGTCCATCGGCGGAGAGTCGAATGATGAATTGCCGTGCCATGGCGCGCATTTTAGCCTGAATCAGTACACGCCGCTGCGGCGATGAATCACCTGGAAACCCCGCTGACCCTGCTCGATCAGGCTGAAATAGTGCTGCAGGCGGCCATCGACTTCCACCATGCCGTGGGCGCTGAAGTAGCGGCTGTCCAGGCCGATAGTGTCTCGCAGGTAAAGCAGGTTGATGGGGGACAGCGTCCGCTGCAGTTCATCAAACGACTGGAAATTGGCGGCCCCATCCTGGTGAATCCGCTCGGCCACGCTTTGGGTAATGGCCGGATCCAGGCACTTCAGCACTTCCAGGGTGGCGCTGTTGACGTTGACCAGGGTGGGCGTCTGGTCCACTGGCAGCGCGGCCACGTGGGGCAGCAGCCGCTGGTAACTGTCCTCATCCATACCGGACAAAGCCCGCAGCTCCGAAATGTGGCTGACCTGTCGGTTGGCGGCACGGTAAGCGGGTTGACGCCGCATGTATTCGCCATCCTCGGCGCCGCCGGGCTCGGCGGTGCCGTCAGGGTCCATCCAGTCCACCAGCACCTCGGCCAGCTGGGGATTGACTTCGAGCTGCATCAGCAGCCGCTGGAACCGCTCGATCTGGCGGCTTTGGCGAACCCCCGCCACAAACAGGTTGTTGATATTGAAGCGGCCGTCCAGGTCCTCCATCTGCCCGGCCAGGCGGCCTTCGGGCAAATCAATGATGGGCAGGGAGCTGGCCCAGAGCTCCAGCCTTGAATCCAGGTTGGGCGTCTCCTGGGCGTCCAGCCGCAGCGCGGCCAGCGCCCACAGCTCCAGGCCCATGGCGTACTGGTAGCTGCGCTCGGCGGACTGCAGGTTGCCCTGCCGCTGAATGTCCAGCTGCATGCGGTGAGCCATGGCGGTGGCCACGATGGTGGCCAGGGCCACCACCAGCATGGCTGTGACCAGGGCGGCGCCGGCCTGTGTTCCGCATCGTTCTACTCTCATGGCTCACCCCCGGACAGGAAGGCACCGGTGGGTGCCGGGCGGGCGGTCAGCGCCACGGTGCGCTCGATCACGCCCAGGCGGCCGGACTCAATGCTGATACGCAGGGCCCGCGGCCACGGTTTCTCCTCCTGCTCCCGGGCCAGGGACGGCGGCCACTCACCCTGCCAGTCCCCCCGGTCGTCCAGGAACGCAAAGGTCACCCGGTCGATGCTGTCCAGCAGGACCTGGCTGACGGCCTGGGTTCCGGGCCCCCGATCCAGCACCGGCCACCCCAGCCGGCGCAGTTCCCGGCTGTCCCAGTGGTACTCCACCCGCTGCAGTCCGGAGCGAGGCTCAATGGAAGGATTGGCCCAGCCCAGCCGGGTCAGCAGCAGCGAGCCGCCGCCGCCGGCCAGGGCGGGTTGTTCGTCGCCGAAGCCGTCGCGGACGGGACGGGCAATGATGTTACGGAAGTCCTTTTCCATCAGGGCCACGGCGAACTGCAGTTCGGCCAGTTCCTCGCTCTCCCGGTCCAGGGCCTCCCGGGCATTCAGCGTGCCCCACAGGGCCCGGTAGGAAAACACCGCCATGATGGCAAAAACCGCCATCGCCACAGTCAACTCGATCAGGGTGAATCCAGCGACCGCCCTCTTTGTATTGAAAACCCGAGCCCTATATTTTCTTGAATATCCCAGCCGGGGCAGGGAGTCTGCGGCCGCGCCAGCGACCTTTCCATCACCGCCCTCCTGGCCCTGGCCAGCGTATGGTCCAGACCACACGGGTAACGTTTCAAAGGTGCACGGCCCTTCCGGTGATGTCGGTAATCCAACCAAGCCCCTGCCGCCCTGGCCAGCGTATGGTCCAGACCGCACGGGTAACGTTTCAAAGGTGCACGGCCCTTCCGGTGATGTCGGTAACCCAGCTAAGCCCCTGCCGCTACGGCCGACGGTTGGTCCAGACTGCTGGGCGCGGTGACTCAAAGGTGCGTGATGGGTTCGGCGATGTTGCCGGCTCACCATCGGCCAGGTATTGCGAAGGTTGCTGGCGGCTCGACCTGTCATCGCGCCTGGGCCAATCCGATCATTGCCAGCTGCGAGTCGGTACGAGCCGGGTCCGAAAATACCTGAACCTCCAACCGCATAATCTCCGGCATCTCGGTGGCGGCGACTTCCACTTCCCAGTACCACTGCCGCAGCCCCATGGTCTGCTGGCCCTGGCGCCGGCCGGTGCGAAGCGGATCGTCACCCAGGCGAATCTCCTCCAGAACGTTACTGGCCACCCAGGTGGCATAGGTATTGGATCTCAGGATTTCCAGGTTCCGGGCCTGCTGGCTGCCCACCCGGGTCAGGGCGGCCAGAGAGACACTGAGCACCGCCAGCGCCACCAGCACTTCCAGCAGGGTAAAACCCCTCTCGCGCCCGGGGTTCCTCAGGACTGCCATCCCGCCAGGGTCAGTTCACCGTCCGCGGCGCCGCGCAGCAGGTAGCGGCGGGGCTGCTGGACGACACCAATAGACAGTTCAAAGGAGGTCATTTCGCCACTGGAGTAACACACGACCTGGGGCTGGTCATCCGCGGTCGCCGTATTGGCCGGACGACCATCGATGGACAGCGCCAGCTCCATTGACGGGTCCAGGCGGTAAGGCTGGAACACCCGATCGGCCCGGGGCTCCCAGCCCTCGCCATTCCAGCGCAGAAAAAGATAGCCCGGTTCCTGGATCTGCACCCCCAGCTCCTCCGTCCGCAGCACCGACTCCTGGCACTGCAGCTGGATCAGTCGCGCCAGCCGCTGGGCCTCTTCAGGCACCTTGGCGGCGGGCCCAGCCAGTCCCACGGACAGGGTGACCGCCGCCGCAATCACGCCGACCAGGATCAGCACCACCAGCAGTTCCAGCAGGGTCATGCCGGACTGGATTTGCCGGTGGGTGGGATGAGATTTCAATTCCAGTTGCCGATGTCCGCGTTGATCCCCTCCCCACCGAGCCGGCCGTCCGCGCCCATGGAGTAGATATCCACCGTACCGTTAGCGCCGGGGTGGAGATACTGGTAGTCGTTGCCCCAGGGATCCTTGGGCAGTTGCTTGATGTAGCCTCCGGTCTGCCAGTTGCGGGGTTCGGGAAACCCCGACGGAATGCTGACCAGGGCCTGCAGCCCCTGGTCGGTGCTGGGGAAAAAGCCGTTCTGCAGCTTGTAGATGTCCAGCGCCTGCTCCAGGGTCTTGACGTCGCGCAGGGCGGCGGTACGGCGGGCGTCGTCGGTGGTTCCCTCCAGGTTCAGCAGCACCACGGAAAACAGGATGCCGATGATGATCACCACGGTGAGGACTTCAATCAGGGTGAAGCCCTGGTTTCTTTTGCGCATCAATTCCTCCGGCCTGGGAGCGGGATTCGTTGTCAGGTGGAATATTGTAACCTTTCAGCCTGGCATTGAACCCCAGTCCCGGGGCGCATCCGTATTTCCATGAGCAAACACAGAATCTACCTGCCCGACGGACCTGACCAGTCATTACCCGTGGACCGCCTGCACTACCTCACCCGGGTCCTGCGCCTGCGGCCCGGCGACCGGCTGTGCGTGTTTGACGGCACCGGCGCGGAGTGGCTGGCCGAACTGGAGGGGGGAGGCGCATCATCCCTGCGGGTCGTGCAGCAACTGGACTCTGAACCGCAGCCGACGGTACTGATCCGGCTGGTACAGGCAGTGGCCAAGGGGGACCGTATGGACACAACCATCCAGAAATCCACCGAACTGGGCGTCGCTGAAATCCAGCCGGTGCTGACCCAGCGCACCGAGGTCAAGCTCAAGGGCGAACGGCTGCAGCGGCGGCAGCAGCACTGGTCCGGCGTCATGATCAGCGCCTGCGAACAGTCCGGCCGCCAGCGTTTGCCCCTGCTGCATCCGCTGCAGGCCCTGGATTCCTGGCTGTCGCAACTAGATCCCGTCGGCGCCGCCTACCTGCTGAACCCGGAACAGGGCCACCGGCTGCGTGAGCTGGACAGGCCGGATGGCGCCATCACCCTGGCGGTGGGCCCCGAAGGAGGATTCACCGAGCAGGAAATCACCATGCTCAACAACTCAGGCTTTGCCAACCTGTCCCTCGGGCCGCGCGTGCTGCGCACCGAGACGGCCGGGCCGGCGGCGATTGCGGCGATTCAGGCGTTGTGGGGGGATGGATAGATGGAAGATTGGGGTCAAGATTGGGGTCA